>Ga0079995_1089338_pt1 | contig 67659 bp, 65 predicted proteins | sample FaiFalFF_MnMetaG_2_FD_69198 | JGI IMG/M metagenome (GOLD analysis project Ga0079995, IMG submission 69198) | Freshwater microbial communities from Yellowstone National Park, Wyoming, USA - Fairy Falls C (FF_Mn_C) (SPADES assembly) (version 4) | ecosystem: Environmental > Aquatic > Freshwater >... | reverse complement strand
ACCCACAGGATGCCCTCCAGGGTCTGGCGGTCGTCGGCCCTCTTCCTCCCCCTGGGCTTCTGGGGTGGCAGGAGCGGGGCGATGAGGGCCCACTGCTCGTCGGTCAGCATCCTCTCCATGGCTGAGACCTCCCCACAAGCCTCACCCCCAGTTTGCGATAAGCACCGGCCTCCCACTACATTTCGGGACAAGTTCTACTATATCTGGTGATACCTTTTCAATGGCTGGCAAAGTAGCTTTGGGCACCATTTCTTCGGTTGCTTTTTACTATGATCCCTTGCCCAAACCGCTGACACGAGAGCAACTTGCGGCGCCACCGTACGACTATGCGTATAGTTTAGGGGAGAGGGTAGGGAGTATTATTCCTCCACCGCCACCCGGCTATTTCTATGCGGATCTGCCGTCAGACCGCGTTCTGGCCAGTAGATGGAGCCTCAGCCCTGACGGCTTCTTTGTCATAGAGGCCAAGATAGGTCCTTTGCTAAGTCGCGGAAAGGGCGTTTACACCGTTGTCACCTGGGTAAAAATTGGCGATGAGTATCTGAATATAACCAACTATTCGATTTTTGTTGAGTGATTGCTATTAATGCCAGGTTGGGTGGTGGCGACCTTGTTGGCTCTGTTTAAACGTTAACTTGCTTAAGCACTGTGGAGCGCTGTCTTCTTGCCCTTGCCGGGCTCTATCATCGGAGTAGGGGTAGGCCCCTGTGCCTACCCAGCAGGCCCCATGCCCGCCCCGGGCAACCACGGGGGGGTTGCCCCTACGGTTTATTCCCGTCCCTCTTTGCCAAACACCCTCTCGGAGCACACACTGCCCCAGGGCAGGGTTGGCTGCGCCGTTAGGCCCGGGGTATCCCGCCTGGGGCCTGCCCCTGCTGCCCCGCAGCCGCGGAGGGGGCTCTAGGCGTCCCCCAGCCCCGCAGCGCGGGCCTGGAGGTCGGCAAGGTAGGAGGAGCGCACCAGGGGCCCCGCCGCCACGTACCGGAACCCCAGGCGCAGCCCCTCCTCCCGGATCTCCTCGAACTCCCGGGGGTGGTAAAAGCGGGCGACGGGGTAGTGTATGGGCGACGGGCGCAGGTACTGGCCCACCGTGAACAGGTCGCACCCCACCCGGCGCAGGTCCCGCATCGTCTCCCCTATCTCCTCGTACGTCTCCCCCAGGCCCACCATCATCCCCGACTTGGTCACACACTGGGGCCACCGGCTCTTGGCCTCCTCCAACAGCCCCAGGCTCCGGTCGTAGTCCCCCTTGGGGCGCACCCGACGGAAGATGCGCCGCACCGTCTCGATGTTGTGGCCCAGGACGTCGGGGCGGGCGTCCAGCACCACCTGGAGGGCCTCCCAGCGGCCCCCGAAGTCGGGGATGAGCACCTCCACCTTACACGAGGGCGCCGCCCTCCGCACCTGCCGGATGCACTCCGCAAAGACCTCCGCCCCGCCGTCGGGGAGGTCGTCGCGGTTGACGGAGGTGATGACGCAGTACCGGAGGCCCAGACGCTGGACGACGGCGGCCAGCCGGTAGGGCTCATCCCTATCTAGACCCTGGGGGCGCCCTGTCCGGACGGCGCAGTAATGGCAGCGGCGGGTGCACAGGTCCCCCAGGATCATGAAGGTGGCGGTGCGCCGCTCCCAGCACTCGCCGATGTTGGGACAGCGGGCCTCCTCGCACACGGTGTGGAGGGCGCTCCCCCGGAGAAGGGCCCGCACCTCCAGGTAGTTGGGCCCCCCGGGGAACCGCACCTTCAACCACTCGGGGAGGCGGCGCTCCGCGGTGACGGCCATCACGGGTATGATAGCATGAGGGGCTTCCGTGGCCGACCTCCTCTTCCGGCGGTGCCGCATCTGGACGGCCGACCCCGCAAACCCCAGGGCGCAGGCCATGCTTGTGCGCAGGGGGCGCATCGTCTTTGTGGGGGACGATGCCGATGCCCCCCCTGCCCCCGGGGTGGCCGTGGTGGAAGGGGCCACGGTCTTCCCCGCCTTTGTGGACGCCCACGTCCACCTCCTGGCCCTGGCCTCCCGCCTGCTGGGGGTTGAGGTGGCGCCGCCGGCGGTGGCCAGTATGTCTGCCCTGCTGGAGCGCCTGCGCCGGAAGGGGGAGACCACCCCCCCGGGGCAGTGGGTCCGGGGGTGGGGGTATGACGAAAGCGTCCTGGGGGGGCATCCCACCCGTCACCACCTGGACGCCGTTGTCCCCCTCCACCCGGTGCGCCTGGTGCACCGCTCCGGGCACGCCTCCGTCCTCAACTCCCTGGCCCTGCGCCTGGTGGGCATCACCCGGGAGACCGACGACCCCCCCTATGGGCTCATTGAACGGGACCAGGAGGGGGAGCCGACAGGCCTCCTCCTGGGGTTAGAGGGGTGGTTGGACAGGCGCATCCCCCCCCTTTCCCCCCAGGAGGTGGAGGAGGGGTTACGCCGGGTCAACGCCCTGCTGCTGTCCAAGGGCATCGCCCTGGTCCACGACGCCACCGCCACGAACGACCTGGACCGCTACCGTACCCTGGCGCGGGCGCGGGAGAGGGGCGTGCTCACGGTGGGGGTGGTCTTCCTCCCCGGCATCGCCTCCCTGGAGGCCTTCGTGCGGGAGGGCCTCCGTCCCGGCCCGGCGGGGGACCTGATCATCGGCCAGGCGAAGGTGCTCCTCACCCCTTCCCTTGATGGGCGCCTGCCCACGGAGGTGGTGGAGCAGGCGCGGGGGGCGGTGGAGGCGGGGTGGGCCGTGGCCATCCACGCCGTGGAGGAGGAGGCGGTGGCCCTGGCGGCCGAGGCGGTGCGGCGGGGGGGGCCCCCCCCCCGGCCCCTTCCCTTGATGGGCACCTGCCCACGGAGGTGGTGGAGCAGGCGCGGGGGGCGGTGGAGGCGGGGTGGGCCGTGGCCATCCACGCCGTGGAGGAGGAGGCGGTGGCCCTGGCGGCCGAGGCGGTGCGGCGGGCGGGCCCCCCACCCGGACCCCAACCCCACCGGATAGAACACGCCTCCGAGTGCCCACCCCCCGTGGTCGCCCGGGTGCGGGAGGCGGGGGCGTGGGTGGTCTCCAACCCCCTCTTCCTGTACCACTCAGGGCCCCGCTACCGGGCGCAGGTGGAGCCCCCCCTCCTGCCCCATCTCTACCCCTTGGGGTCCCTCTGGCGGGCGGGGGTGCCCTTGGCTTTCGGCAGCGATGCCCCCGTGACCCTGCCCGATCCCCTTCTGGGGATAGCGGCGGCCCTCTCCCGCCGGGGGTATGATGGGGTGCCCCTGGCCCCATGGGAGGGGTTGCCCATGGAGGCGGCCCTCCGGGCCCACACGGTCGGGGGGTGGGAGGTAGTGGGGTTGCAAGGGGGGGTTCTGCGGCCGGGGATGCCCGCGGCGGTGGCGTGGGTGGAGGGGGAATGGGAGGGGGATATGCCCCCTCCCCCCTCCCTGTCCCTGCTCCTCCCGGAGGAGGGAGCGTGGAGGTCGTGGTCATCGGGGGGGGCTGCTACGGCGCCTACCACGCCGGGCAGCTCCTCAAGGCGTGCCGGGCGGGGCGGCTGACGGCCCACATCGTGGTGGTGGACCGCAACCCGGACTGCCGCGCCGCCCGCCTCCTGGGGCCTGACCCCTCCCTGCGCATCGTCTGTCAGGAATGGGAGGAGTTCCTCCGCCCCTGGCTGTGGTCCCCTCCCCCCAATGCCCACCTGGTCCCCGCCCCCTTTACCCCCCACCTGGCCTTCCGCTGGCTCCTCTGGGCCCTCGGGGAGGTCATAGGGCCGGCGGGCCGGGTTACCCCTGAGCCGTGCCGACTGCACCCCCCTCTGCCCTTTGTGTACCACCACCCCGATGGGCAGGCCTACATCTCCTACGCCACGTGGCGGTGCCCGACCACCTGTATTGAGCCGGCCCTCTGCCCCCACACCCGGGGTCCCCGGGACTGGAGCCTCGCCCCGGCGCTGGAGGAGTTCGCCCGGGGGCAGCCGGACATCACCGACTGCCTCCTCTTCCCCGTACGGCATCTGGCCTATGGCATCGCCAGCATCCCGGCAGACCTCTTCCCCAAGGCGCGGGACACCCTGGCCCACCGTTTCCGGCAGACGGGACGGGTGCGGGCGCTGGTGGCGACGGTGTCCCACTGCCATGGGGTGATGGGACTCCTGCGGGCCCAGGCCCCCCCGGTCTATAGGGGATAGTCCAGGTAGCGCTCCCCCGTGTCGGGGAGGATGGTCACCACCCGCTTGCCCGGCCCCAGCCCCTGGGCCACCTTGAGGGCGGCGAAGACGTTGGCCCCCGAGGAGATGCCCACCAGGAGCCCCTCCTCCCTGGCCAGGCGCCCCATGGTGCGGAGGGCGTCCTCGTCGGCGACGGGGATGACCTCGTCGATCAGGGCGCGGTCCAGGAGGGGGGGGATGAAGTCGGGGCCGAGGCCGGGGATGCCGTGTTCCCCTGCCCTACCCTTGGAGAGGAGGGGGGAGCGGGCGGGCTCCACCGCCACCAGGCGCACCCGGGGGTTGTGGCCCCGCAGGCACTGCCCCACCCCTGTCAGGGTCGCCCCCGTACCCACCCCAGCCACAAAGGCGTCCACCTGGCCGTCCAGGGCCCGGAGGATCTCCGCCCCGGTGCCCTCCCGGTGGGCCCGGACCCCTGCGGGGTTTTCGAACTGCCGGAGGGGGAAATAGCCGTGCCGCTCGGCCAGCTGGGCGGCCACCTTCTGGGCCCCTGCCATCCCCTCGCCCCCACCGGTCAGACGGACCTCTGCCCCCAGGCGGGCGAGGAGACGCCGACGCTCGAGGGGCGCCGTCTCGGGCACCACCACCACCACCCGGTATCCCTTGACCGCCCCCAGCAAGGCCAGGGAGATGCCGGTGTTCCCGGCCGTGGCCTCAATGAGGGTATCCCCCGGCCTAATACGCCCTTCCCCCTCCGCCTCCTCCAGAATGGCGTACACCAGGCGGTCTTTCACACTCCCCCCGGGGTTGCGGGCCTCCACCTTGACCCACACCTCGGCCGAGCCGGGGGGAGGGAGCCGGCGCAGGGGGAGAAGGGGTGTGTTGCCGATCAGGTCCAGAACGCCTCTCTCCCGGACCGCCATGGGCACCCCCTCGGCATAAGGGGAGGGCTGCGGCACGCCCTTAGGATAGCGCAGCGCCGCCGCGCCCCTTCTTGTGCCCCCCATCCCCCCTCGGGGATACTGGTGCCGTGGACGGTTTGGCGGCAGCCCTGGTGCTCGGCCTCGTCCAGGGGCTGACGGAGTTCCTGCCCATCTCCAGCTCGGGGCACCTGGTGCTGGGGGCGCATCTCCTGGGCTACCACCCCCCAGGGCTGGCCCTGGAGGCGGCGGTGCACCTGGCCACCCTGGGGGCCATCGGGGGCCACTACCGGGCCTCCCTTGTCCGCTCCCTGGTCCGAGAGCCGGGCCTCTGGGGGCGGGTGGGGGTGGCCTTCGCCGTCACGGCCGGCCTCGGCTTGCTCCTCCGTCCCCATGTGGAGGCGGGGTTTTCTTCCCTCTGGATGACGGGGGGAGGCTGGCTGCTGACGGGCATCGCCCTGGCCGCGGCGCAGGCCGGGGTCTGGCGGAGGGGGCGACGGGAGACCCTCCCCTGGTGGGGGGCGGTGGTGGTGGGGCTGGGGCAGGGGCTTGCCCTCTTCCCCGGCGTCTCCCGCAGCGGCATGACCATCGCCGCCGCCCTCGGGGTGGGCCTTATGCCCCGGGAGGCGGCGCGTTTCTCCTTCTTCCTGGCCATCCCCACCATCGGGGCGGCCACCCTCTACCAGCTGGCCCGGGAGGCCTTTGCCCCCCACGCCCTGATGGCCCCCGCAGAGCACCTCCTGGGGGCCTCCCTGGTGGCAGGGGGTGTAGGGTGGCTGTCCCTCCGGTGGACGATCCGGTGGCTGGAGGAGGGGCGTCTCTGGCTCTTCGGCGCCTACTGCGTGGCCGCCGGAGGGGCGACCTTGGCCCTGGCCTACCTGGGGGGGTAGCGCTGGAGGGCCTCCACCCGCACCGCCCCGGGGTACCAACCGGGGGCGGAGCCGGCGGTGAACAGGCCGTCGGGGGTGATCGTGCCCGCCCGGGGGTCCACCACCTCCCACCGGAGACGCAACCCGGGGAGGTACGTGCCGAAGGCGTCGTACCCTTCGGCTATGAAGCGCACCTTCCGGCCGGGGGTGACCGTGACCGTAGAGGGGGTCACCGTGAGACGGGCCAGGGGGCCCCGGATGACCAGGGTCGCCCTCCCCTCCAGGACCCGCTCCCCCTGGGGGTGGGGCGCCCGCACCACGGCCCGGATGGCGTCGGGGTAGACGCCGGGGGTCAGGCCCGCGGTGACCTTCCCAGAGGGGGTTATCTCCCCTATGTCAGGGGAGGCCAGACGCCACTCTATCGGCAGGCCCCGGAGGGGAAAGCCATTGCCGTCCAGGGGCATCGCCACCAGGGTGGCCGACTCCCCAGGGTACACCTCCACCCGCTGGGGGAAGAGCACCACCCGCGCAAGGGAAAGGGGGTCTGGGGGGGCAGGGGGGTGAAGGGTATCCAGGACCACCACGCCGGCCCGCGCCACCGCTGTACCCCTTCCCTCCCCCACCTGGTAGAGGAGGGTCACGCGGACGGCCTCGGGGTACGTTCCCGCCTGATAGGCCGCCCGGAAGCGCCCGTCAGGCCGTATCTGTCCGGCCTGGGGGGAGAGAACCTCCCACCGGGCGGAGAGGACAGGCACCTCCCGTCCGGCCTCATCCAGGAGGAGGACACGGAAGGTCACCTCCCCGCCCGGCAGGAGGGCGGCCACCGAGGGGAAGACGAGGGCCGTGACCCGCTGGGGGGCCAGGGCCGGGTCCAGGATGCGCACCCGCACCGGCTCGCTGAGGAGACCCGTCCCCGCCCTGGCCTGGAGGGCCTGAGGGTACACGCCCGGGAAGGGACCGGCGGTGAACTTCCCCCATGGGGTGAGGGAACCCGCCTGACTGTCCAGCAGGACCCATTCCACCGGCACCCCGGGGACAGGGATGCCCGCCTCGTCCACCGGGTGGGCGACCAGGAAGACGGTCTGCCCGGGGCGGGCCTCGACCTCCGGGGGCGCCACCCGCACCCGCACGGGTGTGCGGGTGCGCCCGGCGGGGAGGACGGTGACGTTCACCTCGGCGCGGGCGACGCCCGCCGGCCCCAGAAGAGGGGAACGGGCCTCCACCAGGAGGGCGCCGGGGTAACTCCCCACGCGCGTCCCCGCCTGAAAGACCCCGCCCGGGCTGACCGTCCCCGCGGCGGGGTCGAGGGCGCGCCAGCGGAATAGGGCATCGGGCACAGGGTTCCCGTGGCCATCATAGGCCAGGGCCATCAGGGGGATGGTCTCCCCGGCGGCCACCAGCACCTCCCGGGGCACCGGCTCCACCCGGCCCTCCCTGGGAGGGGGGGTGGGGCGGACCTCCACATTGGCCGTGGCCTCCAGACGGACCAGGGGAGCCAGAGGGGGGACGACCGTCTGGGGTGGGGCGGCCGGCGGCCCCCCCCGGCAGGCGACGATCCCCACCACCCAGCCCAGCGCCACCAGGGCACGGATCCACCCCCGGCCGACGCCCCCCATGGGCCCTCTATGCCCTCCCACGCCCCAGGAAAGCCGGGGGACCCATCCCCAGGGCCTTCCCCACCGTATCGGGGCTATCACCCACCCCAGGGGGGATGGAACAGAGGACAGCAATAGCGCCAGAGGACACGGGAAAGCACCCCCTACAGGCCATTATAGGGAATAGGACATGGACGCCTCTGGGACCGGAACAGGGGCGGAGAGGGTGTTTGAAAGGATGGGCGGGGGATGACCCTGTAGGGGCAACCCCCCGTGGTTGCCCACCATTGGGGCAGGCACAGGGGCCTGCCCCTATTTTCCTCAAAAATCCTCGGCGGACCTTGACCCCGGGTCCCCGGGGGAGGAGACTTCTCTCAGGGGAGGGGCTACGGGAACGATGGACGACGCGGAGTTCCTGCGCCGTCTGCAGGAGCGCATCGAGGGGGCCGTCGGCGAGGCCATTGAGCTGGTGGTGGACCATGAAGAACCGGGGCGGGTGGAGGTGGAGATAGAAGGCCCCCGCCCCCGGGTGGTCATCGGCTCCGACGCCTTAAAGTACCCCGGCCTGGCGCGGATGTTCATGCAGTACGCCATCCTCGCCCTGCGCCTGCGCCGCCCGCCCGACGAGCAGGAATTCCTCCTCTTCCTCCGGCGCAACTAGCCCCCGGACGCGGCGGAAGGCGCCCTCATCCCCCCTCCCCTTCCACCTCCACCAGGGCATCCCCGGCCTGCACCGTCTGCCCGGGTCGGACGAAGACGGCCTTGACCACCCCCGCCTGGTCGCACCGGATGCTCTGTTCCATTTTCATCGATTCGATCACACAGACCTCGTCCCCTGCCTGCACACGGTCGCCCACCTGCGCCGACACCGCCACCACCCGCCCCGGGAGGGGGCTGACAATGGTCCCTTTCCCTCGGGGCCGAGGGGGGGCGGCAGGGGAAAGGGCGGGGGCAGGGGGGGTATCGCCCACGGCATCGACGGGGAGGGCCTCCACCTCCACCGGTTGCCCTTCGACCCACACCTGGGGCCGGCCATGGGGGTCGGGGCGCACCTCCACCGTCAGCCACCGCTGCCCTACCCGTACCCGGAAGCGCCGGGGGCGGGGGATCACAGCCCCACCCCCAGCCGTCCCCGCAGCTGCCGGATACGCCCCTCCCACCGCCACGGCGACACCCCCGGTGGAGGGGGAGGATGGGCTTCCCCGCCCCTCCAACCCAACAGGAGTGCCACCCGCCGCCATGGCGACACCGCCGGCGTGGGGGGGGAGGGGGCAAGGGCCAGCAGGGCTACCACCGCGGCGGCCGCCTCCTCCACCCCGTCCTGGGGCGGCGGGCGCCGGCGGGCGGCGGCCATCTCCTCCAGCAGGCGGGTGGTGTACGTGCCCTGCAGGAAGGAGGGGTAGTCCAACACGGCCAGAAGGGCGGGGATGTTGGTGGTGACCCCCTGCAGCACCATCCCCCGGAGGGCCGCCGCCAGGCGGCGGATGGCCTCCCCACGGGTGGGCGCCCAGGCGATCACCTTGGCCAGCATGGCGTCATAGAAGAGGGGTATCGTATACCCGGGGGTCAGGGCGCTGTCGACCCGGACCCCCTCCCCCCTCGGCTCCTCCACCCGCTCTATGGTCCCCCCCTGGGGGAGGAAGGTATCGGGGTCCTCGGCGTAGACCCGCCCCTCAACGGCGTGCCCCCGGAACGCCACGTCCTCCTGCCGGAAGGGGAGGGGTTCCCCGGCGGCGATGCGCACCTGCACCTCCACGATGTCCAGCCCCGTCACCATCTCCGTCACCGGGTGCTCCACCTGGAGGCGGGTGTTCATCTCCAGGAAGTAGAAGGCCCCCTCGGCGGGGGAGTAGAGGAACTCCACCGTCCCGGCGTTGGAATAGCCGATGTGGCGGGCCAGGGCCAGGGCCGCCTCGGCGATGCGCCGGCGCTCCTCCCCGGTGAGCTTTGGGCTGGGCGCCTCCTCCACGATCTTCTGGTTCCGGCGCTGCACCGAGCACTCCCGCTCCCCCAGGTGGACAAGGTTCCCATACAGGTCCCCCAGCACCTGCACCTCGATGTGGGCGGCGTCCTGCACATAGCGCTCCAGGTACACCTGGTCGGAGCCGAAGGCCCCTAGGGCAAGGCGACGGGCCCGGGGCAGGACGTCCCGCAACTCCTCCGGAGAGGTGGCGCCACGGATGCCCACCCCTCCCCCGCCGGCCGCCGCCTTTACCATGACGGGGAAACCGATCCCCTGGGCCAGGCGCAGGGCCTCCTCGTCGCTCACGGCCTCCTGGCTCCCCGGCGCCAGGGGGAGGCCTGCCTCCCGGGCCAGGCGACGGGCCGCCACCTTGTCCTTCATAAGCTCCATGGCCTCCGGGCGGGGGCCGATGAAGACAAGGCCCGCCTCCGCGCACGCCCGGGCGAAGGCGGGGCTTTGGGCCAGGAACCCCCATCCCGGGTGGACGGCCTGGCATCCCGTGGCCCGGGCCGCCTCCACCAGACGGGGGATGTTGAGGTAGCTGTGGACAGGCTCCGGGGGGCCGATCTCCACCGCTTCGTCGGCCATCTGGACATGACGGGCCTGGGCGTCGGCCTGGGAGTAGACGGCCACCGCCCGGATGCCCATCTTCTTTAGGGTGCGGATGATCCGGCAGGCGCACTCGCCCCGGTTGGCCACCAGAACGGCGCGGAACACGGCACGCTCCTCTTCCTCACCTGCGGAGGGCCACCTCCTGCCGAAAGACCTCCGCCCGCACCTCCCGCTCCAGGTGCCAGCGGAGGGTGGCGCGGAGGAGGCGCTCCACCTCGTCCCCCACATCCCCCAGGCGGAGGGAACGCGCCCGGGAGTAGTCGTGGCGCGCCAGCCAGCGGAGCACCTTCAGCGCCTCCAGGGAGAGGGGGAAGGAGGCGCTGTCCTTGGGGGCACAGGCCGGGCACAGCACCCCTCCTCCCCTGAGGGAGTACCGGTGCGGCTGGGGGGTCAGGGGTGTCCCACACTCGGCGCACCGGAACAGCTGGGGCTGGAGGCCCAGGGAGGCCAGCACCTGCACCTGGTACCACAGGAGGGGGAGGCGGCCCTCCCCCGCCTCCAGGGCCTCTAACGTCCGCAGGAGGAGGTGGAAGGCCCTGGGGTTGGGCTGCCCCTCGGCGGTGAGGCCGTCCAGGACCTCCACGCAGGCGAGGGCCTGGGCCAGCCGTTCCAGGTCGCCCCGCAGGGCGGGGAAGGGGTGGATGACCTCCGCCTGGGAGACCACGTCCCCGCTCTGTCCACCGGCCAACAGGACGTGGGTGTGGGTGAGGGGCTGCACATGGCCCCCCAAGCGGCTCCCCGGCCGTCGCGCCCCCGCCGCCCGGGCCCATATCTTCCCCCGCTCCCGGGTGAAGAGGCAGACCAGGCGGTCGGCCTCCCCCACCTCCCGGTCTTTAAGGACGATGGCCTCAACCCGGCTCAGACGTGGTGGCGCCATGGCCCTCCTTACCAATGTTATCAAGACCCGGTGGAAGGGGCCCGGTGAGGGGATGGCGGCAACCGCCCCTATCGCCCCTTTCGCCAAGGAGGCCTATCTGCTAGCATGGGAACGTGAGGCCCAATACGCCATCCCTGCCCGGGGCGATAGACTCGTTGGGGTTGGGATTCGCCTTAGTGGCCCGGCGGCCGTACCTCGCCTTGCTCCCCATCGGTATGGCGGTGGCCATGGCCTTTCTCCCCTCCTGGACAGCCCCTGCCGCCGCTGAGGGCCTTCTCAGGGCGGCCGGCGATGCCCTTTTCCCCCGCGCCACCGCCCCCGACGAGGCCCTCCGCCTCTCCCGCCAGGTGAGCGAGGGGGTCAGACTCCTTGCCCAGGAGAACCTCCTGCGCCTCCTGGTGTGGCAGATCCCCACCCTGGCGATACCCTCGTGGGGCGGGGTGGTGCGCTGGGAGGGGGGTGTCCTGCCCCTCTTGGGGCTCGGGGCGGCGCTGGCCCTGGCGGGGTTCCTGGTGGCCGCCTGCTACCTGGCCCCCCTGGGGCATGCCATCGCCCGGCAGCCTGTCCCCCTGGCCCCGGCCATCCTGCGGGGGTGCCTGTCCCTGCTGGGCTACCGCTTCCTCCTCTTCGCCCTGGGTGGGGTTGGGGTGGGGGCAACGGCCCTGATGGTGGCGGCCACGGCCCTCTTCAGCGTCTTCCTGGCGCTCCTGTTGATGGGGTTGGCCGTGGGGCTGGCCCTTCTGGTCCTTTTCCACCTCTTCTTGACCGAGGAGGCCATCTTCGTGGACAGGGTGGGGCCTGTGCAGGGGATGTTGCGGAGCGCCCGGGTGGTCTTCGCCCACTTCTGGGCGGCCCTCCGCTTTTGGCTCCTGGCGGCCCTTATCATCCTTGGCCTGCGCCTGCTCCTGGAGCGCTTTACGGGGTCCCCCCTTACCGCCCTGGTGGCCAGCGCCTTGTACGCCTTCCTGGCGACCGGCGTGACAGCGGGGGGGATGGTCTTCTACCGGGAGCGGAGCGCCCGGCTCCCCGCCTAGACCGCCGCACCCGAGGGCCCTGCCCTCCGGAGGAGGGGTAGATCATGGGAGACACCAACGACAAGGCGACGGCAGCCCAGGGGTACACGGCCGCAGCCATCCAGGTCCTGGAGGGGCTGGAGGCGGTGCGCCGACGCCCCGCCATGTACATCGGGAGCACCGACCAGCGGGGCCTCCATCACCTGGTCTACGAGATCTTCGACAACGCCGTGGACGAGGCGCTGGCCGGATACTGCACCCGCATCGTGGTGACGGTGCAGAGGGACGGCTCGGTGCGGGTGGAGGACAACGGGCGGGGCATCCCTATAGAGACCCACCCCGCCACGGGGAAATCGGCCCTGGAGACGGTGTTCACCGTCCTCCACGCGGGGGCCAAGTTCGGTGGCGGCGCGTATAAAGTGGCCGGCGGCCTCCACGGCGTGGGGGCCTCGGTGGTCAACTTCCTCTCCGCCTGGCTGGTGGCCGAGGTGCGCCGCGACGGGCGCCTCTACCGCCAGGAGTTCCGGCAGGGCCGCCCCGTGGGCCCTGTCACCGACGAGGGCCCCGCCGAGGGCACCGGCACCACCGTCACCTTCCTCCCCGACGCCTCCATCTTCTCCACCATCGACTACGATTACGACACCCTGGCCCAGCGTTTCCGGGAGGTGGCCTATCTGGTTCCCGGCCTGGAGATCACCTTCGCCGACCAGCGCACCGGGGAGGAGAAGACCTTCTACTTTGAGGCGGGGGTGGCCAGTCTGGTGGCCCACTATAACCGCTCCCGCCAACCCCTCCACCCCGTCATCGCTTTCTGCCGCACCGTCGAGGGGGTGCAGATCGATTGTGCCCTGCAGTACACCGATGGGGTGAATGAAGCCGTCTTCACCTTCGCCAACTGCATCCCCACCCCCGAAGGGGGCAGCCACCTCACGGGTTTCCGGGCCGCCCTCACCCGGGCCATCAACGAGTACGCCCGGAGGCAGAGGCTCCTCAAGGACGACCAGCCCAACCTCCAGGGGGAGGATGTCCGGGAGGGCCTCACCGCCGCCCTCGCCGTGCGCCTGCCCACCCCCCAGTTTGAAGGGCAGACCAAGACCCGCCTGGGCAACCCCGAGGTCAAGGGGATAGTGGAGTCGACGGTGGGGGAAGCCCTCACCCGCTACCTGGAGGACCACCCCGCCGAGGCGGCCCGCATTGTGGCCAAGTGCATCACCGCCGCCCGCGCCCGGGAGGCCGCCCGCCGGGCCCGGGAGGTGGTGCTGCGCAAGGGGGCCCTGGACGGCTTCCCCCTCTCCGGCAAGCTGGCGGACTGCTCGGAGAAGGACCCGACCCTCTGCGAGCTCTTCATCGTGGAGGGGGAGTCGGCAGGGGGGTCGGCCAAGATGGGCCGGGACCGCCGCTTCCAGGCCATCCTCCCCCTCAAGGGGAAGATCCTGAACGTCGAGAAGGCCCGCCCCGACAAGGTCTTCGCCCACGAGGAGATCCGGGCCCTCATCGCCGCCCTGGGGGTGGGCTATGGGGACGACATCAACCTCGCAAGGCTACGTTACCACCGCATCATCATTATGACCGACGCCGATGTGGACGGCAGCCACATCCGGACGCTACTCCTGACCTTCTTCTTCCGCGCCATGCGCCCCCTTGTGGCCCAGGGGCACCTCTACATCGCCCAACCCCCTCTCTACCGGATCCGGGTGGGGAAGGAGGTGTTCTACGCATACAGCGATGGACAGAAGGAGGCGCTCCTCCGGGGCGTGGGTGGGGGCAAGGGGGTGGAGATCCAGCGGTATAAAGGGCTGGGGGAGATGAACCCTGAGCAGCTCTGGGAGACGACCATGAACCCCGCCACCCGCTCCCTGCTCCGGGTGACCCTGGAGGACGCCCGCCGGGCCGATGAGCTGTTCACCATCCTGATGGGCGAAGAGGTGGAGGTGCGGAGGAACTTCATCTTCGCCTATGCCCGTCAGGTGCGCAACCTGGATGTGTAGGGGGAGGCGATGCGGATCATCCTCTACACCGGCAAAGGGGGGGTGGGGAAGACCTCCATCGCCGCGGCGACGGCGGTGAAGGCCGCCGGGCTGGGGTACCGCACCCTGGTGATGAGCACCGATATCGCCCACTCCCTGAGCGACTCCTTTGACCTCCCCCTGGGGCCCGACCCCACCCCCATCGCCCCCAACCTGTGGGGGCAGGAGATCAACGTCCTCCGGGAGGTGGAGCGGTACTGGCGGACGGTGCAGGAGTGGCTCACCGCCCTCCTCCAGTGGCAGGGGGTGGACGAGGTGGTGGCCGAGGAGATGGCCATCCTCCCGGGCATGGACGAGCTGGTGGGGCTGCTGTACATCAACCGCTATGCCCAGACAGGGGACTACCAGGTGCTGGTGGTGGACTGCGCCCCCACCGGGGAGACCATGCGCCTGCTCAGCTTCCCCGACATGGCCCGCTGGTACATGCGCCGCCTCTTCCCCATCGGCCGCCGGACGGCCCAAACCCTTGGCCCCCTTGCCAGGGTGACCCTCGGTCTCCCCGTCCCCAGCGAGGCGGTCTTCGCCAGCATCGAAGGCCTCTACGGGCAGCTGGAGGCCATGCAGGCCCTCCTCACCGACCACCACAAGGCCTCCATCCGGCTGGTGGTGAACGCAGAGAAGATGGTCATCAAGGAGACCCAGCGCTCCTTCACCTACCTGAACCTCTACGGGTACAACGTGGACCTGGTGGTGTGCAACCGCCTGATCCCCCCCGATGTGACCGACCCCTACTTCCACACCTGGCGGGCAAGCCAGGCGAAATACCTCCAGATGGTCCAGGAGGCCTTTTCCCCCATCCCCATCCTGACCGTCCCCCTCTTCCAGAAGGAGGTGGTGGGGATCGAGGCCCTCCGGGAGATGGCCCACGTCCTCTTCGGGGACACCGACCCCACCCGGATCTTCCACCAGGGCAACCCCCAGGAGATCCGCCGGGAGGGCGACGACCTCCTCCTCTTGCTGAAACTCCCCTTCACCCCCAAGGGGAGCATCTCCCTGGTCCACAGCAGTGGGGGGGAGTTGGTGGTGCAGGTGGGTTCCTACCGGCGGACCGTTGTCCTCCCCCGTCTCCTTGTCGGGCTGGAGGTGAAGGGGGCGACGTTGGACGGCGAGACCCTGCGCATCCGCTTCCAGGGGCGGACGGCCCCCGGGGCGGTCAAAGGCACCCACGGCCAGAACGGGAAGGAGGGGACATGAGAGAGCGGTTGGTGGAGGTCCAGTTCACCCCAGGGGGGGAGGTGCGGGTGTTCTTCCGCCCCCGCCGCCTCCGGGAGATCGTGCCCCCCGAGTCCCAGGCCCACCTGCGCGCCGCCGGACGGGAGCTCCTCCTGGGCCTGCGGGCCCTCCTGGACCAGGCCATCGAGGGGCTGGAGGGGGCCCAGCGGCAGGAGGCCCCCCCACAGCGCCGGCGCATCGAGGTCCAGGAGGAACCCCCCAGGGAGGCGTAGTGGCCGGCTGGACCTACAAGGACGCCGGGGTGGACCGGGACGCCGCCGCCCTGGCCAAGGACCTCATCCGCCGCCACGCCCGCTCCACCTTTACACCGGGGGTCGTGGGGGACATCGGCTTCTTCGGGGCCTTCTTCCGTCTCCAGGGCTTCCGGGACCCCATCCTGGTCTCCCACACCGACGGCGTGGGCACCAAACTGCGCATCGCCGCCCTGATGGGGCGTTTCGAAGAGGTGGGACAGGACGTGGTGAACCACTGCGTCAACGACATCTTTACCTGCGGCGCCCGCCCCCTCTTCTTCCTGGACTACATGGCCTTCGGCCGCCTGGTCCCCGAGAGGGTGGAGGCCCTGGCCCGGGGCATGGCGAGGGCGTGCCGGGCTGCCGGGTGTGCCCTCATTGGGGGGGAAACGGCGGAGCTGCCGGGGATATACCGCGATGACGACTTTGACCTGGTGGGGTTCATCGTGGGGGCCGTGGAGCGAGACGCCCTCCTGACGGGGCAGGGGATCCGCAAAGGGGACGTGCTGCTGGGGATCCCCTCCAGCGGCCTCCACACCAACGGCTACTCCCTGGTCCGACGCATCTTCCGCATCGAGGAGGACCCCTCCGTCCTGGCGCGGTGGGTCCCCGAAGTGGGCCGCACCCTGGGGGACGCCCTTCTGGTCCCCCACCGCCCCTACTACCCCCTCCTTGTCCCCCTCCTCCCCTATGCCAAGGGGATGGCCCACATCACGGGCGGGGGGCTGGTGGAGAACGTGCCCCGCATCCTCCCCCAGGGCCTAGGGGCGCGCTTCCACCTCGGCGCATGGGAGGTCCCCCCCCTCTTCCGCCTGATCCAGAGGGAGGGCCGGGTGGAGGAGGCGGAGATGTTCCGCGTCTTCAACATGGGGATTGGGATGGTGGTGACGGTGGCCCCCACCGCCGTCGACGCCGCCCGCCGCGCCCTCCCCGAGGCGCTGCCCATCGGGGAAGTGGTGGAGGGGGAAGGGGTCTCCTTCGCCCCGTAGTTAGAGGGACGCAGAGGAGACGGGGACGCCCGAGGGGAGGGCCGCCTCCCGGACCAGGGACACCGACACCTGGCCGATGGTGGCGGTGGCCTCCAGAAAGATACGGCGCTCCCGGCGGTCGTAGTCGGGGCTCCGGAAAGTGAAGCGCCGGGAAACCCCTTCCAACCTCCGCCCAAAGGCGACGATCTCCCCCAGGGTGACCCGGCAGTCCACCGCCACCCCTGTGTCCCCCGGCAACACCACCCGGATGCTCCCGACCAGGCAGTCCACCCATAGGCGGTGCTCCCCCGGAGGCACCCGCGCCAGGCCCAGGTCCAGGTGCACCTGACCGATGCCGACGATGAACTCGTGGGACGTCACCTCCCACTCGGAACCCCGCCGCACGCTCCCGATCAGGAGGTCCACAAAGGGCTCCCGGCGCGTCCTTCGGGAGCGATGGAGGAGGCGCACCCCCATGACCATCAGGAGGACCGCCGCCGCCCCCATCACCACGTCCCGCACCGACACCAGGGCCAACCCCACGGCATCCAGGAGGAACACCACCCCTAGGGCGAAAAGGGCCACACCTCCCAGCCGGAGCCAGAAACGGGGGCGGTCCATGGTATCACCCCCTCCGCACCAGGGCCCGGATGAGGAGGACCACCCCCAGGACGATCAGGAAGACAGGCCACCACACGGCGAAGGCCCGTTCGACTATGCCCAACCTCTCCAGGAGGAGCAAGGCCCCCAGGGCGACCAGGAGCAGGCCCACAAAGGCTGTCCACATAGCCCCCCCTATGCCCCCGCGCCCAGCAGACGGGCCGCCGCGGCCACCCCGGCCCCCGCGGGGACCGGAAAGCCCAGGCGGGGGAGGAGGGCCTCCAGGGCGGTCAGGAGGGTCAGGACGGCGGAGGGGGAGGCGTTCATCCCCATCAGGCCGATGCGGAGCACCCTCCCCCGCAGGCTGCCCAGCCCACCCCCCACCTCGATCCCCCACTCCTCCCGCAGGGCCTGCCGGAGGCTCCTCTCGTCCACCCCCTCGGGCAGCAGGACCGTGGTCAACTGGGGGAGGCGCCAGGGTTCCGGCACCAGGAGGCGCAGGCCCAGGGCCTCCAGCCCCGCCCAGAGGGCCCTGGCGGCCCGGCGGTGGCGCTCCCAGCGCGCCTCCAGGCCCTCTTCCAGGATGAGGCGGAGGCCCTCATACAGGGCGTAGAGGAGGTTCACAGGGGCGGTGTGGTGGTACAGCCGCTGCCCGCCCCAGTAGGAGTGGTGCAGGGTGAGGTCCACATAAAAGGAACGCACCGGCCGGGAGCGCTTCCCGATGACCTCCTCACCCCGCGGGCTCACGGTGATGGGCGCCAGCCCGGGCGGACACCCCAGGCACTTCTGGGAGGCGCTGAAGCAGCAGTCGATGCCCCAGGCGTCTACCTCCACCGGCGAGCCCCCCAGGGAGGTGACGGCGTCCACCAGGAAGAGGCTTTCATAGCGACGGGCCAGGGCGGCCAGGGGCTCCAGGGGCTGGAGGACGCCCGTGGACGTTTCGGCGTGGACGACGGCGAGGACTTTTACCTTGGGGTGTTTGCGCATCTCCCGCTCCACAGCCTCGGGGTCAAGGGGTTTCCCCCACTCCCCGACAACGGGGGCGACAACGGCGCCATAGCGCCGGGCTATCTCCGCCATCCGCTCCCCGAAGAAACCGTTTGCCCCGACCACCACCACATCCCCCTCCTCCACCAGGTTGGCGATGCCCGTCTCCATCCCCAGGGTGCCGGTGCCGGGCATAGCGATGGTCAGGGGGTTACGGGTGCGGAAGAGGGCCCGGAGCATCCGGGCGAGGTGGTCCATGATGGCTATCCAGTGGGGGTCCAGGTACCCCAGGGGAGGGGCTCCCATGGCCTGCAGGACACGGGGGTGTACGTTGCTGGGGCCGGGGCCGAGGAGCCAGCGGAAGGGGACCTGCAGAGGGACGGCGGCGGCCTCCACCATAGGGCCCTCCTGGCGGCAGGGGATCGCCCTTATCCTACCATACCATAGGGGCCGGCGCCCTACGCAGGAAGGCGGGCGCCCAGGAAGTCCCTGTGCCCGTGGAGGAACTCCCGGCACTCCATAGGGCGTTTGCCTTCCAGCTGCAGGCGCCGCAGGGCCAGGATGCCCTCCCCCGTCTGTACCCCGGCGGGGGTGGAGGCGTGGTGTGGTAGGGGGACCACAGTGCCAGGGGGATGGGGGGTGGTCTCCGGGAGGGGGGAGACCTCCAGCAGCTTCAGCCGTCGCCCCCGCCACCGGGTGAAGGCGCCGGGCCAGGGGTCATAGGCCCGGACCATCCGCCACAGGAACACCGCCGGCCGGTGGAAGTCCAGCCAGCCGTCCTCCTTGGTCAGCAGACGCGTGGTCACCGCCTGGGTGGGGTCTTGGGGGATGGGGGAGAGCTCCCGGCGCGCCCACCGCTCCAGCGTCTCCACCAGGAGGGCGGCCCCCAGGCGGAAGAGGCGCTCCGTGAGGGTGCGGGCGGTGTCGTCGTCCCGGACCGGCTCTTGCCGCTGGGCCAGGATGGGGCCCGTGTCCAGCCCCTCGTCCATCAGCATCACCGTGACCCCCGTGACGGCATCCCCGTTGAGGATGGCCGCCTGCACCGGCGATGGCCCCCGGTAGCGGGGGAGAAGGGAGGGGTGTACGTTCACACACCCCAGGGGCGGCAGGGAGAGCACCGAGGGGGGGAGGACCTTACCATAGGCCGCCGCCACGATGACCTGGGGCTCCAGACGGCGGAGGACCTCCTGGGCCTCAGGCCGCCGGAGGGAAGGGGGCTGGAAGACGGGGACCCCCCTTCCCTGGGCCCACACCTTCACTGGGGGCGGCTCCATAGCCAGACCCCGGCCGGTGGGCTTGTCCGGCTGGGTGAAGACCCCGACGACGTGGTACCCCGCCCCCACCAGCGCCTCCACCACCGGGAGGACAAAGGCGGGGGTGCCCATGAAGACCACCCGCATCGGCCCCCCAAACCAGGACTATGGTATACCCTGAACTCATCTCAAAAGCCTCCAGGCGATGAGGAAGCAGGCCAAGGAGACCAGGGCGGTGAAGGTGGTGAGCAGGCGCTCGTAGCGCACGGCCCGCCTCCGGAACCCCCCCTTGAGCCAGGCGGAGAAGCGCTCCGCCGCCCCTCTGACCACCCTGGAGGTGGGCCGGCAGAAGGGATGAGGCCTGCCACGCCGGGGCTGCCTCCTCTTCCGGGGGGTTCCGGGGGATGCCCGCCCGGATGCCCCGCCGGCGCAGGTGGCCCCGCATCTCCCTCGTGTCGTCGTGTCGTAGGCGCCATCGGCGCACACCTCCTCCGGCCTCCGCCGGGGCCTGCCCCTTCTGCCCCGTACCTGCAGGCCCGCCAGCAGGGGGAGGAAGACGGTGGCATCGTTACTGTTCGCCAGCCCCAGGGCCACGGCCAGGGGCAGGCCCGGCGGCGCCACCAGGGCGCGCGCCTTGCCCCCCTTACGCCGCCGGAAGCCGTCTACCCCTATCGCCTCCCCCCTTTCCTGGCCTCGATGGTGGTGGCATCGGCCGCTACCGCCCTCCCCTCCAGCCGCCCTGCCGGGTAGCCCGTGTCCAGGAGACGCTGCCACACCCCCCTTTGCTGCCACTCCTGGAGACGGCGCCAGGCCGTCTTAGAGGAGCCGTCCTCCCTGGGCATGTCCATCCATCGGCAACCCGTCACCAGGACGGAGAGGATGCCGTTGAGCGTCTCCCTCTCGTCGGCCCTGGGGGGGCCGGTGGAGGCCTTGGGGAGCAGCAAAGGCCGGAGGAACCGCCCCTGCCCGTCGCTTAGCTCCCTGAAGAGATAACCCGTCCAAGCGACTTGCTTCATTACCCTCCACTTTCCCTCAGTAAGGTTTGAGCCTGTCTCAAAGCGTCCTTAAAGAGTTCTAAAGGGTCATGCTCTTCAACGATTTCGCGGAAAGATCGCAGCAAAGACTTTATGCGCTCCACATCAACCTGGAGTCGCTGCTTTATGAGAACTTTCTCCACATCCTCCACATCCCTTGGTCTACCGGCAACACACTTGTAGATGATTAGGTCTTCTGCAGAAATCAACCGCAACTTCCCCAAAGGATGGAACTCCACCTCCTTACTGTGTACCCACGCCTCTTCTTCATAGCCGGGGATACCGAGTGAGATGTCAACGGGAACGCCGCTCTCGGTTTCAAGAAGGAGCACTCGGTGCTTGCGAGCAAATTCCAAAGCATCAGGAATGCGTGGTTTGAAGGCTTTAATTGCCCTGTCCAAAAATGTGTCAAAGTCATCTGGTGCTACCAAAACGGTCACATCCACATCTCTCGTCAACCTTGGCTCACCCCAATACTGAAGGGCAATCCCGCCAATGAAGAAATGACGGATGCCCTGTTCTTCTAACCACTCGGCAACTTGGACTGCTGCTTCAAGGACTTCCACCGATGTTGCCCTCCTTTTCTCTCCACCTTTCCAAGCATTGACGCATCTTTAACATGACAAAGGAAGGTTCGCGGCGCTCTTCGTAGCCTAAACGGCTGAAGGAAAGGTAGATGACAAGGGATTTTCCGGGTGTAAGGGAAAGCAGAAACTTCACCCGTTCCCTGCGGATGACCTTTTCGGCCTCCTTTTGCCCTTCAAGCCATTCCCGAACCGCTTGAGCCTCAAAGTTTCTTCCTGTCATCACCTTCACTTCGCGGTGTGGTCAAAGATTAGGACTTCGCCTGTTGTCGGAGAGAGGTTCCGTCAAGGGATAGGGTACCTCACGTCTCCCGCCACGAAACCCAGAACAGTGGTTTTTGGGCCGGAAGAGGGTTCAATGCGTTGGTTCGCCAGGGCAACATAGTCAAGGTTGATATCATAGCCCACAAAAACACGCCCCGTCTTCAGTGCCGCTATCGCTGTTGTTCCGCTGCCGATGAACGGGTCAAGAACCACTTCCCCTTCAAAAGTGTAAAGTTGAATGAGCCGATACGGCAATTCCACAGGAAAGGGTGCAGGATGACCCACTTTCGTGGCTGGTTCAGCGGGGAATCGCCCCACGCTTTTGGTGAACTCAAGAAATTCATCGCGGTTTATGGTGGGTTTGCGACCGAGAGGGTTGGGACGAGAGAAAGTCTGCTTGCAAAAGACGAGAATGTATTCAAGGGTGTCCCGCAGAGTAGGATTTTGAGGCGAGCACCAGCTACCCCAGGCTGTTGATGGGCTGGCGCTGGACGCCTTGTCCCAGATGATTTCGCCCCGCATCAAAAAGCCCACTGCCAGCATGTCTTGGATGACGAAGGTGTGGAGGGGCAAATAGGGGCGGCGCCCCAAATTTGCCAAAGTTGATGCAAGCCCGCCCTCCCGGCACCAGCACCTGATAGACCTCTGCCATGACCCGCCTCAAGAAGGCTCGGTATTCGTCCAGCGTCAGGTTATCATCGTATTCCTTGCCCACATTGTAGGGTGGCGAGGTGACCATTAAGTGGACGGAGCAATCGGGCAACTCTTCCATCCGTTCGGAACTCTTGCAGAAAATCCGGTTGACGCACTCTGGCGGCAGGGGTATCTCGCGGTAAGCCACCGGCTCCTCTTTCGGCAGCCCCTCATAAAGCCGACGGCTGTAGAAAGGCGTGGCGTCGTGGGCGATCCGGGCAGGGCTTCCAAAGGCGCTGGTGCGTGAACCACGCCGAGCTATTTACTGCACCCTCTCCGGTTAATCCGACTGCCAATATTTGAAGCCATCGCACATATGGGGCCAACTTCATCTCCTTGTCCCCTAAACCAACAGGGCGCCGCCATTCTATCGTCAAAGCTTTGGCGAGCGGATGGTCAAGTAACGCCTCCACAGCCTCTGGAGAGATTTCCACGCCGCGTGGGTTAGTTCCTCGTTTGGGTAGCCTCAAATACCTCTCCTTGCCAAGGGCTTTAAAAACATCCGTTTGCGCCTGCAAAGGTATGCCGTAAAAACCCCCTGTTCCGCCCCAACGGACGATAGCCAACAGCATGTCGCTTCAATCTCGCGCGGTAGGAGGCTCCTGGTTACAGACATGGCTGCGATACACCCTCTGGGCCACCCCGGTGAAGGGACGGCCACAGACAGCGCATGCCTTAGCCACCGGGCGGCGCGAGGCGGCCAGATAGCGGCCCACCTCCTGGGGTGTCATGCCTTCTTCCCGCTCCAGTCTAGACCCTGCCACCCTGTGGTGCAAGGCCATGGGCAGACTGTAACGCAGGCGGTTGGTCTCCCTCCCGAAAGCCGCCAACTGTACATGGGGCAGTCCCTGGCCCCTAAAGCCCTGGGCAGGGGACCCCTTTGCGGCTTACCATGGTGAAAGGCTGCGGGCGGGGAAGATGAGCGTCGACGCCATTGTGATCCGGGGGGCGCGGGAGCACAACCTCAAGGGGATCGACGTCGTTATCCCGCGCCACAAGATGGTGGTCATCACCGGGGTCTCGGGGTCGGGGAAGAGCTCCCTGGCCTTTGACACCCTCTACGCCGAAGGGCAGCGGCGGTATGTGGAGTCCCTCTCCGCCTATGCCCGGCAGTTCCTGGGCCGGCTGGAGAAGCCCGATGTGGACGAGATCCACGGCCTCTCCCCCGCTATCTCCATCGACCAGAAGGGGGTCTCCCCCAACCCCCGCTCCACCGTGGGGACCATCACCGAGGTCTACGACTACCTGCGCCTCCTCTTCGCCCGTGTCGGCGTCCCCCACTGCCCCCGGTGCGGCCGCCCCGTCCAGAAGCAGACGGTGGAGCAGATCGTGGACGCCATCTTCGCCCTGCCCCCCACCACCCGCCTGATGGTCCTCGCCCCGGTGGTGCGGGACCGGAAGGGGGAGCACAAGGATGTCCTGGAGGCGGCCCGCAGGAAGGGCTTCCAGCGGGTGCGGGTGGACGGCATCCTCTACGACCTGTCGGAGCGCATCGAGATGGACAAGGACAGGCGTCATACGGTGGAGGTGGTGGTGGACCGGCTGGTGGTGGGGGAGGGGCTGGAGCGGGGACGGGTCCACAACTCGGTGGAGACGGCCCTCCGCCTGGCGGAAGGGGTGGTGGGCATCGCCCTGGTGGACAGGAAGGAAGACCTCCTCTTCGCCGAACAGTTCGCCTGTCCCTACTGTGGTGTCAGCATGCCCGAACCGGAGCCCCGCACCTTCTCCTTTAACAGCCCCCACGGGGCCTGTCCGGAGTGCACCGGCCTGGGGTTTAAGCTGGAGCTGGACCCCGAGTATATCGTCCCCAACCCCGACCTCTCCCTGGCGGAGGGGGCCATCCTCCCCTGGACACGCCTGGGGGCTTCCAGCCCCTGGTACCGCAGCCTCCTGGAGTCCCTGGCCCGGGCCTACCGCTTCTCCCTCCACACCCCCTGGAAAGACCTGCCCCCCGGGATTCAGGCCCTGATCCTGTACGGGGACCCCCAGCAACGGACCTTCACCATGCGCCACCGGACCCAGGAGGGCCGCGTGTACTCCTGGGAGACCACCTTTGAGGGCGTCATCCCCAACCTGATGCGCCGCTATCAGGAGACGGAGTCCGACCACATCCGCGCCGAGATCGAGCGCTACATGGCCCAGCGCCCCTGCCCCCGCTGTCAGGGCAAGCGCCTGAAACCCGAGGCCCTGGCGGTCAGGGTGTGCGGGAAGAACATCACCGAGGTCTGTGCCCTGACGGTGGAGGAGGCCGCCCGCTGGGTTCAGGGGATCCAGCAGGGGGACCCCGAGCGGGAGGCGAGGGGGGAGGCCCTCACCCCCCGGCAGCGCCTCATCGCCGCCCAGGTCCTCCGGGAGATCGCCACCCGCCTCCAATTCCTCCTGGACATCGGCCTGGACTACCTCACCCTGGACAGGATGGCCAGCACCCTCTCCGGGGGGGAGGCGCAGCGCATCCGCCTGGCCACCCAGATCGGCTCGGGCCTCACGGGGGTGCTGTATGTCTGCGACGAGCCCTCGGTGGGCCTCCACCCCGTCGACGGCCACCGCCTCATCCAGACCCTGAGACGCCTGCGGGACCTGGGCAACACCATCATCGTGGTGGAACACGACGAGGCCATTATCCGCGCCGCCGACTGGATCATCGACCTGGGCCCCGGGGCGGGGGAGCATGGGGGGAGGGTCGTCGCCCAGGGGACGGTGGAGGAGGTCATGGCCTGTCCCGAGTCCATCACGGGGGCGTACCTCGCGGGGCGTCGCTCCATCCCCGTCCCCCCAAAGCGGCGGCCCGGCAACGGCCTCTTCCTGGAGGTGCAGGGGGCCCGGGCCAACAACTTGAAGGACATCACCGTCCGCTTCCCCCTCGGCACCCTCACCTGCGTCACCGGCGTCTCGGGGTCTGGGAAAAGCACCCTGGTGTACGAGGTCCTCTACAAGCGTCTGGCCCACCACTTCTACCGGGCAAAGGAGAAGCCGGGCCCCCACACGGCCATCCTGGGGATGGAGCACCTGGACAAGGTGGTGAACGTGGACCAGTCCCCTATCGGGCGCACCCCCCGCTCCAACCCCGCCACGTACGTGGGGGTCTTTACCCCCATCCGGGAGCTGTTCGCCCAGCTGCCCGAGGCCAAGGTGCGCGGCTACACCCCCGGCCACTTCTCCTTCAACGTACGGGGCGGCCGGTGCGAGGCATGCCAGGGGGAAGGGTACATCCAGATCTCCATGCACTTCCTCCCCGACGTCACGGTCCCCTGCGAGGTGTGCCGGGGCCGCCGCTACACGCGGGAGGCCCTGGAGGTGAAGTTCAAGGGGCTCTCCATCGCCGACGTGCTGGACCTGACCGTGGAGCAGGCCCTGGAGGTCTTCCGGGACATCCCCCGCATCCGTTCCAAACTGGAGACGATGCGGGACGTGGGGCTGGGCTACATCCGCCTGGGCCAGCCCGCCACCACCCTTTCGGGGGGGGAAGCCCAGCGGGTGAAACTGGCCGCCGAGCTCTCCCGCCGCGCCACCGGCCGTACCCTGTACATCCTGGACGAGCCCACCACCGGCCTCTCCCTGGAGGACTGCTCCTACCTCATCCGGGTGCTCCACCGTCTGGTGGACATGGGCAACACCGTCATCCTCATCGAACACCACCTGGACATGGTGAAGAACGCCGACTGGATCATCGACCTGGGGCCGGGGGCGGGGGAGAGGGGGGGCTGGGTGGTGGCCCAGGGCACCCCGGAGGAGGTGGCCCGCAACCCCCACAGCCTGACGGGCCGCTTTCTGCGCCGCGTCCTCGGCATCCCGGAGCCCGCCCCCGCGTGAAGGGGTGTAGACCCCCATCCCGCCAGGAAGGCACGGGTCAGAGGGGTCCCTGTCCTGTGCTAGCATGGCCCCCGGAGCCGTGCGACGGGTGATCGCCCTGGATGGGCCGGTGGCCGCCGGGAAGACGGCGGTGGGCAAGGCCTTGGCCCGACGCCTGGACTGGCGCTTTCTGGACACGGGGGTCATGTACCGGGCCGTGGCCTGGGCCGCCCTGGAGAAGGGCATCCCCCTCGACGACGACAACGCCCTCACGGCCCTGGCGGAGCGCCTGCCCTTGGAGATGAGGGATGGGCCGGACCCCCGCTGGCTGGTAGACGGCAGGGATGTGACCCCTCTCCTCCGTTCCCCCCAGGTGGAGGCCGTCGTCTCCCGGGTGGCGGCCGTCCCGGGGGTGCGGAGGGCCCTGGTGGAGCGGCAGAGGGCGTGGGCCCAGGGGGGGGACATCGTCGTGGCAGGGCGGGACATCGGGACGGTGGTGCTGCCCGACGCCCCCGTGAAGGTGTTCCTCCTCGCCTCGGTGGAGACGCGGGCCCGCCGCCGGTGGCTGGAGCTCCTGGCCACCTCCCCCTCCCCCCCCTCCCTGGAGGAGGTGCGCCGGGCCCTGGAGGAGCGGGACCGCCTGGACTCCACCCGCCCCATCTCCCCCCTCCAACCCGCCCCCGACGCCGTGGTCATCGACACCGACCCGTATACTATAGACGAGGTGGCGGAGCGGATCCTCGCCCTAGCGGCCGAGCGGTGGAGGTAGGGGGTGGCGGACCTGGCCTACCGTCTGTCCAACAGGGCCTTCCGGCAGGTGCTCACCTGGTTCGCCGACTGGCAGGTGGAGGGGTGGGAGAACGTGCCCCCCTTCGGCCCCCTCATCGTGGTGGCCAACCACCTGAGCAACCTGGACCCCCCCTTGCTGGCGGTGTCCATCCCCCGACGCCTTCACTTCGTCGCCAAGCGTACCCTCTTCCGTTGGGGGGTAGGGGCTTTCCTGCGGGCCTATGGCGCCTACCCTGTAGACAGGGATGGCGGCGATGCCCCGGCCCTCCTGTGGGGGCTGGACCTGCTCCGACGGGATGGGGCCCTTGTGGTCTTCCCCGAGGGGCGCCGCAACCCCAGGGGGGGGATGCGGCGGGGCCAGCCGGGGCTGGCCCTCCTGGCCCTCCGGTCCCGGGCCCCCCTGTTGCCGGTGGGAGTGACGGGGACGGAGCATCTGGGGCCCCTCTGGCGGCTGGCCTTCCCCACCGGGCGCATCCGGGTGCGGATCGGCGAGCCTTTTACCCTGCCCCTCCTGGAGGGGAAGGTGTCCCGGGAGCAGCTCCAGGCCCTCACCGACATGGCCATGGCACGGGTCGCCGCCCTCCTGCCCCCCTCCTACCAGGGGTTCTACGCCCACCCCGCCCCTGGCGTGAGGGGGGCCGCGCCGCTATCCTAAGCGGGAGACCGCGCCGCAGGGGGTAGACATATGGCCCAGCAGGGGGCCCGCCGGTTTGGCATCTACCTCAACGTGAAGGACGGGAAGGTGGTCCGTATCACCTCCCCCTACTGGTGGCCTGAGCCGCCCGACTGGGTGCTGGTGACGGAGGAGGTCAACGCCCCCCTGACCACCATCCGCCGGCTGGTGGCGGAGAAGGGCCTCTTCCCCGACCCCCAGAAGGTCACCTGGGGCCAGATCCCCCTCCGGGACTAGGGGCATCTACCCCCCCAGCCCCAGGAGGCGGGCCGGGTTGTACTTCACCAGCTGCTCCACCGCCTCCACGGTGAGCCCCGCCTGGAGGAGCCAGGCGATCCCCATCCGCAGCCCTTCCGGGGCGATGGGGTGGAAGGCCTGGCCGAAATCGGTGCTCAGGATGCAGTGCTCTTCCCCTACGGCGTGGATCTGGCGGGCGATCTCCTGGGGAGGGATGCGGAGGGTGGTGGGCATCATGGCGTGGACACAGTGCTCGATGAAGGCCCCCATCTGGGCCAGGCGCTTCTGGTCCTCCAGGGTGAGCCCCGTGCGGGGGGTCATGGAGGAGGCGTGGGTGATGACGACCCTGGTGATGCCCATCTCCCGCGCCCGCCCGACCAGGGCATACGTTTCGGCGACGCCCAGGTGGCCGGTGGCCAGCACCATGCCGTACGCACGGACCACCTCCAACACCTGCTCCACCTGGGGGAGGAGGCGTCCCTCCCCGTCCAGCACGGTTATCCCCCCGGGTTGGCCCTCCGGCTCCCGCCACGCCCGGGCGGAGAAGGTGGGGAACCAGACCACCTTGGCCCCCATGCGGGCCGACGCCTCCACGGCGGCGGGGTTGAGGCCCCCGACCTCCTCGTTGAGGGCCAGGCCGCCGTAGAGCTCCAGCCCCGGGACCACCTGGGCGACGGTGTAGGCCAGGGGGGTGGTGGGGTACTCGTGGCTCTTCAGGACCAGCCCCCGCATCCCCTGGGCCTTGGCGGCCTGGGCCACCTCGATGGCGTCGGAGCGGCGCTCCACCCGGGGGTCGGGGGCGAAGTGGACGTGGATGTCTATGGCCCCCTGCAACAGGCGGCGGATCACGCTCATGGGCGTCTCCCCTCCTTTGGTGGCTACCTTAGGCCCCGCAAGGGGCGTTGTCAAGGCGGGCGGAGGGTGTTTGATAAGGATGGGGGCGGGGGATAACCCCGTAGGGGCAACCCTCGTGGTTGCCCAACATTGGGGCAGGCACGGGGGCCTGCCCCTACTTTCCTCAAACACCCTCCCAGACTGTAACATAGGCGGTTGGTCTCGCTTCCGGTAGGAGGCCGTCCCTAATTCCTGGATGGAAGCAGCTCAAACCCCCGGTGATGCGACAGTGAAAGGGAGTCCGCGTCAGCGGTCCCACCGGTTTCTGCTCGAGGGCCTTGGTGGGGAGACGAAAAATTGCCAACCGTACATGTTACAGTCCCCTCAGCCCACTCCTTGACACCCCTTTTCCTTCCTTCCAAACTGTAAGGTGTTATGACCAGGATGCCGCGGGCGGGATACTTGCGGTGGAAGGGCCTCTGGCTGGTGGCCGGGGTGGTGTTGGGGGTCCTCCTCCTGGCGTGCCGTCCCGCCGCCGTCCCCTCCCCGACCCCTACCCCTGTCCCCTCTGCCCCCATACCCCCAGCCCCCGCCCAGCCCACCCCAACACCCCCCACGCTGGCCACCCCCACCCCTATCCCCACCCCCACGCCCCTCCCCCCAACGGCCCAAATCGACTACGGGGGCGTTTTCACTTTCCCTATACCGGAGCAGCCCCCCTCCTTCGACATGTACTGGGAGGGGACCCTCAGCGTTGTCCAGCCCGCCTCGTTGGTCCACAACAGCCTCCTGGTGGTGGACCACTTCCTCAACCCCGGCGCCCTGCAGCCCGAGGTGGCCTCCCGCTGGGAGGTCTCTGACGACGGGAAGACCTACACCTTCACCCTGCACCGCGGGGTGACTTTCCCCGACGGCACGCCCCTGACGTGTGCCGACGCCCAGGCCTCCCTGGCGGCCATGGCCGACACCGCCATCTCCACCCTGCAGGCGTACCTGAGGATCGAAGAGGTCACGTGCCGGGACGAGGCCACCCTGGTGGTGCGCCTGAAGGAGCCCAACGCCCTCTTCCTCCCCGCCCTTGGCGGGAGCCGCACCGCTATCTACCGGAAGGCCATCGCCGACGCCCTCCGCGCCGAGGGCAGGCCCCGCTCCCCCCTGGCCAAGGACCCCGAGAAAATCCTGGTGGGGGCGGGCCCCTTCCTGTTCGAACGCTGGACGAGCGGCGTAGACGGCTGGTTTAAGAGGAACCCCGCCTATTGGAAGCGCGATGCCCTGGGCAACCGCCTCCCTTACCTGGAGCGGGTGCATGTGGTCATCGTGCCCGACCCCTCCGCCGCCTTCGCCGCCTTCCGCACCCGCCGTCTGACGGTCACCAGCATCGCCCGCACCCTGGAGCCCAGCGAGATAGAGGTCCTGCGGGGCCGCTACCCCGATGCCGTGGTGGAGACGGCGCCCCGGGGGGCGTGGTTCACCCTCACCTTCCACACCCAGAAGAGCCCCCTGAACGACAAACGGGTGCGCCAGGCCCTCGCCTACGCCCTGGACCGGCGTGCCCACATGCAGAGGGTGACCGAGGGGTGGGGGGTGCTTGGTGGGTACATCGGCCCCCACCTGAGGCCCTATGCCCTGCCCGAGGAGGAGCTCCTCCAACACCCCCTCTTCAGCGCTGACAGGGAATCCCGCCTGGCCAGGGCCCGTCACCTCCTGCGCGAGGCGGGGTACCCCGGGGGCCTCTCCCTGACCATGCCCTCCCGGGCCGGCGTCCCGGTCAGCCGCTCCCACGTGGCCATCCAGGCGGACCTGGAGCAGGTGGGGGTCGCCGTGACCATCCGCACCCTGGACACCGCCGCCTACTTCGATGTGGTCCAGCGGGGGGACTTCGTCATCGCCTCCTCCATCGCCGCCGTGACGGTGGTGGACGACCCCAGCGCCTACACCTTCGTCTACCTCTGCTCCCAGCCCCCCTCCGTCAACCTCACCCGCTACTGCAACCCGGAGTTCGACCGCCTCTGGGAACAGCAGAACAGGGAGCTGGACCCGGCCAAGAGGGCGCTGCTCACCCGCCAGATGGAGCGTATCCTCCTGGAGGACGTCCCCGACGTGCGCACCTACTACCTGATGAGCGCCATGGCCTACTGGAACCGGGTGCAGGGGTGGCGCCTCACCACCGGCGACCAGGTCTACAACTTCCGCCGTCTGGAGACCCTCTGGTGCAAGGGGGGAAGGTGTCAGTAACCCCTCCCCCCAAGGGGAGAGGTGCAGGCGTACATCCTCCAACGCCTTCTCCTTGCCGTCCCCACCTTCCTGGGCGCGGTCCTCCTGGTCTTTGTCCTCCTGCGCCTGCTGCCGGGGGACGTGGTGTCGGTGTTGGTGTTCGGGGGCGAAGGCCCCAGCCCCGCCACCCAGGAGCAGATACACCGCCTCCGGGAGGAGTTGGGCCTGACCCGCCCTCTCCACGTCCAGTTCTGGGACTGGCTGACCCGGGCGGTGCGGTTTGACTTCGGGGCCTCCCTGTGGACAGGGCAGCCCATTACCCGTGAGCTCCTCCTCCGTTACCCCGTCACCCTGAGCCTCCTCCTGGTCAGCGTGACGGTATCGGTGGCCATCGCTTTGCCCGCGGGGGTCGTCATGGCCCTGAGGCAGGACACGTGGGTAGACTACGCCCTGCGCCTCCTCACCCTGGCGGGCCTCTCGGTGCCGAACTTCTTCATGGCCATCCTGCTGCTCCTGGCTTTAGCCCTGCTCCTGGACTGGAGCCCCCCTTTGGAGTACCGTCCCCTCTGGGAGGACCCGTGGCTGAACATCCAGCGCCTCCTCCTCCCTGCGGTGGTCGCCGGCTACCGCCTCTCGGCGGTGGGGGCCCGCATGGTCCGCGCCTCCCTGCTGGAGGTGCTGGGGGAAGACTACATCCGCACCGCCCGGGCGAAGGGGTTGGGGGAGGCGCTGGTGGTCTCCCGCCACGCCTTGAAGAACGCCCTCCTCCCCGTAGTGACCCTTATCGGGTTTGAGGTGATCTCCCTTATAGGGGGCGTCGTGGTGGTGGAGACGGTCTTCACCATCCCCGGCGTAGGCCGCTTCCTGGTGGACGCCGTCTTCCACCGGGACTACCCCTCGGTCCAGGCGGTGGTCTTTGTTCTCGCCCTCGTCGTGCTGGTGGTGAACCTGGTGGTGGACCTGCTCTACGCGTGGCTGGACCCCCGCATCCGCTATAGGTAGGAGACGTCTATGGACGAGAAGGAGGTAGCGGGACGGCTTCCCTTCCCCCATCGGCGGTGGCCTTCGGCCCTCCTGGGTTATGTGGTGCGGAAACCCCTGGGGGCTGCAGGGGGAGGAGTGCTCCTCCTCCTCACCCTGATGGCCATTGCCCCCGGCCTCTTCGGGGCGGGGGACCCCAATGCCCAGGATGCCGCCCGGACCTACCAGCCCCCATCCCGGGACCACTGGTTCGGCACCGACAATTTCGGACGGGACCTGTACAGCCGGGTCGTCTACGGGGCGCGCATCTCCATGTACGTCGGGCTTCTGACCACCCTGATCGTCGCGGTGGTGGGGCTGGCCCTGGGGGTGGTCAGCGCCTTCTACGGGGGATGGGTGGACCACCTCGTCCAGAGGGTGATGGACGTCCTCTTCACCCTTCCACCCCTCGTCCTCGCCATGGCGGTCGTCTACGTCCTGGGGCCGTCCATGAACAACCTGGTCATCGCCCTCTCCCTCCCCCGGATTCCGAGGGCGGTGCGGGTGGTGCGCTCGGTGGCCCTAGCGGTCCGGCAGAGCCAGTACATGGAGGCGGCGCGGGCCGTGGGGGCCGGCCCCCTGCGCCAGATGCTCCACCACATGGCCCCCAACTGCCTCTCCCCCCTCATCGTCTATGTCACCGCGGGGCTGGGGTTCGTTATCCTGACAGAGGCCTCCCTGAGCTTCCTGGGGCTGGGCCTGCCGCCCCCTGCCCCCTCGTGGGGGCGCATGCTCTCCATGGAAGCGCTGCGCACCTTCGAGGTCCGCCCCTGGCTGGCCATCTTCCCCGGTCTGGCCATCAGCGCCGCCGTGTTGGGGGCGAACCTCCTGGGGGATGCCCTGCGGGACCTGCTAGACCCGCGCTGGCGGGGGAGGGAATAGGGGGGAATGGGCGGTGGAGGACTCGAACCCCCGACCTCCTGTTTGTAAGACAGGCGCTCTCACCGCTGAGCTAACCGCCCCTGACCTCAGGGTATCCGGAGCACCGGGGTGATGCCAAGGCCGACAGTGGTCAACAGCGTCGTCGCCGGCGGCGAAAAGGGAACGGGGTGTTGCAAGGGGTGGCGCGCTTGGCGGGAGTTGAACCCACGACCTCAGGCTCCGCAGGCCTGCGCTCTATCCAGGCTGAGCTACAAGCGCGCGTGGTGCCGAAGGAGGGATTTGAACCCACACGGGCTTCCGCCCACTGCGCCCTGAACGCAGCGCGTCTGCCGTTCCGCCACTTCGGCACCGTGGTGGGCGGCACTGGATTTGAACCAATGACCTCCTGCGTGTGAAGCAGGCGCTCTCACCGCTGAGCTAGCCGCCCCCTGACCGTGGCTAGGGCAGGATTCGAACCTGCGACCTAACGCTTATGAAGCGCCCGCTCTGCCGCTGAGCTACCTAGCCACGTCCCCTCACGTCCTAACAGCAACTACAAAGGCACCGTCGCCGACCCACCACAAACCTCCTCACGTCCTACTGTAACCACCACCCCCGGCCCCTGTCAACCCGCCCCGGGGGTGTTTGAGGAGAGGCAGGCCTCGTGCCTGCCCAACAGGCCCCCGTGCCCTCCCCAATGTTGGGCAACCACGGGGGGTTGCCCCTACGGGGTTATCTCCACCTCCCTTTGTCAAACACCCCCACCCGCCCCGGGGCTAATGGCCCCCGCAGGCGCAGTGGCCGCCGCACAGACACCCCCCGGTGGAGACGTTGGGGTTCCTGATGACAAACCCAGCCTGGGGAAAGGCCTCCACATAGTCAATCTCCGCCCCCTCCACCAGGAAGGCGCTCTCCCTATCCACCACGATCCGCAGCCCATCGTGCTCCAGGGTGATGTCCTCTTCCCCCGGACTCGGCTCCAGGGTGAGCATGTACTGTACCCCGTGCCCCGAGGGGACCACCACAATACGCACAGCGGCGTCTTCCGCCCCTTCCTCCTTCAGCACCTCCTTCAGCTTGGCGATGGCTTCCGGTGTCAGGGCGACCATATCCCTCCTTTCCCGGGCCTCCCCCTCCCCAGGCAGGCTCAGTATAGCAGACCTCCACCATGGACGACCACCGCCTTTTTCCCGGCGTCCACTTCATGCACAGCCCGTAGCCCGCCGATGCGCAGGCTGAACAGCCCCTCCAGTTCGCCCCGGAGCCTCTTTCCCCTCAGGGGATCGGCTCTCATACGCCAGAGAGACAAACTCCCCCTTCCTGCCCTCAGCCCAGGCTTTCCGGGACCTCCTCACTTGCTGCGCCAGCTCCTCGTTGCCCAGGATTTCAGCCGTCGCCTCCCCCTCCTCCCTTTCTCGCAAGTAGGCGGCAAAGTCGGCCAAGGCCTTGATCCTTTCCTCGGAGAGCGACTTCACCGCTTCCAGTAACTTGCTCTTGTAACCACCAGCCTTAGCCATGATGCGTCACCCCCTTCTTACCCTGCCCCCACGCACCCGAAACTCCATCAAGGAGATGCCACTGTGGGCTCCATCCGATCGCTTGCCATGAGCGCCTCCGCCCCCTCCACCAGGAAGGCGCTCTCCCTGTCCACCACGATCCGCAGTCCATCGTGCTCCAGGGTGATATCCTCTTCCCCCGGACGCGGCTCCAGGGTGAGCATGTACTGTACCCCGTGCCCCGCGGGGACCACCACGATGCGCACGGCGGCAGCGTCTTCCACCCCTTCCTCCTTCAGCGCCTCCTTCAGCTCGGCGATGGCTTCCGGTGTCAGTCAAGGGCGCCGTCACCCCTGCCCCTCAGATTACAATAAAAGGGGCGGGGTGTTACCCCCTCTACCGGGCCGCCGGAGAGCCCGGCGCCGCCTCCGGACACCCCAGGGGAGGGAAGGCACAGTGCCATCGGACCAGGTTATGGTGGAGGTCCAGAACCTCACCAAGTACTATGGGTCCCTCCTGGCCATCGAGGGGGTGTCCTTTACGGTGCGCAAGGGGGACATCCTGGGCTTCCTGGGCCCCAACGGCTCCGGGAAGACCACCACCATGCGTATCGCCACAGGGTATATCCCCCCTACCAGCGGGACGGTGCGCATCGCAGGGTACGACATCCAGACCCAATCCCTGGAGGCCCGCCGGCGTATCGGCTATATGCCCGAGACCGTCCCCCTGTACACGGACATGACGGTGGAGGACTACCTGGAGTTCATGGGGACCATACGGGGCATGCCCCGCCAGCGCCTGCGTCGGCGCATCGATGAGGTCATAGACATCGTGAAGATCCACGAGTACCGCAGCACCCATATCGGTAAGCTCTCCAAGGGGTACCGTCAGCGGACCGGCCTGGCCCAGGCCATCCTCCACGAGCCGGAGGTGTTGATCCTGGACGAGCCCACCATCGGCATCGACCCCATCCAGGTGGTGGAGACCCGTCAACTCATCAAGGAGCTGGGGCGGGAGCACACCATCGTCCTGAGCACCCACATCCTCCCCGAGGTGAGCATGGTGTGCAACCGGGTGGTGATCATCCACGAGGGGAAGGTGGTGGCCGAGGACACCCCTGCCAACCTGGCGGAGCGTCTGAAGGGCACGGAGCGCATCGAGGTGGAGGTGCGGGGGCCCCCCAAGGAGGTGATGACCCTCCTGCGGGGCTTCAAGGGGGTCATGGACGTCCGCCGGATTGGGGAGGGGGAGCCGGCCACCTACGTGGTGGAGTCCCGGCGGGGGGCTGACCTGCGGGAGCAGATCGCCCAGGCCATCGTCGCCAAGGGGTGGGGGCTCCTCAAGCTGAACCCCGTCGCCATCTCCCTGGAGGAGATCTTCCTGCGCCTCACCCTCCAGGAAGAGGGGGTGTGAGCGGTGCGCAACACCCTGGCCATCTTCTGGAAGGAGACCAAGTCCTACTTCGGCTCCCCCATGGCCTATGTGGTGGGGGCCGTCTTCCTCGCCCTCACCGGCTACTTTTTCGTCTCCTCCATCAGCCGACCCTTCGCCGAGGCCAGCATCCGGGGGTGGCTCCTGCCCGCCACCTTCTTCCTCATCTTCTGGGCCCCTGCCCTCACCATGCGCCTCTTCGCCGAGGAGCAGAAGCTGGGCACCCTGGAGCTCCTCCTCACCGCCCCCGTCCAGGACTGGGAGGTGGTGTTGGGGAAGTTCCTGGCCAGCCTGGTGACCTTCCTCGGGACCCTCTCCTTCACCCTCTACTATGTCCTCCTCCTCTTCTGGTTCGGGGACCCCGACATAGGACCCCTCCTCTCCGGATACCTGGGGCTGATCCTCTATGGGAGTGCGTGTCTGGCCATCGGCCTCTTCGCCTCCTCCCTGACCAGCAACCAGATCGTGGCGGCCATTGTGGGGTCGGGGGTCCTCCTCCTGATGGCCCTGGCGGACCAGGCGGCCGGGATTGTGGGAGGGGTTGCCTCCCAGGTCCTGGAGCAGATCAGCCTGACGGCCCACTTTGAGGACTTCGCCCGGGGGGTTATTGACACCCACCACGTGGTGTACTACCTCCTGGTCACCGCCTTCGTCCTCTTCCTGACGGAGCGCAACCTGGACTCCCGCCGGTGGAGGTGAGATGGCCCGTGTGACGGAGCGTCCCCAAGCGGCTGTGGGCAGGGGTCCCGGCCCCTTCCGGCGCCTCGTGGAGTGGCTTGCCGGTATCGCCTCCCTGCTGGGGGCGATGGGGGGCGCCCTCCTGGTGGGAGGGGGTGCCCTCTACGTGTGGGTCCCCGACCTCCGCCCCTTCGCCCTGGGGGTCGTTCTGGGGGGGATGACCTTCCTCCTCCTGGGGGCTGCGGCCGCCTTCCCCACCGTGAGGAGCGCCGTCACGGGGCGCAGGGGCCGGCTGACCCTCAACGCCCTGGTGCTCTTCGCCCTGCTGACCACCACCCTCGCCCTCCTGGGGTTCATCAGCTTCCGCAACGCCCAGCGGCTGGACACCACCGCCACCCGTCAGTTCACCCTGGCCCCCCAGACCCTTAAGGTGCTGAAGGAGCTGCCGGAGCCGGTGCACGCCGTGGCCTTTTTCGTCCCCACCCGGGCCGACCAGGCCCGGGACCGGCAGCGGGCCGACGACCTCCTCTTCGAGTTCGCCCGCCGCTCCGACAAGAAGTTCACCTACCAGTTTGTGGACCCTGAGGCGGAGCCCTCCAAGGCCAGGCAGTTAGGGGTGAGCCAGTACCCGGCGGTGGTCTTTGAGGCGCGGGAGAGCAAGCGCCGCTATACCCTCCAGGTGCCCCCCGTGACGGAGCAGGACTTCACCAGCGCCCTCCTCATCGTGACGGGCACCCAGCAGAAGGTGGTCTATTTCCTGACGGGCCACAACGAGCGGGACATCCTGGACGTCCAGGAGGGGAGCCAGGGCTTTGGCGCTGCGGCGCGCGGCCTCATCAACGACAACTACCGGGTGCAGACCCTGAACCTCGCCCAGGCGGGCAAGGTGCCCGACGACGCCGCCGCCCTGGTGGTCGCCGGCCCCAAGCGGGACCTGCTGGAGGAGGAAAGGGAGGCCCTCCTCCGGTGGCTGGAGAACGGGGGGCGCGCCCTCTTCCTCCTGGACCCCGACACCCCTTCCTCCTTCAAAGACCTGCTCCGCCTGTGGGGCGTGGTGGTGGGGGAAGGGATCGCCGTCGACCCGGGCAGCTCGGTCGTCGGCGACCCCCGCACCCCTGTGGTGCAGCGCCCCCAGTACTTCCCCCATATGGTCACCGCACCCCTGGACGTCACCTTCTACCCCCTGGCGACCCCCGTGGACCTGTTGCCCGAGTACAAGAGGGACCCCCGCAAACGCCCCCCCTGGGTCCGCTATAGCCCCCTCCTGGCCACCTCGGACACCTCCTGGGCCACCACCGATAAGGAGCGCACCGAGTTCCTGGCAGGGAAGGACACGCCCGGCCCCATCCCCCTCGGCCTCGCCGTGGAGGCCTGGGGCACGGTGGACAGGGAGCCCCCATCCCCCTTGCCCCCCCATCCCTCCACGCTCCTGGTGGTCATCGGCGACTCCGACTTCGCCAGCAACAAGTACTACTTCGCCTACACCAACAGCGACCTCTTCCTCAACAGCATCAACTGGCTGACCAAGGACTACGCCCTCATCTCCATCCGCCCCAAACCGATCGTCTTCCGAGAGCTGGTCATGACCCGCCGGGAGTTCAACTTTATCCGCTACTCTTCCTGGTTCCTCCTGCCCTCAGCCATCGCCTTCATGGCCCTTATCGTCTGGTGGCGGAACAGGTAGAGGCCCCATGAACATCCGTATCATCTCCCTCCTCTTTGCCTTCCTGGTCATTGTGGCGGGCTACGTCTACTTCGCCCAGGTGCAACGCCCTCCCAAGAGGGAGCCGGAGCCCCCCTGGTTCTACGCCCTCGATATGGACGACCTCCTGGCCATCACCCTGACCGACCGGGAGGGGCGGGGCCAGAGGTTTGTCCAGCGGGAGGGCGCCTGGTGGCTGGAGAGGCCTGAACCGTTGCCGGTGGACCCCTCCCGTTGGGCGGGGATCACCCTCCTGCTGAGCGGCCCCCAGGCGCGCCGCCTCCTCATGCCCCAGGTGGACGACCCGGCCCGCTATGGCCTCGACGCGCCCTCCTTGACCGTCGAGGTGGAGGCGAGGGGGGGGCGTACCTTTACGGTCCTCCTGGGGGACACCACCCCCGACCGCTCCGCCCACTACGTCCAGCTGAAGGGGTCCCCCGCCCTTTTCCTGGTGGACGCCTCGTGGGGCGAGGTGCTGGGGCGTCTGGTCACCGACCCCCCCTATCCCGAGTGGTACTACCGGATGCCCCCCGAGCGGGTGGTCCGCCTCCTGGTGGAGGAGGGCGGGGAGCGGGTGGTCTTCCGCAAGGTCCGGGGACAGTGGGCCTTCGACGACCCCCAGGACACCCCCATTGACCCCGGCCGCTGGCAGGAGGTGTCCCCCCTGCTGGGCGGCCCCCCTTCCCTCCGCATCCTGCAGCAGGGGGTGCAGGACTTCCACCCCTATGGCCTTGACACCCCCTGGGTGCAGGTGACCATCGAGTACGAACTCCCCGGCCACGCTGAACGCCCCCGCCGTACCATTACCCTGGAGGTGGGCAGCCTTTTGCCGGACGGCTCCGGCTACTACGCCCGCCCGAACCAGACCGACACCCTTCTCTTCGTGGACAGGGGGTGGGTGGAGGTGTTCCGGCGCCTGGTGACCGAGCCGCCCCGGGCCGCCCCAGGCGCCTCCGGGTAAGGGGCCCCCGCGGCAGGGCTCCATGGTGCTATAATGTCCCCACAAGAGACAAGGGAGGTGTGCTGTGGCGGGGATGAAAACGGAACTCATCGCCTATGGGGACGGATATCTCCCCGTCCAGGTGCCGGAAGACGCCAGGGTGCTCCGCCCCAACCCCCCCCTGCCACCCCTGCCCGACGTCCGGCAGGCGGTGCGGGAAGCCCTCTATAACCCCATCGCCCACGAGCCCGTCCACCGGCTGGTGGGCCCCAAGGCGAAGGTCCTCATCTGCTTTGACGACACCTCAGGGGCGACCTGGCAGGTGAAGGCGCCCGATGTCCGCCGGGTGGCCATTGAGGTGCTCCTGGAGGAGATGACCAAGGCGGGGGTGCCCCTGGAGAACGTCACCCTTATGTGCACCCAGGGCCTCCACCGGAAGCTCACCCGCACCGAGATGGAGACGTTCCTCGGGCGGGACCTGGTCCTCCGTTTCCCTTACACCCGCCTGTACTCCCACGACGCGGAGGACAAGGAGAACATCGTTCACCTGGGGTATACCCGCCGGGGCTTTGATGTGGAGATCAACAGGGCTATCGTCGAGGCCGACCAGGTGTTCTACATCTCGGTGCCCGGCACCCCCTTCAATGGGGGCTGGAAGTCCATCGTCATCGGGGCGGGCACCTTCAACACCATCCGCCATACCCATCGGGCATGGCCCACGGCCACCGGCCAGTCGGTCGACGACCCCGAGCGTTCCGCCTTCAAGCGGTTGGTGTGGGAGCAGGGGAGTGTGGTCCAGCAGCATCTGGAGCGGCAGGGGAAGCGCATCTTCACCCTCGAGGTGGTCCACAACAACGCCCGCCCCCGGGAGGTCATCGCCCTCTTCGCCGGCCACCCCACGGAGGTGCACCCCCATACCCTCCAGGCGCTCCAGAGGCAGGAGGTGGTGGAGACCCAGGGGCAGAGCGATGTGCTCCTGTGCGGGGTGCCCAACAGGGACACCTATTCCAAGTTCTCCCTCTTCAACCCCATCCTCCTGGGGAACACCATTGGGGCCTATGTCTACGGCGCTTTCCAGGGCCGGCCCCTGGTCAGGAAAGGGGGGATTGTCATCGTGGCCAACCCCGCCCGGCCCGAGTTCGACGTCCGCTACTTCAAGCCCTACGTGGAGTTTTGGGAGCGCCTCCTCCCCCTGTCCACGGACCCCTATTGGTTGTGGGAGAACTTCGTGGAGGAGTTCGCCCACCGGCCGGAGTACATCTTCGGGTACCGGTATGCCCACGGCTACCACGGCGCCCACCCCTTCTTTATGTGGAACCAGACCCTGGTGGTGCGACGCGATGTACGGGTGTGGGTGGCGGGGTGCAAGGACCCGGCGGTGGTGCGGCGCATGGGGTTTGAGCCCTTCCCCTCGGTCCAGGAGGCCCTGGCCGCCGCCGAGGCGGAGATGGGCAAGGGGTACTCCCTGACGGTCCTGGAGCGCCCCCGGGCCCTGATCCCCCGGGTCAGCTAGCCCCCCTGTGGACCAGGACCTCTTGCTGGAAAAGGGGGGGCATATCCCGAGCCACCAGGCGGATGGCCCACGTAATGGCGCTCCCCCGGGGCAGGGTGCAGGTGGGGGGGGCAGTAGGGGGGACCAGGAGGGCGAAGGGCACCCGCCGCTCCTGGTATGCGCCAAGGGAGAGGGAGGGGAGCAAGGCCCGGGCGGCTACAAAAGCCCCCTCCCCCCGGGGTGACCGCTCCACCTGCACCAGCTCGAGGCGAGGACCGGCCAGGACCAGGGGGTGGGAGGAGGAGAGCACCAGGTCCCCCTGCAGACGGTGACCGGGGGTGAGGATCGGGGGGAGGGGGAGGCATACGGTGATGCCGGGGTGGGTGTGGGGAGGGGAAGGGGCCCTCTCCGGGGGCGTCGCCGCCACCACCGTGAGGGGCACCTGCTCCCACCGGTCAGGGGCGTGGGGGACGTCCAGGGACGCCCGCAGGAGGTAGAGCATCTTTACCCCCTCCCCTGCCACGGAGGGAGGGGAACCGGGGGGGATGGCCACCTCCACACGATAGGAAGCCACACCCGGCCCCAGGGCCCTGTCCAGGGGGGTGGTTTTCCGGGTGTGCACCACCCTCTCCTGGGCCCACCGTCGGAGGCGGAGAGGCCCTGCCCCCCACCCCCCCACCGTCCAGCGGAAGAGCCCCACCACCTCCACCCGCACCGCCCGCGCCTGCATCCGGCGGGGGAGGAACAGGCTGACGGTGCAGGGGATGGGGTTTCCCGGCGCCACAGGGGTCGCCGGGCCTTGCAGGGTCACGGGGGGCATCCGTCTACCGACCACTCCCCCTCCCCTCTTCGGTGAAGACGCTTTGGGGTCCCAGATACCCCTCCAGAAGGAGACGGAGGTCCTCGGAGTAGGCCACGGTGATGGAGGGGATCTCCACCTGGACCACCTTCCCCCCGCTGACCAGGTGCAGGACGACCGGGTCGGGGCCGGGGTGTTCCAGGAGGAGCTTAAGGACCTCCCGCAGGCGGGCCTCGTCGGCCGGGGCGTCGCCCGTCTCCCGGAGACGCAGGGCCACGCGGCGGGGGGGCCGGGGGGAACGGCCGTCCTGCCCGTTGCCGGGGCGGTCCCCCTCGGGAAGATAGGGGGACACCTCGTCGGCAACGATGGACACCTCCTCATCCCCCCGCTGGCGCAGGCGGCCTACCACCCGGAGCAGGTTCCCCTCCCTCCAGAGGCCACGGGTGGCCTCATACCTGGGAGGCCACACCACCACCTCCACCTGGCCGTCCAGGAGGGCCAAGGAGGCGGTCAGGAAGGGGCGCTTCTCCTTGGTAAAGGACTCCCGCACGCCGGCCACCTGGCCGACCAGCACCACCCTCTGCCCAACCTCCTCGGCATCCAGTTGGGAGCGGGAGAGCACCACCTCGCTCCCCGCCAGGGCCCGGAGGAGGGCGGGGAAGGGGTTGTGGGAGAAGGCCACCCCCAGCATCTCCCGCTCCCAGCGGGCATACTCCTGGGGCGAGGCGGGGGTAGAGGGCAAAACGATACCCGCCGTCCCTTCCTGCCCGACGAGGTCGAAGATGGTCATCTGCCCCGCCTTGCGACGGCTGGTCTCCTGATGGGACAGGGCGAGGATCCGGTCGATCCCCCCCAACAGAGACCCCCGCTCCCCAAGGGAGTCCAGGGCCCCCGCCTTGATCAGGGCCTCCAGGGTGCGCCGGTTCATCCCCCGCAGGTCACACCGCCGGCAGAAGTCCTCCAGGGACCGAAAAGGCCCCCCCTCCCGGCGCGCCCGCACTATGGGCTCCACGGCGCCCTCCCCCACGTTCTTGATGGCCGCCAGGCCCACACGGATCCCCGCGCGCCCATCGGGAAGGGTCTCGATGGTGAAATAGACGTCGCTGAAGCTGACATCGGGGGGGAGCACGGGGATCCCCATGCGCTGGCACTCGTGGATGGCCGCCGCCGCCTTCTCCAGGTTGCCCAGGCGGGTGTTCAGGACAGCGGTCATGAACTCCTCCGGGTAGTTGGCCTTGAAATAGGCCGTCCAGTAAGCCACCAGGGCATAGGAGACGGCGTGGGCCTTGTTGAAGGCGTAGCCGGCGAAGGGCTCGATGAGGCGGAAGACGGCCTCCGCCTCCTCCCGGGAGTACCCTTTCTGCAACGCCCCCGCCAGGAAACGCTGCTTCTCCTGCTCCATGATCTCGGGGATCTTCTTGCCCATGGCCTTGCGCACCACATCGGCCTGGCCCAGGGTATACCCGGCGAACTGGCGGACGATGAAGAGGACCTGCTCCTGGTAGACGATGACACCGTAGGTCTCCTTCAGGATCTCCTCCAGATGGGGGTGGGGGTACTGGACGGGCTCCAGCCCATGCTTGGCCCGGATGTAGGTGGGGATGTGTTCCATAGGACCGGGGCGGTAGAGGGCGATAAGGGCGGCCACCTCCTGGAGGGAGGTGGGCTTCATCTCCCGGAGGCACCGGCGCATCCCGGGGCTCTCCAGCTGAAAGAGGTCCGTGGCCTCGCCGCTGGCCAGCAGGGCGTAGGTCTTCTGGTCGTCCAGGGGGATGGCGTGCAGGTCCACCGCAACGCCCCGCCGCTGGCGCACCAGGTCCCGGGCCCTCTGGAGGATGGTGAGGTTGGCCAGGCCCAGGAAGTCCATCTTCAGCAGGCCGAGGCGGGCGATAGGCTCCATACTGAACTGGGTCATGGGGAGGCTCTGCCCTTCCCCACGCACAGGGCGCTGCAGGGGGACGTATTCCGTCAGGGGCTCCCCCGCTATCACCACCCCGGCGGCGTGGGTGCTCACGTGGTGCACCATCCCCTCGAAGTGTTTGGCGGTGTCCAGCAGGTCCCGGACCACCCTGTCCTGCTCATAAAGGGCCTGCAGCTCCGGTTGGGAGTGGAGGGCCTCCTCCAGGGAACGGGCCTTGGGGGGGATCAGACGGGCAACCCGGTCCACGTCGGCATAGGGGAGGCCCTTCACCCGCCCCACATCCCGGACAGCCGCCTTGGGTCCCATGGTGCCGAAGGTGATGATCTGGGCCACCTGCTCCCGACCGTAGCGATGGAGGACGTACTCCAGCACCTCCTCCCGCCGGTCGTCCTGGAAGTCCATGTCGATGTCGGGCATCTCCTTCCGCTCTTCGTTGAGGAAGCGCTCAAAGACGAGGCCGTACTCCAGGGGGTCGATCTCGGTGACGCCCAGGCCGTAGAGGACAAGGCTTGCCGCGGCGGAGCCCCGCACCCCGAAGAGGATCCCCCTCTCCCGGGCGAAGCGGGTGATGTCCCAGACCACCAGGAAATAGTCGGCGAAGCGGGTCTTGCGGATGACCTCCACCTCGTAGGCCAGGCGCTCCCGATAGGCGGGGGGGATATGGGGTTTGCGCCTCCGGAGCCCCTCCCAAGCGAGGGCCTCCAGATAGGTCTGGGCGTCCTGGCCCTCAGGGGTGGGGAAGCGGGGCAGGTGCAGGCCGCCCAGGCCCAGGTGGGGCACCTGGCAGGCCTCGGCGATGCGCAGGGTGTTCTCCACCGCCTCGGGGGCATAGGGGAAGAGGGCCGCCATCTCCTGGGGGTCCTTCAGGTAAAAGGAGCCCCCCTCCATCCGCAGGCGCTTGGGGTCGTTGAGGGTCGTCCCCGTGTGGATGCAGATGAGGATCTCCTGGAGGGGCGCCTCCTCCGGCCGCGTGTAGTGGGTATCGTTGGTCGCCACCAGGGGGATCCCCATCTCCCGGGACAGGCGGAGGAGGAGGGGGTTGAGCCTTTGCAGTTCGGGGACCCCGGGGTGCTCCTGGAGCTCCAGGTAGTAGTCCTCCCCGAACACCTCCTTATACCAGCGGGCCACCTCCCGGCCCGCCTCCAGGCCCCCTTCCAGGAGGGCCTGGGCCAGCTCCCCGTTCACACACCCCGACAGGCAGATGAGCCCCTCCCGGTGCTGGGCCAGGAGCTCCCTGTCGACCCGGGGCTTGTAGTGAAACCCCTCCAGGTGGGCCTTGGTCACCACCCTGATCAGGTTCTTATAGCCCCGGGTGTCCTTGGCCAGGAGGGTCAGGTGGTAGGGGGTCTTCTCCTCAGGCCCGCGGCTGTGGCGGGAGACCCTGGCGACATAGATCTCACACCCCAGGATGGGCTTGATGCCGGCCGCCTGACACTCCAGGAAGAACTCCACCGCCCCATACAAGTTGCCGTGGTCCGTCAGGGCCAGGGCGGGCATGCCCAGCTCCCTGGCCCGCCCCACCAGGTCCCGGATGCGGGAGAAGCCGTCCAGCAGGCTGTACTCGGTATGGGTATGCAGGTGGACGAACATGGGTAGGCGCGGCCTTTCCTTCGTCACCTATTATAGGTAGGGGGAGGGGGATGGCCTATGGCCTCGGGTGACCGGAAGAGGGCTGTTGGGCAGGGGGGGCTCACCCCTCTGCAGGCCCTCTTGGGACTGGAGGGGGAGCCCTTTCAAGGCGGGAAGATACGGGTGGAGACAGGGCCCTCCAACCGGGTGGGGGCCCTTGCCTTCCGCCTGTGGTGGGTTGCGCCCACGGGGGCGACAGCCCATCCCCCCCTTGTGGAGGGCCTCCACCACCGGGGGCGCTACCCCGCCGCCCACTGGGTGGAGGTCACGGCCCTCCCCCCGGCGGTGGAGGGAGGGGGGTACCGCCTCCCCCTGGAGGGTGCGGCCCTGGTGGACCTGCTGCGCCTCCTGGGAGGCCTTCTCCCCCCCGGGGGGCACATCATGGTGGAGTACGAGTCCCCCCGCTGGATGACCACCCGTCAGGCCCTGGAGCGGGGGGATCCCCCCTCCCAGACCCCCCTGGGGGCGGCGCTGCTGGCAGCGGGGTTCCGGGGTGGCTTTCGGGACTGGTACTTCGCCGAGGGGGGGCGGGAAGGTCCCCGCAAGGTGCAGGCCTTCCGATGACACCACGTCCCCCGCTGGAACCACACCAGCGTCTCCGTGCGCAACCAGCGGGAGACGGGGATATCCGCAGCGCAGGAGATCGGCTTCGCCCTCTATATCGGCGCCGCCACCCTGAAGGCGGCGGTGAGCCGCGGCGTGGCCGTGGACATGGTGGCCCCCCGCATCACCTTCTTCCTCAACTCCTTCGACGATTTCCTGGAGGAGATAGCCAAATTCCGGGCGGCCCGCCGCATGGGGGCGCGGTTGCTGCGGGAGCGCTTCGGCGCCGGGGACCCCCGCTCCTGGGCCTTCCGCTTCCACGTCCAGACCTCCGGTGTCAGCCTCACCGCCCAGCAGCCCCTGGTGAACATCATCCGGGCCACCCTCCACGCCCTGGCGGCAGTGCTCGGGGGCGCCTAGTCCCTCTCCGTTAACGCCTTCGACGAGGCCCTCGCCATCCCCAGCCGCCTGGACCAGACCCTCTCCCTCCGCACCCAGCAGGTCATCGCCTACGAGTCGGGGGTGACGGCGGTGGCCGACCCCCTGGGCGGCTCCTGGTGCATCGAGCACCTGACGGATGAGGTGGAGAAGCGGGCCTGGCAGGTCTACGAGGAGCTGGAGCGTCTGGGTCCGGAGCGGGCGTGGCGGGAGATGTCGGCCCAGGGGCACGAGGCCGCCTACCAACGCCAGCTGGCCATCGAGAGGGGGGAGAGGGTGGTGGTGGGGGTCAACCGCTTCATGACCCCGCCGGAGGAGGACGACCCGGTCCTGGAGCTCCTGGCCAGGGATACCCGTCGCGACCCCCCCTTCGACCCTGCGTGGCGGGAGAAGCAGATAAAGCGGCTGATGCAGGTGAAGCAGGGGAGGGACGAGGCCCAGGCCCAGGCCGCCCGCCGGCGCCTCCAGGAGGCCTACCGGGAGCGGGCCAACATCCTGCCCCCCACCATCGAGGCGGTGAAGGCCTACCTCTCCATCGGCGAGATCTGCGGGGCCCTGGCCGAGGTGGAGGGGTGGGAGGCGCTGCGCAAGAGGGGCGGCTTCCTCCTCCGCCTCTATGGGTAAGGGGGAGGGTATGGACCATCCGCTCCGGGTCCTCCTGGTCAGCGACACCCCCGGCCACACCGCCGGCTACCATGTGGTAGCCCGGGGCCTTCGGGACGCCGGGCTGGAGGTGATCGCCGGCGGTTATATGGAGCCCCCTGCGGCGGCCGAGGCGGCGGTGCAGGAGGACGTGGACTGCATAGGCTACCGGATTATGGACAGAGACCCCCTCGCCCTCGTCTCCTCCCTGATGGAGCACCTGGGGCGGCTGGGGGCGCGGGACATCCCGGTGGTGGTGGGGGGCATCATCCCCCGCCCCCTCCACGCCGCGCTGTACCGCCTTGGGGTGGTGGGCATCTTCCCCCCCGGCTCCCGGCTGGCGGACATCGTGGAGTGCATCCGGGGCCACCGCCGCCCCCGTCCGGTGGGGGGGACCAGCCCCGTCGGGTAAGGCTTTCCCCCGCCCCCAAAGGCCAGGGCCTTCACCCCACCCGCGACACCGTCCGCACCTGGGAGGTCACCGGGATGGGGTTGGCAAGGGCGAAGATGGCCGGGCAGCGGGCCATGGCCTCCTGCCGGGCGGCCTCCACCTCCTCCGGGGGGGCATCGGTCTCGGCCTCGATGGTAAAGGTGACGTTCTGGACGATCGGCGCATCGGAGACGCCGAAGGCACGCCCCAAGTCCAGGTGGCACTGGCCTGTGGCCCGGAGGCTGCGGAGGTGGATGCCCCGGGCCGAGGCGGCGGTGACGAAGGTGGCGGTAAAGCAGGAGAGGAGGCCCAGGATGCACAGGTGGAGGGGGCCTGGTCGGGAGCCCTTGCCCCCCATAAAGGTGGGGGAGTCCACCTCCACCTTCACCTCGCCGTTCTCATATTTGGCGGAGACGGTCATCTGGGGGCCCGAGGGGTCGGTATGCCACTGCAGGTCGGCGCGGTTGATGCGGCGGCCGCGGGAGGGGTCGGCGGCGATGGCCTGGGCCTCCCGGGCAATGGCATCCAGGTTAATGTTGTTGACGATGGCCATACTTCCACCTCCCCCACTAGTATATGGTAGAATCTCCCCAGAAGAGCAGGAGGTTGGTATGCGCCGGCTTGCCCTTGCTACTACCGCCCTGGGTCTGCTCCTGCTTCTCGCGGCGTGTGCGCCCCGGGCCGCCCAGCCCCCTCAGCCCACCCCGACCCCGCCTGCCGCCCCGACGGCGGGCGACCCCAAAAAAGGAGAGCGCATATTCGCCGACACCTGCGCCGCCTGCCACGGCAAAAACGCCGAGGGCGTCGCCGGCCTGGGGGTTGCCCTTAGGGACAACGCCTTCGTTAAGGGGAAGACCGACGCCGAGCTGCTGGAGTTCCTGAAGGTGGGGCGGCCGGCAGACCACCCGGAGAACAGGACGCGCGTCGCCATGCCGCCCAGGGGTGGCAACCCTGCCCTTACGGACCGGGACCTCCTCGACGTCATCGCCTTCCTCCGCACCCTGCAGAAGTAGGGGTCTCCCCTTCTGTCAGCGGGACGCCGGCGAGGAGGGCTGTTACCTTCACCACCAGGGTGGCATAGGAGCCCGGGGGTAGGGAGAAGGAGACCTGGACCTTCCACCGCCCGGGGGAGAGGTCGTCGGGCTGGGGTATACCTACGGTGACGTCACGGGGGAAGAGGAGGAGGGGGCGTTCCCCACGCGCCAGGAAGGCGTGGGTCAGGCGACGGGCCTTGAGGGCGTGAGGGGTCAGGCCCTCTGCCGCCAGCACCTCCTCCCCACAGCGCTGGGCTGTTTGGTCTGGGAAGGTCATCTTGTGGTGGGGGAGGGGCAGGCGGAGGAGGGACAGCCGCTCCCGCACCTGGGGCGGGAGGGCCCGGTACAGGGGGAGGGGCCTCTCTGCCACCACCAGCCGCTGCTCCACCAGGAAGGGGCCCGCAAGGGCCTCCAGCCACCGCCCCGCTATGGCGTTCCACAGCCACGCCTGGTAGGCGGACAGGGCGAGGGAGAGGAGGCCCGGGGCGATGCGGTCCACCGCCCCCGCGAGGTCGGTGGGGTGGTCCTTCAGATAGGTGAGGACGCTCCGGAGGGGCCCCCGGGGCGCCCGGGGGAGGAGGACAGACCACCGGCCCCAATGTCTTCGGACAAGGGCCTTGAAGGCCGTCAGGGCAGGGCTCTCCCCGGGGAAGGGGGTCGCCAGGAAGAGGCGGAGGGCTTTGGGGGCGTCCCCCAACAGGAGGGCCTTGCCCAGGAACCCCTCCCCCGGGGCGAGGGAGCCGAAGCGCTGGCGGTCAAAGTAATTGGGCAGGCCCTCCTCGCCCCTCTCCCGGAGCCCCTGGCGCAGGCGGCTCGCCTCCTCCTCGCCCATATCCCGTAGGGTTATCAGGAAGGCGTTCCCCACCAGGTCGTGGGGCGAGAGGGGGCGCGAGGCCTCCCCCACCCGTGTCGCCTCCCACCCCTTCCCCGTAAGATAGGCCGGCCCTTTCCCCCGTACGGAGGCGAATTGGACGGCGATGGCCTGCCGGTCCTTCTGGGCCGGGAAGACCACATCCCGTTGCCGGAGGTCCAGGCGCTGGGCTATGGCCCGCTGCACCGCCAGGGTCGTAACCCCCACTTTGCAGACCCGGTAGAGGGTAAACCCCTCCCCACTCGGGAGGGCGATGTGTTCCTCGACCTGGAAATCCTCGGGGATCGCCTTAAGACGCACGGGTGTCACCCTATTCCCCCAAAGAGGGGGGTCAACCCGAGGGAGCACAAGAAGGCGATGGTCAGGTCCTTCAGGAGTTTGCCGGCGAACACCACGGGGTAGAAGAGGTGGAGGGGGTAACGCAGGCTCCCCGCGAGGATACCCACCAGGTCGAAGAGGGGGTTGGGGATGGAGGAGGCGAGGAAGAGGACCAACCCCCCCCGGTAGCGCATCCACGCGTAGAGGCGGGGGTAGTACCTATGCTTCTCCAGCAGGAAGCGGCCGCTGACCCCGGCCAGATAGCCTGTGGTCTCGCCCAGGGCCTCGCCGAGGGCCGCCAGGGCGGCCACCACCCCGATGTTCAACCCCAGAACCCCCGCCCCCGCGCATGCCGAGGCCAGACCGGGGATGGGCACAAGGATGGAGCCGCTCCCCGCCAGGCTGAGCAGGAAGATGCCCGGATAGGTGACAGCGCGGACGGCCCACAGGACATCGCGGAAGGCGATGGCAAGGCCGATGACCGCTCCTACTATCCCTAGGGCCCCCAGCCCCCGGAGAAGCCCCCTGAGCCCTATCCCCCCAAGGCGGGTGAGAGTACCCCTGGGGATCGGCTTCACCATGGGGGACAAACCCCGTCGCCCATCCTACCGGACGTGGTGAAGGGGGGTCAAGAGTGGGACAGGGCTACGGGCATGCCTGGGCGGGGGGGAGGCCCGTCTCGGCCATGGCCCGCACGCAGAAGACGATGGCCCACCGCTCATCGTCCGACAGGACCTTTCCCAGCCCCGGCATCAGCCCCCGTCCGTTGGTAATGATATGGTAGAGCTGCCCGGGGGTGCGCCCCCTCACCCTGTCGCTGGCCATGGCCGGCGGACGGATAGTGGTGGCCGCCTCTATGCGGTCAGCCACCAACCCCTGCCCATCCCCCCGGACGCCGTGACAGGGGGCGCAGTTGATGGCGAAGAGCTCCCCTCCCCACCGCCGGGTCTGGGGGGTATCGATGATGGTGACCCGCAGGAGGTCGGCCTGTTCAAAGGCGACGGTCACAGGGGAGGGCTTCTGCCCCCGCCGGGGCACCGCCTCCTCAGGGGGCGAGAGGCGCGGCGGCTCGCCCGGACGGTCGGAGGGGCTGTAGTGCATGTCGTAGAAGATGTCCAGGGGGTAGGTACCGGTGCGGGCACACCCCGCGGCCAGAAGGAGCGCCGCCAGCACCCCCACCAGGACGACCCCTACCCGTCCCCCTTTGGGGAAGGAGCGGGCCACGGACACCCTCCTCTCCCTCATCCCCTTTTAATCTCCACCGCCCCGTGCTCCCGGAGGATGCGCTCGACGGGGCCGAGGAGCCCCTCTTCCCCCCGCACCAGGATACCGATCCACCCCTCCAGGGTAATGCGCTTGTCGTAGAGGCCCAGGAGGGGGCGGGGGAGGCGGGATTCGAAAAGCACCCCCAGCACCGTGAAGAGGATAGCCCCCAGCATCGTGCCCTCGTAGGTGATGATGGCCATAGGGGGTATGGAGAGGACCGGCTTGCCCCCCGTCACCAGGGGGTAGGCCAACTGCGTCCCCGCCGTCAGGAGGATCGCCACGGAGAAGCCGCAGAGGGCCCCCACAAGGGGGAAGACGTAGAGGCGGTGGGGGGGTGTGTGCTCCCCAAAGGCCCCCTCGGGGTACGGGGAGCCCGTGAGCACCTCAAACTCCACCCCCGCCTCCCGGAGGGCCGCCCCCGCAGAGGCCGCCGCCTCAGCGCTGGTGAACAGTCCCAGGACACCACGCTCGGCCATCGCTCCCCCTCCTTACTGTTCCCGCACAATAGCGGGCACGGTGCGCCGGCCCACCCGGATCTCCGCCTTCAACACCTGCCCCTCCTTCGCCTCGTTGACGGGCACCAGCGGGAAGACCTTGGCAAAGACCAATATCCCAAGGGCGACCAGGGCGAAGGAGGCGGTGACCATGAGGATCTCGATGGGGCTGGGGCGGTAGACCGACCACTCAAAGGTGAAGATCTGCTTGCGGGCAAGGCCGGGCACAATGATCAGGAAGCGCTCCAGCCACATCCCAACGTTCACCAGAACCGACGTCCAGAACATGAGGGCCACGTTGCGCCGCACCTTCCGGAAAAGCCACAGGGGGACGGGGATGAAGTAGGCGGTGAGGAGGAAGAGGATCATGAGCAGGTTATAGGGCCACTCGAACACTTGCGCCTGCCGCAGGGCCACCTCCTGGGGCTCCCGCAGGTACAGTCCGAACAGGAACTCCAGGGCAAAGAAGAAGAACCAGGCGGTGGCCACCACGATGAGCAGGCGTCCGATGGCGTCAAAGTGCTCGCTGCGAATGTAGTCCTCCCACCGGAACAGCCAGCGCATCAAGGCCATCAGGGTCACCACCGCCGCCACCCCCGAGTGGACCGCCCCAATGACGAAGTAGGGGGCAAAGACGGTGGCGTGCCATCCCTCTACCGAGACCGCCATGCCGAAGTCCCAGGACACGATAGAGTGCACCGAGACGAAGACGGGGAGGATAAGGGCGGAGAGGAGGATGCCGGCGAGGGCCTGGAGCCGCCACTGGCGGGGGGTGCCCCGCCAGCCCAGGGCCAGGAGGGAGTAGATCCGATGGGGGATCCCTGTGGTCCTGTCCCGCAGGGCGGCCAGGTCGGGGAGGAGGGTCACAAAGACGAAGAGGGCCGACCCCGTCAAGTAGGTGAAGATGGCGCTGGGGTCCCACACCAGGGGGGAACGCACGTTGGGCCAGATACCTCGGGAGAAGTCATAGGGGAAGACCCAGTACAGGGTGCGCCACGGACGCCCGGAGTGGAGGAGGGGGAAGAGGGCGGCGGTGGCCAGGGAGAAGACGGTGAGCACCTCCGCCGCCCGCACCATGGGGCGCCGCCATTCGGCTTGCGTGAGGCGGAGAATGGCCGACAGCATCACCCCCGCGTGGCTGATCCCCACCCAGAAGACAAAGGTCACGATAAGGTGCCCCCACATGATGGGGCGGTTCAGGCCGGCCACCCCGGGGCCCTTGTTCATCCACCACGCCGCCGCCCCGGCCCCGGCGGACACCACCAGCCCCAACGCCAGAACCGCCACCCAGAACCACAGGGGGGTATACAGGACGGGCCAGAGGAGGTCCCGGTTGATCTGGCGGTCGGACAGGTCCCTCCGTTCCTGCATGGCTCCCCTCTTACTCGGGCTTCCCCAGGACCACCGCCCTGGTCTTCAGGAAGGGCCGCACCACCCGCAGGTACGTGAGCTCCTTCATCTCCCACGCCGACATGGGCAGGAAGAAACGCAAGGCCAGGACGTACAGGAGGAGCGCCCCCCCTATCCCCCCGACCAGGAGGAGGCCGTCGGCGACCCCGAGGGGCACCGGGGGGGGCACAGCCTCAAAGGTGTGCCCCCTGGGGTCCGGCACCGACCAGGTGGCCACGTGGAGCCGTATGCGGTCCAGGAGGGCGCCGACGAGGATGGAGAAGGAGACCAGGGTCGGCCCCAGGACGCTCCGTCGGACAGGGCCTATGAGGAAGGCGAAGAGAGGGATGAGCCAGTTCAGGAAGAGGGAGGCGATAAAGAGGGGCCGGTAGGGGCCAAAGTACAGGAGCACCTGGAGGTTCTGGCCCGTGGGGGTGCGCCCGTACCAGAAGGTGAGGAAGGCGGACCAGTGGAAGTAGGCCCAGAGGAGGGAGAGGGCCAGGAGCAGTTTGGCCGCCCCCCAGAACTGGTCCACGTGGATATACCGCCTGTACCCCCCCACCGTCCGCAGGAAGAAGGCGGTGACCACCACCGCCGCCAACCCGGCCTGCAGCCCCGAGAGGGCATAGTAGGCGGGGAAGATGGAATCCTTCCAGCCGGGGACAAAGGAGAGGACCAGGTCGCTGGCGAAGGGGATGCACCCCCCCACATAGGCGATGAAGTAGAGCCCCCCCGCCACCCCCAGGGCTGCCCTGTGCACCTGCCACTGCCGGAGCGTCCCCCGCCACCCCAAGGACAGGAGGGCCGTCAGCCCCCCGCGCCCCCGGTCCCGCAAGGCCGCCAGGTCGGGGATGGCCGCGATCCAGAGGAGGGCAAGGCCCCCCAGCGCCACCATCACCAGGGTCAGGAGGTCATAGGCCACCGGGGCCCCCGGGGGCCACCCCTGCCGCACCCCACCCACTATCCAGATGGTGTTGCGCCCCTCCGCCGGCGGGATCACCCCCATCAGGGGGATGAAGAGGAGCAGGGTCAATACCCCGACCACAGCGTAGACCTCGGCGATGCGCGCCAGGGGCCGCCGCCAATGGGCCTTCGCCATCCGGGTGGCCACCGAGACGATGGGGGCTCCCCCTGCCACCGTGTAGAGAAAGCCCAGGAGGGCCGCATAGTACCCCCACCGGGTATGGTCACCCCCCTGGCCCACCCGCAGCGCCAGGCCGACCACCCCCAGGAGGAAGAGGGCCCCCAGGGCCAGGACAAGCCACCGCCACCGGGGCCACGGCGCCTCCGCCCGCCCCACGATGTCCTCCGCCACCTCCCGGGGGGAGGTGGGGTACTCCTCCACCGGATGGTCCCTAGTGGTGGTCGTGCTTCTTGGGAGCGGGTGCATAGGGGTCCACCTTCGCCAGGTAGATCACATTGGGGCCCGTGCCCAGTTCCTTCAAGACCGTGTAGGCCCGCTTGTCTTTCGCCAGCCGGGAGACCCGACTGTTGGGGTCCAGGATGTCGCCGAAGGACAGGGCATCGGTGGGACACGCCTGGACACAGGCGGGTACCACATCCCCGTCCTGGAGGGAACGCCCCTCCTGCGCCGCCTCCCGCTGGGCCCGACGGATGCGCTGGATGCAGAAGGTGCACTTCTCCATAATCCCCCGCCAGCGCACCGTCACATCGGGGTTTAACTGGTTCTCCAGCGTAGACGGCCACACTGGCTGCCAGAAGTTGAAGAAACGGGCGTGGTAGGGGCAGTTGTTGGCACAGTAGCGGGTGCCGACGCAGCGGTTGTACACCTGGACGTTGAGCCCCTCCACGTTATGGTAGGTGGCGTACACGGGGCACACCGGTTCGCAGGGGGCGTTATCACACTGCTGACAGAGGAGGGGGATGTAGCGGGCGCGGACCTCCTCCCCGTGCTTCTCCCAGTAGCGCTCGATGCGGATCCACTCTATCACCCGGTATTGCAGGTAGATGGCCTCCGTGTTCAGGGGGATGTTGTTCTCGGCCTGGCAGGCTACGACGCACGCCTGGCACCCGGTACACCGGTCCAGGTCCACCACCATGGTCCACTTGTGGCGGCGGCGGGCGGGCTGGGGATCAGGAGGGGTAGCGGGCTGGGAAGGGACACGGGCCTCGGACATCCCTAGGCCTCCTTGACCACGGGGATGATGGGGCGCTCCTCCAGCTGCAGCGGGAGCACCACGCCCTCAAACTTGGGGACCCGCTGGCGCTGCCCGAGACGGCGGAGGCGCACCCGGGTGGCCGCCCAGGCGAGGGCGCCCGTCTCGGTATCGGTGAGGGGCGCCAGGATGGAGAAGACGTTGCTCCCCCGTCTGTGGGCCCAGCGCCCCATACCCACATGCCCGAACCCTACGGGCACCGCCACCACCCCCTGGGGGATGGCGGGGTGGAGGTAGGCGAGGGCGCGGATGCTCCCCCGGGGCGATATCACCTCCACCCAGTCCCCCTCCCGGATGCCCAAAGGCTCGGCCTGGGCCGGGTGGATCTCCACCCACGTCTGCCAGGCCACCGTGGTGGTGCCGTCGGGGAGCCCCTGCAGCCAGGGCAAGGGGGCTCCCCGTCCGTCGTAGATCCCCAAGGGGGTAAAGGGGATGAGGTGGAAGGGGAACTCCCCCTCCTCCCCGGCGAAGCGGGGGGCGGGGGGTGTGGCGGGGGCCGGCTCCGGACGCAGTGTCCCCTGACCCCGCTCCTGGGTGTCCCACCACCCGCCCCGCTGCAACACCCCTGTGAAGAAGGCCGCCTCGTCCCCGGCGCGCACCGAGCCGCGTCCCAGGGCGAAGAGGCGCCGGGCGCCGTCCCGGACGGCCTCCTGCATGTTGGCCCAGGGCAGGGTGAGGCCCGCAGCCCTCCCCGCCTCCAGCAGGACGTCCCCGAAGGACATCCCCTGCCGGAAGGGGCGCACCACCGGCTGCTGGAAGGTCAGGGTGGCGAAGCCCGGCCCCGGCTCCGGCGCATCGGTCCCCCACGCCTCCAGGGGGTCCGCCTCCGGGAGCAGCAGGTCACACCCCTGGGCAGTATCGTCGGCGATGGGGCCGATGAAGACCCGGAAGGGGACGCCTGGGAGGGCCTCCGCCGCCTCGGCGGGGAGGCCGTAGGAGAGGTTGGCCCCCCGCACGATGAGGAGCCCCACCCGCCCGGCCCGCATCTCCTCCAGCGCCTGGCGCCACCGGGCGAAGGGGGCGGCGGGGATAGAGGGGAGGCCCAGGGGCGGTGGGGGGTTGAAGCGGACCCCCCCGTCACGCCCCACGCTGTCCACCAGGGCGTTCAGGGAGAGGACGGCCATGGCCGTGAAGAGGCCGTTGGTGTGGGCAAGGGCTGACCCCCCCACCATGGCCACAGAGGGGCGCCGGGCGCCGAAGAGGGTGGCCGCCTCCCGGATGCGCTGCGGGGGGACACCCACCTGGGCCGCGACCACCTCCGGCTGGTAGGCCGCCAGGGCCGCCAGGCCCCGCCCTGCCGTCAGCCGGTCGGCGGCATCCCGGGAGGCCATCCCCTGCTCTATCAGAACGTACGCCACCGCCAGGGCCAGGACCCCCTCGGCGCCGGGGCGCACGGGGAGCCACAGGTCGGCGTTGGCGGCGGTCAGGGAGAAGCGGGGGTCGGCGTGGATGAACATGCCCCTTTCCCCCGGCCGCCCCTGACGGAAGACCCCATACGCCCATGACCACCGCACCGGGGAGCCCCACGTCTCCAGCCACCCCGCCCCAAAGGAGAAGACCGTCCGGGCGTTGGCGATGTCGTAGTCAGGGAGGACGTCCTGACCGGAGAGGCGCTTGACGGCCGCGCGCAGGACCGTGTCCTCCAGGGGCTCATAGGCCATAAGGGTGCCGCCGGCGCTCTGGACGAAGGCCTGGGCGACGGCGGCGACGTGGCCCCGGAGGGGGTTGGTGGCCAGAAAGACACGCCCCCGGTTTTGCCGTATCTGGGAGGCCAGTTCGGCCACCGCCGCCTCCCAGTCCACGGGCTGGCCGCGCAGGAGGGGGGTGGCGAGGCGGTCGGGGTGGTAGAGGGCCTGGACCGCCGCCTGGCCCCGGGCGCAGGTCTTGCCCCTGTTGAGGGGGTGGTCGGGGTTCCCCTCCACCTTCTTGGCCCTCCCTTCCATAACCCGCACCAGGATGCCACACCCCGCCCCGCACTGCTGGCAGAGGGTGGCGTACCAGTTGTCCCGCCCCGTGACCAGGTCCTCGGGGAGGGCCACGGGGCTCTCCACCCGCAGCTCCCGCTCGGGGATACGACACCCCTGAAAGGCGATGGCCCCCAGGAGGCCCACCCCCGCCAGCTTCAACAGGTCACGGCGTGTGATCTCCATGGCACCCCGCTACTAGTCTAATAGTGGCAGGTGGCGCAGTCGGTGGGGGCGCCGTGCTGGCGATGGCACCCCACGCAGTCACCCATCTTCAGGGAGCGGTGGACCTGCCGCACCTCCCGCATCGTCTCCACTGCCCCGTGGCAGTCGGCGCAGGTGAACCCCGCCCGGATGTGGGCCTCGTGCACAAAGCGCGCGTGGTCGGGCAACCGGAAGACCCGCACCCACTGCACAGGCCGCTCCTTACCGAAGGCCTCGATCACCTTCCGGATCTCCGCCTGCTGGGCCTCGGTGGTCCCCACGATCAGGCGGTGGCAGAACATGCACTCCTGGAGGGAGGGGATGCCGGCGGCCTCCTCCACCGCTGCCCCCCGGTGGCAGAAGAGGCAGGGGATTTGGGCATCCCCGGCGTGGGTCTTATGGGAGAAGGCGATGGGCTGGGCGGGGGCCTGGCGGAAGAGGCGCTCCACACTCCACGAGTAGTGGGCCACCACCCGGGGCGCCACCAGCACCAGAAAGGCGAGGCCCAGGAGGGATGCCCCCATCCCCCCTCCCAGGAGGAAGACGATCCGGATCCGTTTCCCCAGGCCCATAGCGCCCCCTACCAGAGGAACCGGGGATAAATAGCCCGCACCACCTCCCCCGCCTCGATGACCCGGGCGAAGACAAAGGCGATTCCCATCACCGCGGCCAGGGCGACCAGGAGGAAGAGCCCCCGCACCCGCAGGGTATCAGGGGGGAGGTGGCGGGTGGCCACCAGGGAGGGGATAACGGCAAAGGACAGCAGGAGGAGGAGGGCCAGCCCTGCGGCGAAGAAGGGGAGAAGCCACAGGGTGTGGAGCAAGGTCTTCACCTGTGCCCACTGCTGGGCCGTCAGGGCGATGGGGTCCATAGAGGCTCCTTGCCTCCCCTTCCCCCGCCCATCCCCAAATCACTGGTGAAGGATATCGCAAACCCGCTTCCCCTGTCAAGGGGTGCCGCGGGTGTTTGAGAAGAGGGGCAGGGGATAACCCCGTAGGGGCAACCCCCCGTGGTTGCCCTCCATCGGGGCAGGCACGGGGCCTGCTGGGTAGGCACAGGGGCCTATCCCTGGATCGCCCAGCGGGAGGCGGCCAAGGACCCGTTCTTCAAAAAGGTCTGGGAGTCCCAGAGGGAGTTCGCCTCCCTTATGGTCCCCCAGAAGTGGATGCGCCACCCGCCCTACGACCTGGCCGCCAGCTATTACTGGAAGAGATAACGGGGCAAAGGCAGGCTTCTCGCGCCAAGGAAGGGGCTGGCCCCGAGGCCAGCCCCTTACTAGCGCTCCCGGCAGGACGGCCCCGGGGCCGGGGAGCCACGCCCTGGGGGAAGGGGTGTGGCCCTTACTGTATCGTCAGGCCGCCGTCCACCACCAGGCAGTGGCCTGTGACGAAGGAGGAGGCGTCGGACAACAGCCAGGCGGCGGCTGCCGCCACCTCCTCCGGTTGGGCGAAGCGGCCCAGGGGCTCCATCCGCAGGAAGACCTCCTCCAGCCGGGGGTTGTGGGCGAGGACCCGCTCTACCATGGGGGTGCGCACCACGCCGGGGCAGAGGGCGTTGACGCGGATGCCGGAGCGGGCGTACTCCAGGGCGGCGGTGCGGGTCAGGGCCACCACTCCCTGTTTGGAGGCCGTATAGGCCGAGGCGCCCCGCCAGCCCACCATACCGGCTATGGAGGCCGTGTTGACGATGGCCCCGCCCTCCTGGGCTGTCATCTGCTGCAGTTCATACTTCATGCACAGCCACACGCCCTTCAGGTTGACGGCGATGACCCTGTCCCACTCCTCCTCTGCGTAGTCGGCGGTCCGGGCCGTGGCCCCGTCGATCCCGGCGTTGTTGAAGGCGCCGTCCAACCGCCCGAAGCGGGCCACCGCCTCCTTTACCATCGCCTCAACATCCCGGGCCAGGGCGACGTTGCAGGGGAGGAAGAGGGCTTCCGCCCCCAGGCCTTTGACCTGGCCGGCCACCTCCCTGCCGCGTTCATCGACGTCGGCGATAACGACCGCCCGGGCGCCCTCCTTGGCGAAGAGGAGGGCAGACGCCCGGCCGATGCCTGAGGCGCCGCCGGTGACCAAAACCACCTTGCCGTGGAGCAGTCCCGTCTTGTCGGCCACCGGGTCCTCCTACCCCCAGGTGGGTGCAGTCCCCCCGGGTGTGTCAACCCCTGGCGTCAGGACCTCCTCTGGCTTCTCCTCACTGGGCCGTATATCCCCCATCAATGACCAACTCGCTCCCCGTGACGAAGGAGGCTTCGTCGGAGGCCAGGTAGAGGATGCCGTAGGCCACGTCCTCCGGCCGCCCGATGCGTCCGATGGGGGTGGCGTTCAGCATCCACTGCCGTGTCCGCTCATCGGCCAGGAGGGGGGCCGTCATCGGCGTATCAATAAAACCGGGGTGCACGGAGTTGACCCGGATGCCGTAGGGGGCCAGTTCCAGCGCCGCCGCCTTGGTCACCACCGTCACGGCGCCCTTGGAAGCATGGTAGGGGATGCGCCCCGCACTGCCCACCAGGCCGTAGATGGAGGAGATGTTGATGATGGACCCGCCCCCGTTCCTCTTCATCACTTCCACCACCGCCTTCATCCCCAGGAAGACGCCGGTGGCGTTGACGGCCATCGTCTTCTCCCAGTCGGACAGGCTCGTCCCCTGCACCCCCTTCCGCATGGCGATGCCGGCGTTGTTCACCAGGATATCCAGCCGCCCGAAAGCCTCCAGCGTCGCCTCCACCGCCTTTTTCCAGTCCTCCTCCTGGGTGACATCGAGGCGGACAAAGATCGCCCGCCGGTCTTCGCCGGCCAGGGCCTCTGCCAGCCTCCTGCCCGCCTCCTCCCGGATGTCCCCCAGGGCCACCCGCGCCCCCTCCTTGACGAAAAGGCGGGCCGTCGCCCCCCCGATGCCGCCGGCTCCGCCGGTGATAAGGGCCACCTTCCCTGCAAGCCGCATACGCCTAACCCCCTAGCCCCCTCTCCTCGAGGGGAGAGGGGGCAACGTTAGACTTGGGGGCGCTCCCCCAAACCCCTTGGCCAGGGGGGGACCCCTATTCCCACGTGCGCTCGTCCACCAGCACCTTGGTGTCCCGGGGCAGGGAGCCGGGGGCGAGGACCTCGACCCGGTCCACCCGCACCCGCCAGAGGGACTGCAGGCGCTCCTGGAGGGCCGTCAGGTCCGGCGGCGCCGTGCCCGGGGCCATCTCCAGGCGCAGGACCAGCTCGTCCCGGTGCTCCTGTCGCCGCACCGCCGCCTGGTAGCGTGCGAGGCCGGCCACCCCTTCCAGCCCCTCCCGCACCTGGTGGGGGTGGAGGAACATGCCCCGTACCTTGACCGCCTCCCCCACCCGTCCCAGGATGCGGGGGATGCGGGGGGAGGGGTGGTCGCAGGGGCAGGGGTCGTCTATCAGGAAAGAGGCGTCCCCGGTGGCGAAGCGCACCAGGGGGTAGGTGGGGTTGAAGGGGGTCACCACCACCTCCCCCGTCTCCCCTGGGGGCAGCTGGCGGCCCGTCTTCGGCTCCACTATCTCCACCACCATCTCCCCGCTCAGGTGAAGCCCCTGGTGGGCGGGGCACTCCAGGGCCACCAGCCCCAGGTCGGCGGTGCCATAGGTCTCTATAGGGGTGATGCCGTAGCGCTCTTTCAGCTCCCGGCGCAGCGAGGGGGGGACCATCTCCGCCCCCAGGAGGGCCATCCGGAGGCGCAGATGGCGGCGGGGGTCCAGACCCATCTCCTCCGCCCGCCGGAGGAGCGTCATCAGGAAGGAGGGGGTGCCGCAGAAGAGGCTCACCCCCAGGTCCTTCAGGACCTGGACCTGCACATCGGTGTTGCCCACCCCCCCGGGCACCACCGTTATCCCCAGGGAGCCGAGGAACTCGTCCAGCCCCAGGCCCGCCGGCACCAGGTGGTAGGCATAGCTGTTCAGGGCCACGTCGCCGGGCCCCAGGCCAAAGGAGCGCGCCAGCTCCCGCGCCCACTCACCGGTGAAGAAGCTCTCGTCGCCGCCGGGGTCGTAGATGGGGCCGGGGGAGACGAAGATGTGCCGCAGCCGCCCGGGCGCCACGGCCAGGAAACCACCGAAGGGGGGCTCCTCCCGCTGGAGGCGGACCAGGTGCTCTTTCGGGGTGAGGGGGATACGCTCCAGGTCGGCCACGGAGTGCACCTGTTCCGGCCGGACCCCTGCCCCGTCCAGGGTGCGGCGGACGGCGGGGGCGTGGGCATAGGCGTAGGCGAGGTGCTCCCGCAGCCGGGGGGCGAGGCGCTGGTACCAGGCCTGGACGACACCCATGGTCTACCTCCCCGTACGATGGGGGGGGGGTCCCAGCCCTCCCCCCTGCCTCACACCCTTCCTTTACGACAGCCACCGCTTACGGCGCTTGTAATGCTTCACCTCGCGGTAGCTCTTGCGCTGCCCCAGCCCGCTCAGCCCCAGGTAGAACTCCTTGATGTCCTCGTTGTTGAGGAGCTCCTGGGAGTCGCCGTCCAGGACGACCCGCCCGTCCTCGAGGACATAGCCGTACCGGGCGATGCGGAGGGCCATCATGGCGTTCTGCTCCACCAGGAGGATGGCCACCTTCTCCTCCCGGTTGAGGCGGACGATGATGTCGAAGATCTCGGCCACCAGCTGGGGGGCCAGGCCCAGGGAGGGCTCGTCCAGGAGCATCAGCTTGGGCCGGCTCATGAGGGCGCGGCCGATGGCCAGCATCTGCTGCTCGCCCCCCGAGAGGTAGCCGGCCTTGAGGTGGCGGCGGGCCTTCAGCTGGGGGAAGTAGTGGTAGACCATCTCCAGGTCCCGGTGGACCTGGCCGTCGCGGCGGGTATAGGCGCCGGCGAAGAGGTTCTCCTCCGTGGTCAGGTGCTCAAAGACGCGGCGCCCCTCCATCACCTGCGCAATGCCCATGCGCACGATCTCCGCCGCGTCCTTCCGGTCGATGCGCTGGCCCATGAACTCGATGGTGCCCTTGATGATCTCCCCCCGTTCGGGGCGGAGGAGCCCCGAGATGGCCTTCAGGGTCGTGCTCTTCCCGGCGCCGTTGGCCCCCAGGAGAGCCACAATGCCCTCCTGGGGGACCTGCAGCGACACCCCGCGCAGGACCAGCACCACGCTGTTATAGACGACCTCGATGGTGTTGACCTGCAGAAGGGGCCGCTCCGGCGCCGTCGCCATCGGCAGTGCCCTCCTTACCTGTAGACGAAGCTCTCCACCACCTCGCGGTAGCCCCGGAACCAGTCCTTGGCCAGCACCCACCGGCCACCCTTGACCTGGTAGACCCTCACGTACCCACCCCCCTCATGGTCGCGAGGGCTCATGTCCAGGGTCAGGACCCCGCCGATGTCGCCCTTAATAGCCCGCAGGCCGCGCTGGAACCTCTCGCCGGTGACGGGCCACCCCTCGAGTTTCAGGGCCTGGCGGAGGCCTTCTGCCCAAATGTGGGCCAGCACCACGCCCCGCATGTAGTAGACGTTGCTCTTCTCCATCTCGGGGGGCGACGTCTTGCCGGCCGCACGGTGCATCTCCCGGATCTCCTGGATCACCGGCAGGTCGGTGCCGATGGCGCTGATCTGCATCCCATAGTAGCCCTCGGCCACAGCCCAACCTCCCGCCGCCTCCACGTCGGCGTCCCCCGCGCCCCAGATGAAGGAGACGACCCGGTCCAGCGGGTACCCCGCTTCCCGAAAGGCCTTGATGGAGACGGCAGGGGACCGGCCGAACAGGTGGGTGATAACCCAGTCGGCCTTGTAGCGGAGGACGATGTCGGTCACCTGGGCGCTCATCTCCAGGCCGGGGGCGGGGACGGCGTACTCCCGGATCTCCAGGCCTTCCCTCCTGGCGATCTCCCTCAGGACGTCCAGGGGCTCCCGCCCTGCCGGGTTGTCGTAGTAGAGGTAAGCGATCTTGGGCTTACCCGGCCGCCCTTCTGCCCGCCAGCGGTCCAGGACAAAGGCGACGGCGGCCGCCCCCTGGGACCAGTAGCTGGCGGCCATGGGGAAACCGTAGGGCACCTTCTCCCCATCGGCAGCGGCGCCGGGACCGAAGCCGGGGAAGAAGCACGGCAGTTTATCGGCGTTGCAGCGGTCAATCAGGGCGTAGACGTGAGGGGTACCGTAGACGAGCATGCCGACGACACCCTGGGCCTTCAGGCGCTCATAGCACTCAACGCCCTTGGGCACCTCGTAGGCGTGCTCGCAGAAGATGGGCTCTATCGGGTGGCCGTCTACGCCCCCCTTCCTGTTGATCAGCGCGATGGCGTCCTCGAGGCCCGCCTTGAAGGCTATCCCGATGATCTGGGTAGGCCCGGTGCTGTCATACGTGACACCAACCTTGATGGGCTCCTTCCAGGCAGCCCTGGGCGTGGGGGTGGGGGCCACCGGGGCGGGGGCCACCGGCGTGGGCGTGGGGATTGGTGGCGCCGCCGGACGGGGCCGACAGGCGCCCAGGATGACAGACACCGCCAGAAGGAGCGCTAACCACAACCACAACCTCGCACCCTTCAATGCCTTCACCTCCCTGCGCCGGTATGTCAGAGGAGAGGGCTCCGGCTGGACATCCTTACTTAGCGACTCCTTTCCCTCTCACCCCCTTTCAGTAGGAGAACGGCCACACGCGGAAGTAGTCTTTGATGTTGCGCCACAACCTGTTCAACCCCTCGGGCTCCACCACCAGGAAGAGGACGATCAGCCCGCCGAAGACGGCTAGCCTGAGGTGCGCCACAAAGGTGTGGATATCCGCGACCGGGAGCACCCCCTTGAGGGCGTGGAGCACCTCTTCCAGGGCAAAGGGGAGGAGGGTGACAAAGGTCGCCCCGAAGATCGTCCCGAGGATGCTCCCGAGGCCGCCGATGATGATCATGGCCAGGAAGGCGATGGACTCGACGAGGCGGAACGACTCGATATTGGCCACACCCAAGTAGTAGACCCACAAGGCGCCGGCCACCCCTGCGTAGAAGGAACTGATCAGGAAGGCGAGGATCTTATAGCGGTAGATGTCCACGCCGATGATCTCGGCGGCCACGTCCCGCTCCCGGATCGCCACGAAGGCCCGCCCTATCCTGCTGCGGGCGATGTTCAGGGCCACGGCGAGGGCCACAATGGTCGTGGCCAGGATCAGATAGTACTTCTCCACCTCCGTGTCCAGGACGAGGGGCCCTAGGCGGGGAGGGGGCACGAGGATAGCGGCCTGGAAGCCCCCGCCGCTGATCCACTTCACATGGTTGATGGTCCACTCGGTGATGAACTGGGCGGCCAGGGTGGCGATGGCCAGGTAGAAGCCTTTCACCCGCAGGGAGGGGAGGCCGACGATCAAGCCGTAGACGGCGGCTAACGCGCCCCCGCTTATCATCCCCACCCAGAAGGGCATGCCGGCGCGGGCGACCAGGATGGCCGCCGTGTAAGCGCCCACGGCCATAAAGGCGGCGTGCCCCACCGAGATCTGCCCACAGAAGCCGGTGAGGAGGTTCAGGCCGAGGGCGGCGATGATGTTGAGCCCCACCACGTTCAACCACACCAGGTAGGTGGACTCCAGGACAAGGGGGAGGACGAGGACGAAGAGCACCGCAAAGGCCAGCACCGTCAGGCGGGCCAGGGGCACCTGGTAGAGGGCCATGTCCGCCTGGTAGGTGGTCCGGAAAACGCCGCACTCCCGGTTGATCATGGCCCTACACCCGTTCGATGATCTCGCGCCCGAACAGGCCGTACGGCCTTATCATCAACACCGCGAGCATCAGGACATAGGGGACGAAGTCCTTGAGGCCGCCCCCCACGTAGGGGTCCAGGTAGCCGCCGAACAGGTGCTCCACCACCCCCACTACCAGCCCCCCGATGATGGCGCCGGCGATGGAGTCCAGGCCCCCCAGGATGATCACCGGGAACACCTTCAGGCCCAGGAGGGCGATGTACTGGTCTACGCTGAGCTTGGCCCCCCAGACGAGGCCGCCGGCCACGGCCGTTACCCCCGCCAGCACCCACGCCAGGGCGAAGACGGTGCTCGCCCGCATGCCCATGGCCATAGCCACCTGCTGGTCATCGGCCATCGCCCGGAGGGCGAGGCCGTAGCGGGTGCGCTGGAAGAAGTAGGCGAAGCAGGCCAACAGGACGATGGTGAGCCCCACCCCCACCAGGTCTACGGGCGCCACAGGGATGTCGCCCAGACGGAGGGGGCGGGCGGGCACCATCAGGTCGATGCTCCGGGGATAGGTCCCCCCCAGGAGGAAAACAAGGCCCCGCAGGAAGAGCCCCAGCCCCAGGGTCGCCATAATCATGCCCACCACCGGCCGCCCGATCATGGGGCGCAGGACGCCCCGCTCCAGGGCGAGGCTGAAGAGGATCATGGAGGCCAGGGCGATGACGATCGCCAGGGGCACGGGGAGGCCGGCAGCCATAGTGACCGCTGCCACAAACCCGGCCAGCATCACCATCTCCCCCACGGCGAAGTTGAGGACGCTGGTGGCCTTGTAGATGAGCACAAAGCCCAGGGCCACCAGGGCGTAAAGACAGCCCAGGGTCAACCCCTTTACCAGGAGCGTCAGGAAGTAGTCCACTCCTTACCCCTCCCTCCGGGCGCCCGCCGGTGTCCGCGCCATCTCCCGGACATCGAAGATGGGCACGGTCGACCGGACCTCGGCCCGACGGCCGTCCTCATAGGTGATGGTGGCCGTCACCTCCACCCGGGTTGCATCGCTGTAGAGGGCCTCGATGAGGGGGGCATACTTCTGGGCGACGAAGCGTCGGCGCACCTTGCGGGTGCGGGTGATCTCCTCGTCATCGGGGTCCAGCTCCTTGTGCAGGATGAGGAAGCGGCAGATGCGCGTCTCCGGCGGCAGATCCCGGTTCACCCGCTCCACCTCCCGGCAGATCAGCTGGCCCACCTGGGGCTTCTGGGACAGGTCCATATAGCTGGTATACGGCACGCCGTGCTTCTCCGCCCACTTGCCCACCACCTGGCCGTCGATGTTGATGAGGGCGGCGACGAAGGGCCGGCCCGGCCCCAGGGCCACCGCCTCCTTAATGTACGGGCTGAACTTGAGCTTGTTCTCGATCCACTGGGGGGCGAAGGAGGTGCCGTCGGCCAGGCGGGCCACGTCCCTCAGCCGGTCGACGATGACCAGCTGCCCGTCGGGGGTCAGGAAACCGGCGTCGCCGGTGCGCAGCCAGCCCTCTACCAGCGCCGCGGCGGTGGCCTCGGGGTTCTTGTAGTAGCCCTGGAAGACGCCCGGGCCTTTGATGAGGACCTCCCCCTCCTCGGAGATGCGCACCTCCACCCCCGGCAGGGGACGCCCCACCGTGTCCGCCCGCACCTCCCCATCCCGCTGCATCGTGGCCGGGGCCGAGGACTCCGTTAAGCCGTAGAGCTGCTTCAGGTTGACACCCAGGCTGCGGAAGAAGGCCAGCACCTCGGCGCCGAGGGCCGCCCCGCCGGTGTAGGCGTAGCGGACGCGCCGCAGGCCGAGGTGGTCCCGGATGGGGCCGTAGACCAGGAAGTCCCCTATCTGGTAGAGGAGGCGCAGCCAGGGGGGAACCCCCTTGCCCTGGCTGCGACGCGCCTCTACCTCCCGGGCCACCCGCATGCACAGCCGGTAGATAGAGCGCTTGACCGGGTCGGCATCCTCTATGCGCACCTGTAGCGAGGCCAGCAGGTTCTCCCAGATGCGCGGCGGCGCCACAAAGACATGGGGGCCGATCTCCCGGAGATCCCGCTGGACCGTCCGGGGCTCCTCGGGGATGTTGATGGGGGAGCCCAGCAGGTAGGACATGGCTAGAGACCAGAAGGTGTCGCCGATCCATGCCATGGGCAGGTAGGCCACGACCTCGTCCTGGGGACGGTAGCGGTCCACCTTCAGGACATTGGCGGCGTTGGCGAGGAGGTTGTAGTGGGTGAGCATGACACCCTTGGGGAAGCCAGTGGTGCCCGAGGTGTAGGAGATGAGGGCGAGGTCGTCGGGCCGGGTCTGCCCCACCTGCTCCTCAAAGTAGCCGGGGTGCGCCCGCTCGAACTCCCGCCCCTTTTCCATCACCTCCGCCAGGCTCAGCAGCCAGGGGTCCCGGTAGGCGCGCATCCCCTTGGGGTCGTCGTAGATGACCCTCTCCACATAGGGCACCTCCTCCCGCACGGAGAGGATCTTGTCCACCTGCTCCTGGTCCTCGGCCAGGACGAACCGGGCCTCCGAATGGTGGATGACGTACTGGACCTCCCGGGCGATGGAGTCCTGGTAGAGGGGGACGGGCACGCCGCCCAGGGCCTGGGCGGCCACGAAGCCCCAGTAGAGGTGGGGACGGTTATCCCCAATGATGGCCAACTTATCCCCCCGCCGGAAGCCCAGGGCAGCCAGCCCCAGGGCCATGGCCTTGACATTCCTGCAGGCATCGGCCCAGGTGTAGGTCTGCCAGATGCCATACTCTTTCTCCCGGATGGCGGGCCTGTGGGCGAACTGCTGGGCATTGCGCAAAAGGAGCTTGGGAATGGTGTCCATACCTTACCCCCCTGTCCTGGCGACCGCCTCCCCCAGGTAGGCCTTGATGGCCCGCGGGTCGTTGGCCACCTCCTGGGGTTTCCCCTCGCAGATCTTCTCCCCATGGTCCAGGACGATCACCCGGTCAGAGATGTCCATGACCACGCCCATGTCGTGCTCAATGAGGATGATGCCGATGCCCATCTCCTCCCGGACATCCAGGATGAAACGGGCCATGTCCCCCTTCTCCTCAACGTTCATGCCGGTCATGGGCTCATCCAGCAGCAGCAGCTCCGGCTCCGCGGCCAGGGCCCGGGCCAGCTCGACCCGCTTCTGCAGACCATAGGGGAGGGCCCCTGCGGGCACCTTGCGGATGTGTTCGATCTCCAGGAAGTCGATGACCCGCTCCACCACCTGGCGGTGGCGCACCTCCTCGGCCTGGGCAGGACCCCAGTAGAGGGCGCAGGAGAAGACATGGGAGCGCATCTTCACGTGCCGCCCCAGCATGATGTTGTCCAGCACGCTCAGGCTACGGAACAGGGCCAGGTTCTGGAAGGTGCGGGCGATGCCCAGGGCGGCGATGCGGTGGGGGCGCAGGCGGGTGATGTCCTGCCCCTTGAACAAGATGCGCCCCCGTTGGGGATGGTAGTGGCCACAGATGGCGTTGATGAGGGTCGTCTTGCCGGCCCCGTTGGGCCCGATGATGGAGAGGAGCTCGCCCTTATGGGCCTGGAAGGTGACACCCCGCAGGGCGTGGACCCCGCCGAAGGAGACGTGAACGTCCTGCACCTCTAAAAGAGGGGCATCCACAGGCACCCTCCCCCAGGTTTGAGCAAAGCATACAGAAAGGCCCGTGGCGTTGTCAAGGAGGGGCAGACTGAGGGTCTAACAGTTTTCCGCCGGGCAGGAAAAGACGGCGGGTCCACGGCATGCTCCCTTCTGAAAAACCAACCCCACGAGGGGAGGTGCCATGGACCCACGCCCAGTCTACCCCATCCTCGCCGACCTGACCCGGGGCTTCCGCCGCTCCCTCCAAAAAACCATCGCCTGGGCCGTCGGCGGTCTCCTAATGCACGCCTCCGTCTCCCTCCCGCACCTGGCC
>Ga0079995_1062825_pt1 | contig 68494 bp, 56 predicted proteins | sample FaiFalFF_MnMetaG_2_FD_69198 | JGI IMG/M metagenome (GOLD analysis project Ga0079995, IMG submission 69198) | Freshwater microbial communities from Yellowstone National Park, Wyoming, USA - Fairy Falls C (FF_Mn_C) (SPADES assembly) (version 4) | ecosystem: Environmental > Aquatic > Freshwater >... | reverse complement strand
TGTATAGTAGATGGAAAATTTGACGATGAAGAATTTGAGAAATTATTTTTAAAACTTTCACAAAGTAAATAAAAATCCAAATTCTTTTCTCTATGAATTTAATTGAAAGCATAATTTTGGGAATAGTTCAAGGTATTACTGAATTTCTGCCTATATCAAGCTCGGGACATCTTGCTTTCTTCAAACAAGCAATGAAAGTCGAAATTGAAAATCCTCTATTTTACGATGTGTCTTTACACATAGGAACTACTCTTTCTATTCTTTTCGTTTTGAGAAAAGACATTTTAGATTACATCAGAAAAAGAGAAATGCTGTTTGGGATTATTGTTTCTTTTATTTTTACAGTACCAGTTGCTTTGGTTTTTGAAAATTTTGCTAAAAAGGTAGAGGAAAGTCTCATTTTGTTATCATTTTCATTTTTTGCTGGTGCATTGATTCTTTTTTCTTCAAGATTTTTGCGCCTTAACTTGAAAAATCAGCTCCTAAAATATGCTCTGATTGGTATTATGCAGGGAGTTTCTGCTACCCCAGGTATTTCTCGCTCAGGAACTACAATATCTACTGCTTTTGTTGTAGGGTTCACTCCTCAAGAGGCTTTTTCTTTCTCCTTTATATTATCAGTTCCAACTATCCTTTCTGCAATTTCTTACGAGTTGATGAAAGTCATTTTGGGAAAAGAGACTGCTCCAAGTGTTGAATTTTCATACTTATTCTTTGGTATTCTTACATCATTTGTTTTTGGTGTCATATCACTTTACATTTTAAGAAAAATTGTAATAAACTATAAACTTTGGGTTTTTGGAATATATATGCTCTTTATGTCTGTTATTTCCATTGTATGGGAATTTATTTTATAAGAAGTTCATTAAACTTATAAGAACCTCATCAAAGTCATCTCAAATGCTCTTACCGCAACTATCATAGATGCCTGCAATACACTTTCTCTCAAAGAAAGATCTACTGATGCAGAAGCCATATCAATTTCCTCTATCTGAGATTTTATTATGTTATTTTGCACCTTTACGAATTCAAGAAAATCTTGCCTTTTTTGAACAAAACTTATGTTTTCTCCTACTTTTGCCCTGAGTGAGTTTAACTTCTCATAGGATTCTTGAATCTCAATTACTGCTGACCTCAGGAGTTCTTGTAAATTACCTTCTTTTCTACCTTTTAATATATCAGAGAGGTTTTTGAGCGTGGTAAGAATTCCTCCTATCCCTTTTGATGGATCTCCAAAAATTTCTTTTCCCGGAGTTCCTATTTCTATCATTTCAGATTTTATCTCAACAGAAAAACTCTCATCGTTGCCGTGATACTCCGGAATTCCATCTCCTCCAAAGTCTGCAAAAATTCCCATACTGTCTTCCATTATTGAGAACTTGAAGCCGGGCGTAGAGGATGAAAGTTGAAGTTTTCCATCTGGTGAAACACTTGCAAGGACAAGTCCTAATCCTTCTGAATTTATTCTGTTTGCAAGATCAGAAATCCTATCGGAATCAAAGTATCTTATATCCTTTGATAATATTACATTTCCTGAGTCATCATAAACTTCAAGTTTGAATTTTCCTTCTTTTATATTAAATATGCTTCCGAAGGTCTGTGATGGATCAACCCCTTTTTGAGCTACCCAGCTTTCTTGCTTTATTATTTCTCTATCTTCATAAGGTTTTCTGAAAAATCTTGAGTTTGGAACTACTTTTGCTCCACCAAATAAATATCTTCCGTTTATTGAGGTGTTTGCGATTTCAACTGCTGATTTGAATAGTTCATCTACTGCGCTTGCAAGTGAGAGTAATTCTTCTGTAGAGGTAGCATCTATTCCTCTCTCTGCGTGGAGCTTTGCCTTCGCAAGAATATCAGATAGTTTAGATAAAGCCTCCTCTTTCGCTTGTAAAATCCCTGAAACCTGAGATGAATCAGACAGATCTCGTGATATTTTTGATATTCTCACCTGAATTGTTCTTGCAAGGGAGTATTGAGACGGGTTATCAGATGGTCTTATAATTTGAAGTCCGGATGAAATTCTCTTTTGTAAATCAAAAACATTTGCTTGATTTTTAACTATTGCATCCTGATGAGTGTCAAAAAGAAATTTTGTTGGAACTCTCATTTTTCTCTTCCATCCTCCTTTTTTATTTTTTCAGTTTTTTATTTTTGCCTTATTTTATTTTTTGCTTTATTTTATTTTTTGCTTTATCCACCTCCACCTACTAATCCTAAAATTGTGAGTAAAAGTTCATCTGTTATTCTTACTATTCTTGCTGACGCCTCAAAAGCTCTTTGAAACTCAATAACTCTTATGAACTCCTCATCTAACGATACTCCTGATCTTTGTTGGATCTGCTCTTCAAGGGTTTTTACAACGAGTTCTTTTGCAGAAAACTCTGTGTTAATAAAACTCAAATTATTTCCGACTTCGTTTTGGATTCTTGTGTATATATCAAATATTGTTTCTGAACTGTTTATTTTTTCCTCGCGCAAAGCTGCAATTAAATTTGCAATATCGTTGTTGAAGGGAGCAGATGGATTAGAAGATGATGCCACGCGTAGAGGATTTTCCTTGAATTCTTGAGCTACATCAAAATCAAAAACATTTTTTCCTACTAAAAGTGTATCTAAACCAAGAGCTACTGAAAGTCCTCCTGTGTCATTATATATATCAAATGTGAACCCAGAATTTGCTTGAATTTTTAGTTTATTGTCAGGTGTTATTTGAGCTGTGATATATCCTGAATTTTCAGGTGCTGAATTTATAAAGTTTGCAATATTTGCTATTCCATCAACGCTTGGATCATAGAAAATTGTAAATGTTGAAATTAAGTTCCCGCTTTCATCATATATTGCTATTGATAAAGAACCGGGAGATGCCGTGTATGGTAGTCCAGCAGAATTTATTGGAGTAAAAGAATCTGATGCGGAGTATTTTGAAGTTAGGCTTTGAAAATGTGCGACTCCAACCCCTTTTGCGTGTCTTTCTCCAACTACCTTTATTATTTGCTGTGCAAGCGAGTTTATTTTCGTTAATACATTCACTAATGTTTCATCTCTCGTTTTTAAAGCTCCTCCAATTATGCCTCCTATTATGAACGGAGTTATATCCCAAATATGACCTCTACCATCTATGTACTTTATTTTTTGCAAAAGTTTTCCTGAACCGTCTATTGGGTTTGATGGATTCTGTGGATCAGCTTCTACTTTAAGAGAAAAGGCTCTGTCTTTGTCAACAAGTACATGACCGCCCTCTCTTATATATACATTTATCATCCCGTTATCTTGCTCAAATGTGTCTATGTTTATAAATTCTGAAAGTTTTCTTATAAGTAAATCTCTTTTATCTTTGAGAGGATTTACATTCTCTTTTGCTGCTGATAGTTCCGCTATTTTCTTGTTGAGACCTGCTATTTCTGTCAAGATATTATTTACTTCTGTTATGTTTTCTGAAATTTGTTTGTCTATATCTTCCCTAATTTTGACTATTGAGTTGGCTGATTCCTTAAATCTTGCTGTCATCCTTTGAGCTTTGAGAACAACATTTTGTCTCATCGAAGAATTTTCTGGATTTGTTGCAAGTTCCTCATAGGCGTTAAAGAAAGCGTCAATTGCGTTAAGAAGTCCTGCTCCTTCTGAGTCAGAAAGTAATGATTCTACTTGGCTAATTATTTCTTTTTGAGATTGAAAAGATTTCAGGACTTGAAGTTCTGCGTGCATTCTTTTTTCAAGGAAAAAAAATCTTTCTCTTTTTGCTCCTTCAAATAAAACACCTACCTGGCTTGGCGGTAGTGGAGAGAGCAGGGGAGTTTGTCTTGTGTATCCTTCTGTTTGGGCATTTTGAATATTTGTTGATACTATCTGGAGTGCGGATCTTGACGCGAACATTCCATTTTTTGCTCCAAAGAGTATGTCCTTTATTCCCGCCATTCCAAAATATGGAAAATCGGAAAAAAGTTGAATTTTTTGAGTATATTATTAAAGCTAAATTTTTTGAGCCTATCGATTTGAGTCTATTTTTTGAGATAAAATTTTTCTGCTGACAATTTTTTTCTTTTCTTGTTTTGTTTTTTATATCCTCAAAATTACTTTTCCTTTTCCTGATATTTCAAAAGAATCTTGAAGGAAATTCAGCTTTACAGGTCCAATAGTGCCTATGAAGTTTGTAGCTGAAACTCTGGTTTCTTCATTTATACTTTTTATAAAAACTTTGGATTTTGCTGTGTGTATTATTACTTTTCCTTGCCCTGATAATTCTACTAAGTTAAAGAGCTTTTTTATTTTTGTAGAGTTGTATTTGAAAGATGGTTCAAAGCCAATAAGGAATGGTTCCAAAACTATGGCTTTTTCATATTCTTCATTTACTTCAAATGCAGATATATATTCTGTTGATAACATTATTTCGCATTCAATCCCTCTTATTTTTAAGAACTTGTGATTTTTCCCACCAAAAAATTCATTTTTGATCTTTTGCTCTTCTATCTTTTTGAGCGGGAATATCTTATAACTTCCTGATATAAAAATTATGAAGGTTTCCCTTAAAACTATTTCGCTTTCTCCTTTTAGAGATATTTCTAATATCCTTCCTCGTCTTAACATTCCTTCTTTTTCTTCTAACTTTTTCAGCTCTATTTTTTCATCTTCTTCTTTTTCTATTTTCTTCTCTTTTTCTTCTTCCTCTTTTCCTGTTTTGGCTCCAATACTTTCTTCAATTTCTCTTTTAAGTTCTTCAACTTTTTCTTCAAGTTGCTCAATCTCTTCCGGACCTTCTATTTCTGGAACTATTTCTATATCCTCCGCTATTTCCTTCTGTTGCTCAAATTTTTCCTTTTCCTCTTCAATTCCTACCTTTGTTTCAACAGCTTTTAGTTCTTCTTCCGGGGCTTCTTCTTTTTTTTCTTTTTCCTCTCTATCTTTTTTCTTTCTCTCTTCTTTTTCTTTTTCATATTTTCTTATTTCTTCTTTTCTCCTTTGGCATTCATCAAGGAGTTCAAAGACCTTTTCTGAATCTGCAAAGAGCATAGCACCTTCTCTTAGAACCCTTTCAGCATCTTCTAATTTACCTGCTTCCATTAATGAGCGCGAGTAGTTGAGGAAGATGTTCAAGTTTTCTGGATATTTTTTGTAAAGTTCTCCGAAGACTTCTGAAGCTTTTTCAAATTCTCCTTTTTTGAAAAGTGCTATGCCATAAAGGTTATACAATTTATCATCCTTTGATTTTGAGTATTCTCTTTCTGCAAGTTCTATTGCTTGGTCTATTTTTCCTTCTTTTATGAGTTTTTGAACTTCTGGGAGCATTACATAAAATTTTAAAAACTTTAAGCCAATTTTGCTAAATTTGAAGAGTATTTTATGGGATTATCATGTGTTGATTCATTCAGAAATGTTTTTTGTTTGTTACTTTGTTTTTCATTATTTTGGATTTTAGGATTCGTATTCAAGTTTTCTTTTCAGCTCTTCTCTTTGTCTCATAAGCCAGTATTCTCTTATATTTCTTCTGTCGCCTTCTAATATTTCTGTAAATTGTAGTCCGAGACGAGTTTTCTTTTGTTCCCCATCTCCTATGAATCTTATTTCTGCTTTTGCCGAAACTATTGCCCATTCATGCTTTTTCTGATTTTCCTTTGTTGGAATTCTAAAAGCTAATTTCACTGTGTCCATTAATTTTATCTTATCTTTTGGAGCTTCCAAATCTACTCCCATTCCATATTCGTTTATGTCTACTAAGTTACCTTTGAATATTCCGAGACCTTGAAATTCTATATTTACATCTATTGGTTCTGCTGGATTTGGTTTTACTCTTAAAGCTGTCCTTCCTGATTTCCTTTCAATTTTGCTTGGGAAAGAAAATATTAAAGATGTTCTGTACATACCTTTGTATATTGATTCAAATGAGAATTTACCGTTTGAGTCAGAGTATTCAAAATCAACCTTATCTCCAACTTTTAGTTTCTCTTTATATTTTGGATTTTCAAATTCTTTCATCAAAACTATATACTCCCCTCCTTTCATCATGGCAACTTTTTCTACTGTTGTAAAGTATGATCTATCATCTCCTGGAATTTTTGCTTTTAGTGGAAGTTGATATTTGGCGAGTTCTTGAAGATGTTTTAATCTTACAGGTTCTTTATGAAGCTCTTCAACATAAAATAGACTTACTTCCTTTTGTTCGAATTCTTGCATACTTATATTATCTGTTATTTTACCATTTTTTTCTTCACTTTTATAATTTTTTGTGTAATTTTTATTTTTTTGAATTTGCTTATTTTTTTCAATTTCTTCATCCTTTTCTTCCTTTCTTTTTGCAAATAAACTACCAAAAATCATATTTTTTTTACCTCCTTTCTATTTATAATCGTAATCATTATGAAAAAAATTAGTTTATTTTCTGAAATTTTTCAGATTAATTTATGAAAGAAAAACGGAAAAATTTTTATAATTTATATGAGTTAGTTAGCAAAGCTAAACAAAGATTAGAATCTATCTTTTATGTTCGGAGGGCTTTGTAAGGGACTTAGCTTTACAATATTATCTATCGTATTACATTATATATCGCATTAGCTCGTATTATTTTGATAATTTGATAAGTTGAATTATTTTGATTGAATTATTTTTGGTTTTCTGGTGAGTATTTTTTTCTTTTGTGAGAAAGTTTTCTGATTTATCTTCTGCGCTCTCTGACTTCTTGAAGGAATATGATAAAGATTTATGGAGTGAATTTGTAATATCAAGTAATTGGAGTAAAATAGGAGGTAAGAGGAAATTTTCTTCTTTGAAACTGCGGAACGGTGTTCTCAAAATCTCAACACCAGATGCAACTCTGCGAAATTTCATTATAAATCAGAAGAATTATGTTATTGATAGAATAAATGAAATTCTCGGTGAAAAAATAGTAAATGAAATTGATGTATTCGGAGTGGATTATCCAGTTTTCAAGATGTTCTCGCATAAGCTGAAAAGCAAAGAACAAGGTGAAAAATTGCAAAAAAAATGGCAACAGAAATCAGGAAATAGAAATAAAAAATGAAATCTTTCATATAATTTATTATTGAGTTCGTATGATGAATATTATGAATCTGTTTATTCACAAGTTCTTCAGGCTTCTGGGTTTTTTTACTGTTGAGCTTTATATAGCTCTTAAAAATGTGCTTGGAAAGGATAGAGCACTTGAAATTATGAGGAGTTTTATGGTGTTTTTGGGGAGAACAAGGGCTCCGATAATGGCAAAAATGTTAAAATCAGATCCATCTGATATGGCTTCTTTATCAAAAATACAGGATACAGAAGATTTTATATTGGGAGTAAAAGGAATTTGGTTAGAAAAGGGGAAGGATTTAGCTATAAAGGATGAGCTTTTTTGTCCTTTTGCAAGAAAACTGAAAGGTCATTCAGAATTTTGCCAAATACTTGTCAGAGATTTTGAATTGGCTACTTTTAAAACTCTCAATCAAAACTATGAATTATCAATAGAGGGGAAACTACTATCAGAGGGCGGAAAATATTGTAGATTTATTCACAAGATAAAATAGAGTAAATAACTTATTTACTTATGGCAAAGGTTGTAATCGGTGCAGATCATGCGGGTTTTGAACTCAAAGAAAAAATAAAAATATTCCTTCAAGAGAAAGGGTTTGAGGTTGAAGATAAAGGAACTTTCTCACAAGATAGAGTTGATTATCCTGATTTTGCTCGTCTTGTTGCGGAAGATGTATCAAGCGGAAAAGCAGACTTGGGAATACTTGTATGTGGTACCGGAATAGGGATGAGCATAGTTTCAAATAAGTTCCCCAAGGTCAGATCAGCATTAGTTTATAATGAATATACTGCGAGGATGGCAAAAGCTCATACGAATGCAAACATACTTGTGTTTTCGGGAAGAGTTATATCACCAGAATATGCAAAGGTTTTGCTTTCTACTTTCTTTGAAACAAGTTTTGAAGGGAATCGCCATCAAGAAAGAATAGAGAAAATAAACGATATAGAAAAAGAAATATTGGACTCTTTTGCTTCCTATTTTAGAGAGCTCAGAAGATTTGATCCCGAAGTTTTTGATGCAATAGTTAAGGAATTTGAGAAGCAAGAAACTATGATAAATCTCATAGCTTCGGAGAATCTTACGAGTTTGAGAGTACTTTTGGCTCTTTTTAATCCCATGAATAACAAATACGCAGAGGGATATCCCGGAAAAAGATATTATGGTGGATGTGAATTTGTTGATATTGTTGAGGAATTAGCTAGGGAGCGTATTAAAAAACTTTTTTCGGCAGAATATGCAAATGTGCAACCTCACTCGGGTACACAAGCAAATCAGGCAGTTTATCTTGTTTGCCTTGAACCTGGCGATAAGATTTTGAGCATGGATCTTGCTTCTGGGGGACATCTTTCTCACGGTGCTCGTGTTAATTTTTCGGGGAAACTATATAAGCCGGTTTTCTATACGGTTGATTCTAAAACTCATCTTATAGATATGGATATGGTAAGAGATATTGCTAAAAAAGAGAGACCGAAAATTATAGTTGCTGGCGCTTCATCTTATCCAAGAGCGATAGATTTTAAAGCATTTTCTGATATAGCAAAGGAAATCGGAGCCTTCTTCTTGGCAGATATTGCTCATCCTGCTGGACTTGTTGCTGCTGGTGTTTATCCATCTCCGGTTCCTTACGCTGATTTTGTTACATTTACAACCCATAAGACTTTGAGGGGACCACGAGGGGCAGTTATTCTTTCCCGAGCTGAATTCTCTAAAAAAATAGATTCTGCTGTCTTTCCTGGATCTCAGGGGGGACCATCTATGCATGTAATAGCAGCGAAAGCTGTATGTTTCAAAGAAGCGATGCAGCCTGAATTCAAAAACTATGCAGATCAGGTCGTGAAAAATGCAAGGGTTCTTGCAGAAGAATTTGCAAAAAGAGGATATAAAGTTATAACAGGTGGAACAGATTCTCATATGGTTCTTATTGATGTTTCTCCAAAAGGAGTATCAGGAGGGGATGTTGAGCGGGAGCTATATAGGGCTGGTATAGTTTTGAATAAAAATGTTATACCCTTTGACACAAGACCTCCTATGAATCCATCTGGAATAAGAATAGGAACTCCTTCTGTCACGACAAGGGGTATGAAAGAAGAAGAAATGAAAATAATTGCCTCACTTATAGATGACGCTATATCTTCTGGTTTTTCGGAAGAAGTTGTTTTGAGGGTGAGAAATTCCGTCGCTGACCTTTGTAGAAAATTTCCATTCTATTCGGATTTTATTCAAAAAGTTGTCTCATAAAGGAAAAGTTCTTTCTTTCTTATTCTAATTCTTTTTCCTCCTCTTTTATTCCTGCTATTTCTTGATGTCTTTCTATTATTTTTTGTGGGTTAAGATATGTTATTGAACCTCTGGGAGTTATTATTCTTCCTATTATTGTTTCTCTGAATTTTATTCCTACTTTTGGGGGTTCAGATATTGAGTTGGGGGATACAATCTCAATAAAAACATTATCTGCTGCTATACATATTGGTCCAATTTCTTTTGAAGCTCTTATTATTATCCCGAGCTTACCTTTCAATTCTCCTTTTATCTCGCCTATATCAAAAAAAGATAGTAGGTCAAAAATTGGAATTACTTCTCCCCTTACATATATTAAACCTTTCATGTATTTTACATTTGTGTGGACATCGAGAATACTATCTGGTATTTTCGTTATCTCTTCCAGATGTTCGAGGTTTACTCCGTAAATTTCTTCTCCTATTGCGGCGCATATTATCTTTATTTCTTTTTGGTATGAGGGAAGAACCCTTGCCTTTTCTTCCATAACATAAAATTTTAAAAAGAATTTTCTTTTCAATTGACTTGCTAAAATAAAATGATGGAAGGTAAGATGGATAAAGAGATAATTAATAAGTATGATGTTGCGACTTTGGCTGGTGGGTGTTTTTGGTGTCTTGATGAAGTTTTTGATAAATTGGAGGGAGTTATTGAAACGCAAGTCGGTTATGCAGGTGGAAACAAACCGAATCCGACTTATGAGGAAGTTTGTTCAGGGGATACCGGACATCTTGAGGCAATTCAAGTGAAGTTTGACCCAAATGTTTTATCGTATAAGGAGCTTCTTCTTATTTTCTTTGCGAATATAGATCCACGCGACCCGGAGGGGCAATTTGCTGATAAAGGTCCTCAATATAGAACTGCTATCTTTTATCATACCGATTATCAAAAATATATCGCCGAAGAAGTAAGAAATTACATCGAAAAGTTGTTTGGTTATGTCGCTACTGAAATAAGACCCTTTGTAAATTTTTATCCGGCGGAAGATTATCATCAAAAGTATTACAAGAAAAATCCAATAAGGTATTGTGTTTATAAGTTCTTCTCTGGAAGGGAAAATTTCGTGAAAAATGTTTGGGGGAACAAATTCCCTTTGAGATTGAAACAGCATCCAAAATATAAAAGACCTTCGGATGATCAGATAAAGAAAATGCTGACACCTATGCAGTATTATGTCACTCAGCAAGGTGGAACTGAACCACCTTTTGAAAATGAGTACTGGAATAACAAAGCTGATGGGATATATGTTGATGTTGTATCGGGGGAACCGTTGTTTTCTTCTCTTGACAAGTTTGATTCTGGAACTGGTTGGCCATCTTTTACAAAACCTCTTGAACCAGATAACATAGTATATAAGGTTGATACAAGTTATGGTATGATAAGAATAGAGGTGAGAAGCAGATATGCAGATAGCCACTTGGGACATGTTTTTGATGATGGTCCTCTTCCTACTGGTTTAAGGTACTGTATAAATTCGGCTGCTTTGAGATTCATCCCAGTTGAAAACCTTGAAAAAGAAGGGTATGGAGATTATGTTAAACTCTTTGAAGAGAAAATCAAAAGCGGTTAATATATAATAAGGCAATTGAACGATTATGTAAGGAATTAACCATATATATATAAGCATGGAAAATTATTATTCTGATATTGTCGCTGTTTCTGTTTCTTACAATAATTTTGGCGGCTTGAAATCTTTATGTGAAAATCTTCTCTCTCAAAGTCTTAAACCTAAAAAATTTTTGGTTGTTGATAATGCGTCAGAAGATGATACTCCAAAAATAAAGGAGCTTTTTCCTGAATTTGTGGTGTATAAAAGACTTCCAAAAAACTTGGGGGCTGATGGTGGATATTACTATGCCTTGTCTTATGCTTATAGGATGTCTGATTTCTTATTTATAACAGATGATGATACTTTATATCAAAATGATGCTTTGTATGAGCTTTTTTCTGGCTTTTTAGAGCTTGAGAAAAAATTCTGTGTAGGAGCTGTAAGATGTGCATGGGAAGGATTTGAAGGAGATAAACCGAAAGAAGTTTTTTCTTCCGTCTGGACCGGCGTACTTTTGAAATCATCTGTTATAAAAGTTGTTGGATTTCCTCGCAAAGATTTCTTCATATACGGCGGGGACGATGAATTTTTTACAAGGATGACAAAGAAAGGTTTCAAACTTTTTCTTATCCCATCGGCGAGATATCTTTCAAGACCATCAGGACACAAAATTTCTTATTCCATTTTCGGGAAAAAAATAACTTTTTACTCTGATATTTTCAGACTTTATTATTCAATAAGAAATGAAACTTTTATATATTCTCATATGAGAAATAAAGATTTTCCAAAGGTTTTGAGAAGGATTATCGCTCTATCTTTAATATTAAGAGATAGAAGGAAAATAAAAGTTATACTTGAAGGTTTTTTACACGGAATATTAGGGGTTCTTGGCGAAAATAAAAATTACCTTACAAGAAGGGCAAAATCTGTATAAACTGAAAGATTTATAGATTGAATTTTATTTTCGGTCAAAAAATGCTGATGTTCTTTATTTTTATTTTGTTTTTTTCGGCTTCCTTTTTCTTCTTTTGTAGTATTCATAAATTTTTTCTACGACATAATCAACATCTTTATCTTTCATTCCGTAAAATATCGGCAACCTTATTAATCTTTTACTTTCTTTTGTAGTAAATTTATCTTCTCCTCTGAACTCTCCAAATTTTTGACCAGCTGGTGAAATGTGTAATGGAACATAGTGGGGAGCAGATTCTATTCCGTTTTCTTTCAGAAAATTTATAATTTTCCCTCTTTCTTCTTCGTTCTTTGTCTTTATGTAGAAGATATGTCCATTTATTTCACAATTTGGTGGAACTTGGGGTAGTTCTATTTCATTTTTTATTTCAAGGTCTTTGAGTTCATTTTTATATCTTTGCCATAGTTTAACTCTTGTTTTTTTTATCTCATCTGCTTTTTGTAGTTGAGCATATAAAAAAGCTGCGTTTATGTTGCTCATTTTGTAATTTCCTCCAATATCTATCCACGAATACTCTTTTACTTTCCCGAGAAGAAATTCTTTTTTGTTTGTTCCCCTATAAATTATTACTTCTGCTTTTTCTTTGAAAATCTCTTCATTTATGATGAGTAGTCCTCCTTGACCTGCACTGGTGTAATTTTTTGTGTGATGGAAAGAAAAAGCTCCTAAATCTCCAATTGTTCCGAGATATTTTTCGTTATATTTTGCGAGCATTCCGTGAGCAGCATCTTCAATAACGAATATATCATACTCTTTTGCTATATTTAAAATTTTCTCCATATTGCAGCTTATACCTGCGTAGTGAACCGGTAAGATCGCTTTTGTTTTCTTTGTGATTGCATCTTCTATCAAGTTTTCATTTATGTTCATAGTATCTGGTCTTATATCAACGAATATTATTTTTGCGCCCTTTGATGCAAAAGCTGTTGCGGCAGATACGAAATTGTATGATGGCATTATTACCTCATCTCCGTCTTTTATTCCTACGAGCTGGGCACAGATTTCAAGGGAAGTGGTGCAGGATGATGTAAGAAAGGCTTTTTTACATCTCAATTCTTCTTCAAACCACCTCTCACATTTTTTCACATATTCTCCGTCTTCACCAAAATCTCCTTTTTTTATTGCGTCAAGTATGTATTTTATCTCTTTACCGACAAGTGTTGGTTTGTTCAGAGGTATTCTTATCTTTTTCATCTTTTTAGCTTTTGTTGGCTTATCTTTATTTTTTTTCCCCGTGAATTTTTATTCTCCAAATTCTATCTCATATATGTAAAAATCTTTTGACTTGAATATTTCCTTTAAGAAAGTCTCATCCTCGTTTTTAGCTTTTTCTCTTATTACATATCTTACTTCAAATTTTTTTATAAATTGTTTCAGTTTATTTTTATCTAATTTTTCAAAATCCTCAAGAAATTTTTCCTGAATTTCTTTTTTATTTTGCGGTTTTTCTATCGGTATTCCTATCTCACCCATGATTCCCCTGAGTTCATATATGTTTGGTTTTTCTTTCAGAAGCTCAATATAATTTGCGACGATATTTTTTACTTCCTCTGAATTAAATCCTTGAAGTTTCATATCAACTATATTCCTCTCAAATATTTCTCTATCACCTATGTAAGTGAAAATGTATGTTTTTGGGTTAAGTTGTGGGATTAGAGTTTCTCTGAAAATTACAGCTGACAAATTTCTTGGCAAAGATATAACTTCATTTTTTCTTACTTTGGCTTTTATGAAATGTGAGATTTTATTATATTCGCTTTTTAGAATTATTTGTTCTCTTACATGTTTTAAAGTTCTAATATTTTCAATAAATGTTTTTTCTGATGATATAAGTATTCCGAGAAACATTGCCGGAACTACAAAGCTTATAGTCAAGTTTGCTGCTGGACTTACATAGGGTAGAATATTTTTCAGTTTAGTTCTTGAAACTATATCATATATAGCAGAAAATATAGCTATAATGGAGAATATGTAGAAAGCGTAATAAAAATGTCTTTCTTGTATTGTTATTTTTGTGATGGCGTTTTGATAACCTAAAATCAAACCGGAAATCAGGATAAAAAATAAAACTTTTCCTTTCCATCCCTTCTGCAAAAGATATAGAGCACAAATTACACCTAAAACAACGATTACATAGTTTCTTTTTTCCTGAGCGAATTCAAAGCTTTCTGCTCCAAACTTTGTAAAAAGAATAGCTCTCATCAACATAGCCCCTGAGTTAGGGTTTTGTGTTTGAAGAAAATTAAATATGACTGCTGGTAAGGCTACAAAAAAAGCAACAGATGAAATTTCTATTAGCTCTTTTCTCTTTCCTTTTGAGAAAATAAGTAAAAGGAAGATAAAAAGTAGAGCATGTACATAGTAGTAAAATTGACCGTAAAAGTTCAGACCAAATATTATTCCACAAATTATTTTTTCTTTAAAATTTAGCTTTCTTTTTTCACCAATTCTTATGATAAAGTACACAAATAGAATAAAGAGTAAGATGAGAGGGTTAGGATTAAATGCTCTGTGAAATATAAAACCAAAAAAAGGAGCATGTGGGAAATTCATATCTCCTTGAACAAATTTTAGTAAAGGATAGACATTCAAAACTATGATGGAAAGTGTAAGAAAAGCAAAATGGCTTTCTTCAATAAACTTTTTTATTATGGCAAATAGTAAAATTGGTATAAATATAACTCCAAAAATTTTCAGGAAAACATTAACATACGAAAAACCGTGGAAAATCTCATATACTGCTCTACAAAGGAGCAAAAATAGTGGCAAAGTAAAACATCTTTCATTTTTTGCCTCACAAAATCCGCATCCGTGTATAAAAATATTTATCCAGTTATCTTCATCTCCCGACATTGTGAACGGGAAATCATACTTTATGACAAGATATAAATAGGGAAAAAATATGAGCGATGAGAAAACAAGTAATCCTGCTATTTCGTAGAAGGAAAAAACTTTTCTACTTCTATTTTCTTGGACTAATTCTAATCTTGATTTCTTGTCTTTTTTGGCTTTTTCCGTTATTCTCACGATAATATTTTACTTTTTTGAAGTTTATTTTTGTTTATAAAATATTTTTAAAATTTCCAGTTTATATAAAAATGGAGGCTTTTCACTTTTGGGTTCCAAATTTGGTTCTGTTTATTGTACTTTCTCTTATTGCTACAAGAAGGGTTGGGAAGTTTGAGCTGAAAATATGGCAGGCGATGACAGCAGGGGCAGTCATAGTCATTCTTACTCAAAGTATATCTTTTGAAGATGCATTTTACGCAATAGATTTTGATGTGATGCTTTTCCTTTTCAGCATGTTTGTAATCGGAGCTGCTCTTGAATACGGAGGCTTGATGGATGATTTTGTCAAATCTATATCAAGTAAGATAAGAAATCCTCATATCGTTTTGTTTTTCGTTATTTTCGTTATGTCTCTATCTTCCGCTTTGCTTATGAATGATACTATTGCTGTTATAGGGACGCCAATTGTTCTTCGTATAGCCAAAAAGTATAATTTGCCAAAAAAAATTCTTTTGCTTTCGTTAGCTTTTTCGGTGACTTGCGGTAGTGTTATGAGTCCAATAGGTAATCCTCAAAACTTCATTATAGCAAATCATATAGAAGATAAAAACCCATTTTTTGTATTTATCTGGTATCTTGCTTTACCTACATTTATTAACATTTTTTTGACTTTCCTTTGGATTGAGTTTTTGCTGAAAAAAGGTGGTTTTGCAACAAAAGAAGATTTTAAATCAGAATTAGTTCAGGTTGTTAATCATAGTTCAGATGAATACACTCAGCAAAGAGATAAATCTCTTTATTTCCTGTCAAAGATATCTTTGTTCTTTCTTTTATTTCTGATAATTTCAAGTGTTTTTCTTTCTTTTTTTGGTGTTAATTTGAAACTTGTTCATATCACTTTGATTTCTGCTCTACCTATTTTACTTTTCTCAAAAAAGAGATTTTTTATATTGAGAAAGGTTGATTGGCACACTCTTTTATTTTTCGCTTCTATGTTTATTTTGATGAAATCTGTGTGGCAAACTGGGCTACCTGAAAAAATTATAAAAGATTTGGGTGGAAACCTATTGACTTTGGAGGGAATTTTTGCTTTGAGCTTGATTTTAAGCCAAGTTTTTTCAAATGTTCCTCTTACCATGCTTTTTCTACCTATGATTGAGGGAGCTTCGGAAATTCAGCTTATGGCTCTTGCAGCTGGAAGTACCATAGCAGGTAATTTATTTATACTCGGAGCTGCAAGCAATGTCATAATAATTCAAGGAGCCGAAAAGAGAGAAGGAGAAACAATTACATTTTTTGAATTCGCAAAAGCGGGAATCCCTCTCACAATAATGAACTCTTTGATATACTACATTTTTTTGATAGCCTGTTGTTAAAATGAAGTTGGTAAAACAAAAATTCTGTGATTTCAAATTTCATATAATTTCAAAGTATTGATATGGCGTTTTTTGACCCTCCATTTTTGACCCTCCAAAACTTCTCCCAATTGATAATTAAAAATCATCAAGGTTGACAAAAAATATTCCTTCGGGTTGTTGCCAAATTAATCCATACTTCGTGAAAATGCCATAAGTTCCTTCGTGAATTATCCTGAAATCTTTGAAATCTAATGTCTCATCTCCAGAAGAAATTGCTACTTTACCACCCTCTATCCATGTCACATATATCTTATTACCTATAACAACTATCTCTGGCTTCTCTGATTTTATACCCGGACTTTTTGATATATTCCTGATTTTGAATTTTTTGGCATTTTCTGCCCCAAAATCCGGTATCCCTGAGTAGTCGTATGTGATAACATTTCCATCAGGAAGTTTTAATGTTGACACCCCAACAAGAATCGGAGCTTGCAGTATAAAAACCTCATGTTCTCCCTCTATAACTCTTTCAAATGCCAAATAGAAATTTTTTGTATCAGTTGCGCAAGAAACATATTTTACATCAGAAAGATACGCTGGAATATATGTTGGTTCTAACTCCCTATCAGAAAACTGAGGATATGAGCGTAAAATATTAATTACATCCAAAAGTTGGCGCTTAAACTGAAAGACCTTCACTCCGTATCCGAACCCATCGCTCCATACAGCATAAAAGTTTCCTCCTCCACCGCATATTCTTGGTCGTATTTCAAATGGTATTTGTAGATAACAGAACTCGCAACCATAGGTATAAGTTATAATTTCTGAAAATGTTTCTCCAGAATCTTTTGAGTATGAGCACTTTACTCTTGCATCTCTAACCCCCTTATCATAATAGCAAATCATAACCTCTCCTTTTTCCGCAAATATATCTGGGAAAAGACCATTATCAAATCTTGCTTTGACCTTAAAAAATTTGGAATCTAATTTAGAATTTCCATAATAAAATCCAGAGCCAGCGCTTACAACAAAATGCAGAATATCACCATCCAAATCTATTCTTATAGATGCTGGTCCTAAATAACCAGTCTTTTTTAATTCACGATTTACCATTACTATTGCCTCGGAATTTACAAGGTCATTCCATGCAACTATCAAATCATCAGAATCATCAACATCAAATGGAACTTCTGAATACACATTGGTTATAGATGAGGCAGAAAAGACATACACTGCATCAGTGACATACCCACCATATCCATCGTTGCAAATAATAGTGTGCTTAAATTTTCCTGAGGTTGTAGGTGAAAATGGAAATTCTCCGGGAATTTGTATTTTGAAATCGCTTACACCATCGGAATAAAAATCAACCGAACATATTACTCTGTCTCCATCTGCATCGTATACATCAATTTTTATTTTCAAACTCTCTCCCGGTATTGCCACATAGTTTTTAGTAGATATATATGGGGTGTTATTTTCTGGGAAAACTTTTATGGTAGTGTAAGATTTTGCTATGCTTTTACCTGTCACAAGTGTAGCTGATACAACAAAAACAGTCTCTTCTGAGACTTTATATGTATGCTCAACATAGGGAACAGTTGTTTTTTCCGAAGAACCATCTCCAAAATCCCAGATTATTTCAAATTTGTCAGAATATGCAATTGAGGCATAAAATTTGACAGAAAGAGGACTTTTTCCTTCGGTAGGATAAGCATAAATAAAGATAGAAGATCTTTCAATTTCAATTACTCTTTCTTTGCAGTAGAAAGTAAAAAGCAACAAAATACTTAAAAAAGTAATCGAAAATTTCTTATTCATATTGCAATTTAGCATCAATTTCAAACTCATTCTAATCGTTTCTAAATCATCTTATTTTTCTAAAATCTGAGTCTGGTAAATAGAAGACATTTCACAAACTGTTTCTTCTTCATTCGGTGTTTTACCGCCACAATAACATGGTGGAACAAAACCGCATGTCCAAGGAGGGTTAGAGCATAAACAAGGATGGTAAACGAAAATAATCGGAGTGTCTAAATATTCCCGCTCTAAAATAATAAAGTCCCAATCTGTATAAGGGGGAGCAGGAAATTCCTTTTCCCAATAAAAAGGATAATTACCACCACGAATATAAGCTGCAATATGAATGTATAAATTTCCATCTTTATAATAAATTTTTCTTACAAAGTCACGATCACTTCGATAATACCACCTTTCGTTATATAAGCCTATGGCAAGTATAAATTTTTTTGAAAAATCAACCTTTACTTCATCTCCAGAAAAACATCTCAGCTGATTTTCTGATGTTATTTTGTAATAAAGAATTGTAACTCGGGTCGGATAAATAATATCTTTGAAATATATAGACTTACATAATACTCCGCTATTTAAAGCTACATGTAGTACCTTTCTATTTCCAGTAGAATATTCTTTTTCTCTATATACGCTACATGAAGTTTCGTAAGTGTAAATGTATGTAGATGAAAATTGAAAATTGGTTGGTTTGAGGCAACTAATAAGAAATTCTCCCTGTTCTTCAGTAGTAAGATAAAGTTCAGACCAATCATCAATGTTTTCATCTATCAATGGGGAGTCATCGTTAATTCCATTGCATCTGGGAAATGTTAAGGGGCAAACGTATTCTACTTGTATTTTTCTATCATCGTCAACTTTGCCATCACAATCATTGTCTATTCCATCTTGCAAATCTGGAACTCCCGGATTTATTTTAGGATTTTTATCATCACAATCTCCTGAAGTAGTCGCAATGTCTGCGGGTTTGAAGGTTGCTCCTTCGGGAAATTTAAAATCACATTTTAAAATCTCCTCCGAACCATATCCATCTCCATCGTTATCGTAGTAACCCTTAAAACAGTTTAGACAAACTTCATCTATAAAAAATTCAGAATCGCCCCCTACACCATAAGATATAACACGGTAGCAATGTTCCCCTCCTTCCTTCTCCTCAATCTCAAAAGATGTAACGGAAAAAGGAGTAATCCCTATTGCTACAAATTTATTGTGAATATTCTTTAAAATCTTAAAACCAATTCCTTCATATTTACCTTCATCATATTTTTGCCATTCCAATCTTATCTTGATCTTGTTGCTGCCACTATCAATAATATGAAGTTTTAGGTTAGAGGGAGGGAACGGAGGAAGCATTTCTTGCTTTCCTTTGGGAATTTCAGCGCAAGCTTTTCCTACCTTTACTTCCCCTTCGGATGATTTTGCTTTTACTTCCCAGCAATACTTTTTCCCAGGTTGCACACCACCATCAGGATAAAAAGTAATTGAAGACGGAAACAAAGCGAGGAGTTCATTTGATCCGTCTATTATCCTAGAAACTTCGTATAAATCTACTTTCTCTTTTTCTTTCCATTTGACAAAAACAAGTTTTGATGATATAATTTCTAATTCTATTGGGTTCCGAGTTGCTTTATCTTCACATAAAAGTAGTAAGAGAGAAAGAGAAAAGATAAAAAAGATTTTTTTTATTCTTGTTTTTTTATTTATCATCACGAAATCTAAATTTTCCAGATATTTATCATCATTAAATTTAATCATCAATTAATTATCTTGCTTCCCTTTAAATATCCCTATTACTCCTGGCTTGGTTGTTTGACCAAATATGATTCGTTTCTCTTTATCAACCTTGTAATCTATTTTTTCAAATTTTCCGTCATCTCCAAGAAAACCAAAAAATGTATCGTCTCTTATCTCACCTCTTTCATACATAAGTGCAAATGAAATCGGATATCCCTCAGAAAATTCAATTTTGTATGCCCTCAAAGCTCCCGGGACATTTACCTTCTCTATTTTCACTTTCCCTCCGCTCTTTACGAAAACTTCTTTGTTCAAAGCTATATATATCATCTTATCTTCACTTGAAAAAACATAAAAATCAGGATGCTTTATACCCTTTGGAATTTTACCCCTTGTGTTCTCTGCTTTTACAACAAAAGGAATTAAAGTAGAAACGGTAAAGAGTAAAAATACAAATACTCTTTTGAATTTTTTAATTTTAAACCTACCTTTGCCCCTCAAAATTATGAGAGTAATATAAGATAGAAAGAGTGGTATGAGGTTTTGAAGATAGGAATTAGTTTCTGGAACAACAGCACAAGATTTACAATTTGATTCATCTACTTCACCATCGCAATCATCATCTATTCGATTTCCACAGTATTCCCCGCACTTTCCAGCGTCTGGATCTGAACTCTCATCGGCTCCATCACAATCATCATCAACTCCGCTATCACAAACTTCACATTGTCCGGGATGTATGTATTTTGCATATTCAAAGTTAGGATCATCGTTGCAGTCCCCAGCAATGGTGACTGTACCGGGTGGTTGAGTATTAGAACAAATAGCACCGGGAATAAGCAACGGAATAGGAATGCAGAAGTTCTCCGTAATTGGCATACAACCTATAATACCTGCAACGATGAACACTGACCCATATCCGTCTCCATCTGCGTCAACGAAATACCATCTTTCAACATTCCCATCACAGTCATTATCTACGGTATCAGGGTTATCAATGGAACCACAGTATAAAGGAGCTCCGGGGTAAGTGTAGGGGTCAGAGTCATTACAATCTGTATTATTTGATACCCAGCCCTGAGGAGGAGGCGGGCAGAAATCATTTGTAGGTTTTGATGGGTTCCCATAACCATCTCCATCCTCATCCCTCCAGAAAGTTGGTCTTACTCCCTCATCTACTTGTCCATCACAATCGTTATCCTTGTAATCACACCACTCCGTAAGACCGGGATTTCTTTGAGGATCTGAATCATCACAATCTAAATTATTTGCAACATATCCCTGAGGTTGTGAGGGTGCAAAGATTTTCTCGTTGGGATTGCCGTAACCATCACCATCTTCATCTTTATAAAATGCAACTCTTAATGTAATCTTCTTTACAGCATAACTTGACAAGAGTCCGGTCGTATCTTTTACTCTATATTTTATTGTATATTCTCCCGGTGAACTGTAAGTATGAAATGCTTTTTCACATCTTTCTTCTGTTCCTGCTGTTCTTGAACCTACAAGAGTTATTCCGTCTCCAAAATCCCACTCACACTCTTCGAGTATATCGCCATCTTCATCAAAGAATTTTCCTTGAAAAACCAACTTTATTTCTCCCTCGAAATCAATAACAGATGGGATTTCACGGCATATTCCCAGCCATTCTAACCAAAAATCATCATAACATATATTAAAGTTGGCAATTGGTGGATTATCAGGAACTCCTGCTACATCAAAGAAAGGTAGCCTTCCCAAAATAAACCAATCAAGAGAAAATATTCCTTCATCTGTTCTTATTGTATAGAAGAACCTTATCCTTTTTGTATTGTGGTCGATAAACCTCCTGAATCTCCAATTCCTTATATTTATACTTGGTTGAATTCTCTCCGCCCTCAAAGTGGAAATGGTACCGTTTAAACCTCTTATTCGTGGAGGAAAATCCGTTGGTAAGCCAAACACATCATATTGGGGTCTTGATAAGATAAACATATCATCTTTGCATTGTTGATCTCCTATTCAGGGACAGGCCGGATTTGGTGTAACTATTAGTTTATAATTTTCAGACTCACCAGGAAATGCGTAGAAAATAGGGCGTATTTTATCTGAATAATTTATGTATGAATCAAACATATAGTTTCTATCCATCATAATTAAAAATGGTCTAAGTCTTTTTCCCGCAAGATAGGCTGAGGCTATGGTTCCAAGCCTTATTTCATCTCTTAAACCTTGATTTTCTATTCTATTGGCACACTCCAGAAAAGCATTGAAGAATAAACCTGTGTTGCTTGCAGGATAATTTCTACCTATATTTCTTATAGCACAATCTGTAAGTCTATCAATTATATCACCATATCTATTTCTTAAACGCCAAAGAAATGAATACCAAAGACCTCCATTGTAATGGGCAGGAGGCCTGTCCCCAAGTACAATATTGTTTTGTAAAAATGTTCCGGTTAGACCATTCTTAAAAGCACTCAGAGCGTTATCAAAAGTGTAATTATTAGGATTTGCTCCTAATATATTAGCCCAACCTTCCAGTGAGTCCACTGCCTCTGTTCTTATTGAAACTGCATATATTTGCCTTTCGTATAAATTGACCATAACATCAGCGAAGTAATCTGCAATACCTTCCTTAAAACTATCGAAAAGTTCTCCTAATGTTCCAGCTTCACAATCTACTACATCGCAGTGGTGAGCATGTGAATATTCGTGGAAAACAACAAAGGGAGTTCTTGAGGCAAGAAACCTGCAAAGAGCTATATTATAGCTACGCCTCCAGTCATTACGCGGATCGAAAGGAAAGAACACAGCATTTTGGCACGGAGAGAATCCACATATCCTCCCTTCAGCTACTCCAGTTGGATATAAGTGTCTCCGGTAGTCTACATAAAGTGTTTCTATAGCCGTTCGAGTAGCTTGATTTCCAAATCTTGAAGCATCGTTGAAAAATCTCCCCGCCATGGTTGCCCAGAAATATCCTGAAGCCATTTCAAATTCATGCGGGTTCTGAGTAGGGTCATAACAAAAATCTCTATCTTGTTCATTTATTTCCGGAGGACGCTGGGTACATATCCTTCCTGGACACAAAATATCGCACTGTTCGCAACATCCTGAATTTCCTGCATCTTGAATAGCTCCAAATCCACATCGCCTTACACCTTCCCACATCCCAATTATGCAAAGTGCTCCATATCTATTACATTGATTACAGTAAATTACTTCATGAGAGAGGTCACCATCTACTACTTGTCTTACGTAGTTCCCAGATAAATTTTGACCAGTAACATCTGGGAATCCAACTCGGCTAACACTATTTGTAGGACAAGCTGCCATATTATCTTGGAGCTGTTGTTCAGCTGTACATATACATCCACACCAATCAGTACATGGGGGAAGTTGCATTTTCCCCAGGTTTGAAATTTCTACGATACTCCCATCAAAAGCATCAATCCATACCCAGAACCTTCTTGCAATAGTAAGGATGAGAATTTTGTATGCCAAGTGTAAAATCCCATTTTTATCCCTTATTATTGTCAAGTAATATATTGGAGGAACAAAATAAGGCTCTTCTGGGTGCAGTGAGAATAGTGAAAGAGTCAGAGATAAAACATCTCTTGGGCTTAACTTAGGTATTGTTGGAAAAGTTTCAGGAATAACATAATATTCTCCAAATATTGATACAGGATTTCCTTCTGAATCGGTCATCACAATAATTTCGTTTTCTACTGGGATCTCTTTGAAAAACTGTTTAAACCTTATAAATGAAGCATAACCTAAATTTTCAATTTTCTCTATTTTTAAATCTCCAAGATCTTCCTTGAAACCATAAACATCTTTAAGCTCACTCAGAAAAGCTACTACTCCCTCTATTGTTCCTATATCTTCATAAGATACTATTGTAAAATATGAATAAACAACCGCAGGATTACCTGCCTTATCTTCTATCATCACCTGAAGATCATGAGTATTTTCTGTAAGCTGTTCAGAAGGTATAAAGTAAGCTCTGTTTTCCTCAACCTGAAAATTAGAAGTAATCTCCTCTCTATCCAAAAATATTCGGAAAGATTCTTTAAGAATTCCTGATGTTTCATCCCAGAATTCAATCAAAAAATATGGAGTTTTACTTTGTATCAAAGCCCCATATTGAGGTGATGAAATAGCTATAAAAGGGGGTTCTGTATCTAATACAACAGATGCTCTTTCTGTTCTCATTTCTCCTACCTTCTTTATCATTGTTCCACCATTTCCTAACTCATCCTCTCTTTCAACAAGAAGATAAACAGTATAATAGTAAGCTCCATCTGGCTGAATTTTGCCTTCAAAATCCTTCCCATTCCATATCGTTTTCATGTTTTTTCTCACATAGTGGCAAGCCTTACCTTGCTCAATAGGTTTCAAATCCCAAGTAACACAATCAAAAGGAGGCAAAATTTCTTCTTTGAATGAGGAAAATTCATTTACTACCTTCCCTTTTTCATCATAGATAGAAAGCGCCCATGTCAGAAAGTATCTTTTTACATCTCCCCCACCTTGTGATTGAAGTGCATCTGTGTGCTTTATAAGAACTGTAAAAGAAAACTCAACTTCATCAAGATGTCCATCACCATTTGGAGAGAAATAATCGGTTGATCTATCAAATTTTCTCAAACATACCTTTCCAGTTTCATCACAAACTGGGGCTTGAAGGGGAGATGCAGTAATTGTTAGTGGTCTTGAAGGTGTGATTTTTACGCCCTCAAAAAAATGATTTGGAATGGGCTTTTTCTTCGTATACTTTCCATCAAATACAGCAACAGGATTCCCAAGTATGTCATTCCAGTCAGCTTTCCAATTACCTCCATTTCTTCTGTTAAATTCCTCAAAAGCTTTCATTTGACCCTTTGTTGGTTCCCCAGTAGAAGCATTATTGGAAATCACCGCAATAGATATCAGCAAAATAGAGGATAATATAACTCCGTAAAGATTTAGGTTCCACCCCCCCCAACCTTTTTGTTATCTTTTAGCATTTTACTTTCCCCTTTCATAATTTAAAATATAATCATTTTTTGTGCCGATGTGTTGAAATTTGAGACTCAAAAATTTAAAACTAATCTCTTCTTTTTTCTTTTTTGACTTTATTTGGAGTTTGCGTAAAAAGAGGTTTTTTGGAGCGGGTGACGGGACTCGAACCCGCGCCCCCTGCCATGGCAAGGCAGTGCTCTACCAACTGAGCTACACCCGCAATTGAATAAAATATTTTAATCAAAAGTATAAATTTTATCACTAAAACAAAAATTTCTTTTTTTATTTTTAGATTTTGCTTTTCAAACTCTTTCTTTTATTTCTTTGCCGAAAATTCCTTCTGGTCTCAAAGCTAAAAATATAAGTCCCACAAGAAAAACAAAAGCAGTTTTGTATTTTATAGAGACATAACCTCCAAATAAAGTTTCTGTTATTCCAACTATCAAAGAACCTACGATTGCACCGGGAGGACTATCAAGCCCACCTATGACTGCTCCTATAAAAGCCCTCAGGAACGGATCAAACATAAAAAACTGGTCAACAAAGTATAATGGAGCTATGAGAAAACCGGCTATTCCAGCTGTGAAAGTTGAAATTGCCCATGTGAAACCTATTATCCATCTTGTCCTTATTCCAAGTACCCTTGCCATATCTAAATTTTGAGATATAGCTCTCATAAATATTCCTACTTTTGTATGCATCACGACAAGGTAAAGGATTGCCATCAAAATTAAACTTACTGAACTTGTTAAAATAAAGCTCTTTCTCATTTTAAAGTCTAAAATTTGAGTTTCTCCTTTGAACGGAGAATTCAGAGCTTTTGGATCTGGTCCCCATATTGCGATTTCAACAGTTTGAATTAAAAATGAAATTCCAATTGTTATTATTGTAAGCCCAAGAGGAGAGACTCCTCTTTTTTGTCCTTCGTAGAGAATAAAAAAATATATAATGAAGGCAAGAATGCTGCTTATCAGCGAACCTATCAGTCCGTAAAGAATAAATTGGGAAGGAGTTATTATTTTATCTCCTATTAGAGATAGAGCTATAAAAGTTCCTAATGTGGCAAAATCTCCATGAGCGAAGTTCAAAACCCGTGTTGTCCTATATATTAGTACTATTCCCAAAGAAACCAAAGCATATATAAATCCTACTTCTATACCTAATATGAGGTAGCTCATCTTGTTCTTCCTTATCTATTTTATTTACTTTTTTTTTATTTTTTATTCGCTTATATTTTGTTTCATTTTTGTGTTTTTGTTTGTTTCTCTACTTGTTTTTTCATTAATTTGTGTTTTTGAGGACTTTTTTCAGCAAGTTCGCGTCTCCTTCAATTTTTTCTATTTCTACTTTTAAGCTACCAAGAGTAAAATTTAGTTGCATTTTTACTGGGAAAGTTTTCTCTACATCTAACCAAATGATCCATTTACCTTTTGGTTTTATTGGTCCTTTTGTTTCAACATCGGCTTCAACTTCCACAACTCTTGTTTTAAAATTACCCAGTTCAGATTTTGCAATATCTTCACTAATTACTCTGAATGATATGTAGTAGTATTTATCTTCGTAGAACATTTTTATTGTGCCGTTTTCATATTTTATAGCTTCTCTATATAAAGTAATGCTTGCGGTGTGTGGATCTAAAAAATCATCTTGTGGATATTCTTTGAAATCTTCAATATTTTCATCTTTTTCTTTTTGACCATATAGAGTTTTTTTTACATATATTTTCCCATCTTTGAAAATGTAGAGTTGATCTCTTTTGAATCCTATTTCATCTTGATGGTAGAAGAACTTTTTAGGTTTGAGTTCTTTTTCATATATTATGGACCACCCGAAGTTAGAAATTCTTTTTACGATGTTACCAAAACTTGTAGTTCTTGCTATGCTTGATATTATAAGATTTTCTTTCTCTCGCCTATAACTTATACAAATCTGGGCTAACGGGAATAGAATAAAGTATGCTTTGTAGCAGGTCGTAAGGTTATTTTGTTTTTGAACATTTGTTTCTGCTACGATGAGTAATATAGAAAATAAAAGCATTTCATTTGCTCCCTTTTACAGTTCAAAAATCTGAAAAAATTCATTTTTATGTTCAGGTTCATTAAATTTAATATTTAAATTTTGTTTTTATTACTTTTTGATTTGAGATGATTTTTGGCTTTTGCAATTTTGACTTTTTATTATTTTTGATTTTCTGAAAATTTCTCAGAAAAGGAGGTAAGTATGTATGGCAAGGAAAAGACCAATAGGTATTGACTTGGGGACAACAAACTCTGTTATAGCTACGATGGAGGGAAGCGATATAAAAGTGATTCCTTCTGCCGAAGGTCCGACTACTGTTCCTTCTGTTGTTGCGTGGACTCGTGAGGGTGAAGTTATAGTTGGTATTCCCGCGAAGCGCCAAGCGATAGTAAATGCTGAAAATACAGTGTACTCAATAAAGAGGTTCATGGGAAGAAGTTTTGATGAAGCACAAGAAGAAGCTAAAAGAATGCCTTACAAAGTCGTAAGAGGACCTCACAACGATGCCAGAGTATATATCCCAGCAGTGGGTAAGGAATTTTCTCCCCCAGAAATATCATCTTTCATTTTGAGAAAACTTGTGAAAGATGCAGAAGCTTATCTTGGAGAAAAAATAACCGATGTAGTTATTACCGTCCCTGCATACTTTAATGATGCCCAAAGGCAAGCTACAAAAGCAGCAGGTGAGATCGCAGGTTTGAATGTCCTAAGAATAATTAATGAGCCGACGGCAGCAGCACTTGCTTACGGATTTGAAAAGAAAAAGAAAGCCAGAGTTGCTATTTATGACCTTGGTGGAGGAACATTTGATATATCTGTTCTTGAAATAGGCGATGAGGTAATAGAAGTCAAATCAACAGGAGGTGATACTCATCTTGGTGGGGATGATTTTGATCAGGAAATAATAAACTGGCTCATAGAAGAATTCAAAAGAGAGACAGGAATTGATCTTTCAAAAGATAAGATGGCTCTGCAAAGACTAAAAGAGGCAGCAGAGAATGCGAAAAAAGAACTCTCTTCAAAACTTGAAACCGAAATAAATCTACCATTTATTGCTGCTGATGCAACCGGTCCAAAACACCTTGTAAGAAAGCTTACGCGTTCGCAGTTTGAAAGAATGATAGAAAAATATATAAACAGAACTATTGAAATTATAGATAGAGTAATAAGGGATGGTGGTTTCAAACCCAGAGATATAGACGAAGTCATACTTGTTGGTGGTTCCACAAGGATTCCGAAAATTCAGGAAGAATTGAAAAGTTTCTTTGGAAAGGAGCCGATGAGAGGAATAAATCCTGATGAGGTTGTTGCTGTCGGAGCCGCAGTTCAAGCTGGTATAATCTTGGGAACAGCAAAGGATATACTCTTACTTGATGTCATCCCGATATCTTTGGGAGTTGAAACTTATGGTGGTGTATTTACAAAAATAATAGAAAAGAATACGACTATTCCAATTAAGAAGTCGGAGATATTTACAACAGCCGAGGATAATCAAACTGTTGTCGAGATTCATGTGCTTCAAGGTGAAAGACCGCTTGCAAGAGATAACAGAAGCCTTGGTAGGTTTTATCTTGAGGGAATTCCGCCGGCTCCTCGTGGAGTACCAAAAATAGAAGTGACATTTGATGTGGATGTCAACGGAATCCTTACAGTTTACGCAAAAGAGTTATCAACTGGAAAAGAAGCTTCAATAAGGATAGAAGGCTCAACAAACCTTACGAAAGAAGAAATTCAAAGGATGACAGAAGAAGCAAAAAGATATGAAGAAGAAGATAGAAGAAAGTTGGAATTGGTTCAGGAGAAAAATAAACTTGACAGTCTTGTATATCAACTTGAAAAAACTATAAGAGAATTCAGAGATAAAATTCCTGCTGATTTGGTTTCTGATGCCGAAAGGGTAATCCAGCGTGGGAAGGAAGTTTTCAGGAATTCAAATGATATAAACGAAGTCAGAGGAATGATGAGAGATGTTGAGAATATAATAGCTCGCATATCTTCTAATATATATCAGCAGAATGTCGGAGGAGCACAGCCAGGAGGAGGCTATACTGGATACGCTGGTGGAAGTTCTTCGGGAGGAAGTTCGTCAGGAGAGGGACCAGGGGGAGACAGAGGTGACTCAACTCCTGGAGATGTTGTTGATACAGATTGGAAAAAGTAAAATGAATTTAGGTTTCAAGTACTGTTATGACTAAAAGGTACGCAGGAACTTCGGTAAATGGTTCAAGAATTTCGGAAGGTTCAAAACTTAGGAAGAAGGGGAAGAAAACGAGAGAGAAAATTATCAAAGTTGCTACAAAGCTCTTTGCGAAGTACGGCTTTGCTGGAACAAGTATGGATGACATAGCCGACCGAGTAGGCATAAGGAAAGCCTCTTTATATCATCATTTTTCAAGCAAACAAGAAATATACGAGGAGCTCATAGAAAGAGTTTTTTCAGAGGTAATAAGGATATTTCAGGTTTCTTTTTCATCGGGTGATATATTGAAGGATGCGGAAAACTTTGTAAGTAAAATAATGAATTTCATTCTGCAAAATGAAGACTATGTTAAGATACTTTTGAGAGAACTTTTAGACGAAAACTTACCTGTAAAGAAGTTTGCGTTAGAGTATGTGCCGAAAATTCTTTCTTTTGGTTCGGAGATATTAGAGAGAGGTAGGAAGGAAGGACTTTTTAAAGAAGATGTTGACCCGATTCAGCTATCAATAACTCTCACGGGAGCTATAATTATATATTTTGTTTTCAGACCTGTTATAGAACCATTCATAAAATCTCCTTTTAGTAAGAAAGCTATTGAATATAGGGTAAAGCATATATCAGATGTTATGCTATATGGAATTTTATCTGATAGTTCCAAAAGGTTGGGAGGCAAATAAATATGGGAGCAAAGGCGGAATTTTTGAGGGAGGACGGAAGAAGGTCTGATCAGGTAAGAGAGTTGAAAATTGAGTTGAATTATATAAAGTGGGCGGAAGGTTCTTGCCTTGTATCATTAGGAGATACTCGCGTAATTTGTACCGCCTCTTTGCTCAATACGGTTCCTGCTTTCGCTAAGGAAAAAGGCATAGGTTGGATCTTTGCTGAGTACTCTATGCTCCCAAGATCTGTTGATGTGAGGACTTCCCGTGTTCAAAGCGGAAGATCATTTGAGATTCAGAGAATAATAGGGCGGTCATTAAGAGCAGTATGCGACCTTAAATTGCTTCAAGAAAGAGTAGTAGCAATAGATTGCGATGTTATTCAGGCGGATGGAAGTACTCGTTGCGCTTCAATAATAGGAGGTTTTGTTTCTCTCTTCATTGCTCTCCATAGGCTCTGGAAAGATGGCGTTTTTATCACATTCCCAATAAATCAGTTCGTATCTGCTGTTTCTTGTGGAGTTGTGAATGGATTAAAGATGGTAGACCTAACATACAAAGAGGATTCATCTGCTGAGTGTGATATAACTGTTATTTCAACTAGCAGAGGCTATTTGGTTGAGGTTCATGGAGGGGTTGAAAATGGCGGATTGATAACAAAAAAAGATTTTGACGAACTTGTTGAGATGGGGATTTCTGCAAATATGAAATTTATTGATATACAGAAGAAGGTTCTTGAACCATACATCAAGGAAATGAAACTAAATTTCTAGTTTGAGACTTGGTTTAAATTTCTATTTTTTCAATTTTAAGATTTCAGGTGTTCGGAGCCAAATGGGAAAATCGTTTCTTTTATGACTTGAACATCATGTACATGAGACTCCTTGTATCCTGCTTCTGTTATTCTTATTATTTTTGCTTTTTTCCTTGCGTCTTGTATATTTTTCCCGCCTATGTATCCAAAAGATGCTTTGATAGCTTTTTCTATGGTGGAGAGTATAAATTTGACAGGGCCCTTGTATGGAACGAGACCGACAACTCCTTCTGGTAATATAGCGTCTCCTGTAAGATACCTTGACCTTACTCCTTTTTTCATTCCATCTTTTATAGCGTCTTCGGAACCCATTCCTCTATATATTTTGTAAGGTCTGCCGTCTCTGATTACTTTTTCTCCTGGGGCTTCTTCTGTGCCTGCAAGCATATTTCCGAGCATAACAGAATCTGCTCCTACGACCAGAGCTTTTGCTATGTCTCCTGGGTATCTTATTCCACCGTCTGCTATTATTGGTATGTCTAATCCAAGTTCTTCAATAGCTCTTTTACATTCTATTATGGCTGAAATTTGGGGGACTCCAACTCCTGTGACCAATCGCGTTGTGCAAATTGAACCTGGACCTACGCCTATTTTTATTGCGTCAGCTCCTTCTTTTGCCAGAGCTTTTGCTCCTTCTGCTGTTGCTACATTTCCTGCTATGACCTCAACATCAAACTTTTCTTTTATTTTTCTCAGCATCTCTATAACTCCTTTTGAGTGTCCGTGAGCAGAATCTATAACTATTACATCTACGCCGGCTTTTATTAGTTCTTTTATTCTTTCAAGTTCTGGTTCTCCTACTCCTACTGCTGCACCGACCATAAGCCTTCCGTTTTCATCTCTTAAAGATACAGGGTTCTCTTCGGCTTTGCTTATATCTTTTAAAGTTATAAGACCTTTCAGCTTGAATTCATCATCTACTACGGGAAGTTTTTCAACTTTGTTTTTGTGCATTATTTTTTTTGCTTCTTCTTGACTTATTCCTTCCTTTACAACAATCAGCTTACTTTTTGGAGTCATCACTTCTTTTACTTTTTTTGTTTTTTCTGTCTCAAACCTCAAGTCTCTTGCTGTGACTATTCCTACAAGATAGCCATTTTTTACTACGGGAAGCCCTGATATACCATATTCTTTCATCAAGTTCATAGCTTCGCCGACGGTAGTCTCTTCGTCAATATGGATCGGCGATCTTATTATCCAGGAGCTATATTTTTTCACTTTCTCTACTTCTTTTGCTTGTTCTTCTGGTGTTAGGTTTCTGTGAATTATTCCTATTCCACCTGCTTTTGCCATCTCTATTGCCATTTCTGCTTCCGTTACGGTATCCATTGCTGCTGATATTATTGGGATGTTCATCTTTATTTTTCTTGTAAGTCTTGTTGTCAAATCAACCTCCGATGGTAAAATTTCTGAATATCCTGGTGCTATAAGTATATCATCAAAGGTAAGGTATAGAGAAAATTCTATTTCCATATAAAGAATATAGTTTCTGTTTTTATGGTTTCACAATTTTTCATTTGATTTTTTGACATTTCTATTTTTTGTTTTTGTTATTTATCTTTTTGGATTATTTTGTTATTAAATTTATGATTTGCTATGGAAAAGAGAAGAGGTTTTATTATGAGACCTATTTTAGAGGGTATAGAGAAGGAGATGGAGAGGGTTTTTGATGAATTCTTTGGAGCTCCTTTGTTTGAGGGGAAGCAGTATTCTTTTTCCCCGTCTTTGGATATATATGAGGATGAAAAGAGTATAACTATTAAAGTTGATGTTCCCGGGATGTCGCAAAAAGATATATCTGTTGAGATACAGGATAATGTTCTCACGATAAAGGGTGAGAGGAAGGAAGAGGAGGAGACGAAGCAGAAGAATGCTCACATTATAGAAAGGAGATATGGTAAATTTATAAGAAGGATAGCACTTCCGGAGAATATAGAAGCTGATAAGACTAAGGCAAAAATAAAAGATGGGGTTTTGACCATAACTGTACCGAAGAAGGAGGAGGAGAAAAAGAAAGTTTTAAACATATCGGTTGAGGAGTAAAATAAAGGGGCGGGCATAGCTCAGGGGCAGAGCATCGGCTTCCCAAGCCGAGTGTCGCGGGTTCAAATCCCGTTGCCCGCTCCAAAAACAAAAATAATAAAAAACAGAACTTTTCGTTTCCCAGAGGAAGTATCAAAAATAATTGATGGAATAGTAGGTGGATGGAAGAGGGATTTTTTACTACCCTTAGCAAGGGCTTCCTTTGAACTTGCAGAAATATTCCATAGAGGAGAGAATTTCCCTCTAAATCTCCAAACAGTTTTACCCTATATTTACTATTTTTTCCCGAGAACTTTTTCATCAGCACTTTTTGTTCTTTCAAGCGTTGAGGATATAATAAGGGATATACTGAATAGGAGAATGAATGAGAAGAGGGACTTGATTTTTATAGATTTGTCTGCTGGTGCCTGTTCTGCCTCTTCTGCTTTTATTTATCTACTTGATTTTATAGCTCGTGAGAATAAGAGCCTGAAAGATTTGAAGATAAGGTTAGTGGTCCAAGATATATCTGATGTTGCTCTTGATTTTGGTCTCAAAATATTACACCAGATTTCAAAAAATGTTCCTTTTAAGTTTGAGTTTGAGAAAATAGTTTTAGACGCAAGTAGAATAAATATAAGAAAAGAAATAGGAGAAAATCCTGATATTGCTGTCCTTTCTTTTTCTCTTTATGATATATTCCATACAGATGTTGACGGGATGATAGCCTGGTCAGATAAGGTCTTGAAGTCAGTTTCTGATTATGGTATTTTTGTTTTGATTGAGCCGGCTCTGAAAAAGCGTAATTCTCTTTTTATTATGAATATAAGAGATGCCTTGCGAGAGTATGTCGTAGCACCTTGCACACATTATGACGATTGTCCAATACTAAAAATCCAAGATGACTGGTGTCATTTTGGTACAAAGTGGATACCACCTCTTTCCCTTTCAAGAGGTATGAGTCTCATAGGAGGAAGAGTTCCAGAAATTAATTTTTCTTATCTCATTCTCTCAAAAAATAAGGAATTCTCAAGATGGGTTAATTTTCATCGTGTCGTAAGTCATAGACTTGAAGAGAAAGGAAGAATAAGATTTTGGACATGCAGCAGCTCCGGAAAAAATCTCTTTCAAATCTTAAAAAAGAATATAAGTAATAAAAATTCTGATATTGAATATGTTCAGTCTGGCGATGTAGTTTTTATAGATGGTGTTAAAAGCAGGGATAATTTTTATGAGTTTGAGGAAAATAGCAATCTCAAAATAATAAATAGTCTATTTTCTCTCAAATTTTTTGAAAGATGATTTTGGAAGTTCAAAACTTAAAAATTTATTTTTTTGTTATTTTCTTATTTTTTCTATGGGAATGGAAGATAAAGAAATGAACAAAATAGTAGTGATAGAGAAAGAGGATTCAAATATTGAAAAGGAGGTTTCGGAAAATATATCAGAAAAAAAAGAAGGAGAAAAAGAAAATTTAGAATACCTTTCTTCTGATGATTATTCTTCCCAATCTAACGCTGAAAAGTCTAACGAGGTAAAACCTGAAAGTGAGAATGAGATACAGAAGCTTAAATCTGAGGTGGAAAGACTAAAAAGTGAGGTAGAGGATTATAAGTCAAGGTGGATATATACATTTTCTGAGTATGAGAATTATAGGAAAAGAGTTAGGATTGAGATAGAAAATGCGGTAAAAGATGCTTTGAGTAAAGTCTTTATAAATATAATATCTGCGTTAGATAGCTTAGATGTTGCTCTAAATTATATAAAAGATGAGCAGTCAAGAAAGGGGGTAGAACTTGTTCGTCAAATCATAATCAAGGCTCTGATTGACTCTGGACTTAAAGAATTAGAAATCTCAGAAGGCCAAAAGTTCTCGCCGGATACATGTGAAGTATTAGATTTTGTGTTTTCCGATGAATACGAAGACGAGACAATTATTAAAGTTTTAAGGAAAGGATATGAGTTTCAGGGTAGGTTAATCAGACCAGCTCAGGTTGTAGTCTCAAAAAGAAAAAATAGCTCTCAGGAAACTGATGAAAGTTTAAAAAGGGATGAAGAATCAAAATTAAGTTAAAATTGGGTAGTATTAGGTTAGCATGTGGCTTATGTATTTGTTTTGTTTTTTGTTTCTTATTTTTTTTGATATTTATTTTTTTTAGTATTTTTGTATGTCAGGAGGAGTTAGAATTCTTATAGCCACTTTGGTTTCTGCCTTATTTCTTCTCATTTATGATATTTTTGTTATAAGACCTAGGGTAGAAAAGCAGAAACAGCTTGTCAAACAATCTGAACAGCTCCATCAAGAGAGTTCCGAAAAGGAAAAAAGAGTTTTGCAAGAACATAGAGATTTATCTGATGCTGATATTTTCATTGCTCCAAGTTCAATAACATCTTTCTCTTTAATAGATGATAATTTTGTCAGAGTGATTTTTACTTGGGGAATAATAGAGAAGTTGGAACTTAAAAATTTTAAAATGAAAGTCGGTTCTAATGATAATTTCTATTATGACAAGCCATTTAAATTTTCTTTTTTCAGATCAGATGGTAATACTGAAATAGTTCCAGCAAAATTTGAGTTATCGGGGGAGGCTATAATTTTCTTTTCTGATTCTCTTTCTTTTGTTGTAAGTTATTCAAAAGTCTCAAAATATGTTTTTGATTTAGATATAAAACTTTTTGGGGATTTTATAGATGTAGTCCCGATTTTCTATTTGAGGAAATCAAAAGAAGATGATCCGGAAATTGTTGCCTTTACACCAAGTATGAAGAATGTGAAAGATTTGAAGGTTGGAAATGTTGTTGATTTCTTTGGGGAGAAAGGTAGGTACTTTTCGTTCCTTGTTATGCCGTCTTGTAAAGTTTATTTTTCTGCTTCAAAAGAAAATCTTTCCTCTTTTTCTTGTGATAGAGTAATTTCAAAAGGATTTGCGGAGCTGAAATTAAGGTTTTTTGCCGGTCCGAAAATTGAGGAAGAGCTTGTAGCTTTCAATAAACAAGCTCAGAGTGTTGCAAGTTTTGGTTTCTTGCATCCGATATCTAAATTTATTGTTGTTTCGCTTGAATTTATAAATTCGTTCGTGGGAAATTTAGGTTTTTCCATAATAATTTTATCTTTGCTTGTCAGGCTTATTTTTACTCCACTCAATATCATTTCTTTGAAATCTATGAAGAAGCTTAAAGATATTCAGCCTCAAATAGAGAAAATAAAAGAAAAGTATAAGGATGATAAGGAGAGAGCTTCCCGTGAGATATTTGAACTTTACAGAAGGGAAAAGATAAATCCGTTCGCTGGTTGTCTTCCTATGCTTATACAAATACCTATATTTATTGCTTTGTATCAAGCTCTTTTGAATTCAATAGATTTGAGACATGCCCCATTTGTTTTATGGATAAAAGACCTCTCTTCTCCTGAAACTCTTTTTACTTTGAGGTTGGGTGGGTGGGCTTTTGAGTTTCATCTTCTACCTGTTCTAATGGGTGCTACATTTTTGGTTCAGCAGCTTATTTCTCCTCAGACATCAGATGATTTAGCTTTTAAGCTTGCTTTCAATTACATTATGCCGATTATGTTTATTTTTATTCTATGGAACGCTCCGGCAGGCCTACACCTTTACTGGATTACTATGAACATACTTTCTATCTTACACCAGCTTATATTTATCAAAAAATAAATTAGGGGGTTATGGTGAGATTTACAAACTTTTTTCGTAATTTAGGTGTTAGAGGTTTTTTTGTACTGTTTCTTTTTGCTATTCCGTTTTTTTTATTCTTTTCGTCTTGTCAGATAGATATGAATTGCCGAAAACCTAATCCAAATGAACTCAAAAACATAAAAAGTGTTTTATTCAAGGATGGGAAATTGGTCGTTTTATCTTCTCCGCAAGATGTACTTACTTGGTGTTCTGCTTTTTTGTCGGTCTTTGAATATTCAGAGGGTAATTTAAGGTTCTTGAGAAATATTGAATTGTCTGGTAAGATCGCTCATGATATGGTTTGGGTTGATAAAAGTCTTGCAGTTCTAATTTCAAGTTCAGATAGGCAAGTTATAGATGTTGTTGATCCAGATGTAGGAAAAGTTGTGAGTAGCTTTTCTCCGGATTTACAAAACATAAAGTTGATATCATCTTACGGAAAATCTCTTTTAGTTTTACCTAATTTAGATCAGAAGGTATTCTTCGTTGAGGATGTTTCAGATTTTATAATCAGCAAAAGTGGAAAGTATTTTAATCTGAATTTTTTCCCTAAATCTGGAATCGTAGGTGATGTTGAAGGTCAAAAGTATATTTTCATAATTCCACAGAATACGAATGATGGTTTATTTGTAATTTTTCAAAATGGAGTTATACAGAGTGCTAATATTTCAGAAGGTTATAGTTTGGTGGATGTTTTCCAATATGGGGGAGCTATTTCTACTATTCAATCGCAAGTTAAATCTTCTCCGAGGTTGAGCTTGCTTGGTAGTAATTTAGTATTCAATTCAAAAATGTTTTTCAGAGATGGGTTTCTATTTATCCATGCAAATTTGGGGGATATGAAAGGGATTTTTGTGTATAATGTCAGGTGCATAAATGAACCTATTCAAAATTGCTCATGGCTTGTTCCAATAACTTCTGAAAGTTTAGATGATGTTTTTGTTTTTTCTCCTATAAATTATGGAGATAATCTGAAAATATTTCCCGTTATATATAGTATTACTTCTGATGTTGGTGGCAAAGGAGAAAAAAGGCAAAATAGTTTCATTTCACTTTTGCTTCTGAATGAAGGGAAATTTTATTTTGTAGATAAAAAGATTGTTTCCTCTTCTCAGATTTATGATCTTGTAGGTTATGATATATCAGAATATAAAATGGAACTAAATTCTTCTGTTTCAGAAAATAAGAAAGTCAGTTCCACAAAAAATACATATTCTGATAAATTTTCTAACTCTGATGGGGGTGTTTCGAAAGAATCTCAGAATGCTTATGAGTCTAAAAAAGGTATTTCCTTAAAAATTAAATTTGTCTTTAAAGAGAATGAATATGATAATATTAGATTTTTTGAGTATGAGACTAACCTCCTCCTGAACCAATAATATCTGAGTTAGGTTTTATCATAGAAGATGGATCAAGAATTTTTTCTGCTTCTTCTTGGGTTAAGATCCCTTCTTCTATTACTATTTCTCTTATTGTTTTGCCTTTTTGTACGGATTTTTTTGCAATTTCTGCTGCTTTGTCGTATCCTATTTTAAGAGCAAGGGGAGTTGAGAGAGCAAGAGACCACTCTACAAGTTCCCTCATTCTGCTTACATTTGGTGTTATTCCGTCTATGCATTTTTTTGCGAAGTTTTCTGCTGCTGATGCTAAAAGATTTATTGAATTTACGATATGATAACCTATGATGGGCAGAAATGTGTTGAGCTCAAAATTACCATTCATACCACCTATTGTTATTGTGGTATCAGAACCTATAACATGTGCGCAAACCATCATTACAGATTCTGGTATTACTGGATTTACCTTCCCAGGCATTATAGATGAACCTGGTTGGAGCGAAGGTAAAGATATTTCACCTATTCCGCATCTTGGACCTGAGGAGAGCCATCTTATATCATTTGCTATTTTAAACATGGCTACTGCGCAAGTTTTCAGCATGCCAGAAAGAGCTACTATAACATCTTGAGTTGCTTGTGAAAAAAAGTGATTGCGAGTTTCTTTGAATTCATGTCCTAAAAATTCAGAGATATATTTTATTGCCTTTTTTGCAAAATCTGGATGAGCATTTATTCCAGTTCCTACTGCTGTTCCACCAAGAGCAAGTTCAGATATACGATGGATGTAAGGTTCTAGTAGTTCTATAATATGTGAAATCTGTTCTTTATATCCTGAAAATTCTTGACCTAATGTTATTGGAGTTGCATCCATAAGATGTGTTCTACCTATCTTTATTATATCTTTGAACTCTTCTACTTTTTTCTCTAAACTTTTTTCAAGTGTTTTTAGAGCGGGAATAAGCTTCTTTTTGAGTCCCATTACAGCTGCAATTTGTATTGATGTAGGTATGACATCGTTTGATGATTGACATTTGTTTACATGGTCGTTAGGATGGACTGGATATTTTTTACCTTTTTCGTATCCTAATATTTCATTTGCTCTGTTTGCTATAACTTCGTTTACATTCATATTGGTTGAGGTGCCGGAGCCGGTTTGGAAAACATCCACTGGAAAGTTTCCGTTGAGTTTTCCTTCATATATTTCTTCTGCTGCTTTGCAGATTGCATCTTTTATGTTTTCTGGGAGCAGACCGAGTTCAGCGTTTGCTTTGGCGGAAGCCCATTTTATAACAGCTATTGCTTTTATTATCTCCTCCGGCATAGTCCAACCGCTTATTGGAAAGTTATCAACTGCTCTCTGAGTTTGTGCTCCCCAGTATTTATCCTCTGGAACTTTGACTTCACCCATAGTGTCTTTTTCTATTCTCCACATTCTTTTAGCCTCCTTTTGTATTTGCTTTTGTTTCTTATTCTATATACTACCTTTTATTTTTTATTTATTTTTTTTGTATAAGTGCAAGAAATCTTTTGTAATGATATGGAAATTCACCTTTGGATTTTTGATTTTCTTTCTGAGCTCTATCAAAATTTTTTCTCCCAACTTTTCATCTGGTATGACGATCACTATATCTAAATCCAAAGCGTAAGAGAATTTTTTAGTTCCAAATGAACCTGATGTGAAAACTCTGCATCCATATTTTTCCCCGATTTCTTTTGACAATTTTATGTATTTTTTAGCGTTCTTGATGAGGTCTTCCGATTTTTTCGCTTCAAGTTTAAAAGCTTCTATCTCTATTTTGTTTTTTTCTTTTATCATTAGCTTTTTTCTCTTATTTTGTTGTTTTTTCGCTGTTTTTAGCATTATCATTTTTCTAGTATTTCTTGTATTTTCTTTACAAATTTTTCGCAAGCTTTGAAACTCTCATAAGAATACTCATGTATTGAGTATCTTGCTCCTATATAAACCTCGTTTAGGATATCAATTTCAATTTTATTCACATATTTTTTCAGATTTGGATTTTTCTTTGATAGAATTTTGAGAAGCTCTCTTATATCGTGTATTTTGGGGAAATTACCATAGACCTCCATAAGTTTTGCTTTGAGAAAAAGTTGTAAGGATTGTTCAAGCATAAAAATAGCGAATGTATAATCTTTTTTCTGTTCCAATAATTTTGCGTTTTCATAGAGCCTCTTTGATTTTTACTTTAACTTATCTATAATTTTTTGAGTCTGCATTTTTATGATGTTCTCCTTACTTTGTTTCCTTTTTATAATTTTTAGTTTTGTTCCAGAATGATTTTATAGAATTCAAGGACTTGTTTTCTGTGATTTTCAATTGAAAATTCAGGGGCTTTCTTTATTGAATTTTCTGAAAGTTTCTTTCTCAAATCTTCATCATCTATCAAGAGTTCAATCTTATGAGAAAACTCGTCAATCTTTTTAGGATCTACAATAATAGCTTCTTTGAAATTTTCTACTATTTCGGATGCCCCGGCGTGAGAGGACACGATTTGTGGAATTCCGCATGCAAGAGCTTCAAGCACAACATTACCAAATGAATCTACACATGATGGAAATACGATGATGTCGCTCAAGGCAAGTATTTCCTCTTTTTTCATAAACCCGGGAGAGATTATATTTAGTCCTTTTCCCATTTTTAGTATTTTTTCTTTGAGAGGACCTTCTCCTGCTATTAGGATTGAGAATTTTCTGTTTTGTTTTATTTTTTTAGCTGCGCGCACAAGTAGGTCAAACCCTTTGCCTTCTTCTATTCTCCCGTATGATGATATTACAAGTCCTTGAATTTTAAGTTCTTTTTTCAATTCATCTCTCTTCCCTTTTTTTATTATATCTGACACTTTTTCTTTTAGTGATAGGTCAATTCCGTTATAGATGACCTTTATTTTTTTGTTCCTTATGAATTTTGTGATATAACTGAATCTTTGTATTAGAGTTTTCCGTGAATTGACGATTATTCCGTCGGAGAAGATAAATAGCGGTAAATCAATCTTGTCTTTTTGAGATATTCTGACATGCCAGATTAATTTGAATTTCTGATTCTCCTTTTCTTTTTTTTTCAGCGTTAATTTAGCTTTTAGGAGTGTCAGATATAACATCGCACGGGAGCCATTTACATGTATTATGTCAGGTCTGAATTCATATATCATATCTTGAAAATTTTTTAGAGTTTTATTCGTAGGTATGATATTTTTTACGGAAGGCATAGAGAAAGAGAAATGTTTTATGTTTTCGTTTTCAAGTTCTTTCTTTATTTCTCCTTCTCCCGGCGTGAATACTGCTAATTTTATCCCGTCTTTATATTTTTTTAGAGCCTTTACATATTCCATAAAGTATATTTCTCCTCCTCCTATTACTTTTTCGTGATTAAATACTAAGAGAACCCTCATTTTACTCTCTTATATTACTCTTTCTTATACCTTTTTTGTCTCCTTAATATTTCTTCATAATCTTGTGGAGGTTTGTAGGGTTTTGGGTTACCCTTTATTTCTCCTGAAACAACTCTCCATGAATATATTACTGGTTCATCTTCGTATCTACCATACTTATCAAAACTTCTTATTTTTATTTTGTTTATACCTTCTTGAAGATCTTTGAGGATTAGAGGAGAGGAGCATTTTTGCCATTCTTTGTCGTTAATACTGCATTCAAAGTTTGCATCTTCATCATCTGAGGTAAAAATGAATTCTGCTGATTTAGAATTTGTTATGCTTGGAGGAGCAGAGAGAAGTAGAGTTATAGGTGGTAGAGCATCTATTAGAAAATGATATTCTTTTGGAGGGTCCTCCTTGTTTCCTGCAAGATCTATGGAAAACACAGAAAGTTTATGCCAACCTTCTTCTATATTTGTAGGGAATAATCTTCCCGAAGAACAATCCATCCAAAAACCATCATCTATTTTGCATAGAGTACTTTTCACAGGTTCATTTGTTGTAAACTCAAATATAACGCTATGATATGTGGTAACCACTCTATCAAAACTTACTGGTATTATTTTTGTTTCCGGTGGAGTAGTATCTATTATAAAGTTGTATCTTAAAATATCTTTCGTGCAGGGGGAATCTCCATATGAGATTTTGAACTCTTTTTCCCCATCTTCTCTGAATTCAACTTTTACTTTTTCAGCTGTAAATGTACAAGGGATTGGGAACCCTTCCAGAAAACATTTCGTGTTTATTTTGAGTTTAATTTTAAAGAGGGCTTCCTTCTTGTTCCAATATTGATGGGGTTTTTCTAATAACTCAGCTGAAATGGGAAGTTCAGGGCATGTGGTTTTCTCGTAATATATTTGAGTTGTTGGAACCTCGTAGATTTCTCTTATATATCTTTGAATTTCTCTTTCAGGATAATTTTGCGTTATAGTTTCACGGAATATTTTAGCTTGTTGTTCTTTTCGTTGTTCGGGCTCTGTTCCTTTCTGGGTTTCGTAATGATATTTGTAAGCTTTTTTCTCTTTCACTTCGTCCAAGTCTAATTCCTCTTTGGGACATTTTGAGAGTAAGATCCCAACTATGACCCCCGTAGAGAATAATCCTATGTATGTTATAAGTCTCTTGATTTTTTCTGTTATTTTTGTGTTGTTATTATTGTTTTCTTCAAAGCTTTTTCTTTTTGTTTCATAGTGCATACTTATAATTTAGCTACGTATCAATAGAATTCTAAAATTAGGCTGATATTTTTTAGTTATGGATTTGTGAAGATTGGTTTTCAACCTAATTGCGGGTTTGATATTGTACCTTTTATTTTTAGTTTTTGTGGAGGAATGTTTAAGATTTTGGTTTTCAGGTCTATTGTTATATTGAGTTGAGAGTTTTGAAGAGTTTTATCAAGTTTTAATGAACCAGAAATTGTACCTTCTATATTTCCGCCTTGCATCTTTGCATTTTCTATGTTTAGTATTCCTTCTTTTATTGTCGCATATATATTTATTTTTCCGAGGTCAAATTCTCCCTCAACTGGGACATGAATCTTTTCTGTATTTTTTAGGATTGCTATTATGTTTTTGTCTTTTTCGTCCGATGTTATTCTGATTTCTCCGTTGAGTTTTTGTAGATTTTCAATTTCTCCTTTTATTTTAGCGTTTACTTTCATTTTCCCTTTGCCTTCAAGTTGAATTAGTTTCATGATATCATTTATACCTATATTTCCGCTTAATTCAATAAAGTATGGAATGAGTTTTTTCTCTCTTTTGAGTATTTTTATTTTTAAAGTCGCATCAGATTCTGGTGTTTCTATTTGTATTTTTGTAGAAATCTTTCCAAAAATGATATATATTGGAGAAAATATGGACGGGAAAATTTTTATTTTTTCTATTTTATATTGGTTTTTATCATTTGTTTTTATGGTTACATTTTCAAGTTTTATACCGAGGGGAGGAGAAAACGATGTTGATGAAACATGCATAACTTCTGACTTTGAATTTATCAGGTTTGTTAATATCTCCCAGGGGAAAAAGATTATTATTCCTAGATTAAATCCTCCTGTGAAGAAAAGTAAAGAAAATATTATTTTTTTAGTTTTGGTCACTATTTAATTTATTTTATTTCTGATTTATTATTGTTTGGTATTGTTGTTAAGTTTCTTTTTCTATTTGAGATGTTTCTATTTCTACTGGTGTTTGTCTTCCAAACATAGAGATGAGGATTCTTGCTTTGCTTTTATCTTCGTTAAGCCATTCAACTATTCCTCCAAAACCTTTGAGGGGACCTGCTTTTATTCTAACCCTATCTCCTATTGATACACTAAATATTTTCTTTATTTCTCCGCCTACGGCTTTGTTCCTTAATGTTTCAATTCTCTCTTGCGATATTGGAGCAGGGATTCCTCTTTCACCAAGCAACATCAGGACATTTGGAATTTTCTTTATTTTGTTCCATAGGTTTTCATCAAGTTCCATTTTGACATAGATATATCCGGAAATTACTTTCTTTTTTCTTGTAATTTCTTTTTCTGTTCCTTTTTTATCTTTTACTTTGATTTTTTCTTCTTCTTCTGGGATAAATACTTCTTTTATTCTTGGATCTTCATGCATTAATTTTTCTATTTCGCTTTTGATGAAATCTTCTTTGCCGCTTCTTACTCTAATTATCCACCATTTGGCGCCTTCTTTTTCTTCTTGATTTTTCTGTTCTTCTTGGTTTTTCTGTATTACATCGTTCATTTTTTTCTCCTCCTTAGAATATGAGTTTGAAAATTCTTGAGAAGATAAAATCTATTATTCCTATTATTCCTGCTACTATAAATGTCATAGAAATAACTGCTACTGTTGTGATTCTAACGACTTGGGAATTAGGATATTCAACTTTTTTTGCTTCTGTTATAGACTCTTGTATGAATCGTGTTATTTTTTCCATAATTTTAGTGGGTAGGTCCGGTGGGACTCGAACCCACAACCTTCGGATTTGGAATCCGATGCTCTACCTTGTTGAGCTACGGACCTTTATAATCAAAAATTAGAATTAGTATAAATATATAATTTTAATATTATAAGATCATATATTTGTTTTTTCGCGAATTTGCTTTATTCTATTATTATTTTTATTTTTATTTTACTTTTGCAGCTATTTTACTTCTTTGTGTTTTGTATGTTTTCTGCATTGCTTACAGAATTTGCTTAGTTCTAATTTTTCTCTCTTCTTATGTGTGTTTTTCGTTGTTGTATAGTTTCTTCTTCCGCACTCTGTGCATTCTAATTCTATTATTTCACGAGCCATAACGATAATGTTTTTTTGTTTAATCTAATATTTCTGTGACTACTCCTGCGCCGACAGTCTTTCCTCCCTCTCTTATAGCGAATCTCATTCCCTTTTCTATAGCAACGAATTCCATAAGTTCTATTGTCAGTTCAACATTATCCCCAGGCATGACCATCTCTACTCCTTGTGGTAGGGTTACTTCACCTGTTATATCGGCTGTTCTGATATAAAATTGTGGTTTGTAATGTGAGTAGAATGGAGTATGTCTTCCACCTTCTTCCTTAGTGAGTACATATACTTGGGCTTTGAATTTCTTATGAGGTTTTATTGAACCTGGTTTTGCTACAACCTGCCCACGCCAGACTTCTTCTTTTGATACTCCTCTCAAAAGGATTCCTACATTATCTCCGGGTAATGCTTCATCAAGGATTTTTCTGAACATTTCTATTGAGACAGCTACTGTTTTTAGTGGTCTATCGGTTCCTCCGACTACTTCTACTTCCTCACCGGGTTTTAGGGTTCCTCTTTCAACTCTTCCAGTTACAACTGTACCTCTTCCCTGTATAAGGAAGACATCTTCTATTGGCATAAGGAAAGGTTTATCAACTTCTCTAACTGGTTCTTCTATGTAAGAATCTACTGCGTCCATGAGTTCCCAGATTTTGCCGCACCACTGGCACTCTCTTTTTCCGCATCCGCACTGAACTGCTTTTAAAGCACTTCCTTTTGCGACGGGGATTTCATCTCCTGGATAGCCGTATTTTGTCAGAAGGTCTCTGACCTCTGCTTCAACGAGGTCAACTATTTCTGGGTCATCAACATCGTCTATTTTGTTTATAAACACTACTATTTTTTTCACATCGACCTGTCTTGCGAGGAGGATGTGTTCTCTTGTTTGAGGCATCGCACCATCTGTTGCGGCGACAACAAGAATCGCTCCATCCATCTGAGCTGCTCCTGTGATCATGTTTTTCACATAGTCTGCGTGTCCTGGACAATCTATATGAGCGTAATGTCTTTTTTCAGTTTCATATTCTACATGAGATATGTTTATGGTTAGTCCTCTTGCTTTTTCTTCGGGTGCTTTATCTATTGCTTCGTATGGGAGAAATTGAGCTAATCCGTGGTTTGAGAGAACTTTTGTAATTGCGGAAGTAAGAGTAGTTTTTCCGTGATCAACATGACCTATCGTTCCTATATTCAAATGCGGTTTCTTCCTTTCAAACTTTGCTTTTGCCATAGGTTTTACCCCCTATATAAAAAATATAGTTAGAGTAATGCAAAGATAAATCAGGAACGAAAAACAGATGTAAAAAACAGGTTTTTTTGCTATCCTTTTACTTTGATTTTTCAGGTTCTTTATATTTTGTGTGAATTATGTTCTATAAGGGTTTATTTTTTGCAAAAGTTTATTTTTTCTTTTGTGTTTATTTTTTTGTTATTTTGTTATTCAACTCCTTTAAGTTTTATCAGGTTGCCTACCTTTTGAAGGAAATTATCAATTTTCACAGGTTTTGTAAAATATAAGTCAGCACCGGCTTCAAATGCCATTTGTATATCTTTCTCATCACTTTCTGTTGATACTATAACTACCGGTGCATCTTTGTATCTTGCTGTTTTTCTGAGACGCTTTACAAAAGAAATTCCATCAAGTCCCGGCATGTTGATATCAACGACAAAGAGCTTTATATCGTGTTCAAGGGACTTTTCTATTGCATCTATTCCGTCTACTGCTTCTACTACCTTGAAGCCGAGTTTGCTTACAAGGTTTGACATGATCTTTCTTACTATTTCAGAATCATCAACTACAAGGGCTGTCTTTTTGTTTTCCATGGCTGCAAACCTTTTTTGAAATTATTTTCTTCTTATTATTATATTAATTTAATCGTTTTATTTGTTTTATGTTTTAACTTATTTTTTTCGTTGTTTGTAGATTTTCTTTAAATTTGGAAATTCACTATATTTCAATATTTGTGTTTTTGCAAAGATGAAAAAGCTGGAACTCCCGCAAGTGACTCTGCTTTTTTTATTGCTGCAAGGACTGCTTTTTGCGTGAGCTTGTAAAACTCTCCAAATACATCAAAAAAATTTGCTTCTTTTCTGTTGCAGGAGAACGCTATTGCTATATCTCCGTCAAAGGGTGTATGAGCTGGCTTTACACAAGATGCCAAAGACGAATTCATGCATTGAGCAAGAATTTGAAGTTCTGGTGTAGAAAATTTTCCTTCTGTAAATCCCACTATTAAAACCGTAGAGGAAAAATAATCCTCTGGATATTTTGGCGGATGAAAAATTCCTTCTTCCACAAAATCTAAAAATCCTCCTTCCTTTTTTCTTACACCTGCTATTATTTTACCTTCTTCTACTATGTTTCCAAAGGCATTCACAACTGCAAAAACCACATTTCTTATTTTTGTGCCTTCTTTTGTTTCCTTTTCAGAAAATGCAAAGCCTATTCCTCCTTTTGTGGCATGTGGTATTCCGTAAAGTTTTCCAACGGTTGCGCCTGTTCCTGCTCCTTTACTTCCCATATCATCTTCTGTAATATAATCTTTTGCTTTAAAGCAAGCTTCATATAGTTTTTCAGGCGATGGTGGAACAGGATTTCCTATTGTAAGATCAAATATACAAGCAGTTGGAACTCTTGGGACCCTAAAATTCCCTATTCCAAATCCTTTTCCTTGTTCTTTCAGGAACTGAACCACTCCGTTTGTTGCTCCAAGTCCAAAAGCACTTCCTCCGCTTAGCACAATTGCGTCAACTCCGAGCGTGATGTGAGGATGTAAAAGCGAGTCAAATTGTCTTGTAGTTTGAGCTCCTCCTCTTTTATCTGCTGCACCCAAAAGTGGTTCATCAAAAATAAAAATTGTCGCACCAGTTATGTTTTCTTTGTCTGTATAATGTGCAACTTTTACTCCGGGAATTTGGAAAGCAGGAGGCATAATTTCTGATTATATTTTTTGGCTCTACTCTTTAAGTTAATAGTTTCAAGATTAAGAAATTTTATTCTTTAAAATTTAACTTGTAAATTTCAAAAATCTCATCGGGGGGGAGAAATAAGCACTTTACTTTATGAAAGGTTGATAGATTATCCGGAGGTCTTAAAAGTGAAGAGGTTTTGAAATTGAATGAAAAAGAAAGTAAAGACAGTAGGTAAATCTTGGGATATATGATAATAGGGCGTTGAAAATTTTGTGGGAAATGAGGCGAAAAAAATAATTTTTAGCTATATGCTGTTAAAATAAAAAGTATGAGAAGCGTTGAGGAGATAATAAGGGAGCTTCCAGAGAACATAAGAGGTCCGATATACGAAGCCCTTATAGCTTTTAGGGATGATGTACTTTTAAAAGAGACAAGGGAAATAAAATTTGAGATAGGTAAGGTCTGGGAAGCAATAAATGAACTTACAAAAAGATTAAATGACCTTACAGAAAGAGTGAATGAACTTACAAAAAGATTAAATGACCTTACAGAAAGAGTGAATGAACTTACAGAGGCTCAAAAGAGAACCAACCAGGAAATAGAAAAAGTATGGAATGCAATAAAAGAACTTACAGAAGCTCAGAAAAGGACCGAACAAGAGATAGAGAAAATATGGGGTGCAATAAGGGAGCTCACAGAAGCGCAGAGGAGAACGGAGCAGAGGTTAAATGAGTTAGCAGAAGCTCAAAAGAAAACAGAGCAGACATTAAACGAACTTAAGGAGGAACAAAAGAAGACTGAACAAAAATTTCGGGAACTTGTGGAAGCCCAAAGGAAGACTGAGCAGACATTAAACGAACTTAAGGAGGAACAAAAGAAGACTGAGCAAAAATTTCAGGAACTTGCAGAAGCTCAAAGGAAAACCGAAGAAAGTTTGAAAAAGCTTATAGAAGATCACAGGAGAACAAGGGAAAAACTTGAAGGACTTTCAGATTCTTTCGGATACTTGCTTGAAGATAGAGCTATGAAATCTTTACCGAAGATTTTAAAAAGAGAGCATAAGATTGAGGTTGTTGAGAAGCTCAAGAGAGATTACTTTGTTGTAAATGGGGAATATGTTGAGGTGAATATTTTTGGTAGGGTGAGGAAGGGGAGGAAAGAGTACATACTTTTAGGTGAGGCAAAGAGCCGAGTTTCAAAGAAGGCAATAGACAATTTTGTAAGAAAATGCGATAAGATTTCAAAGAGATTTTCAAGGGAAGTGATAAAAGTCTTTATATCCTACATATTTTCTCCGGAGATAAAGGAATATGCGGAAGAAAAAGGAATAATTCTTGTTCCATCTTATGAACTTGAACTATGAGATGCTATGTTATTTTTTAATCATATTATCCGGAACTTTTGAGGCGGAATCCCCTGCTCCGAAGGGAAATTTGGGAAAATCAGTTCTCGATGAAAAAATTTTTGTAGCCATTTTTTCAATAACCATCTTCAAATCATCTTTTGTAGCCATTTTTTCCATAATTTGTTGAAACCTTTTATCAGTGCTTTCCTGATATGCTCTCATGATATCCATAACCATCTTTATTTCATCTTTTGTAGTTTGAATAATAAGGCTCAAATCATCTTTTGTAGCCATTTTCTGAGATAAATCATCAATTTTCCCTGATATGTTATTAAGATCTTTTTTTACGGGCTGCAAGATATTTGAAAAAATATCAGGTCTTTTCTCTATCGCCCTTACTATAATAGCAGGATTTTCTTCGAGTAAAGAAGCGATTACATCAGCCAGAACTTCTTTGTGCTCTTGCAAAATTTTTTTATACTTTTCCATTTGCAAACCTTTTGCTATGATCTATCCTTTACAACTTCTACTTTTACTTTTCCATCCCTGAAAGTATGCCAAAGACAGGGATTTTGCCTTGTGAGCCTCTTCCCATCTTGCCTTTTGAATACCACCAAAATAACTACCATCTATATGGACTTCCCCTCCCAAAAACTCATCATCTTCTGATGTGAAATTGTAAATACACTTCCTTATCCTTTTATAGATTTTGTTAGAGGTATTATAAGTTTTTCCAATCTCCCTGCAAGATGAGTTCCTCAAAGATAAAGAGCTTTATAGCGTGGAATTTTTTAAGCAATCTCCAAAAGTTTTTCGTTCTGCTGTTGAACTTCGTTAATTTTTTGAATTCTGGGTTTAGAATTACTAAATTGGTTTGAAAGACCATGGGCGAGATAGTAGATATATGTGTTGTTGGTGCTGGACCTGCTGGTCTTTCGTTTGCTTTGAGTTTTCCTGAAAAAAGTAAAATTTTGGTTTTAGAAAAAGAATATTTCCCTCGTGATAAAGTTTGCGGTGGAGGACTTATACCAAAAGCTGTAAAATTACTTTCAGAACTCGGACTTGTTCCCGGCAAAGATTTTCCTGCAAAGAAAATAAAAAAGATTGTCTTTTCCTCTGATTTAGGTGAGAAAATTTTTGATGTATCTGATAAGAATTTTATGGTGACAAAAAGAGTAGATATGGATTTTGCGCTTTTCAAAAAAGCAAAGCAAGACGGCGTCAAAATTGAAGAAGGAGTGAAATTTTTGGGATACTCAGAAAAAAACGGAAAAATTTTAGTTTCAACAACAAAAGGTTATGTTGAGTGCAAAAAACTTGTGATAGCTATGGGTTCTTACCTTAAAAGAGATTCCTACAAGGCTGTAAGGTGGTTTGAAAATCAGGATGTAGAAGATAAGATGTTGTTCTCTATTGAAAGTTTTGGAGATGAGTTTGTGTGGTTTTGGAAATTTGATGGCTACGGTTTTTCTGATATAGGCTTTATGTCCCTCAACAAAGACCTCCAAAAAATAAAAGAGAAGATGAAAAAAAAAGAAGAAAATCAAAATAATAATAACAATAAAAGCCAAGTTGAGAACAAAGGAGAATTTTTTGTTATAAATAAGTTCAATCCAAAGACAAAATTCAAAAAAGGAAATGTTTTTTTCATTGGGGACTCATATGGAGTAGATACTTTGACAGGAGAAGGAATTTCATCCGCCCTTCACCAAGGGATAATGCTTTCTCGTATTTTGCGAGGTGACTTGAATTTCAGTTCTTCTCTATTTTTATCTTTTCGGTCTCTTTTTTATTTTTATAGCTCTTCTCTTTTCAGAAGATTTTTGATCTTCTATTTTTTTTCAAACTTTTTTTATAGAAATGAGAAAACTTTGGATTTAGCAAAAAAAGTTTTGCTTTCTGGTGAGTTTTCAAAATTTGTCAGTGGTTTGAAATTTGAAAGTGATGGGAAAATATCGCAGGTATTGGACTTTTTGAAGATTGTAGCCAAAGTTTATTTCTATTAGTTTGAAATTTGATTAAAATAAAATATAAGAAGTGTAGAGGAACTAAAATAAAAGTGTGCAGACTTTCAAGGCTTTAATTTATTCTTTCAGATTCCCTCAGTTTTTCTTCTTTATTTCGGTTTTGATGATGGGATTTTTTTCAGGGGGAACAAAACAAATACATTCTATCCCCATCATATTAAAGCTTATCTTTTGTGCGATTTCAATTTTTTTTCTTTGGTGGGGGAATTCACTTCTTAATGATTTTTATGACCTTGAAATAGACAAGATAACAAATAGATCAAGACCTTTGGTGAGAGGACTTGCGAGACCTGAGGATTTCAAAAAATTCGGGTTTTTATTTCTTTTTTTATCTCCTATTCCGACATTATTTGTTGATTTTCGGGTATTTCTTATAAGCCTTTTGTGTGTTGTTTTATCAATTTTGTATTCACCTTTGAGATGGGGCAAAAGTCCTTTTTCATCTTTGTTTATAGCTTGCGGCTCTTCTTTGGTTTTCTTGCAGGGTTGCTTGATTTCTGGGAAAACAGATTTTATATTTTCTCTTTTTCTTTTCTTATCTTTGTCTTTGGCTGCTACATCAAAGGACTTAAAAGATTACGAGGGTGAGAAAGGCAAAGTTTTGAATATCTTTACTTTTTTTGGGAGAGAGAAAGGCAAGGTTATAAATTTTTTCTTGAACTTTTTGGGCATTTTTGTTTGGGTATTTTTGGTTCCAAAACTTTTCTGGTTTTTAGTTTTTAGCTCTTTGATCTTATCTTTATTTTTCTTCTTCACAGAAAAACTGAAAGCTCTTATGTTTTCTTATCTTCTTGTTCTATCTTTTGTGTTCTATTTTTATATAAAATATTATTATTGATTTGACAAAAAGAGGGCTTCAAGGCATAGCGCGCAAGATAGAGCTTTTGTTCCAAAAAGATATTTTCTTTCCGGATCTCCTGCATAAATGTATTCAGTTTCTTTCATTTCTATTGATTTGTTCAGGTACTCAGGTATTTTCTTTATTTCTGCTTTATCAGGTTTTGCATTCATTTTAAGAAGCGATGAAATTATAGCGCACCTTATTGTTATATTTAAATCTTTGTCATAAAGTAGGGCTTGGGTTAAAATTTTTTCAATCTTATCTTCAATCTCATTTTTATTCTGGCATTTTATATACGGAAGCGCCCTCACTATGTTGTAAAGAGCAAGATAATCTGAAAGGTAATATACTCTGTACCATATATCTTTGAAATTTTGGGGGTTTGAAACAAAGTTATGAATGAATTTACATATTCTCTCAACTCTTTCGTTGTATATGTCGTACACTGAAAAAGCCCATAAAACATTTGCTGCAATCCCTATATCACCAGATTCCGAAAATGGACTCCCAGCAATCCAGATTTTTACTGTGCCATCTTCTCTTATGAATTGAGTTAGACTTTCTACAAACTCCTTTGGTATATTTTTGAAATTTGTAATTCTGAAAATAGCTAAAACTACGGAGGTAGTATCTATATCTGGAATCTCCAATTCTTTAATTCCCTCCGTTCCGACCAAGCTTTCGTATCCCCATAAATACTCTCCCTTTTTGTTTTTATTTTCCCAGACAGATGAAAAAATCTTTTCTGCGAGGTTTTTACTTTTTTGTTTTAGTTTTTTGTCTTTTGTTATCTCAGAAAATTGCCATAGTATATAGCCCACTTGGACAGAATCAAAAATACTTTTTCCGGTGGAAGTTTTTCCCTCTATTCTTCTGAACATAGTGTAATCAAAGAGTGCGGTTTGGTCCAAATTTTTCTCAAAAAAATCAAGAGTTTTTTCGTATATAGAGTCAGATTTTTGAGGACAAACTGAAAACACCAAAGAAAAAAAAGAAAAAGAAGAAGAAAAAAGCAATAACGCCAATAATAATCGTTTAGATTTCATTTTATTATGAAAATTAGAATTTTAGTTTATGGAAATCATTTATTTGTTTATTTTTGTTTGTTTTTAAATTTTTGTAGTTATATTTTTTATAGGAGATGAGAAAATATGAAGAAGTCGTTGTCAGAAGAAGCTACTGAGGTTTTAGAAAGTAAGCTCGGTAAAGTAGAGGCGAAAGCTTTTGTGAGAGCTGTTGATGAAGTAATATCACAAATTACTGAAATCAAATGGAAAACAACAAAAGATGAGCTCCTCAGTGCAATAAGAGAAGAATTCATAAATAAAAATGTCTTTGAAGAAAGAACATCAGCAATACAGCAAAGTATTAACTCATTAAAATCAGAGCTTAATGCAAGGATAGACGGGGTTAATGCGGGACTTACTGCGAAGATAGAAGGGGTAAGAGCAGAGCTTATTGAAAAGATAGAAGGAGCAAGAGCAGAGCTTACTGAGAAGATAGAAGGAGTTAAGACGGAGCTTAATGCGCGGATAGACGGGGTTAATGCGAAGGTAGATAGTATCAAGGCAGAGCTTGATGCGAAGATAGAAGGGGTAAGAGCGGAGCTTACTGAAAAGATAGAAGGAGCAAGAGCAGAGCTTACTGAAAAGATAGAAGGAGTTAAGACGGAGCTTAATGCGCGGATAGATGGGGTTAATACTAAGGTAGATAGTATCAAGGCGGAGCTTGATGCGAAGATAGAAGGAGCTAAGGCAGAGCTCAGTGCAAAAATAGATAAAGTAAAGTCAGACATTGAATCTCAGATCCGAAAGCTTGAATCTCAAATACAAAAAACTGATATGAAGCTTAATTTCCTTATTGTACTAACTATTATTGCCATTACTCTTATGAACCCGGTCGTAGCTGAAATCATAAAATCACTTCTCAAATTTTGATGACACAATTTTTCATCAAATAATTAGAAAATTTTGAGAACTTGCTTTAAATTAAAAATATGTCTTGCTCTGTGTTCTTTATTTTATCTCTTTTTTTTATTTCTCAGCAAACAAGTATATATGATGGGATTTTACTTGAAGTTGAAAGACTTGTTGGTTACCTTGAAACCATCCAAAGACAAGATGGAAGGTTCTCAAATTCAGATTTTGAGGATGTTCTTGTTTTATTTTCTCTTTATGATGCTGAAAGAGTAGCTCACCCCAAAAATAAAATTCATGAGCATTTTTCAAAAATAATAAGAAAGGCGGATGAAAATGGTGTTTTTGCTTATCTTACAAATTCCAGGGACACAAAGGCACGCTTTAAATGGTATAGATTTTTGGTCTATACAAATTCTTTGAAGCAACCTGAGCTTAAAGCGGAGATAGAAAAAATAGACTGGCAGAAGCAAAACGATGTGGAATTTTTTGTTGTGGTTCATGAAACCGCCTCAATGGCAGGTCTCAAATATGATTTTTTATGCCAAAAGATTGAAGACTTTCTTGAAAAATTCATACAAAATCCAAAAATTCAAGACCTTGAAAAAGTGTATTTTATTTCTCAGTCGCTCAATTACTCAGACTGTGAAAAGTTTGATAGACATTCTCCATTTGTTTTTTTGGTTTTGAAAGGAGTTGAGAAACTTAAAGATCAGCTCAGAAAAAATCCTTCTTTCGTATGTATGTACTTTGATGTTTTATCTAATTTTTCTCGCTCTCGTTCTTTTAGCTATGAAGAATTTGAGCTTTTGTTTGATGCTTTGAGAAAAGTGAGGAAACCAAAAGAAGTTGCAATATGTATAAGCTCTGCTGTGAAAGTTCTTTTGAGAAGAATGTAGCTTTGTCGGCTTTGTAACATTTCAGGGCGGCCCTGCAAAGCCATCAGGACCTAACCTGCTCGCTATCCCCTCCCACTTCCCTTGCACCATCACAGGGCGCAAAGGAGAGAAGTCTCTTGCAAAAGACTTCCCAAGGAGAGGCATAGCGAAGGCTACCCTCAGAACTCGCCAGAGTTTTTGTCCGCTTTCCGGACCCCTCACAGGTTCCTGCCTTCGGTTCCCCTGCTTTTGGGTCTCTGGCTCACTCTGAGAGCTTTCTTTTCTACTGCTTACTTCAATCAAAAATCTCTCCAAAAATTTCTTCTCCTTCTTTAACCTCCTCAAATCCCTCTTTATTCCATTTGCCTTGTATTTGTTTTTCTCCTGATTTAACTTATTTCTCAATTCCTCCTCCATTTTCCATAATCTCCATAGTGCATATTGAATGTAAATCTGGCTTTTAAGTAGCTTTTTGTAGTTTTCTGGAATTTTCTCTTGAAACCCTAACGCTTTCCTACCTATAACATACGCTCCTGCTATATCTTTATCTATAAAATACTGCGGACAATATTTCATCATACCTATAACTGATGTAAAAGCCGGATTTACCTTCACTATTTCTATTCCTTCCTGAATTGCCAAACTTTCTATCTTTTTCAGTATTCTCCTGTAAGAGAAAAATTGTAAGATTTTTCTAAGCTTTGCTTTACCATCTCCTCTCTTTTCTTTTGGAAGATTTTTTATATCCTCAATTGCTATCGCTTTTCCTTTCTCTTTCGCAAATTTTATAACCTCATGAGCTATCAACCACTCCTCATACTCTTTCCTGTTTCTGCTTTTGAATTTCAAAAGATGGGAAAGATAGATTGATTTATAGCTTTGCAAATTTCCATCAGGAGAAACCTCCGCAAGAGCGAGATGAAAAGGTTTTGCATTCACATCTATCCCTATCACACCTTTTGCTTTTGTAATTGTTTGTGGAGGAACATCAAGAGAGAATTTAGCAAAACCGTAGATTTGTCCATCTTTGAGTTTTAGCTCAACGGTGTAAGGGAATTTATCACCAGATAAGATTTTCGCTAAAAACAAAGCCCACTTATCTGATTTCCCGCTCAAATCTCTCTTTACCTTTGCTAATATGAAATTCCTGCTTCTCAAAGCTATTCTCAAACAAAAATTGTTTTTACCTCTTTCAGCAGGGATAAATCTGAGGTTAAGATTGCCTTTATGAGTTTTGTGCTTTGTGCCTATGCTTAACAAATTACCCTGTCTTTTTTCCCTCCATTTTCTTTTCAGTTCCTTTAATCTTTTTCCTTGAAGATGATTCTTTTTGAGCTTTTCAAATAGAGTTCTACCACCAAAGATGAGCTTTTTTGGGTTCTGACCCCTTGCTTTACAGCTTTGAAAAATTTCTCTTGCTTTCTCAACTGCACAGCTTACATAGTGTGAGTTGAGTTCCGGAAATTTCTGCCTTGTTATTGTGTAAGCTTGTGATGGAGTAAAACCTTCAAGAAATCTTTTGTAAGAGAATCTTACGGCAGAAGAGAAATTCCTCATAAGTTTGAGGATTTGCTCTTTCTCTTCTTTACTTACAACGAGTTTAAAGGTTGTAGTTATGAACATCTGAATTGAAATAATTGTAATAATTGATTTTAGCTAAAAGAGAAATTTTAGCAAAAATTTTTAAATTTAGGTGAGAAATTATAATTTAAGATGATTGCGACAAGGCAGAAAAATGTAATAAAATCTTGTTTTTTCTTTCCAAAATGATTATTATATATAAAAATTGCTAAATTTTTTTTGTAAAAGGTATGGTAGAGCAAAAAAAATTGGGAGCAATCTTCCTCAATATTTTCATTATATTATCTTTGCCACTGATAATAAAAGGTGAAGAAATAAAAGGAGGGGACACAAGTAGCCAATATGACGACCAATATGACGAACAAAGAATAAGGCGCGAATTAGAGCTTTTACCTATATTATCTCTTGAAAGAACAAGGAGAGAAACGGGAAGAGCGGGAAGAATGTATATTGGGTTTGCTGATGAAGTTTTCAGAGGTAGAATTATTCCGAAAGTTGTTCCAAGAACCGCAACGCTCGCAATTGATGGTATAGGCTGCGGAATATCAACCGGAAATATCATCGGTCCTGCCTCAACTTGGGGACGTTCATTCCAGGAAGCCTGGGGCAATGAAGTACTGAATACGTATGCGTCGTCCTGTGCTTCTATCAATCCAGATGATTGTCATTGGTCTGATGATAAAAATTGGCCAGCACCATCTGCTTGTGTTGATGCTAACAGAGATTATATTTGCGATTGCGGATGGGGTGGATGCAATCCAGGTTGTGATGATATAAACGCTCCGGACTGTGGATATAGAGAAAAGTTGGGGGATATGACGGGAGAATTTGAAGGGCTTTTACAATATGTAGCCGAACGACTGAAAGAAGCTCTCGTTCAGCGAGATTTGAGAATACTTGTAAATAAATCTCTTTGTGGAAAAGGTTCTTGCGTAGATACACCGTGGCCACTTGACCACCTTTGCCTCACAGTAAATCAAGACCCAAATAATAATAACAATGCCAATGAGAGATGTTGGGCAGGATCTCCATGGAGTAAGCCTTTGGACCCGTGGGTTGTATACTACAACAAAACTTTTGTTGAGGTGTTTCCAAATCCCGGTAAAGGAACAATTGATGTTATTTTACTTTTGTGGGCAGAAGGAAATGTTCCAGGGGACCCTCAAGGTATCCCTTCGGGTAATAGAAGTCAGGGCAACACAAATCCATCAGGTGATGTTTGTGTTGAGTTGCGGTTGTGCGGAGATTCAAGCGGTGGTGGTTCTTTCTATGCCGATGCCATAGCTATAAGAGCCTCTCTTTATCTTGTGGTTCAAGATAACTTAGTAGATGTCTGTGTAAAAGATGCTGACCTTGATATTATAAATTCTCATGTTTATCTTGAAGGTTGTGTTCTTGGGTGTTTCTGCGATGTTAATCCGGAAAGCCCGCCTTTAGGTAATCAAAGTTTAATGGATGAAAATTTAGAAAAGACACTTGGGGGCGCAATTATTCCCGGAATTGATTCTTTCCTTCACGGAAACTGCCCAGGTGATAGAGCCTTATCTTTGTGCCCAAAAGTTGCTTTCACAGGTTGGGGTTATCGGGGACCCTGTGCAACATCAATAGGGTGTAGTTTTGATGCGACAACTGGTGAGATGACTTGTATTTGTCAGGTCTGCCCTGAAAATAATAGCTCTGGACCTTGCCCCCCTGGTCCTGTGCAGTGCTCTCACGGAATTTTCCCTATTGATTTAAATGAGCTTTTGGGTGGGAGAAGCTTTTCTGTTACGCAATATTGTGGGAGACCTCCACATTTTGCTGGTGAGAATGCTGCACACATTGACCTTCTCAAATGCTGGCCAGGACACTTCAGAGCAGCCGACCCAACCCCACCTCCTCCTTTTAACAACCCTCTTACATGGTATGGGACTATGAGCTGTGGTAAGGGGATATATGATATTGGTTGTTATATGTCAAAACCTCCTATTATGACTGGAACCGGTTGTTCTGCTCAGATTGATGCGGCAATAAGACCTCGTGATTTATCTGAGTCTTGCTCTGAGCTGAGTTTTGCCGGCTATCCTGCATCTCCCACTTTTTCGGGGACATCTGGTTTTGTTGTAAGAGCCGCATTTAATGCCGATAACTACACGCCTGAACCTCTTCTTTTTCCTCAGTCGGTCCCAACGCTTACTTCAAACTGCAATGTTCAGGGGCTGGGAGATGGAGTAAATGATGACGATGGCTACTGCTCCGTTTCACTTCCTTTTACTTTTAATTTTTACTTTGGTAATTACAATTCTATGTGTATTTCTACTAATGGTTTTGTAAAATTTGACCCGGCAGCCGGAGGTTGTGGGGACTGGACTCCCGACCCCATCCCGCATCCTAACACTCCTAATACTTGGGCTGGACCGCTTTGGGCTGACCTTTCAATAGAGAACGAGTACCTATACTTTATTTCGGAAGTTGTTCCGGCAGTTTGGGTTCCTTTTGGTGCAAATAGATGCAGAATTATTGGCGCTCAGGAGCTCGGAACGGACCTTGAAGATCCTTCAGATGATGAGCTGAGCACATATGGAAATGGAGGAGAAGCCTGTGCCTGCGGTTCTACTCCTTGCACTATATGTGGTGCCCAACAACCTTGCGATCATGAGGATGATGGTTGCCTTGGTCTTGACCCATATATTTCAGAATTTAACAACTGTACATATCAAGAGAATATAGGATGGTGGTCTGGTGGGGGCTTTCCATTCTTTGGTTCAACTTTCTCAAGGGTTTGCATAAACGCAAATGGTATAATATACTTTACAAACGGGGGGTGCCCAGCTGGTATTTTAAATGAACCTTCATTTGGAGCAGCCCCAAACAACTCAATAGCTGTTGTCTGGAAAGACCTCGACCCTCTCGAGCTGAACTCAAATGATGGTTGCCGCGCCTTTAACAGCGTCTGTGGCAGTTGTTCTCTTGCTTGCGGCGGGGATGACGTTCACGTAGCGGAAATGTACGGATTTGGCTCGGTCTTTAAAGAATATCGTCCGGCGCAACCATGTCCGAGCACGGCGGGATCCTGTAGATCCCTTGTTATAACATGGTATGAGCTACCAGACCTTAATGTTATACAAAACGACTCTGATCTCTGTATTAATGATGACGATAATAATGCCAACTGTGAATACCATGCTTCTGCTGATGAAGGAAGAGATTGGTGTAGAGCAAGAGAGTGGTGGAATGGTTGCGTTTCAGTTGCTGATAGTGGTTCCTGCGGATGCGTTAGTGATTGTACTGGCACTTGCCAAGATATACCTTGCTGCAGACTCCCGTGTAATACTACATTTACTAGTTCTTACAGATATCAGGTTCAAAACAGGAATACATTTCAGATTCGCTTGTGGGAAGATGGAACAATTGATATAAATATAAAAAAATTTACAGATACAGCCGGGAGCTGCAATGGTGCTGTTCCTCAGGCTCGCATATTTTTGAAGAAAGATGGTGCCTACTTTATAAGCGAACTGCACGGATTGGAAATAGGACCAAATAAGTCTTATAGAATTTTCCCCATAGGTCTTGCAAACGACTTTTGTGGTACTGGGAGTGTAAGATATGGTTTTGGAACTTGCACAAGAACAACCGGTTCAGGAACTGCAAACTGTGTCAGAGTCAGATGGGAAAATGTCCATCTGAAAAATCAAGGTATATGCATAACTATGGAGGCAAGACTTATGCAAGACTACACAGGAACTGGAGCAGGTGCAAGTTCAAACTACGATATTGTATATTTCTTTGAAAAGTTTGAGGTCCCAGCCGCCGGTCCTTTTGCCTCTTTACCAGAATCCATGAGGGAACAGATTGCAAGACAAACACAATTTCCAAGAAGCTTCGGTGTGGAAAACTCTTCTGGTACTATAGGAGCTTACTCTTATATACCTCCTGATGGTAGTGGTTTGGTTATGAGGTGGCAAGGTTCGTGGACATACTGGATTGGTGTGGGTATATCACAAGATTTGATGACAGATGCAGCAAACATGCTATACTCGGGTTTGATGTGTCTTTCTGCAAATGTGGGTGGAGTTAATCCAGCAGATACCCAAAAATACTACGATATTTTTACTACAATTTTACCATTTAACTTATCATCAGCTGATTCTGCGAAAACACTATTCCCGTTTATTACGAATTATTGCGATCCGGATGGTCAGGTTGAGCTGAGGATGAAACCCTCTGGTGTGACACAAGCGAGCGCAAGAACTGGCTTGCAAATCCCATCTGTTTTAATCGCAAGCTCTACCCTTGATACATTCCCTTATGAGGGAACGCTTGGAATTTCTGTTCCACAAACATGCACAGAGTGGGGGCTTTCACGATGTGCAGATGTTGTCTTCTCTTTCCCGAATTTCAAAGCAGAAATTTGGTGCCACAGAAACAACCGCTCAGATTTTGCGTGGATAAAAGACGGTATAACAGGTCCTCCAACCTATGTTTTGGCAATAACATCAGATTGGTTTATCGGAGCCGATATAGAATACGCTTACATATCAACGGGAATTTCTATGCAGGCAAAATTGCAGAATGCGTCCGGAGGAAATGAATATGTCTATGTGAAAATAGCCGATGTCTCCTGCCCAATAGCTGCGGGAGATATACTTGAATATTGGATAAGGGTTGACTCAGCTACAAGACGCTGCGCCCTTGATGCATATTTCTCGGGGAACGTCGTTTTGAGAAATGCAGGACTTAACGACCAGAACGGAATATCTGCTCACCCTGATGCAAATTTGCAGACTTTCTGTCCTGACCCTAACTGCACAAAGACTGCACCGAACCCAAGTTGTAGGTGCCCCGTATACGATTGGTATAGGAGAAGGATATCTCTTTCTAGTTTTGCTGGGCAAACTTTGCAGGAACTTGCAATAGGTGTTGAGGAAGACGCAAACGGTGGATACTCTTGCCAAATATTTGGTATTAAGGTTTTAAATAGTGCCGGCGGAGTAAAATGCTCTTTTTCTGGTCTAAGAGATATGGGAATATGGAGACCTCCTCCTCGTGGGGGGATAAGCGATATGCAAAAATATTCTTACTCTGTTGCTGGGAACGCCATAGGAGATATATTTATTTTTGCAGATGTGAAACCGAACCCAAGGCAGATTCAATCTTCTGTTTTGCTACCAAGTCAAATTATAGGAGGAATTGCAGACATTTTCGGAGATATTCTCTCTGGTTGGCTGCAGGGCAGAATAAGAACAAAATTCAATATACCTTTGGAAATAAACATGCCTTTGCATCTTGTTATCAAAAAAGTCAAACCAGAAGGACCTGATATTCAAGCAGATGAGACTAACTTTAACCCATGGCTATTTTATGGTTATCCTGCCGGAAATATAGCTCCTGATTACTTGGTTATTTACATAGATAGATTTTTGGGGAATATAGATGTTGTATCTTTGATGCAGGGTGGTCTTTCTTTGGCTCCACCTTCACCTTATCGCGGGTCTCAAATTTCAACATCTGAACTTATATCTTTTGATATTCCAGAGTGTTCTGGGAAAGGTGAAAAATGCGTTCTTACTCCTGATGTTGCTAAAAAATATTTCACAAATTTTGGTCCAAATAATGTGAATTTGAGGTTTGGAGGAGGGGTTATAAAATACTCGTGGAGGAAGAATGGGAGCATGTGGAAGCTTCCAAATTCTGCATCACAAAGCACACTTGATATAGGTACCTTGCTTGAAGGACCAAACATAATAGAAATAGCTCCAATATTAGATGATGGGCAGTTTTACGATGAAAATCCGGTTGTTTTGGCTATATATATGGACACCCAACCTCCTTATGTTATTTTAAGGGGAGGGAGGGAGCTTGAAACAGGTGTTATGTATTTTTCCGGGGTTCCAGTTTTTGTTTTAGAATACTATGATATGAGCGGTGAGGTTTTCTGGTCTTATAAGATAGATGATGGTGAGTGGTCAGAATGGATAAAGGGAGGAGTTGATAATAACGGTAGCGGAACAGGTAGAATAAAAGCAGATGTGAGCAAAGGTATGCATGTTCTTTACCTGAAAGTGAAAGATAAATGGGGTAATGAAACATCAATTTCTAAACCATTTTATTTTGCAAAGGAGGGAGTTTTTGGATGCTCATCGTTGAGCGAAGTTGAAGTCCAAGAGGTTGTATGGAAGGGAATTTCTTTTGCTATTTTCTTCTTCCCAGTTTTAGTCGTAGTTCTTATGGTGAAAAGGAACGGCAAGAAGAACGGTAATAAGAAAGAAATGATAGGAGGAAAAGGAGAGACAAAAAAAGAAGATTAATAAAAAAATAGATAAATGATTTTCGGTTTAGTCTTTACCGCAAGTCTTATAAGGGGAATATTAGAAATACTACTTCTGTCAGAAATAAAAGATATTCGGGAAATTTTTCCTTTTTTGTCTTTCTGGTGTATTTGGTATTTTGTAGTTTTTTATACTGCATCAGTTATCATAAGCTTTTTTGCCAAAAAAAAACTTGAAGATGTCATGAAGTTCATTTCAAAGTTTTTCTTTTTGATTATTTTGCCACCTATTGTAGATAGATTTTTGTTTGGAAGAACACAGCCTTATTTTTATGAAAAGCCAGAAGATATTCTGAAGCATTTTTTCTCTTTTTTCCTTGGAACAGAAAGAGTAGGTAAGGCTTTGGTTTTGAATGTTCTTTTCATTCATTTTTTTGTCTTTTTGTACACTTTTTTTGTTGTCTTCAAAAAAGAGAGGGTTTTGTCAAATTTTTCAAGGGCGTTCCTCAAAGCATTCGCAAGAGCCCTTTTATGTTTCATCTCACTTTATACTGCCTCAACTTTTTATTCGGTAGGAGGGTTTTTACCCGTAATTTTCCCTCCTGTTCCTATATTGCCATCGGTAGCTATACCATTTTATAATTCTGTTCATGGTTTTTTCTTTTCTCTTTTACTTTTTTTTCTGATTTTTATAACGCAAGCCGAAAAGTTGAAATTAGCCAAAACAAGTCTGAAAAATCTTTTTTCTTTTCTTCATAGTTTTGGATTTAATGCAAAATATATCATACCTTTTTTGAGCGGATACATATTTTCTGGTTTTGAGATTTGGTATCTACCTACATTTTTTTATGTAGGTATTTCTGTTTTGTTTTTTGATGGCTTCAAAAGGGACTCGCAAATTTTTTTCCCTATTTTAGCAATATCTTTATTTTCACCTTATATCCTTGCTTCTTTCCTCATTTTAGTTTTGCTTCGCTACATCAGAGAGTTTTTTATTAAGGAGTTGGAGAGTGAGGATTTGGGGGAGCGTTTTTGGAATTTGAGCTTGGTTGTTCTGTTTTTCATGGGTTATGCCGCAGGAACAATATATATTTTCTTCATTATAGATTTATTCCTTACTTTGTTCTTTTTGTGTTTGGCTTTGTTTTTGAATAATTTATATCTTTCTTTTTTGGGTTTTGTGCCGTTTTTGACTTCAGGAAAACCAGAATTTATCTTCCTATCTTTTGTGGGATATATAGTTTGTGTTTTGTTATTTCAAAGATACTGGAAATATGCAGTTTTGGTTAGTGTGGCTTTGATTTACTTTGTTCTGAAAAATTTAGAGTTTTGGTTTGGATTGTAAATAAAAAAATAAGGAATTTCACCTATTCCCTACAAGAAAAGAGGTTATGAGATCTGATAAGTTTATATATCTTTTTTTTAGAGCCTTTTGAATTATGGCTAAAACATCGCTCAAATCTTGTAGATCTGGATTTTTCCATCCACACTCCGCTTGAATTTCGTTCTGAATTCCTTCACTTTGAGCAAAATTTAACGCCCAACACTTTTCTATAATAAGAGAGCCAGAAAAAGATGGATCTTTGAACTTCGCATAAATTGCCCCCGCTATTCCATCTTTTTTCAGCACATCAAAATGCTCAGTATCTTCTTCATCTTTTTCAAAGTCTATTTGAAATACTGGAACTATTCCTTGCTCAGTAAATTGTAAAGCTGTTTCTGGCAAGTAATCACGCAGTGGCTTTGTTATAAACTTTGATAAGTTTATTTTTATGAATGTTATAGGAAATTGAAATGTTGGTAAAGGCAGGAAATTTATGAGTTCTGATACCTCAACAAATTCTGATTTTACTTTACCAAAAAAATCAAGCATTTTTACATAGTCAAAAGAAACTTGGGCAAGATAAATTTTTTGGCTCTCTGTATTTTTGCATATGATACTTTCAGATGGACAAATCGGAGCACTATCGTATGCTTTCCCAAGTTCTATTCTTGCTCTTTCAAGGTTCTCTTTGAACGAATTTACAATTTCATTCACATCTACACCTTCTTTGAAATAAAGAGATTTATCAGAAAATGTTGAAGGTACAATTTTTATCGTCTCAGGAGTTACTTGACCTTGAACTAATTTTTTCAATCTTTCTTTGAAATCAAGATTATGGCTTACGATATATTTTGTAATTGCGTAAATGAGCCTTGTGATTGCAGATATAAAATTTGCTTCCGCATATCCAAAGTATCCAGATGTAATGAGAAAATCAATTTTCTCCGGAGTTGTCCATCGCGCATTTTCAACTCTCTCGTAAATATCAGAAAGTTTTGAATGTAAATACTCAACTATGTCAAGTCCAAAGCTTGGTATCTGACCCAAAATTACGCTTTTTACATCAATTATTATACCTATGATGTTAGATTCAGGTTGACGCCCAAATCTTTTCTCAAACTCATCAAGATATTTTATGCTTATTTTCAAATCATTCTTTAACGATTTCAGCATGTAAGATATTATGCAATCTTTTTCATCTTCTTTACACAAAAATATTTTGAGATTCAGGTTTTCTCCATAAGGTACGATCAAATCAAAGAAAGGGAAAAATCCGTCTTTTTCTACCGTCAAAGTTATCCCGTAAGGATACCTTTTGGAAACAACTATAAATTCTCCGAAGCTATCTGTTATTTTCTCTTCGCTTCCTTCACCAACAATTACTTTTGCCCCCGGGATTGGATTACCTTTTGAATCAAAAACTTTACCGGTTATAAGAACTCCCGATAAAAGAACAATTTGAACTTGCGAACTTTCCTCAGTCGGAGTTATAGAAACCTGTTCTGGGAAAAATCCTTGCTTCATTGCATATAAAACTCGTGGTTTTTGAGCGGGCAAATTCATATACGCCATACCGTCATTCCAAGATGACATCGCAAGAAAATCATCACCAGCATAAATTATTACTCCTCCTTGACCATCTTCTGAAATTGCATTTACCCGAAGTGTAATTTGAGGGAAAGACAAACCAGAAAATGGGTCTGTTCCTTTTTTGATTTCAAAATCGTTATCATATCCATCTCCATCTGCGTCAAAATCTTTTTCATTTGGAATTGAATCAGAATCTAAATCTTTTGGATTGAAAGGAATATCGTATTTGAACTCATGTGTTATGGAGCATGGGAAGTTAAATATGAACCAGTTTTGAGTTATGAACCTGAAACTCGCTTGCTGACCCTTACTCCAAGAAAATAAGTCCGGAGGACATATTATGGGAGCGAATTTTTCAGGGTTCTGAATAGGTGGTTCATCAAGAACAGTATCTCCGGTTATTACAACATCAACCGAATTTATTATAATTCCGGCATCTTGCAATTCGGAAAAGATTATTTTGTGTTTGCCATAAGGTGCGTAGAGTGTATATTTTCCATCTTCTTTTACGGGTGCAAAAAATGGTAAAAATGCAACTCCAACAAGTTTGGGAAATCCCCGGAAATATGCTCCTCCCCATATTTTTGCTGCACCTGTTATATTTATGTTAAAATGTGTATCTTTTGTGATTTCAATTTCATCTGAGAACGCAAGATTATCTTTTTTTGCGTAAATGAGGTATTTGCCTTTTTTTAAGCTGAATTTGAAGTTCCCATTTATATCGGTCTTTTGCGGTGGTGCTCCGACTATTCCTACTTCTGCTTGAATTACCGGTTCATCTCCATACAGAACTTTACCTTCAAGTATAAAATACTCCTTTTTCCCACAAAAAGAAAGAAAGTTTAAGGCAATAAGACAAAAGTATATTAAGTTCTTTTTATTTCCAAATTTCACTTATATAAAAATTTTAGTCTAAAATTTATTTTTGTTGTTATTTTATGATTTAGCCGAGATTTCTTTTTCTGTTATGGGTTTTGTTTTATATGAGTCGGTGATTTGTGTTTTGATTTCAGCTTTCGGTCTTGCTTCAACAAGGTTCAAGTTTTTGGAGCTCAAACACTATGTTTTTATTGTTGTTATATCTGCTCTTTTGGTTCTTACAAGATACTTTTTCTCAAAACAAGAGAGCAGAATAAGACTTTTGTCTCTTCCATCATCTCTTTTGCTGCTTTTTCTTTCTTTGCCGTCTCCGAAGCTTTTTTTAATTTCATTTGTTGCGATTTACATTTTTTCAATTGAGATATTTTCTCCTTTTGAGTTTGGAAAAAAAATTCCCTTTTTGATAAAACCTGTTATTTTTGTAGTTTTTTATTTTTTGGGGTTTTACTATGTTGCAAATCCATTTTCTTTTGCAACTTACGATGCTCTTTATTATGCTCTTTTGATTGCAATTTTCGGTTTATTTTTTTCACTATCACAAAAACATTTTGCTTTCGGATTCCCAGCAGTTTTGACTTTTCCCATCTTCCACTCATCTTTACCCGTTATAGCACTATCTATACTTACTCTTTTATCTTTATTTTTTATGAGAAAAGAAAAAAAGAATTTTTTGCCCTCTGTTTTATCTTTGTTTTTTTTCGTCTTTGTTATCTTGTACCTTTATGATGCGCAGAGTATGCTCCCAGCAGGAGCTATATATATTTTTTAATTGATATATATTTTTTGATTGATTTGATTTTTTTGCTGACTAATATATGTTGCCGCTTATACATTTGGGGTATGGAATATACATTCCTATATATCCTATTGCAACCGCTATTTCAATATCTTTGGTAGCTTACCTTATTTTAAGGGAGGATGATAGATTTGCAGTTGAACTTGGGTTCTTTATTGTGTCTTTTATTTTATCTTCAAGAATTTTTTTAGGAAAGAAAATTCTGAATTTTTGGGAGAGCGGATATTCTCTCATGACGGGGGTAAGTATATCTTTTTTTCTCACACTTATTTTTCTTCTTATAAGAAAAAAAGATTTTTTATATTTTTTTGACCTGTGCTCAAAATATGCTCCGGTGGGACTTGCTACACACAGAATATTCGGATGTTTCCTTGCAGGATGCTGTTGGGGAATACCCAGCTCTTTTGGTCTTGTACCTCATCCTTGGTCCCTTGCATTCAAATATACTGGATACCAAAAACTTTTTCCAGTTCAGATTTTTGAAGGTTTGTGGTGGATAATTTCTTTTTTCCTTGTGAACAAATCAAAAGATAAAACATTAACTTTCCTTCTTTGCCTTTTCATATCAAGACTATTTGAATATCTGAGAGGAGATATTGAACTTTTTTTGTATATAGGTAGAATAAAAGTTTCATTTTACCAGATTTTGGCAGCTTTTTTACTCTTATCTACCGCAACTGTAAAATTTTTATTGAGTAAGAGAAAAGAAAAAAATAAAGGAAAAAATTAAAGAAAAGAAGAAAAAAATGTTTCCCGTTTTGTTTCAAGTTGAAAACTTCAAATTTTATACTTCGTTTCTCACTTTACCTTTGGTATCTTTGGTTTTCATTATTTTTAGCTGGAAAAGACTGAAAGAGATAGGATATAAAGATACCGAGATAGGTCAAATTATGATTTTGATATTTGTTTCGTGGGCTGTTTTCTCGCGCTTATATCTTATAGGTAAAATACCTTTCTTGAAAATTATCTCTGTTTGGGAAGCTGGGCACTCTATGATACTGGGAATAATTGGACCGATGATTATAACGCTTGTATATTTACTTTTGAAGAAGAAAACAATTTCTGATTTTTTTGATGCTATGGTACCTACCATAGCTTTATCGTTGGCTCTGCATAGAATTTTTGTTTGTTTTCTTGTGGGTTGTTGTTTTGGTAAGCCTTTCAGGTTTGGTTTGGTGTTTCACGAAAATTCGGCTGCCTATCTTTATTTTGGTTCAAAGCCCATTCACATCACACAAATTTATGAAGCTTTCTTTATGGGATTAACTTTCTTTTTACTTGAGAAAATCAAATTCAAAGAAAAAGGAGATAAAACCTTGTTTTTTCTTTTCATGCTATCTTTAATGAGGCTCGTGGTAGATAATTTCAGGGGAGATATAAAAGAGTTTATGATAAAGTTTGAGATTTTTGAGTTGCAGGGAATAACTTTATGGCAGGTCTTATCTATTTTCCTTTTTTTGTGCGGAGTTTTTTGGTTAAGAGTGCTCAAAATACGAGCCTGAAAGCATAAATTATTTTTCTCCTGAATCTCAATTTTTTTCTTTTTCTTGAAAAAATATTAAATGGCTCTACCCTTTAAGTTATCGGAATTATTGAGTGAAAAAATGCTTATAAAACATACAACAAGAGTAAATCTGATTTTTTAAGCTTTTATTATGTAGGTAATTTGTAGCTTCCGTTTTCCGATTACTTAAAGGCATGAGCCAAAAGAAATAAAATCAAGTAAAAAAGAATTAAAAAAGAAGATAAAGAAATTAAAAAATGAAAGTACGAGAAAAAATAAAAAGATGAGAAAAACAAGTTTGGATCTTATAGTTATTAACTTCATTATTTTGTATATATGAAACTTAAAGACAAAATCTTATCTTTTTCGGAGGAAAACATCTTCAAACAAAATATCTCATCTATTTCCGAAAACATCTCAAGAATTTACGAGGAAGAAATCTCACAATTATATAAAAAGTATT
>Ga0079995_1058758_pt1 | contig 70295 bp, 61 predicted proteins | sample FaiFalFF_MnMetaG_2_FD_69198 | JGI IMG/M metagenome (GOLD analysis project Ga0079995, IMG submission 69198) | Freshwater microbial communities from Yellowstone National Park, Wyoming, USA - Fairy Falls C (FF_Mn_C) (SPADES assembly) (version 4) | ecosystem: Environmental > Aquatic > Freshwater >... | reverse complement strand
GCGGGGCGGGGGTGTATGTGGTGCAGTTGGAGCGTGAGGGGCGGGTGGTTGGGCAGCAGGTTGTAGTGGTTGTGCGCTAAGGAGTTGCCGGCAGGGGAACCTTCCCCTGCCGGCTTTTGTATTTTTGCACACACTGAGTGAATGTGCAATCTTTTGGAGGAGTTGCGATGTGGCGCAGAGGGTTGACCCTGTTGGTCGCTATGTGGAGTGCCGCAACAGTAGTAGCGCTGGCGGGTACGATTATCAAGGTCCGTCCGCCGGCACTCCAGCGGCAGTGTGAGGGGGACACGCTGGTGCTCACCGTGCAGGCAGAGCCTCCGTTGGGAGAGAGTGGGCTGCAGTATCAGTGGTTCAAGGAGGGGCAGCCGCTCAGCGACGGTGGACGTATTAGCGGTGCGCAGACGAATTCGCTGCGCATTGTGAACGTCGTGCCGGCGGACGCGGGAGTGTATACAGTGGTCGTGATAACGATTCCTTCTGGGGCAACGGAGGAGGCGCAAACCGAGGTGACCATTGCGCAAGCGGTCAGTATCACGCAGCAACCTACGGGGCAGACGGTGTGCGTTGGGCAGCAACTGACCCTTTCCGTCCAAGCTACGGGGACGATTGACGGATACCAGTGGTACCACGATGGGAACATCGTTGCGGGAGCGACGGAGGCGACTTATACCACGACGGCATCAACCTCCGATGCTGGGGAATGGTGGGTTGTCATCATTAGCCCGTGCGGGAATACAATCTCGGAGCGGGTGCAGGTGACGGTGAATGAGCCACCTTCGATTGCTCAGCAGCCGCGGAGCGTTGCTGTGTGCCGAGGAGCAACGGTCACCCTGAGCGTCCAGGCAACGGGAACTGGACCGTTGCAGTACCAGTGGTATCAGGACGGGAATCCGATTAGCGGAGCCACCTCTGCGACGTACCAGTTCACCGCGACTCAGACGGCGCAGTACTCCGTGCAGGTCAGCAACGTCTGCGGGCAGGTAACCTCGGAGCAGGTGACGGTACGGGTCAAGGAACCAGCGCGGATCTCGCAGCAGCCTTCGGCAGATACGGTGGTTGCCAATCTTGGCAGCCGAGTTGAACTCCAGGTTGCAGCGACAGGCGAGCCGCCGCTCACCTACCAGTGGCACAAGGACGGCGCTCCAATCGCCGGGGCAACCAATCCGCTCTACGTAATTCCCAACATAGCGCAGTCCGACGAGGGTCTGTACTTCTGCGTTGTCACGAACGAGTGCGGCAGCGATACCAGCAGGACGGTGCTCGTGAAACTGATAGGCATATCTGAGCCTGCGGTGCTCAACGGAGTGCAGTTGTGGCATGCAGAGCCGCATCCGGTGAGCGCACAGGCGCGGGTTCGGTACGTGCTGCCCGAGGGTGGATGGGTGCGGCTGGAGCTGCTCGACCTGCACGGGCGTTCGGTGGCGACGGTGTACCAGGGTGTCCGCGCTGCAGGTGAGCACAGTGCCGTGCTGGATGCGGAGCGGTTGAATCTCCCAGCGGGAGTGTACGTGGTGCAGTTGGAGACGGCATTCGGGATTGTGCGGCAACCGCTCGTCCTCGTGCGGTGAGCTTGAACATCGGATACGGGAAGCCCGCTGCGGAGAATTCCCCAGCGGGCTTTTTGTGTCTTGTGCTGCTGGGAATGGTGCTGGCGGGAGCCAGGGGCTCCCTTGCGGCTGCGGTGCCCTCGGAACCGCAGCGGTGTGGATTTCCCCAGCAGCTGGAGCGGTGGCAGCGAGGGGAGCACCTCCTTTCCGAACGCCCGCAATTGCCCTTCGTTTGGGAGACCCCTGACGGACGCTTCCGCTTCCACTACGCTCTGGAGGGACCCAACGCCGTGCCTGCCGAGGATGCCGATGGCAACGGTGTGCCCGATTACGTAGATACCGCCGCTGCGTTCCTGAAGCTCGTCTGGCGCGTGCTCGTGGACACCCTGGGCTTCCCACCGCCGCCTCCGGACATGGGCGCAGGCGGCTCCGAGGCGTACGACATCTATTTTGTGAACCTCGCACCCGAAGGGCTCTACGGGGAAACCGTTCCGGAACGGCTGCTCCCCTCCGGCAGCGGATTGCCACGCTTTACCTCCTTCCTGCGTGTTGACAACGACTACAGCCCAGCGGACTCCTTCCAGGGGCGACGGCTCTACTACGAGAGCGGCATCCGAGCTCTCCGCATCGCACTGGCGCATGAGTTTGGGCATGCGATCCAATTCGGCAACTACGGCATTACCCGCCGAGGCACGCTGCTGTATGAGCTCTACAGCACGTACCTGGAGTGGCGCGTCTTCCCCGATACGCGCGATTACGAGCAATTCCTGCCGGAGCTCTTCCAGAAGCCGGAGAGCTGCGTCTTCGGTCGCGCCGACGATGGCTGGTTGGGCTACCGATTCGCTCTCTTTGGGCAGCACGTATACTTGCGCTATGGGGATGAGCCGTGGCGCCAGATGTGGGAGCTCATTGGGCGGGGGATCCATCCGTATGCGGCGCTCGACAGTGCGCTCCGGCTGCGCTGCCAGACATCGCTTGCGGAGGTGTGGTGTGGGTTCGTCGAGTGGCTCTACTACACCGGTGAGCGTGCTCGACCTGGGTATTTCCCACAGGAGCGGGCTCGCCACTACCCGATGGTGCGCTTTGCCTGGAGTGAACGCTTTGCACCACCGCGCCAGATGTGCTCCGGAGAGCTGCAGCCCTTCGAGTTCCGCTTCCTGCGGATTGTCTTCCCGTCGCGCGGGGCAACACCCGATACGCTGGACGTGGGGCTGAGCAACCCGGACCTGGCAGCGGTCGTGGGGGCAATCGCGCGCCGAAGTGGCTATGTATTCCTCTGCGGTAGCGATGTGGAGGGCGAGCCCCTGCCCGGGACGCCGTATCGGGTGCGGCTGGAGGATCCGCAGCAGCGGCTCTGTAGCGTGCGCTTCTGGAATACGGGCGTACCGGTGGAGTTGCTTGCAGAGCCCTTTCCGCAGCCGTACGTGCCGGGGGAGCACGAACGGGTCTGCTTTCCGCTGCCCCAGGAGAGCGAGGGAGCAGCACCGGAGCTGGAGCTGTTCACGACCGCGATGGCACCCGTTCTGCAGCGTTCGCTGCGGGTGGAGCGGGTCGAACACTGGTTGAGCGGCTGCATCGAGCTTCCGGCATTGCCGCCGGGGATGTATCTGTTCCGCGTCCGCGCGGCGGGAGCAGAGGCGTGGGGGAAGTTGCTGGTGAAGGGCTCGCCATGAATGTTGCGCTCGAAGTGGAGGGGCTTGCCAAGGCGTACGTTCCCGGGCGGTGGGTGGTGCGGGAGCTCTCCCTGCGGCTGGAATCGGGCGATTCGCTTGCGGTTGTGGGTGCCAACGGAGTCGGGAAGACAACCCTCATCAAGCTCCTCGCAGGGCTGCTTGAGCCAACCGCAGGGAGGGTTCGCCTGTGGTCCGAGGGGCGGCAGGCGGCGCCGGCGGAGGTGCTCTCCCGATGGATTGGAATCGCAACGCCGGCGATGCAGTTGTACGGGGAATTTCGCGTGGAGGAGCTGCTCCGCTTAGGGGCGCGGCTCCGTACGTGCGCTGTGCTCGATGAGCGGATTGCCCAAGTGCTGGAGCGGTTGCAGTTGAGCGCGGTTGCCCAGCAGCGGATTGAGGCGCTCTCCTCCGGAATGCAGCAGCGGGTTCGGATTGCGCTGGCGCTGGTGCACTCCCCATGGCTGCTGCTGCTGGACGAGGCGACGGCGACGCTGGATGCTGCCGGCATCGCCGCGCTGGAGGAGCTCGTCGGTGAGCATTGCCGCAATGGGGGAATCCTCGTTGCGGCGACGAATGCCGAACACGAACGCCGATGGTGTCAGCGGGTGTTGGACCTATCGGAGATGCGCGGATGAAGCACACGTGGGCGTGGCTGCCGTTGGCGTTCCTCTGCGGGTGTATGCCGCCTATGCGCGGCGAGCAGCCCTGCAGTGGGTGGGAAGCCGTGGTGAACTTCCGCCTTCCGCCGCGGATGGACTTCTGCGGTGAGCCCGTGCCCCTGGAACGAGAGGATGTTCGGGAGGCGCTGGAACGCGAATTCTACCTCCTACTGCAGCAGCCAGGGCAGTTGGTGCTCTACCTCAAGCGTTCGGGGCGCTACTTTGAGCTCTTCGAGCAGGTGCTGCGTCGAGCGCAGATGCCCTCGGACCTCAAGTACCTTGCCATTGCGGAGAGTGCGCTGCTGCCGACCGCGCGCTCGCCGAAGGAGGCTGTGGGGCTGTGGCAGATAATCCCCGAGACGGCACGGCAATTGGGGTTGCGTGTGGATTCACTGGTGGATGAGCGGCGCCATCCGGAGCGGAGCACACAGGCAGCGATCGAGTACCTGCGGCGCGGATACGAACGCTTCGGCAGTTGGACGCTGGCAGCAGCCGGCTACAACATGGGGCACGATGCTCTCCAGCGGCAGTTGCAACGGCAGGGGGTGCAGAGCTTCTACGATGCCTTCCTCAACGAGGAGACCACGCGTTACATCTACCGCATCCTCGCCATCAAACACCTCCTGGAGAACGCGGCACAGTTTGGGCTTGCCCTGGCTCCATACCCTGCGCTGCGGGGACGGCGCATCCGCTGGGAGCGCGAGATACCCGACCTGGTTGCCTGGGCGCGGCAGCAGGGGGTGCGCTACCGGGATGTGCGCGTGCTCAACCCCTGGATTCTGCGGGACCAGCTACCCGCCCCGCCACCAGGAGCAGCGTACGAGATCCTGCTACCACCGGAGTAGCACTCACGCCGACGCGCCCTGCGGAGCCTCCTGCGCCGAAAGCAGCTCTTCGGAGGTCACAAGGATTGCCCCAGCGCGGCGCATCTCCTCCAGTGCCCGCTCGCCATCCCCGGGCGAGACGTTGACCGCGCGGACGGCATCGGTGACGACATAGGTGCGGAAGCCTTCGCGCAGAGCGTCCAGAACGGTGGCGCGGACGCAGTAGTCGGTCGCCAACCCGGTGACGTAGAGCTCCTCCACGCCGTGCCGACGCAGATACTCGGCGAGGTTCTCGTTGGTGGCTTCGAAGGCGGAGTAGCCATCGTCGCGATTCCCCGTGCCCTTGAGGAAGACCTGGTCAATCCGGTCGGCACGGAGCGCCGGATGGAACTCCGCCCCCGGCGTCCCCTGGACGCAGTGTGGAGGCCATTTCTGGAAGTGCACCGTCTCGCTTGGGTGCCAGTCTTTGGAGGCGAGCACGAGGGGGAAATGGTCCATCAGCCGGTTGATAACGGGCACCACCTGGTCGCCCTCCGGCACAGGGAGAGCTCCACCAGGGCAGAAGTCGTTCTGCACGTCCACGATGAACAGCGCCTTCATGGCTCGGGAAAGGGCTCAAGGGACAGCTCCGCTGCTATAGACGGAGCGCCTCCTGCACGAGTCTATCGCGCAACTCCTTGAGCTGAGCGCTGATGCCGACGGGGTAGATGTGCGGGTTCTCAAAGCGTTTGTGCGGTGCCGGGAGTGCGGCAAGGCGCTCAGCCGCGTAGGAGCGGGATTCTGCCGGGGTTGGGATCGGGCGGCACAGCTCTCCATTGCGCACAAAGCAGTGCAGGAGGGGCTCAGGGCTGAGCCCATCTACCGCAATGCGCTGCAGCGGGAAGTAGGGGTGGTATAGCTCCTGTGGGGGCTCGGACTCGCTCTCCAAGGCGATGCCGTCGGCAGCGAAGCTCCCGTCGGCGGCGCGGTAGCGGAGGAGCTGCTTACGCCCCGGCAGCAGCACCTTGGTGAAGTCGTCGGAGACCTTGAGTGTGGGGCGTCCGGCGCATTCGACGAGCTTGTAGACACCGTCGAGCGCTGGGCAATCATAGGCGGTGACCAGTCGAGTGCCTACGCCGAAGCCATCAACGGGCGCGCCTTGCTCCAGGAGGCTGCGGATGACGTACTCATCGAGCTGGTTGGAGGTGAAGATCTTGACGTAGTGCAAGCCCGCCTCATCCAGGAGCGCCCGAGCCTGCTTGCTGAGCGTTGCCAGGTCGCCGCTGTCGATGCGCACGCCCAGCAGCCGGTAGCCCTGCGCCTCCAGCTCCTTGGCGACCTGGATGGCATTGGGGATGCCGCTGCGGAGCGTGTTGTACGTGTCCACAAGCAGCACGCAGCGGTCCGGATAGATTCGGGCAAAGGTGCGGAAGGCTTCCAGCTCGTCCTCGAAGCTCTGGATCCAGGAGTGCGCCTGTGTGCCGGTGATGGGGATGCCGTAGAGCATCCCTGCGACGACGTTGGAGGTGGCATCGACTCCGCCGATGTAGGCGGCTTTGCTGGCGAGCACCCCGCCCCAGCCTTGGGCGCGCCGCAGTCCGAAATCGGCAACGAAGCGCTTGCCAGCAACCCAGCGGATGCGGGCAGCTTTGGTTGCAATCAAGGAGGCGAAGTTGAGCAGGTTCAGCACCAGTGTCTCCAGCAGCTGCGTCTCCAGCAGCCCGCCCTCGATACGCACCAACGGTTCGCGTGGGAAGACCACCTCGCCTTCGGAGACGCTCCAGATGGAGCCGCGGAAGCGGAAGGTGCTCAGGTACTGCAGGAACTCTTCGCGGAAGCCGTGCGCTCGGAGGTACTCCAGGTCCTCCTGGGAGAAGCGCAGTTCCAGCAGGGCTTCCAGCAGGTCGCTCAACCCTGCAAAGACCACGTATCCGCCGCCGAAGGGATTGCTGCGGAAGAAGTACTCGAAGACCGCCGGGAGCTCGGCGCGTCCGCTCAGGAAGTAGCCCTGCGCCATCGTGAGCTCGTAGAGGTCGGTATAGAGTCCAAGGTGCTGCAGGAAGTCACGCATTGGGGTTGCTGTGGCTGACGAACTCTCCAAGGGCTTCGGCGTAGCAGCGCTGGGTCTGCTCCTCTTGCAGGAGCGCCTTCAACAGGAAGCGTGGAGGGGCGGCTCGGAGCACGTGCGCAGTGCAGTGAAGCCGAGCCCCAACGGGTACGGGGGCGCGGTAGTGCAGGCGCAGTCGGCGAGTCCATGCGGGCATTCCCATCGCAGAGAGCAGCTTCCCCATGGTCTCGTCCAGCAGCAGGGCGATGATGCCGCCGTGGAGAACACCGGGTTTGCCTTGCCAGGTGGGATGCCCGCGTACCCAAGTGGAGATGCTCTGTGCCGCGCGGTTGTAAAGGAAGCTCAAGCCCATCCCTTGAGGATTGGCACCACCGCAGGCGATACAGGCTTTCTCCGGGTGCGGACGCAACAGCACGTGCTCCTCTGCAGGCTCCAGCGGCTCGATCACCACCGGGAAGCGCAGCTCGGGCAGGTGCAAGCTGTAGTACGGTCCCCAAGGCTCAAGCCAGCGGGCAAGCTCCAGGAGCGCCGCAGGCGCAAGCCGTCCCCATTCCCCTACGGGGGCGGCGTGGTAGAGAATCCCCTCCGCGGAAAAGCGCAGGAGCTCTGGGACGAATGCAACGGCAAGCCCACCGGCGTAGAGGAGCTGCCCATCGGCATAGCGCTGGAACACAATCGGGGTGTCGGCGCAGCGGACATAGTTGCGTTCCCCTGCGCAGAGAACCACGTACGGGTAGTCCGGGTGCTGCCCCGTGGTGTTGGGACGTAGGTGGCGGAAGAAGAAGCGGAGGAACTCCTCGTCGGTCAGCTCCGAACCCTCGTGCCAGAGCCGACCGTAGAGGTCAATCTCGTAGAAGTACTCCCGCTGTGGCTGCAGCGGCGGCATGGTCTGAAGGCGGGCACCGACGTAACTTTGCAGCCGCGAAAGTACATAGTGCACGTGGAACGACGCAAGGGTGCTGCGATGGCGGTCTACTCTGCGCAATTGCCTCTGGGGAATCCGGTGCCGGAATTTGAGCTGCTGGATGTGGTCTCCGGGCAGAAGCGCTCGCTGCGCGAGCTCAAATCCGACCGGGCAACCGTCATCATGTTCATCTGCAACCACTGCCCGTACGTCAAGCACATCCAGCACAAGCTCGTCGAGCTCGCGCGCGAATACATGGCGCGTGGGGTCTCCTTTGTGGCGATCAATCCGAACGACCCGGAGAGCTATCCAGAGGATTCCCCGGAGAACATGCGTGCAGTTGCCCAGCAGTTGGGTTATCCCTTCCCGTACCTCTTCGACGAGACGCAGGAGGTTGCCCGGGCATACGGTGCGGCGTGCACGCCGGAGTTTTACGTGGCTGATGGAGAGTTGCGGCTGGTCTACCACGGTCGCTTCGATGCTTCAACCCCTGGCAATGGGCTGCCGGTGACGGGCGAAGAGCTGCGGGCAGTCCTGGATGCCCTGCTGGAGGGGCGTCCCGTGCCGCAGGAGCAGTACCCTGCCCTGGGATGCAGCATCAAGTGGAGAGCTCCGCAGCGCTGAGCTGCCTCACCGCGTGGGGTGACCTGGAGCAGCACTGGCAACGAGGCAAAAGGGCAAGTTTGCAAGTAGCAAATCCGTAAATGCAGCGGCAGAGGGAAAGATGAAGCGGTGGCTCATTGCCACGGTGCTGGGTGCTTGCACTGTTGCCTCCGCTCAGGAGCTGCGGGTTCATGGGTATGTGTTCGGCGACTACTGGTACAAGCTGCAGGGGGATAGCCTATCGCTGCCAGCACAGTATGCGCCCTTCCCGAAAGCGATGCAGGCGTTTGAATTCAGGCGGGTCTACCTCTACACCGATGCACGGCTGAGCGAGCGCTGCAGCGCCCGGCTGCTCCTGGAGGCAAACGATGGCTCTCTGGACGCCGGACGACGCTACTCCTTCTTCATCAAAGAGGCATGGGTGCGGTGGCAGGGACTGCTCCCAGCAACGGAACTGGGGCTTGGAATTCTGGGAACGCCGACGTGGCGCTTCTCCGAGGATGTCTGGGCGTACCGCTCATTAGAGAGGACCGTGCTGGACTTCTGGAAATTGGGCAATGCGGCGGATTTCGGTGCCGCTGTAGTAGCCACCCTGGGGCAGCAGGCGCCGCAACTCCGGCTTTGGGCTATGTTGGGCAACGGTAGCGGTGTGCGAGCCGAAGGAGATTGCTACAAGAAGCTCTACGGCAGCGCTCTGCTCCAGCTTCCTGGCGGAGTTGCTGTGGAGCTGTACGGGGATTGGGAGCCGATGGGCGATGCTCGGGAACGCACCACAGCCAAGGTAACGGTGGGGTATCGCGCGGAGGGTGCTGCCGTTGGGGTAGAAGCCTTTGGGCACGAATCCGGAACCACGCACCCAGCAGGAGTGAGCGCGTTTGGGTGGATACAGCTGCTTGGGCAGCCCGACCTGCGCTTTGTTGCTCGCGCGGATTGGGTGGACCGAGATCGCCGGCAGCAGGACGCCGGGGAGCGCGTGGTATTTGGGCTCTTCGGCGTAGATTACCGCCCGCTGCCGCAGCTCCAGTTGATGCCCAATCTCTGGTGGCTGCGGCGGGTACCGAAATCGGCAGCCGAATCGCCCACAACGATGGCGGTGGTGCGGATGAGCTTCTTTGTCCGATATCCGTAGCGCCGGATGCGTGTTGCACTGTTGGGCTGCGGTGCGATTGGTTCCAGTGTTGCCGAGGCGCTTGCCCGGGGGGAGGTGCCGGGGGCGGTGCTGTGTGCGGTGTTCGACCAGGTGGCAGAGCGGGCAGAACGGGTGAGCCGGCTGTTTGCGCCAGCGGTTCCGGTGGCGCGCAGCATCGAGGAGTTGCTCGGGTCCGGCGCCGAACTGGTTGTGGAGGCAGCCTCGCAGCAAGCGGTGCAGCAGTACGGAGAGCGTATCCTCCGCGCTGGGTGCGACCTCCTGGTGCTCAGCGTTGGAGCCCTGCTGGAGCCACCAGGGCAGGAGCTTCCAGCAGAGGCGGTGCGCTTGGGACGACGGCTGTACATCCCCTCGGGTGGAATTGCCGGGATTGACGGGGTGCGCGCTGCCGCTTTCCGCGGGGAGATCGAAACGGTGGTGCTCACGACGCGAAAGCCTCCGCATGCGCTCTCGCCGGAGACCTTGGTGCAACATCTGCAGTTGAAGCCGGAGCAGATCCAGCAGCCGACACAGGTGTACGAGGGCTCCGCCCGTGAAGCAGTGCGCCACTTCCCCGCCAACATCAACATCGCTGCAACGTTGAGCCTGGCGGGGATCGGACCCGAGCGGACCCTTGTGCGGATTATCGCCGACCCAACCCTCTCGGTCAACGTGCACGAGATCTACGTCCGCGGCACCTTTGGGGAGCTCACGTTGGTGGTGCGGAATATCCCGCATCCGGAGAATCCGCGCACGAGCTTGCTGGCAGTGCTCTCGGTGCTGGAGATGCTACGCCGGATCTGCTCCCCTGGGATTCACCTGGGCACGTAACTACTGCAGCAGCAGCGCCACTGCGCAGCCCACTGCCAACGCCGTAGAGATGGACACTGGCAGCCACACCGGACCCAACCACGGGCGGGGGAAGAGCAGGAAGAGGTCCAGCACCACCAGGGAGCGTGGCCAGCCAACCAAGCGGCGCAGCCAAGCGTAGTAGCTGACATCCCACACACCGAAGCTCCAGCCCAGCACCAGTGGCGCCCGAGCCAAACTTGGGGCGCTCAGCAGCGCAATGAGCACCAGGAGTGCCAGCACAGCAAGTTCGCGCAACTGCTCAAACCGCAGAAGTTCGCGCGGAATGCGCTCCAGTGCCAGCACATTCGATGCCCCTGGTGGAATCCCCAGCGCACGCCGCAGGTAGGCAACGGTCAGGGCTTCCCAGTACCCCAGCACGATGGCAAGGAATCCCGTTGCCAGCAGCAGGAGCATTGCAGGGCGGCTTACACGACGCGTTCGAGCACCTCGATGGCTGCCTTCAGGCGCTGCCAGTGTTCGCGGTAGAGCGTCGGCAGTGGGAGCTGCCCAGCAGCGAGGAGCTCGGCTCCGTGCTCCGGCGCGCTACTGGCGAGCGCGACCGCAGTAACTCCGGCGGTTGCCCGCACCAGCCCTACTGCCAATCGGGCGAAGGGAACGGGCGGGAGCTCACGTCCTACGGCTTCGTGCAGCAGTTCGCGCAGCCGCCGTGCACGCTCCCAGGCGCGGGCAGCGTAGTAGCGGTCAATATCGGCAAGCGCCTGCCGGAAGCGCTCCTTGTAGTGCTGCCAGAGGCTGTTCTCCGCCATGTTCAGCATGCGCACGGAGGATTCCACCGTGCGGAAGCGCTCCAGGAGATACCCCGTGCGCAGCTCCTCCCAGTCCTCGTAGCTGGCGCGCTGCTGCCAGTGCTCCTCCAGGAAGAGCCCCAACGTGAGCGATTCGCGCAGGAGCTCCCGTTGGTACGGCTCCTGGAGCTGCGAGACGAGTGCGTGGACGAGCTCGGCTTCGGTATGTACAAACTCCCGGAGCTGTGCCCGAATGTGCTCCAACGACACCAGGCTGGAGCTGCTCAGCGGGGGTTCGCTCAGCCGAACCCGCCGCCCTCGGACCACTGCGTTGAGCGGACGGTAGGCAAGGACTTGGAGCCCAGCGCTGAGGGCATACTCCAGCACGGTGCGCTGCCCGTGGTTGGGCTCAGTGGCGGCGGAGTGCTCGAACAGGTTGAGCGGTAGCGCCAGAAGCCGGAAGTGGTGCTGGGCGCCAGCAACGCTCCGGGCAAGCTCAAGTAGCTCGGCTGCCGAGAGGAAGAGCGGATCGGTTGCCGGGAGGTGGAAGCTTTCGGAGAGCACGCCGTAGAAGCGGATGCGCCCGCTGTGGACCCATGCCTCCAGCGCGGCAAAGGCGCGCTCCAAGCGCAGGAACAGCTCGCGCCGCACCTCCTGGAGCGGAATCCCGCGCTGCAATGCCCATTGCAGGAAGAGCTCAGGACGCTGCAGCAGAATCCCCGCCACGCCCCGCCGACCCAACCGCTGCTCCGCTGCAGCGAGCTGCTCCTGCAAAAACTCCGGATGGAGGCAGTGGCTGACACCCTCGGAGAGCCGGACCAGCTCCGGATAGGGGTTTCCGCTGCGTTCCCGCTCCAGAGCGCGCTGGTAGAGCCCGCCCTCCAGCAGTCCAAGGGTGCTGAGCGCGTATACGGCATCCTCTGCGGTTGCCGAGCCCAGAAGGGCTTCGGCTGCGCCGTCATCGTGGCTGGGGAAGGAGAGGAATAGGCGAATCCCCTGCTGCAGCATCTCCTCAAGCCGTTGTGGGGCATTAGGCGCCAGCGAGAGTCGGCAGGCAGAGATCCCCACCGGCGGCAGCGAGACATCCTCCGCCGAAAGATGTTTCAGCTCCATTGGGCGATCCCCTGTGGCAATACCCAAGGTGCAAAAGTATGGAGAAGCGCGCACGTGGCTCCTGGCAATGCTGCCGCTGAGTGTGCGTCTGTGGCGCCAAGCAACCAACACGGAACCGATGGGGACGCAGCGGATCTGGATTCTGCCCGACTTCCTTGCCAGCCAGATCGCTGCCGGGGAGGTCATCCAGCGCCCGGAGTCGGTGGTCAAGGAGCTGGTGGAGAACTCCCTGGATGCCGGAGCAACGCAGATCGCCGTGAACGTGCGCGGAGCCGGCAAGCAGCTCGTCCACGTTGTGGACAACGGCTGTGGGATGAGCCGGGAGGATTTAGCGCTCTGCATCCGGCGCCATGCCACAAGCAAGCTGCGCTCCGCCGAGGATCTGCACCGCATCACAACGCTGGGCTTCCGCGGCGAGGCGCTGGCAGCGATTGCAGCGGTTGCGCATCTGGAGATCCGCACCCGGACGGCAGAGGAACACACGGGCTGGCGTCTGCTTTCCGAGCCGGATGCCCAGCCACGCATCGAGCCCTGGGCAATGGAGCCGGGAACCCAGGTCTTCGTGCGCAACCTCTTCTTCAACGTCCCGGCGCGCCGGAAGTTCCTGCGGTCGGACCTGAGCGAATTCCGCCTGGTTTCTGACCTCATGGTGCGCTTTGCGCTGGCAGCTCCGCACGTGCGCTTGACCTTCAGCGATGAGCGCACGCTGATCTTCGATTTGCCGGCGGGGACCTTGCTGGAGCGGCTGGAGCGGTTGTTCGGCGAGGAGTTTGCGCGCGCGCTCATCCCCGTCGAAGCTGCTGAGGAGGGGGTCGTACTGAGCGGATTCATCGGGCATCCCCAGCAGGCGCGTCCCAGCCGAGCGCAGCAGTTCCTCTTCCTCAACGGGCGCTGGATTCAGCACAAGGGCATTGCCCATGCGGTCTTCACCGCCTACGAGCAGCTCTTGGAGCCGGGGACCTTCCCGCCGTTCGTGCTGTACCTGCAGCTCGATCCGGAGCGCGTGGATGTGAACGTGCACCCGCAGAAGCACGAGGTCAAATTCGAGGATGAGCGCTTCATCTACGGCGTCGTGCACACGGCGGTTGCCCGGGCGCTGCAGAGCCACAATGTAGCGCCGACCCTGGGGTGGGAGCTGGCACAGGCTCCGCTGGAGCGCCAGCCCGATCCGCAGTCGGGACAGGTCCTGGTCAATCGCCTCACGGGCGAGATTGTGCTGCCGGAGCGGTTCCACCGGCGGGCTGCACCGGTGGGGGCGCGCCCGGTTGTGCTTCCGGCACCGTCAGTTCCGTCTCCGGCACCAGCACAGCAGCCCGAGCTTGCAGAGCTGCCCCTTAGCCCGCGCTGCTGGCAGCTCCATCGCCGCTACATCCTCTGGGAGACCCCACAGGGGGTGCGGATTGTGGACCAGCACGTTGCTCACGAGCGGGTGCTCTACGAGCGCATTCTGCGCCTCTTCGAGCGTGGGGAGCCCCTCCCGCAGCGGTTGCTGCTTCCGTTGACGGTACAACTGGACCCGGCAGCCTTTGCGACGCTGGAGGAGCTACGGTCGGAGCTGGAGCGCCTGGGCTTTGAGCTGCGGCTGCTCCCGCCGAACCAGGTGGAGCTGCAAGCGGTACCGGCGGAGCTCCCCCCGGGCAGGGAGGAGCAGCTCCTCTGCGAGCTCCTGGAGTCCTACCGTGAGTACGAGCAGCATGTCCCCGGTGGGGTGCGCGAGCGCGTTGCCGCTGCACTTGCCTGCCGCATGGCGGTCAAATCCGGGGAGGAGCTTTCGGAGCTGCAAATTCGGACGCTGTTGCAACAGTTGCTCGAATGCCGCTTGCCGTATGTATGCCCGCACGGACGCCCCGTGTTCGTGGAGCTGCCGCTGGAGGAGCTGGATCGCCGCTTCGAACGGCGCTGAGGGGTGCCCGGAGCGGGGATCGAACCCGCACGGGGCTTGCGCCCCACGGGATTTTAAGTCCCGTGCGTCTACCAGTTCCGCCATCCGGGCGGGGCGGCAACGCAAATTTAGCCGCTGCCTCCGGAATCCGAGCATAGCTGCTGTGGAAGGTGCTAATTTTGTTCCTCCCTGCGCCGGCACGGAATGAAGACGCTTGAGCACATCCGCAACTTCTGCATCATCGCGCACGTGGACCACGGGAAGTCCACGCTGGCGGATCGGCTTCTGGAGCTGACCGGGACGCTCGATCCGCGCCAGTTGGGGGTTGAGCAGGTGCTCGATGACAACCCCTTGGAGCAGGAGCGCGGCATCACCATCAAGCTGCATGCGGCGCAGATGCACTACCGCGCTGCCGACGGGAATACGTACGTGCTCAACCTCATTGATACGCCGGGGCATGTGGATTTCTCCTACGAGGTCTCGCGCTCGCTGGCGGCGTGTGAGGGGGCACTGCTCATCGTGGATGCCAGTCAGGGGGTGGAAGCGCAGACCATCAGCAACCTGTACCTGGCGGTGGATGCCGGGCTGGAGATCATCCCGGTCATCAACAAGATCGACCTGCCCAGCGCTGCCGAGATGATTCCGCAGGTGCGCCAGCAGTTGGTAGACCTCATCGGCTGCCGGGAGGAGGAGATTCTGCTGGTGTCGGCAAAGCACGGAACGGGGGTGGACGCGGTTCTGGAGGCGATTGTGCAGCGGATTCCGCCGCCCAAGGGCGATCCCGATGCCCCTTTGCGGGCGTTGATCTTCGACTCGATGTTCGATCCCTACCGCGGCGTGGTGGTCTACGTGCGCGTCTTCGATGGGACGCTGCGTCCGGGGCAACGGGTGCTCTTCTGGGCAACGCAGCAGGTCTACCAAGTGGATGAGGTCGGCATCAAGCGACTGCGCCACCAGCCAGTGGAGGAGCTCAGCGCGGGCATGGTGGGCTACTTCGTTGCTAACATTCGCCGCGTGCAGGATACCAAGGTCGGCGATACAGTCACCCATGCCGAGCGCCCGTGCGCGGAGCCGGTGCCGGGCTTCCGAGAGGTCAAGCCGATGGTCTTCTGCGGCATCTACCCGGCGAATTCGGAGGACTTCGAGCAACTGCGCGATGCTCTGGCGAAGCTGGCGCTCAACGATGCCGCAATTGTCTACGAACCGGAAAGCTCGGCAGCCCTTGGGTTTGGCTTCCGCTGCGGCTTCCTGGGGCTGCTCCACATGGAGATTGTGCAGGAGCGGCTGGAGCGGGAGTTCGGACAGAACATCGTCGTCACCGTCCCCAACGTCCGCTACCAGGTGCGCAAGACCAACGGGGAGGTCATCTACGTGGAGAACCCCGCGCAGATGCCGCCGCCCACCCTCATTGCCGAGATTGCCGAACCATACATCCGTGCCCAAATCATCACCCCCAGCGAGTACATCGGCGCCATTCTGCAGCTGTGCATTGAGCGGCGCGGAGTGCAGACGGGCATCTCCTACCTGCTGCCGACGCGCGTAGATCTGCAGTTTGAGCTCCCGCTGGCGGAGGTCATCTTCGACTTCTACGACAAGCTCAAGTCCGTCTCCCAAGGCTACGCCTCGCTCGACTACGAGCCCATTGGCTATCGCCCCGGCGACCTGGTCAAGCTGGACATCCTCATCAACGGGGAGCCTGTGGATGCGCTCTCAATGATTGTGCACCGCAGCCGTGCCTACGATTGGGGGCGCAAGCTCTGTGCGAAGCTGCGTGAGCTGATACCGCGCCAGCTCTTCGAGGTGGTGATTCAGGCAGCCATAGGTTCGCGCGTGATTGCGCGCGAGAGCATCCCGCCGCTACGCAAGAATGTGCTTGCCAAGTGCTACGGCGGAGACGTCACGCGCAAGCGCAAGCTGCTGGAGCGCCAAAAGGAGGGCAAGAAGCGCATGAAGCAGGTCGGGCGGGTGGAGATCCCGCAAGAGGCATTTCTGGCAGTCCTGAGCATCGAGAAATGAAGCAGCAGCTACGGCAAGCCATCGGAGTACTTCGGAACGGGTGGCAGCGCTACCGGCAGTGGAATCGGCGTCGTAAGGAGCGGCGTCGCAAGCCGCAGAATGCCCTGGAGGCGGCGATCTCGTGGGTGCGCAGCCTCTTGGGCGCCCTGGTGGTGGTCATGATCATCAACGGGCTGGCGGTGGCGTCCTTTGTCGTGCCCACCGGCTCGATGGAGAACACCGTGATGGCGGGGGATTTCCTCTTCGTCAACCGGCTGATCTTTGGACCCTCCACGCCGCAGATCATCCCGTTTGTGAACATCCCGCTGCCGTACATCCAGTTTCCGGGGCTGCGCCGCCCGCAGCGCGGGGATGTGATCGTGTTCATCTTCCCCGGCTACCGCGACGAGGTGCGCCCGCGCGAGTTCCAGTACTACCTCAAGCGCTGCGTTGCCGTTGCTGGGGATACGCTCGAGATCCGCAACAAGCGCGTGTTCGTCAACGGGGTCGAACAGCCCCTGCCACCCAAAGCGCTTGTGACCACGCTGCCGCCACCGCCCAACGACCAGTACCGCACCTTCCCGCGCGGACGCGGCTACACGCGCGACAACTACGGTCCCATCCGCATCCCGAAGCGTGGGGACACCATCTGGCTCACCCTGCAGAACCTGCTGGAGTGGGACATCTTCATCCGCCGCGAAGGGCACACTGTTGCCGTGCAGCAAGGGCAGATTCTCATTGATGGGCAGCCGCGCAACTTCTACGTCGTCGAGCGCGATTACTGCTTCGGCTTAGGGGATAACCGCGACAACAGCGAAGACAGCCGCTACTGGGGCTTCATCCCGATGGAGAACGTCGTCGGCAAGCCCATCATCGTCTACTGGTCGTGGGACCCCAACATCCCGCTGTGGTCAATCTTTGCAAAGCTTGCCAGCGTTCGGCTCAGTCGCATCGGTACGCTCATTGACTGAGGATGTGTGCACTGTGGGTGTGGCGTGCGCGGTGTGCCCATGGAGAGCATGCAGCAACGCTTGGAGCAAGGGCAGAGGCGGCAAGGGAGCGCCTGAGCTGGCGTGACGTTGCGGCGGTCTTTGCCGTTGCGCTCCTCGTTGGGATGCTGCTCAAGGGCTGCGTTGTGGAGATGTACTGGGTTCCTTCGGGTTCGATGAGCCCGACATTGCTGCCGGGCGATTACGTCATGGTCAGCAAGGTCGCCTATGCCCTGGGGCTGCCCGAACGGCTCCCGCTGCCGATGCTGCACCTGCCTTGGGAGCTGCGCTGGTGGTACCGCGGCATCCAGCGCTGGGATATCGTGGTATTTGAATTCCCACAGTCGAGAGAGCTGCACTACTACCTCAAGCGCGTTGTGGGCTTGCCCGGGGATACGCTGCGCTTCTCCGGTGATACGCTCTGGATTGGCACCCAGGGGTACCTGCTGCCAGGGCTGCGCGAATCACGGCACCGCGTGGTGGTGCCCTACCGGGGCATGGTGCTCGAACTCACACCCTCGGTCGTGGAGCAGTTCGCCAGCGTCTTCGCCGAAGAAGGGGTCCAGGTGGAGTGCCGTGGAGACCAGGTGCTGCTCAACTCCGTGCCGGCACGCACGTATACGGTGCGGCAGGATTACTACTTCGTCATGGGCGATAACTACGAGCTGAGCTTCGACTCGCGGCATTGGGGCACAGTGGCGCAGCGGCGCATCCTGGGGAAGGCGCTTTGCATCGTCTACTCGCGCGATACCGCAACGGGCAGTGTGCGCTGGACCCGAATCGGACGCTTCCTGCACTGATGCGCGGCATCTACGTGCATATCCCCTTCTGCCAGCACAAGTGCAGCTACTGCGACTTCTACTCGGTCGTGCAGTTGCAGTTTACCGAGCAGTTCGTCCGCGCCCTCTGCCAGGAGATGCAGCTCTACGCCGAACGGATGCCGGAGCTTGCCGAGCAGCCAATTGCAACGGTGTTCCTGGGCGGTGGGACGCCCTCGCTGTTGCCGCTGCCGCAGTTGGAGGCAATTGTGCGGCAGTTGCGTGCGCTGTTCCCCATCGCCGAGGATGCGGAGTGGAGTATCGAAGCCAATCCGGGCACGGTTGACCTGGAGCGTCTGCGGGCAATTCGGGCACTGGGATTCCGCCGCATCAGCTTCGGAGTGCAGTCCTTTCAGGAAGCCGAACTGCGCTTTCTGGAGCGCATCCACACGCCGCAGGAGGCGCGCGCTGCTGTGGAATGGGCACATGCGGCGGGATTCGATTCCATCAACGTGGACCTGATGTTCGCCATCCCTGGGCAGACGCTGCGCTCTTGGGAGCGCACCTTGCAGGAGGCGCTGGCATTGGCACCGCACCACATCTCCGCCTACAGCCTCATCTGGGAGCCGGGCACGCCGCTGTATGCCCGCTGGCAGCGCGGAGAGGTGCATCCGGTTGCCGAGGAGCTCGATACGCAGATGTATGCCCTCGTTGCCCAATTCCTGGAGGCTGCCGGGTACGTGCACTACGAGGTCTCGAACTTTGCGCGTCCGGGGCACTGCTGCCGGCACAACTTGCTCTACTGGCACGGGCAGGAGTACCTTGCCGTTGGTCCCTCTGCGCATGGGTTCCTCCGAGGGCGCCGCTACTGGAATGTGCGCAGCCTGCACGGCTACGTGCGGCGGATCGCTGCCGGAGAGCTCCCCATTGCGGGGATGGAGCAGTTGAGCGCCTGGGAGCGGCTGGAGGAGCTGCTCTTCCTGCAGTTGCGCTCGGATGGGCTGCGCTGCCGGGAGCTCCACCATGCGTTTGGGCTGGACCTGTTCGAAGCGGAGTCAGAGCTCTTCCGGCAGTGGGAGCACGCCGGGTGGGTGCGGGAGTGTTCGCCGGAGCGGATCTGGCTCAACTGGCGCGGCTATGCCATTGCCGATGAGCTCGCTGCCGACCTGATCGCCCGCGCAGAGCGGCTGTGGGAGCGGTACTTCGGGCAGGTTGGGCTACCGACCCTTGCGGTCCAGAGCTCGCTTGTCGAGCAGTAGCCGGCGCAGTTCCTCGGCGGTATGCACGGGCTCCTGGCAGGCAAACTGTGTGCACACGTACGCCGTTGCCCGCTCGGGGAGGGAATAGAAGCGCCATATCGGGGCAAGCTCCTGGAGGGCATGCCAATCGGCTACTGTGCTGGCGCCAGCGGCGGTGGTGTCCGGAAGATACGCCTGCTGCAGCACGCTTCGGAGGGATTCCCACTGAGCATCCGGCTGTGGGGAGAGCAGGAGGAGCTGCGTCCCGGGCGTGCGGACGCGTTCCAGCGCCATGAGCAGCGTGGGGAATGCCATCGGGACCCGTTCAAGGGCGTCGGGAAGCGCCGCAAGCGCTTCCTCTGCCCATGCAATCCAGTGCTGCTGACCGGTGAGCTCGTACAACTGCACAAAGAGCAATGGGGCAAGCCCAGCACCGGAGGGAGTGGCTCCATCGGCGCTTTCGATAACCGCTGTGGGCAGCTCATTGGCGTGGATGGGGGCAAGGGTGAAGGCAGCCAGCTCCGGGCTCCAGAAGCGCTCCCGCAGTGCCCGACCCAGTGAGAGCGCCGCTTCCAGCCATCGGGGTTCGAAGGTCGAGCGGTAGAGCGCCAGCATGCCCCAGCACAGGTAGGCGTAGTCATCCAGCAGCCCGGGGATGCTCGGCTCACCTTCGAACGAGCTGTGGAGGAGTTCGCCTTCGGGGGTGCGGTGTACGCGGAGAAGCCAATCGGCGGCTTGGCGAGCCCGAGCGTGGTACTCTGCTGCTTGGAGTGCGTCCCCGGCGGTGCACAGGGCAACGAGCATGAGCCCGTTCCAGTCGGTGAGCACCTTTTCGTCGCGCAGGGGAGGAATTCGGCGGAGACGGTACTGGAGCAGGCGCTGGCGAATCTGCTCCCAGTATTGTTGGGCTTGTGGCGGGCTCATGCCGAAGCGCTCGGCGATACTGTCCCAGGGGGCGGTCTGGAAGAGCACGTTGGCGCCGGTGTCGGCGAAGTTGCCCTGTGGTTCGGCACCGAAGGCGAAGCAGAGGAATTCGTACTGCTCGGGGGTGAGGATTTGGCGGAGCTCGGCATCGTGCCAGAGGTAGTAGGCGCCTTCGGTTCCGGCGCTGTCGGCGTCTTCGGCGCTGTAGTAGGCACCGTACGGAGCACGGAGGCGCTCGTCGGTGTAGTGGAGGATTTCGCGCACGGTCTGTGCCCACAGCTCCCGTCCGGTGATGCGGTAGGCTTCGGCATAGGTGAGCGCAAGGAGGGCTTGGTCGGAGAGCATCTTCTCAAAGTGCGGGAAGCGCCAGCGTTCATCGGTGGCGTAGCGGTGGAAGCCGAAGCCGACGTGGTCCCAGATGCCGCCCATGCGCATGGCGTGCAGGGTGTGTTCGCACGCCTCCAGGAGCTCTGGGTTGCCGGTCTGGAAGAAGCGGAAGAGCAGGAACAGCAGTTGCGGTGCCATGGGGAACTTCGGTGCGGCGCCGAAGCCGCCGTGCTGGCGGTCCCATTGCTGGAGCAGCTCCTGTGTGGCGCGTTCGGCAAGCTCGGGTGAGCTCTGCGCGTTACCCTTCGAGGGAGCCAGGGCGGCGGTGATCTGGGCGGCGTATTCGAGCAGCTCCTGCCGCCGAGTCTGCCAGAGGTGTGCGATGTGTTCGAGCAGCTCCACCAGCCCGGGGCGCCCAAAGCGGGCGCGCTTCGGTAGGTATGTGGCGGCGAAGAAGGGCTGCTTGTCCGGGGTCATGATGATGGTGAGCGGCCATCCCCCGTGCCCGGTCAGAGCTTGGCAGACCCGCATGTAGAAGGCGTCAATATCGGGGCGCTCCTCGCGGTCCACCTTGATGCTGATGTAGGCACGATTGAGCACTTGGGCAACTTCGGGGTCGGCGAAGGATTCCCGCTCCATCACGTGGCACCAATGGCAGGCGGAGTAGCCGATGGAGAGGAAGATGGGCTTGTCCTCTTGCCGGGCGCGCTCAAAGGCTTCGGCGCACCAGGGGTACCAATCCACCGGATTGGTGGCGTGTTGGCGCAGATAGGGGCTCCTCTCCTGTGCCAAGCGGTTCGGCATGGTGGGCTCAGGTGCGATGTTGGGCTTGCCAGAGCCGGAGCAGCACAATGAGCTGACCGGCATGGTAGGAGGCGTGCTCGGCGATGTGGTGCACGAGGGTGGAGCGGCGCACGGGAAGGCGTTTGCGCCCGACGAAGCAGGGCTGCTGCAAGGCTTCTGGCTCTGCGCGGCGGAGCTGCTCCTGGATCTGCCGGAAGGTTGCCTCCAGCTCCTGCAGGAGCTCCTGCTTGCTGCAGCGGCTGGGGAGCCAGTCCTGTGCCGCATGGGCAGCGAGCTGCTCGGGGTCGGCGGCGGGGTCAAAGGCGTAGGCTGCAAGGCGCTGGCTGGAGCGGATGAGGTGCTGGATGCGCGCCCCAATGGAGGGCACTCCCGGGGCGGGTTCCCACCAGAGCGCTTCCTCTGGGGTGACCTCCAGGTGCTGCCGCGCCCAGTAGAGTGCTTGCTGCAGGCTTGTGTGCAGGTCGCGCATCTGCGGGGCGGCGAGCTCGTCTTCGGGTTGCAGCCACGGTTCCATGGGCGGTGCGTGGAGCACTGGGACAGACTGGCGTGGCAGACGCGCGCCCGGTGGAAATATTTCCCTGGCGTAGTTTTGAGCTGCATCTGTGGGTCACGTGCGAGATTCGATGCGACGCGAGCTGCATTCCTGGTGGAGTCCGGCAGCGGAGCGCACACTGCGCATTGTCGTCTACGGGCACTGGGGGATTCCGATTCTGATGTTCCCGACAGCAATGGCGGATGCGCTCGAGTACGAGCGCTTCGGCTTGGTGGAGGCGCTCCGAGGGTGGCTCGAAAGCGGTCGCTGCAAGCTCTACTGCGTCGATAGCCTCAACGCCGAGAGCTGGCTGGCGCCACCGGAGGTGCCTCCGGCGGTGCGCTCCCAGCGCCATCGCGCGTACAACCGGTACATCACCGAGGAGGTGGTGCCCTTCATCTACGCCGATTGCCGCGGTCGGCAGCCCATCCTCACCGCCGGGGCTTCCTTTGGGGCGTACCATGCGGCGAATCTGTTCTTCCGCCGTCCGGACCTCTTCGTGGGCGTTATCGCGATGAGTGGAGAGTACAACCTGCTTGCCTACACGGGCGGCTACATGGACGAGGAGTGCTACTTCAACTCCCCGGTGCACTACTTGGCGAACTTGGATGACTCCGTGTGGTTGCCGCTGTTGCGTTCGCGTCCGCAGCAGTATTTCGCCAGCGGGCAAGGGGCGTATGAGCGCCCAGAGGCAACGCTGGAGCTATCGCGTGTCCTTTCGAGCAAGGCGATTCCCCACGTTGCCGAGCTATGGGGAGCGGAGTGGGCGCACGACTGGCCCACGTGGCGGGCAATGATGCCGGTGTACCTGGAGCGGGTCTTGAGCGCAGAGCCGCTCCTGTTCAGCATGGTCGAGAGGTAGGACTTGCCGAAGGAGAGAGGGATGGCTCGGAGCACCTCCTCACCGCAGCGGCGCGCAGTGCAGCAAGGGGATTGGCTTTCGCGCCTTGTACCGGAGCGGTACCACGACCTTGTGCTCTGTGTGCTGCTGTGGGCAGCGGTGTGGATTCTCCTGGCGCCGGCGATCTTTGGGAGCGGTGTGTTTGCGGCTGCAGATAATCTGGCGTCCTGGAGCTTCCAGCCCTATCTGGAAGCCGCGCGCCGCGAGGGGACCTTCCCGCAGTGGATCCCGTACATCTTCAGCGGGATGCCCTCGTTTGCTTCGCTCCTTATCACCGGGACACGCTGGTGGGACATCCTCATGCAGCTCACCATCGGGGTGACGCACGTGGTAGGGGATGTGCTGCGGAGCGATGCCGCACGGGTGTCGTGCTTCTACGTGCTCTACGCTATCGGTGTCTACGCCCTGCTGCGCTTCCGTGTGGGGCATCGCCTGGTTGCCTTCTGGGGAGCACTGGCGGCGGTGTTCTCCACCTTTGTCATCGTCTGGATTATGATTGGGCACAACACGAAGCCATGGGCGTTGATGACGCTGCCGTACGGGCTGCTCCTGCTGGAGCGGCTGCGCGAGCGCTTCTCGGTGCTGTGGTTCGGGCTGCTGGTGGTGGTCTTCCACGTGATGCTGCTCTCCAGCCATGTGCAGATGGTCTTCTACCTTGCGCTCATCTACCTCATCTACGGGCTGAGCGTGCTGCTGGTGCAGCTGCTGCGGCGGGAATCCCTTGTGGGCACAGTGCGTGCGGCTGCGTGCGCGGTAGTGGCGGCAGTGCTGGCTGCGGGGATGTCCGCCGACCGGTTGCTCAGCGTGCGGGAGTACACGCCGTATTCCACGCGCGGGAGCTTGCCCATCCATCTGGATTCGCTGCAGCGGCAGAAGGCTGCCGAAGGTGGGCTCGATTACGAATACGCCACGAGCTGGTCCTTCAGCCCGCAGGAGATGATCACCTTCCTGGTGCCGAACTTCTACGGCTTCGGGAAGCTGCACTACGAAGGACCCCGGACGGGCTTCCGTCCGGTGGTGCTGCATACGTACTGGGGGCAGATGCCCTTCACCGATGCCGCCAACTACATGGGGATTGCCGTGCTGGTGTTGGCGCTCTTTGGGGCATGGACGTTGCGGCGCGATCCGCTGGGCATTGCGCTGAGTGTGTCCTCGGTGTTGGGGTTGCTGCTGTCGTTTGGGAAGAACTTCCCGCTCGTCTACGACCTGTTCTTCTACCACGTGCCGCTCTTCAACAAGTTTCGGGCGCCGAGCATGGCGTTGGTGATGGTGCAGTTTGCCGTCCCGATCCTGGCAGCTTCCGGGCTTGCGCGGGTGCTGCGCTGGCGGGAGAACCCCGAACCCCAAGTGAGTGCGCGCTTCTTCCGTATTGCCGCCGGCGGGCTTGCCCTGTGGCTTGCCATCGGCGTGATTGTGGCACTGGGGTTTAAGGATGCCTACCTGCGCGCCGTTGCACAGAGCGCAACAGGCAAGCAGCTCCCACCGGATTTGCACGAGTTCATCTGGCAGGAGATGATCGGCGATTGGTTCATCACCGCCGCAATCGGGCTGCTCACAATTGGACTGCTGTGGTGGTATGTCCGAGGGCGCCTTGCGAGTGCATGGTTCGGGATTGCTCTGGTGGGGTTGCTGCTCTGGGACCTCTGGCGGGTTGCGCTACGTCCGATGGAGCTGGAGCGCCGCCCGGGAGCGGAGGGGATCTTCCGCCGGACCGACGTCATAGAGTTCTTGCAGCAGGACCGCGATCTCTTCCGCATAGCGGATTTCGTCAGCCAGGTGCCCAACGCGATGGCGTACTGGTTCTTGGAGAACATTCACGGCTACCACGCCGCAAAGCTGCGCGTCTACCAGGACCTCATGGATGTGGCGGGGAAGGGCGGCGGCTCGGTCATTGCCAATCCCTTCCTGTGGAATCTGCTCAGCGTCAAGTACGTGCTGGTGCCGCAGCAGTTGCAGCATGAGGCGCTGCAGTTGGTGTTCCGTTCGCAGCAGACGGGCACGTTCGTGTACCGGAATTTGGCGATGCACCCGCGCGCCTTTCTGGTGGATAGCGTCGCGGTGCTGCCACCGATGGAGATCCTGCGGCGCTTGGAGCGTGGGGATTTCGACCCGCGCCGGCTCGCCTTCGTCGAAGAGCCGCTCGAGCAACCCATCGAGCCGGCAGGCGAGCAGGCACGGGTGATCGTGCGCGTGCACAAGAACGAGTACATCCGGCTGGAGGTGACGGCTCCGGGGCGCAACTTCCTCTTCCTGAGTGAGATTGCCTACCCGCCGGGATGGCATGCATTCGTGGATGGCACGCCGACGCGGATCTACAAGACCAACTACGCCTTCCGCGGCATCATCGTGCCGCCGGGCACGCATACGGTGGAGTTCCGCTACCGCTCGGAAGCCTTTGAGCAGGGGCGCACTGTGAGCTTGGCAGTCAACATCGCCGTTCTGGGACTGCTGGGATTCGGTGCATGGCAGCAGTGGCGAAATCGTCAGAGGAACCAGCGCACCTGAGCGGCGTTGCGATGGAGACTGCTGAACTCATCGAATGGTGCCGGCAAGAGGCAGCGCGGCGCGGTTGGGTGGAGTACCCAGAGGAGCTGCTCCAACGCTTGCAGCCGGAGCAAGCCGAGGCAATTGCAGCAGCGCTGCGGCGCACAACGCTGATGCGACTGCCAGAGGCGGAGATCCGCTTCTTCGAGTGGCTGCGCCAGGCGGACCCGCCCGTCTGGCAAGACCTCTGGGGTGACCCTGATGCCGAGCCCTACATCGTGGGCATCTCCTTCCTGCCCCAGTTGGTGCGCGAACCGCAGCGCGGCTTCCCCATCTGCGACCTGCAGACGGTGGACAACTACTACTTCACTCCGGCGCACATCACGCCTGTGGAGGGGCGGCTCTTCCTGGAGATGGCGCAGGAGGCGCTGCTCAAGGGCGAGCCCTTGACGCTGGCGCAGCGGCTCCTGCTGGAGATTAGCCTCGGAGCGGTGGATATCTGGCACCTTGCCTACCACCGCGGCTGGAGCCTGGAGGAGCTCAAAGCCGCCGTCGCCGAACTCGCCGAGGCGAAGGTCCTGATACACCTCCGCCGCGCTGAGGAGCTTGCCGACTACGTCGAGTAAGCCCGCTACGGCTGCCAATCCAGCGGGTGCAGCGGCAGCGGAAGCCGGTACCGGTGGAATGCATATAGGTCCGGCAGTAGCCGCAGGGAGAGCACCCCACGCCATCGCTGTGGGGGAACGAAGAGTAGTTCGCCGCTGAGCTCCCATGCACCGCCGTGCCGTCGAGGCGATAGCCCCAGCGCCAGTCCGAACGCACGGCTCCAGCGGGTGCTGCGCAGTTTGACCCCTTGTGCCCAGGTGCTTCCCGCATAGCTCACTATGCCTGCGCGCCAGCCCAGCGCCGGCAGCAACGGCAGCGTCCCCAGGGAGCGGAGCTCGGTGCGGAGCTGGATTGCATTCTCGGCAGCCGGACCGGGGAAGGGCAGCACAGGGAAATCCGAGAGCACGTCCAGACGATACTGTGCAAAGCGCTCCCAGTTCCAGAGCGTCTGCTGCCGTAGCTCCGCACACAGCAACAGGTGCGGGCTCCAGCGGTACCAGCCGTGAGCAGCGGTCTGGAGCAGTGTGTAACGGGCTTGTCGGGCAATGAAGGCGTTCCCCGCAGCGATGCGGAGCGCTCCGAAGGCGCGCCCGCCGAGGAGGAGACCGGATTGCTCCAATTCGCCAGCGAGGTAGCTCAGCCGCTCACCGCCGTCCGGAGTGGGGAAACCGATGCCGAGCGTTACGGCACCCCAGGCGCCGGTCAGCAGCAGAATGGGCAGCTCAGCACGGTCGGGCGCGGCGCTCCGCTCCCCACGCCGAGCCAGCGACGCCACGCCGAGGAGCACCCACGCAGTGTTGTCGAAGGCTTCGGCGTACGGGGCTGCCGTCGCACCCCGGTGGCGCGCCAGCAGCAGTGTGAGCAGGAGCTCATCGCGGCGGACGGTGCGCCAGCGTAGCCATGCGCCAAGGAGCTGCTCGCGGCGATGGTAGGCGGTGGGAGCAGGCGAGCGGAAATCCCATCGGGTGCCGTTGCTGTAGTGCCAGAGCAATCCGGCATGCCAGCGCGCAAGGGAGGGCAACGCTGCCGCATCCCCAATGTGGAGAGCAAACTGCTGCCGGAAGCGGTCGAACCGAATCTCCCCGGATGCGCGCGAAAGCAGCGGTACGGCGACGGTAGCGCCGGCGGCGGCTTCCCAGCCCAGGTCCAGCTCGCGTCGGTAGCGGAGGGAGAATCCCGCAGAATCCCCGAGGCGCCACAGAGGCGCAAGCTGCACTGTGAGCCCTGCCGAGCCGATACCCTCTGTGAGCTGTCCGCTGGGCAGCGCAGCGGAAGCGCATCGCAGCCGTAGCCGTATTCGCTTCCCGAAGCCTTCGGCGAGCGAGTCGGCAAGGAGCTCGGCTTCTGTGAACCATCCACTGGCGCGGAGCCGGTGGAGCTGGAGGGCAAGCCCGGCGGAGTCCACAGCGAACAGCCCCTCGCGCCCCAGCAGTTCGGCAAGCTGTTGGAGGCTTGGGGGCGCCTGCGGGCAGAGCAAGCTCCATTCGGACCTGTGCGGTGGCAGGTACTCGATGGTAGGCAGCTCGGGAGCAAGCTCCTGTGCGAGGGAAGCCAGGGGAGGAATCAGCACCACCAGCGCACGTCCGAAGCTCATGCCGCGTCCGCTGCGCGAGCCTGCTGGAGAGCTTCCCACATGCGGTAGAGGAGCTGCTGGATACCCTCGCCCGTGAGAGCGCTGATGAGCAGCGGGGATTGCCCATCAATGCGGAGCGTGGAGAGCTGCTGGCGCTGCTCCTCGGAGAGCAGGTCGGCTTTGCTCAGGCAGATGATGCGCCGCTTTGCAAGCAGCTCTGGGTTGTAGCTGCGTAGCTCCTGGAGCAGTGTGGCGTAATCGGCGGCTGGGTCCGGGGAGGTGGACTCCAGCAGGAATACCAGCACACGGGTGCGTTCGATGTGGCGCAGGAACTGCAGCCCAAGCCCGCGCCCGCTGTGGGCGCCTTCGATGAGCCCAGGGATATCGGCGACGACGAAGCTCTGCTCCGGTCCCAGCCGCACCATGCCCAGCACGGGGGAGAGCGTCGTGAAGGGGTAATCGGCGATTTTGGGGCGCGCTGCCGAGATCGTTGCCAGCAGCGTGGATTTGCCCGCGTTGGGGAATCCCACCAAGCCGACATCGGCAAGCAGCTTCAGCTCCAGTTGCAGCAGCCGCTCCTCACCTGGCTGACCTGGCTCGGCGAATCGGGGAGCGCGATTGGTCGGTGTAGCGAAGGCAGCGTTGCCGCGTCCGCCGCGCCCACCGCGAGCGACCACAAGGCGCTGCCCTGGCTCGGTCAGGTCGCCCAGAATCTCCCCCGTTATGGCGTCGCGGACGAGCGTACCACAGGGGACGCGCAGCTCCAGCGGCGCACCACTGCGACCGGTGCGGTTGTTGCCTTCACCGGGACGCCCGTTTTCGGCAATGTAGACATGACGGTAGCGGTAGTCCAGCAACGTCGAAAGGTGCGGATCGGCGACCAAGATGACATCGCCACCGTTCCCGCCATCGCCACCGTCGGGTCCGCCTTTGGGGACGTACTTTTCACGCCGGAAGCTGACGCAGCCCCGACCTCCATCGCCGGCTTTGACGCGGATGATTGCCGTGTCAACGAAGGGCATTCGTGCTCGGCAAGCTATACAGCTCCAGAATGTGCTGGCGAAGGCGCTGGGCGGGTGTGTCCAGCGGGTCCAATCCCAATCGCGCAAGCCAACGGTCCAGGAGCGCTGAGGCGGCTTTCCAATCGGGGCAGCGTGCCAGTTCGCTCAGGAACTCCTCGTACGCTTCCTTGCCGCCGAACAATGCGGCGTAGCGCTGCTGGTTTTTGGCGGTGCGGAGCGAGCTGACCCGTTCGGGGAAGTCGGGAGCACCCTCCTGCACCGGAGCAGCAACCGGCTGTGGTGGTGTTGCCGGCGGTGCAGCTTCCTCCGGCAGGAACTCCCGCTGCCAGGATGCCTGAAGCATCTCCGGGCTGACGCTGCCGTCGCTCCAGAGCACCTCCTGCGGCGGCATCGAAGGCAGCAGGAGGAGCTCGAGATACTCGGCGTCAGCGGTGGGTGCGGCAGCATTGGAGGCGGGAGCGGATTCGCCCTCGGAGGCAACCAGGGTAGCCTCGGGAGCAGCTTCGGGTTCGTTTGCAAGCGCGGATGCTGCTGCCGGAGATTCCGCTGGAGCTGCAACGGGGTGGAGGGGATCAGCAGCATCCGGGGTGGGGACGGTGTCGGCGGCAGATTCCCCGCCGGTGCTCAGCGGAGTGGGCTCGGGGGGCGCTTCGGGTTCCTTCGAGGAGGGAGCAGGCGCTCTCGGCGGTGCTGGGGCTGCACCGGGGAGGTCTCCGGCAGCGGGTTTGGCAGAGAACTCCAGTGGCAATGGCTGTGCACCGGGGAAGGTGGGTTCCAGCTCTTGCAGCAGTTGCTCCACCAGGCGCAGGAAGAGCTCGTGTGAGAGGAAACGCACTCGGTTGCGCTGCAGCAACTCCTCGAGCTGCTGTGCCAGGTAGCGGATGCCTTTGTCGTCGAGCAGGATGATGAGCGCCGCTGTGGGGACCGCATCTGCGGGGACATCCGGCATTGAGGCGAAGAACTGCCGCAGCGGTGTAATGAGCTGCCAGAACTGCTCGGGGGTAAACTCCAGGACGACGTCATCTGCCTGTTGGAGCAGCCGTTCAAACTCCACCACCGGTAGGAGCGCCGTTGGCTCTGCAGCGGGCAGCAGCTGGCGCAAGGCATCGGTGAGGTAGCTGTAGTCTGCGAGGTAGTCCAGCCGAAGCCGTATCTCCTGCAGCGGCTTGACCGGTTCCCCACGGAAGACAAAGTACTTCAGCGTGGTGCGGGGGCGGCACAGGAAGTTCAGCCGCACTTTGACGGCGGCTTCCAGCAGGGCATGCAGCTCGGCTTGTGGGAAACGGGCGTGGTGCAGGAGGTAGCTGTCCAGCTCCTGCAGCAGTGGCTGGAGCGGAGCGTCTGAGTACGGGAGGAAGGGATGGTGCAAGCGGCGCACGCGCTCCTCGTACAACTGCCATTGGGCTTCCGCCTGGAGGTAGCGCAGGTAGGCGGGCTCGTGCTGGAGCAGTTGCTGCAGCAGCGGGAGCGAGACCGAGGGCTCGGGCACTGCCACCAGTGCCTCCAACCGCTGGAGCTCCAGTGCGATCTCGCGCTCAAACACCTTGCAGCCACTTCGCTGTTGGACCTGCGACGCTGCTTCTCTGTGCGGTGCTGCTGCAGAGGCGCTCTTCCGAAAGGTGCCGCAGAGCTGAGCGGCGGCTTACCATTTGCTCATCCTGGGCAGACGGTACGAAGGTCGGCGCAGGACTGGTCCCAGGATTGCTCCTGCAATGAATCCCCCCAGGTGCGCCCACCACGCCACACCGCCGACGCCCTCCTGCGGGAGCATCGTTGCGTTGAGAAACTGCAGGAGCGCCCAGAAGACCAGGAAGAACCATGCCCGCACTTCGATAGCAGTCGAGAAGAACCCCAGCGGCATTAGTGTGATGATGCGCGCGTGGGGGAACAGCATCAGGTAGGCGCCCATGACGCCGGAGATTGCCCCGCTTGCCCCGACCGTGGGGATGAGGGAGGTTGGATTGAACATCACGTGCGCAACCGCTGCCGCCGCACCGCACAGGAGGTAGAACAGCAGGAAGCGCACATGCCCCATGGCGTCCTCGACGTTGTCGCCAAAGAGCCACAGGTACCACATGTTCCCCGCAATGTGCAGGATGCCTCCGTGCAGAAACATCGAGGTCAGCACCGGCTGCCACCGCTCCCACGACAGCGGCGGTTCCTCGAGGAAGTACGCCGGAATGAGCGCATAGTTGAGTATGAACTGCTCCAGTGCCTCCTGTGGCAGTAGCATCTGGTAGAGGAACACCAGCACGTTGATGGCGATCAGCCCCAGCATAACGACGGGGCGCGAGGTCGAAGGAATGTTATCGCGGAGAGGCAGCATGTGCCTTTGCGTGCAGCAGGTGTGACCTCACAACGCTGTGGCGGCAGCCGAGCGCTGCCATGGGTGTTCTCCCCGCAGGAATGCTTCCGCTTCGGCAACATCTTCGGGGCTGCCCAGGAAGAGCGGCACGCGCTGGTCCAGGCTGTGCGGCTGGATGGAGAGGATCGGGCGCGTGCCATCGGAGGCGCGTCCGCCGGCTTGTTCGACCAGGTACGCTAAGGGATTCGCCTCGTATAGCAAGCGCAGCTTCCCGTTGGGGTTCGCGCTATCGGCGGGGTACATGAAGATGCCCCCGTAGTGCAGTACTCGGTGCACGTCCGCAACGGCAGTGCCGATGTAGCGGAGCGCATAGGGACGGCTGCCGTCTCCGGAAGGGGTCTTCAGGTACTGGATGTACTGCCGCAGTCGAGGATCCCAGCGCAGGGCATTGCCTTCGTTGATGCTGTACTGCTTGCCCCGACGCGGGATGCGAAGCTGCTCGACCGTCAGGAAGAACTCCCCCAGCGTGGGGTCGTAGGTGAAGACATCCACGCCGCGCCCAGTGCTGTAGACCAGCGTGATGCTGCTGCCGTAGCAGACGTATCCAGCGGCAACTTGACGACACCCAGGCTGCAAGAGCTCTTCGATGCTGGGCTCGCGCGAGGTGTCTTCGACCGGACGGCGGTAGATGGAGAAGATCGTGCCGATGGTGACGTTGACGTCAATGTTGGTGGAGCCGTCCAGCGGGTCGAACAGCAGGATGTACTTCCCGCGCCGCTCGGGCGGCAGGATGATGGGTCCGGCGCTCTCCTCGGATGCCATAGCGCAGAGGTGACCGCCGGGCTCCATGGCGCGGATGATGACCTCGTTGGCGTAGGAATCGAGCTTGCGGACGGCTTCGCCGTAGATGTTCGTTGTGCCGGTCAAGCCCAGGATGTCGGTCAGCCCAGCGCGGCTCACTTCGCGCGCAATCAGCCGAATTGCCAGGAGCAGGTCTCGGAGGAGGCGCGAGAACTCCCCCGTTGCATGTGGGTGAAGGTGCTCCTGCTCGGCAATGTGCCGTTCGATCGTTACCAGGCGCTGCGCTGTGACGATTGCCATCCCGGGCAGCCCGAGCGTGTAACCTACTCAGCAAGGCGGATTGCCAAGATCGGGCACTTTGCCTTGCGCAAGACCCGTTCGGTGGTGCTGCCGAAGAGGAAGTGCTCCAATCCGCTCCGACCGTGCGTCCCCATGGCGATCAGCCCGATGTTGTGCTCTTGGGCGTAGCGGATAATCTGCTCGGAGGCGCGTCCGTAGAGCACCTCTCCGCGCACGGAGATTCCCTGGGCACGCACCTGCTCGACGAGCTTAGCGATCTCCTGCTGTGCCATTCGCGAGAGCTCCTGCTCCAGCTCGCTCAAGCCCAGTTGGGAGTAGCCCCAGTCAGAGGGGTAGATGAGCGGTTCGACCACGTGCACGATGTGGAGCGTTGCTCCAAGCGCTTTCGCCAGCGTTGTGGCGTATTCGAGGGCTTTCTGTGCATGCTCGGAGAAGTCCGTTGGCACAAGGATGTCGGCAATCTGCTGCATGAGACGGAATGCAGATGGTTTACTGATGGCGCAAAGATAGCGGATTTTCCCGCCACAGATGCTCACCAGAGCTGCGTGTGGACGCCGTAGCGGAGCTGGAGTTGGCGACGCGCTGCAAGGGCTTCGGCAGCGGTGCGGAATCCCCAGAGCTTGAGCCGATAGGCGGGTTGCCCATTGAGCACGATGAGCTCGTAGTAGGCGCGGTAGCCGCGCTCCTCCCACTGTCGGACCGCCTCCAGTGCGGCGCTCTCCGTTGCTACGTGTGTCAGCAGCAGCTCGTAGCCTCCGGGTTCGAGCCATCGGAGCTCGACCCGACGGTTGAGGGTGGCTTGCCAGGGTTGCTGTTGCAGGAAGTGCAGCGGACGACTGCTCCCCTCGGAGCGCAGGCGAAGCTGCCGTGCCGGAACACCAAGCCGGAGCAGGCGCTGCCGCACAGCATGAGCGCGGCGCAGCCCCAGTTCCCAATTCAGCCGGGCGTCCCCCTCCAAGCTGCTGTGCCCGACAAGCTCGACGACCCGTTCGGGATTGAGCCGTAGAAGCGCTGCCAGGCGCTCTAGCACCGGCTCGTAGGCTGCTGCAATGCTGGTGTCCCCACGCTCAAAGAGGCAGACCGGCAGGAACTCCGGCGTAAAGCGCGGAGGGACGTCTTGGAGTCTGTATTCGGCGGTCTGCGCAGCGGTGCGGAGCTGGAGCGTTGCTGCAGTGCAGCCTTCGGGCATGCGCAGGCTGATGCGGTAGTGGCGGTGGAGTCCGCGCAGCAGGCGAGCGGTCCACGCTGCAACGGAATCCCAATCGGGCTGGGTAAATTCGCCGAAGAGCCCACCCGTGTATGCTGCCAGATGCCTCCAGGAGGCGCGCTCGCTTGCCAGCCCCAGGTGCACGACCGAGACCGGAATCCCCAGCCCTCGGGCAAGGTTGGCGACCTCCTCCAGCTCGCACATGAGGGAGCAATTGTCCGCATTGCCGGTGATGAGCAGCAGGAGCCGTTGGCGGCTTGCAGGCAAGCGCTGCCAGTGCTGCAGTGCCTGCAGCAGAGTGCAAAAGGCTGCCGAAAGCCCTTCGGCGGGCAGCAGTCCGAGCGTATCCACCACCGCTGGGTCAGCATCAGCGGAGGTAAGGAGGTGAAGGCGCAGAGGTACTTCGCGGAACTGCAGCAGGATGAGCCGGTCGGCGCTCCACAGCTCTCGCAACACCGCCAGCAGGAAGCGGCGGAGGGCTTGGGGCTCTCCGCGGGTAAGCTCGGAGCGATCCAGGCACACGAGGAGCTCATAGCCGCTGGTGTCAGTATACTCCCGTACGCTCTCAGGGGCAAGGCGGTACTGCCGTTCTCCACACCGGGCTTCGATGTGCCATTGCGGCGGCTGTGAGGGGAGCGCAGCCACCCGCCACAGCTCCGGAGAGGTCACCCAGAGCTGGTGCGGCAGTGCAGCGTTCGGAGGGTATGCGACGCGAACGACCATGGGGCTGTACTCCACCGGTGGTCTGGAGGGGAGAGCGGTCTCAGCACCTTCGGCGGTTGCGCTGCCTGCAGGCACCACCGCGATGGTCACGGAGCGGTGGAGCTGTGCCCGATCCCGTGTGCGGTACGCCGTGATGGTGTACGTAGTGGTCCGCTGTGGTTGGAGCTTGAGCTGCCCCTTCGGCGGGAGGGCACCGGCAATGCCGCTGATGGTGACGCTATCGGCAAAGCGGAAGCTCCAGCTCAGCGTTGCCTCAGCGCCGGCAGAGACCGCGCGCGGCGCGATGACATATTCTGGCTCAATTGGTGGCGCGCTGGCACATCCCATTGCGGCAGCACACAGTGCCCCGCAGAGGAGCTCACGCACGGGACGCCTTCCGCAACACCAAGCCCCCGCTTGCATCGCGGTCTACGACAACGGTCTCACCTGCGGTGAACTCTCCAGCAAGCAACTTCAATGCCAGCGGGTTGGCAACGAAGCGCTCGATTGCGCGCCGCAAGGGGCGAGCACCGAACTGCGGATCGAACCCAATGGTGGCAAGCCAGTCCAGTGCGGCGTCGGTGACCTCCAGCTCCAGCCCGCGCTGCTGTAGCCGTTGGCGTAGCCGCTCCAGTTGCAGCTCCGCGATGCGCTTGACCTCGCTCCGCAGCAGCGGCTTGAAGATGATGATCTCGTCAATGCGGTTGAGGAACTCCGGACGGAAGCGCCGGCGCAGGAGCTCCAGAATCGGCTCCCGGAGCCGCTCCATAACCTCGGCGCGGTTCTCCTCGGTGAGCCCCTCCAGGGCTTCCTGGATGAGCTCGGTGCCCAGATTGGAGGTCATGATGATGATTGTGTTGCGGAAGTTGACCGTGCGCCCCTTCCCGTCGGTCAGCCGACCATCCTCGAGGACCTGCAGGAGGACGTTGAAGACCTCGGGATGGGCTTTCTCGATCTCGTCGAAGAGCACCACGGAGTAGGGGCGCGTCCGGACGGCTTCGGTGAGCTGCCCGCCCTCTTCGTAGCCAACGTAGCCGGGCGGCGCACCGATGAGGCGCGAGACGGTATGCCGCTCCATGTACTCGCTCATGTCGATGCGGATGAGCGCATTCTCGTCGTCGAAGAGGAACTCCGCCAAGGCGCGCGCCATCTCGGTTTTGCCCACCCCGGTCGTTCCCAGAAAGATGAACGAGCCGATGGGGCGGTTGGGGTCCTGCAGCCCTGCCCGCGAACGCCGAATAGCGTTGGCGATTGCCTGCACTGCGTCCTCTTGGTCCACAATGCGTTGATGCAGCCGCTCCTCCATGTGCAGCAGCTTGGTGCGTTCGCCCTCCAGCATGCGCTGCACAGGGATTCCAGTCCATTTGGCAACGATTTCGGCAATGTCCTCGGCATCAACCTCCTCTTTGAGCATTCGCCCGCTGCGGTCGAGCTCCTCGTTGAGCTGCTGCAGCTGCCGCTCCAGCTCGGGGATACGCCCGTAGCGGATCTCGGCGACCCGTCCGTAATCCCCAACGCGTTCGGCGTCGGCAGCTTCGATGCGGAGTTGCTCGATCTGCGCCTTGACCGAACGAATCTGCTGCAGGAGCTGCTTCTCCCAATCCCAGCGGCGGCGAAGCTCTTCGTACTGCGCCCGCAGTTGTGCAAGTTCGGCTTCGATCTCCTCCAAGCGTTTCCGCGTGGCAACGGTTGCGTCCATGGCGGAAGAGGGCATTGTGAATACTTCCGGTGCAGAAGACGTTTCTCCTGGCGTAAATGGTGCGTAATACCGGTGCGCACCTCTTCGTCCTTGGGCGGCAGAGAAACTTCGCGGGAGGAGCCGATGGCGCTGTGGATTGTGCTGGCGGTGGTGGCAGTGGTGGTGCTCTGGGGAATTTGGGCATACAACCGCTTGGTGAACCTACGCAACCAGGTTGCCAACGGCTGGCGCCAGATTGACGTGCAGCTCAAGCGGCGCTACGACCTGATTCCGAACCTGGTCAATGCCGTGCGTGGCTACATGAAGTACGAGCAGGAGACCTTGGAGCGGGTCATCCAGGCACGCAACCAAGCCCTCGGTGCCCGCAGCGTAGGGGAAGCTGCCCAGCGGGAGGCAGAGCTTGCCGGCGTGTTGGGGCGGCTCTTCGCGCTCTTGGAGAACTATCCCGAGCTCAAGGCAAACCAGAACGTGCTGCAGCTCCAGGAGGAGCTCACCAGCACGGAGAACAAAATCGCCTTCGCGCGGCAGTTCTACAACGATGTTGCCACGAAGTACAACATTGCCCGCGAGACCTTCCCCAGCAACATCATTGCGAAGCTGTTCGGTTTCCAAGCCGCAGAGCTCTTTGCCGTCGCTGACGAGCGCGAACGGGAGGTTCCGCAGGTCAACCTTGGCTGGTAGTCGGGAGCGACGGGGATGAACATCTGGGAGCAGCAGGCACGGAACCGACGCAACACGGTGTTGCTGGTGCTGCTCTTCCTCGCGGTGGCAGCAGCAGTGGGCTACGGGGCGGATTACCTCTTCTTCGACGGACAGGCGCTGCTGCTGACCCCACTGGCGGCGACTATCGCCATTGTGCAAGCGTTGGTAGGGTACTTCACCGGTGATAAAATCGCCTTAGCGCTTAGCCGTGCCTACCCCGTCACGGGGCGGACCTTCGCCGAACGGCAGCTCATCAACGTCACCGAAGAGATGGCGATCGCTGCCGGAATCCCGATGCCCAAGCTCTACATCGTGCCCGACCCCGACCCCAACGCCTTTGCCACAGGGCGCTCTCCACGCCATGCCAGCGTTGCCGTCACCGAGGGGCTTCTACAGCGGCTCACGCGCGATGAGCTGCAGGCAGTTGTGGCGCACGAGATCGGGCACATCCGCAATTACGACATCCGGCTGATGACGATGGTGGCGATTCTGCTGGGGACGGTACTGGTGCTGTCGGACTTTGTGCGTCGGGCGCTCTTCTACGGCGTCAACCGGCGGCGTCGCGATGAGGGCGGGGCGGTGTTGCTGGTGCTCTGGCTGGTCTTGGCAATCCTTGCCCCGATAGCGGCATACCTTATCGCTATGGCGGTTTCGCGCCAGCGCGAATACTACGCCGATGCCACCAGCGCGGAGCTGACGCGCAATCCCGAAGCGCTCATCCGGGCGCTGCAGAAGATCGCCGCTGCCGTTGCCCCGACAACCACAATCCCACAATCGCTGGCGCACATGTGCATTGAGGACCCTCGTGGGCGCGCAATCAACGAGCGCACTGGCTTCTGGAGCGAGCTGTTCGCCACGCATCCGCCGCTGCACAAGCGCATCGAAGCCCTCCGCAAGATGGCGTACCTGAGCGTTGCCTCGTGACCTTTGCGCTCTGCTTCGCTCCTCAAGCAAGCAGAAACTCCCCGCTCTTGGAGGCGGCAGACGGTTGTTTCCCTGGCGCTCGAGCATGTCAGGGAGCTCCTACGAACTGTGGGGAGGAAGCGCTGGAGATGTGCGTTGACCAGCTGCAGTGAGAGTGCTATATTTGCACAAACTGCAGTCCAACAAACCGACGGTCTACGCCATGGCACGCCTCCTGTACCGAATTGCCGCAGGCTTGAGCGCATTTGCCGCTGCGGTGCTGTTGTACGCGCAGGAGCAGGTGGAGCTGCTCGGCGGGCGCGAGTACTGGTTAGCCTTCCCGCATTCGTGGACCTATCCTACGGAGACGGCGCGGGGCATCTCGGCGTTACAGCTGTGGGTGGCGTCGCGGGAGGCTGCCCGAGTCCAGGTGTACCTGCGCGGCGGGCAGCAGCTCTACCGCGAATTCACGACGCAGCCGAAGAAGACCACCGTCATCCCCATCCCGATGGACCACATGAATGTGCAAAGTGGGGTGGTGAACGAGACGGGGATTCGGGTCGTGGCGGATAAGCCGATCGTGGTCACCGGCTACGTCAGCTTCAGCATCTCCGGTGAAGCCTTCATGTGCATTCCCTCGGAGGCGCTGGGCAAGCGCTACTACACGCTCAACATGTACCAGGACTGCGTGGGCAACGAGTATCGCCCGGCGCAGATCCTCATCGTTGCAACGCGCGACAATACCGTCGTGCGCTACGTGCCCACAACGGAGACCGACAACGGTGTTCGGGCAGGGCAGGTTGGGGAGGTTCGCCTCAACCGAGGGCAAACCTTCCTCATCAAAGCCAAAATTGATGCGCGCTTCAACCAGGATTGGAAGACGGACCTGACGGGCACCTACATCGAGGCAAACGAGCCAATCGCCGTCATCTCGGGGCACACCAAGGGCTCATACCCGCGTTACTCCTGCACGATGCTGGGCACACCGGCACACTTCATGCGCAATTCGCTCATGGACATGATGTGGCCGGTGGAGCTGTGGGGAACGATGTACGTCTCCGCCCCGATTATGTACCTGAACCGCCCGCGCAATGGCGTGGACATTGATGATGTAGGGGACCTCATCCGCTTCGTTGCCTCCGAGGATGGCACCGTGATTGAGCAGTTGCGCCAGGATGGCTCGCGGGAATGGTCCCCCATTAGTCCGCCGCTGCGGAAGGGGCAGTGGTTCAACATTAGTGCTCAAGAGGTTGCCGCGGCGTACCGTTCGAACAAGCCCGTGCTGGTTGGGCAGTACGGAAAGGCATGGCGGCTGACGGCGGTCAGCCCGCTGCCGGGCAAGGAAGAGGAGGAGCCACAGAACCCGCCGCGCAATGGCGAAGGCATGCTCATGGCGTTGACCCCGCGGGAGCGCTGGGCAACCTACACCACCTTCTACTCGCCCCCGGGGATGGACAACTTCTTCATGATCGTCTACGAGACCGACCGGGAGCAGGACATCTACTTCGATGGCGTACGGCTGCGCAACAAGTTCAGCGGTGGGATTAAGAGGGTCCAGGGCACGGACTACAGCTACGTTGTCTCCCCGGTGCCGCCAGGGGACCACACCGTAGAGGGCAAGAACGGAGCGCAGTTTGCTGTCTACGCGTACGGGAATCTGGACCTTTCCAAGAATGGCTTTGCCTACGGCTATCCGACCGGTATCAACTACGCCATCCCGTGCGCCGATACGCTCATTGTGACCGACCAGCAAGAGTGCGGCAATATCCGCGGGCGAATTGAGGTGCGCCCAACCAGTTCGGCAACAGACTGCGCAAAGCTCTTCTCCATCGCGCTCGATACGGCGGTCAACTACGAGCTGGTGCTGCCGGAGAGCTTCCGTCCCAGCTATGACCGGATTGTGGATCCGTTCGAGATCCGCGTCATTGACCCCCGTCAGGATGCCTACGCGGTGCTGGAGGTGATCACGCGCTCGGGCAAGCGCTGGACGAAGGAGTACCGCTACATTGCCGAGCGCGTAACCGCCGAACCCCAGGTGCTCGACTACGGGCGGATTTGCATCGGGCAGGAGGTGGAACGGGAAGTGCAGGTGGTCAACTCCTCCGCCACCGTTGTGACGCTCAAGCGGCTCTATCTGCGTGCAGGGCGTGGGGAGTTCTCCATCGTCTCGCCGACGCAGTTCCCCATCGAGCTGCAGCCGAATGAGCAGCTGACCGTACGAATCCGGGCGCGCGCAACCAGCGCTGCGGTGGTTGTGGATTCGCTCTATGCGCAACTGAGCTGCTATGAGCAGCCGGTAGCGGAGCTGCGCGTCCAGGGTGGGGAATCGGTGCTGTGGGTGGATGATGCAGACTTCGGCGATGTCCCCGTCGGGGTTGAACGGATGCGTCAGGTGCGGCTCGAAGCCCGCGGGCAACTGCCGGTGGTGATTACGGCGGTGGACTGGGCGGATAAGACACACTTCCGCACGGAGGGCTTGCTGGAAGCGCTGCCGCTGCGGTTGGAGCCCAATCAGACCTACACCTTCCGCGTGTACTACCGACCCGATGCCGCGGGCGTCGAGGATCGGACCCGTGCGCTCTTCACCATCGAATGCTACCGCCCGGAGAACACGCAGAACAAGCTCTACTCCGACTGGCGCGGTCGCGGTATCCAAGCCAACATCGCCATCGTTGGCTACGATTGGGGGCGGCGGCGCGTTGCCGATGCATGGGCGAACCTGGATGACGCACGGTACGGCTACGCAGGCGTCGTGCGCATCAAGGTCACTGGTAATACGCCGATGCAGAACGTGGACGTATGGCTCGACGATGGAGGAAGCGGAGACGCCGCTGCCTTCCGCGTGGACAAGACCACCCTGGTCGGACGCACTTTGCAACCGAACGAGGAGGTGACCTTGCCGGCGTACTTCAAGCCGACGGCAGAGCGCCCCTACCAAGTGCAGGTGGTCGTGCGGGGATTTGAGAACGGGCAGGAGCGCACCGCTGCCGATGAGCTCCGAGGCATCGGCATCCAGCCGCATGTGGAAGCAACGGGCTACACCTTCGGAGAGCTCTGGATTGGGCAATCGGAGCAGGGATGGGCACAGGTCCAGAGCACCGGTACGATGGAGCTCACGGTGCGGGATTTGGAGATTGTCGGACCCGACGCGGCAGCGTTCCAGGTGGAGCCGAACTTCCTGGCACAGTTGCGGGCGCAGCATCCGAAGCTGCAGGTGGGAGAGGTCCTGCCAGTGCCGGTGATCTTCACCGCACAGAAGGTCGGGGAGCATGTGGCGAACCTGCGCGTCATCTCGGATGCGCCGGAGACTCCGGAGCCTGCGCTCGTGGGCTATGGCAAGACGCAAGGGGTCGAGGCAACGGACTATGACTTCGGGCGCCACTTTGTAACGCTGCGCGTGGAGCAGAATGCAGCGGTCTTCGTGCGCAATCTGGGCTCCGGGCGCGTCCGGGTGGAGCGGATGGAGCTGACCGATGGGGACATCAACAACTTCCAGCTCCTGACGCAGGTGCCCTTCGAGATCGAGCCCAACGGGCAGTACCCCATTGACGTTGCCTTCTCGCCCGCAGAGGAACGGACCTACGAGGCGCGCATCACGTACTGGACCGATGCCGGCGTGGTGTACTCGCGGCTCCGTGGCGAAGGGCGCCGGGTCTACGGAGTGGTGCGCATTGGAGAGTACCGCGCGGTTCCGGGCGATGAGCTGGAGATCGCTGTCGAGCTCACACGCTCGCAGAACGGCAACCTGCGTCCGGAGGACCGCGATATCTCCGAAGGGCGGGTCACGGAGTTTGAAGCCCGAGTCTGGTATGACGACCGGCTGCTGGAGCCGGTGCTGGATGTGGCGGCAATTCGCACAAGCGGCGCCCTGACCCAGGGGTGGACGGTGGAGTATGTGAAACCGCTGCCGAAGAATGTGCCGCCCGGTGGCACGGCGCCGATGGCAGCCTTCCAGGTCAAGTTCAGCGGTACCGAGCCGCTGCAGCTTGCCGGGCGCGAGCAGGCGCCACTGTTCTACTTCCGGGCGCGTGCCTATCTGGCGCCGATTGACCGCAGCCCGCTGCCGTGCCAGATGGTGCCGCTCAACCGCCCGTACGTCGTTGTGCAGGAGCAGCCCGGCACAGTGCGGCTGACCATCCCGTGCGTGGAGAATCTGCGCCTGGTGCGGCTCAGTCCGGTCGGGTACAGCCTCCAGCAGGTTGTGCCGCATCCTGCACATGGGACGGTTGCGCTGCGTTACAGCATCGGAGACGCCGGGCGGGTGCGGCTGGAGCTCTTCAATGCGATGGGCGAGCGCGTGGCCGTGTTGGTGGATGCGGAGCAGCCCGCCGGAGAGTATGAGCTCCAGCTCAATACCGAGCGCTTCCCGGCGGGGGTGTACTTCTACCGGTTGGTCTCGGGTCCGTACAGTGAGACACGCCGGATGGACATCGTGCGCTGATCCCGCTTGTGGCATACTGCTGCAGGGGGAAGCCGTACGGCTTCCCCCTGCTTTTTCGGGACGGGGTAGCGAAATTTTGTGTAACTTTGAGCCGCCAGAGATGGAGATGGCGCGGTTGCGCTCTCTGCGGCGGGTCGGTCCGGAGACGCTGCTCTGTATATGGGAGGACGGGCTGGAGGTCTACTTGCCGGTGGCTCAGCTGCGCGACCACTGCCCGTGTGCCCTGTGTCAAGGGGAGCAGGTCTTCGACCGATACATCCTTCCGGTGCGGGTAGTCAGCCCGGGAATGTACGAGCTGCTACGGCTGGAGCCGGTGGGCAACTACGGGCTGCGCGCCGTGTGGGGGGATGGGCACTCCACGGGCATCTACTCGTGGGAGCTGCTGCGCCGGCTGTGCGAGGAGCATGGACAGACTCAAGCCCCTGACGAAAACAAAGCAGCCCAACAGTGAACGCCATGGAAGGCACCCTGACACAACAGGTTCGGACGCTGCGGGCACCGCGCGGCACACGCCTCCACTGCAAGAACTGGCAGATCGAGGCAGCCTACCGGATGTTGCTGAACAACTTAGACCCCGACGTTGCCGAAAAGCCCGAAGAGCTCATCGTCTACGGTGGGCTGGGGAAGGCAGCGCGCAACTGGGCGTGCCTGGAGGCGATCCTGCGCTGCCTGCAGGAGCTGGAGCCGGATGAGACGTTGCTGGTGCAATCGGGCAAACCCGTTGGGATCGTCCGGACGTACCAAGATGCCCCGCGGGTCATCATCGCAAACAGCAACCTGGTGCCGAAGTGGGCAACGTGGGAGGAGTTCCGCCGACTCGATGCCTTGGGGCTCATCATGTACGGGCAAATGACGGCGGGTTCGTGGATCTACATCGGCACGCAAGGGATTCTGCAGGGCACGTACGAGACCTTCGCCGCCTGTGCCCGGACCCACTTCGGAGGGAGCCTGCGCGGGCGCTTCCTGCTGACGGCGGGAATGGGCGGAATGGGCGGTGCACAGCCCCTGGCGGGTACGATGAACGGCGCGGCCGTGCTGTGCGTGGAGGTGGACGAGGAGCGCATTGACCGCCGGTTGCGCACGGGATACTGCCAGCACAAGGTCTATGAGCTCGACCAAGCGCTGGAGTTGGTGCTGCGCGCAAAGGAGCGCGGCGAGCCGATCTCGGTCGGGCTGGTCGGCAACGCTGCGGAGGTGCATCCGGAGATTCTGCGGCGCGGCATTGTGCCGGACGTGGTAACGGACCAGACGGCGGCTCATGACCCGCTCAATGGGTATTACCCGGCGGGCTACTCCAAACGCGAAGCCGATGAGCTGCGCCGGCGCGATCCAGAGCGCTACCTGCAGGAGGCTTACCGCTCGATTGCCCTGCACGTGCGCACCATGCTGGAGTTCCAACGCCGTGGTGCCGTGGTGTTCGACTACGGCAACAACATCCGCGGCGTTGCCAAGGAGTACGGTGGGGTGGAGAATGCGTTCGATTTCCCCGGCTTTGTGCCTGCGTACATTCGACCGCTCTTCTGCGAGGGGCGTGGACCGTTCCGTTGGGTGGTGCTCTCGGGCGACCCAAAGGACCTGGAGGTGACCGATCGGGAGATTCTCCGGCTGTTTCCGGAGGACGAGGTGTTGCAGCGCTGGATTCCGCAGGCGCAGCAGCACGTGCGCTTCCAGGGCTTGCCTGCGCGCATCTGCTGGTTGGGGTATGGCGAGCGGGCAGAAGCCGGTAAGCTCTTCAACTGGTTGGTGCGGACCGGGCGGGTCTCGGCGCCGATTGTCATTGGGCGGGACCATCTCGACTGCGGCTCGGTGGCATCGCCGTATCGAGAGACCGAAGGCATGCGGGATGGCTCGGATGCTATCGCCGACTGGGTGTACTTCAACTTTGCCCTCAACGCCATTGGTGGGGCAACGTGGGTGTCCTTCCACCACGGCGGCGGAGTTGGTATGGGGCTGTCCTTGCACGCTGGCATGGTAATTGTCGCAGATGGAACTTTGGAAGCCGAACGGCGGTTAGAACGAGTGCTGACCTATGACCCGCTGGTTGGGATTCTGCGCCACGCCGATGCGGGCTATGAGCAGGCGCTGCAGACGGCAGCGCGGCACGGAATCCGTATCCCAATGGCGCAGTGATGTCACACGGGTGAAACGTTTATGTCACAGTCTGTGTCTAAACGTCAGAGCGTGATGAAGCATCTAAGGATGCAGCAGGAGGAGCTGATGAAGAGCACAGCGATGAAGCAGCCGAAGCGACGGCGCAAGGGGCGTCTGCCAATCGCTCCGGAGCAGGTTCCCGAGGAGCGGCGGCAGCAGTACATGCAGTTGGTGGCGGAGATTGAGCGGCTGTATCGTACCGAACGGAAGCGCTTCTTGGGCTTCATCCGGCAGCGTGTCCGGACTCAGGAGGACGCCGAGGACATCCTGCAGGATGTCTTCGCCAATGTGCTGACGGCGGCGGCAACGGTCGAAGGTCCCATCGAGAACGTTGCCTCGTGGGTCTTCACAGCGGTGCGCAACCGCATCATTGATTCCTACCGGAAGAAGCGCACCGAGAGCTTCTCCGACGTGCAGACCCCGATGCAGCAGGACGAGGGGATGGAGTCCTTCGAGAGCCTACTGCCGGATTACAGCTACAACCCAGAGCGGGAGCATCTGCGCCGGCTCATCTGGGAAGCCATCCAGGAGGGCTTGGCGGAGCTTCCGCCGGAGCAGCGCGAGGTGTTTGTCAAGAACGAGTTCGAAGGCATCTCCTTCCGGCAGATGGCGGAGGAGACGGGCATCAACATCAACACCCTGCTGGCGCGGAAGCGCTACGCAGTACTCCACCTGCGCAAGAAGCTCAAGTCGCTCTACGATGCCCTCTACCAGAATTGAGCGCAACAGCCCATGCTGCTGACGGCGGCTCGTGCGCGAGCCGCCGTCTCTTTTTGTGTGCGCGGCTCAATCCTGCGCGCGCTTCTGCGTCACTGGCGCCGGAGTTCGGTTGCAGGGCAGATGCGGGCAACGAGAGTAACGGTGGACCTTGACCAATTGCGGCATAACTTTCGGGTCGTCCGGCGTTTGGTGGCGCCGGCGTCAGTCCTGGCGGTCGTCAAGGCAAATGCGTACGGTCATGGGCTTGTCGAGTGTGCCGAAATCTTCCGCCAAGAGGGGGCGGCGATGCTGGGGGTGGCGTTCGTGGAGGAGGCAATCCAATTGCGGCAGGCGGGGAATCCGCTGCCGATTCTGGTGCTGACCCCACCCCAAGCTGAGGAGGCAGCGCTTTTCTGTGCATTTGGCGTGCACGCCCTAGCAAGCTCTCGTGAGGTCATGGAGCAGTTCGCTGCCGAAGCGCGCCGTCGGGGCGCGGTGGTCCCCGTCCACATCATGGTGGATACGGGGATGCATCGGGAGGGCATAGCCCCGCACCAGGTGCTCGACTTTGCGCGGTGGCTGTTTGAGCAGGAGGGCTTGCAGCCGGTGGGGATTGCCACGCACTTTGCCACCGCAGATGAAGCCGACCCCGCCTTCCTCTGGGAGCAGCTTCGGCAGTTCCGCGCTGTGCTGGAGCAGTTGGAGGCGGCGGGAATGCGCTTCCCGTTCGTGCATGCGGCGAATTCTGCCGCACTGGTCCGCTTTCCGGAGAGCCGCTTCACCTTGGTGCGCCCGGGGATCGTGCTCTACGGCTATCAGCCCTGGCAAGGGGGCGAGCGCCTTCCGGTGCATCCTGCGCTGCAATGGCGTAGCCGGGTGGTGGAGGTGCGCAGAATCGCTGCCGGAGAGAGCGTCAGCTACCACCGGCTCTATCGGGCGCAGCGCGATACGACGATTGCAACCGTACCGGTCGGCTATGCCGATGGCTACACCCGGCGCTTGAGCGGTCGTGCAGAATGCCTCATCGGTGGACGCCGCTTCCCCATCGTGGGGGCTATCTGCATGGACGAGCTGCTCGTGGACGTCGGAGATGCCCCGGTCCAGCCCGGCGAGGAGGTCGTGCTGCTGGGGCAGCAGGGGCAGGAGAGCATCTGGGCGGAGGAGCTCGCCTGTTGGGCAGAGAGCATCCCGTACGAGGTCCTGACCGCCATCGGGAGCCGGGTGCCGCGAGTGTATTGCCAGGAGGAGCAGGCGGATGCTGCGCAGCTCGTACACGGTGCGGTTGCCGGAGTTTGAGGGACCGCTGGAGCTGCTGCTCTTCTTCGTGCAGCGGGAGGAGCTGCCTATTGCTGAGCTCTCGATTGCCCGCCTGGTGGAGGATTTCCTGGAATACGTGCGCTTGATGGAATCGCTCGATTTGGAGCTGGCGGGCGAATTCTTCGTCGTCGCTGCGCAGTTGATGCTGCTCAAGCTGCGCTTCCTGCTGCGCCGCCCTTCGACCGGGGGGGAGGTCATGGAATCCTCCGAGCCCGACGATGCACAGCTGCTCCTGGAGCGCCTGCAGCAGTACCGACGCATCCGCTATGCGGCGGCGTTCCTGGCACTGCGGGCACGGTCGCAGCCGTTGCGCTTCTACCGCCGCGCGGAGCTGCTGCGGAGCACGGTAGCACCCCTTGGGCAGGGGAGCGCAGAGGAGCTCCTCGGAGCACTGCGCCGAATCCGTGCCCGCATGGGGCAGGAGCGGGCTGTGCCGCTGCCGGAGCGGGAGCCGGAGCTGGAACTGACCGAAGCAATGGAGCTGCTCCAACAGGAGCTGCGTCGCCGTTCGGTGCTGCACTTTGACCTCCTGCTCCATGGGCGCCCGCGACGGGAGCAGGTCGGACTGTTCCTTGCAATGCTGGAGCTGGTGCGCATGGGAGGTGCAACGGTGGAGCAGACGGAGCCCTTTGCCGAAGTGCGCATTGCTCGTCGTGCAGCCGTGGAGGTCGCAGATGTTCCCCTTGGATGAACAGGTGCTGCTGCGCGCCGTGGAGGTGCTGGTATTCGCTGCCCCGGAGCCTATTGCCCCCGGGGAGCTGGTGCAAGCGCTGTGCCGAGCTCTGGAGCTGCCGCCAGGGGCGGTGAATGCCGAGGAGCTCCCCGGACTGATCGCTCGGCTCAATGAGGAGCTGGAACGGAGCGGTCGCCCGTACCGGGTGGTGGAGAGCGCTGGAGGCTACCAATTCGCGGCGACGGAGGAGGCGAGCGAGTGGCTCCAACGGGCATTCCCTGAACGGGCACGCCGGCGCTTCTCTCAGGCGGCGCTGGAGGTGCTGGCAATCGTGGCGTATCGGCAGCCGATCACGCGCGCCGAGATCGACGCCATCCGCGGCGTGCAGTCCGCTGAGGTGGTGCATTCACTCCTGGAGCGTGGGCTGCTCCAGATCGTGGGGACCGCCGCGGCGCCGGGCAAGCCACCGCTGTACGGGACCACCCCGCTGTTTTTGCAGGCGTTCGGATTGCAAAGCCTACAGGAGCTGCCCCCGTTGGAGCAGTTGGAGCAGGAGCCGCAGCTCCAGCTCTTCGACCCGGAAGCCCTGGAAGGGTTGCAGCAGCAGTTGGAGCAGCTCCGGCAGTTGGCGCGTTCACAATGAGCGAACGTTCAGCGCGCGCTGCTCCAGCACACTCTGGTAGAGCTGCTCGTAGCGCGGCAGGATGCGGGCGAGATCGAACTCCAGAGCGCGCTGACGGGCTCGGCGGCTGAAGTGCTCCCATTTGCGCCGGTTGGTGAGCAGTTCCAGGCAGTAGCGCGCCATCCGCTCCGTATCGCCCAGCTCTGCCAGGAAACCGGTTTCGCCGTGAAGCACGACCTCTGGGATGCCCCCGACCGAGGTGGCAACAACGGGCACGCCGCAGCTCATCGCCTCCAGGGCTGCCAGCCCGAAGCTCTCCGATTGGCTCGGCAGAAGGAAGACGTCGGCTGCCGAGAGCAGCTCCGCTGTGACGGGTTGCTTCCCAAGGCAGCGCACGTGCTCGGCAACGCCGAGCTCGCGGGCAAGCCGCTCGGTCTCGCTCCGCTCGGGACCATCTCCTACCAGCAACAGCTTTGCCGGCATCACCTGCACCACCTCCGCCAGGATGCGGACCGTGTCGGGAGCGCGTTTGAGGGGACGGAAGTTGGAGACGTGGAGCAGCACTGCCTCCCCATTGGGGGCGAACTGTGCCCGAAGCGTGCGGGCATCGGTGGGCGCAAAGACATGGGTGTCCACAAAGTTCGGGATGTGCTCGATGGGGCAGTTGACCTGGAACTGGTGGCGGGTCTTCTCCACCAGGAACTTCGACACCGCCGTGACAGCATCGGAATGCTCAAGGGAGAAGCGCACCAAGGGAGCGAAGCTGGGCTCCAGCCCCACGAGCGTGATGTCGGTGCCGTGCAGCGTGGTGATGACCGGCACGGAGATACCGTGGTGCTCCCAGAGAATCTGCTTTGCCAGGAAGCCGCTGACGGCGTGCGGGATGGCATAGTGGGCGTGGATGAGGTCGAGCCCTTCGTAGCGAGCGACGTCCACGAGCTTGCCTGCCAACGCCAGCGAGTAAAGCTGGAACTCGAAGAGCGGGTAGTTGGGCAGCTCGACCTCGTGGAAGAAGATGTTGCTGTCCTGGACTGCTTCCAGCCGCCAGGGCAGTGCGTAGGTGATGAAGTGGACCTGGTAGCCGCGCCGCGCCAGAGCTTTCCCCAGCTCGGTGGCAACGACGCCACTGCCGCCGTAGGTCGGATAGCACACAATGCCGATGCGCAGCATCGCACCGTAAGGCAATAGAACAGGCGTGCTCCGCGTTCCAATCCGCAGCCCGGCAACTGTAGACGCAGGGAGCAGCTCAGCATTGGAGGGCAATGGCTGCGGTGTGGCGCATGGTCGGAGCGATGTTGCTTGGGACAACGCTGTGCACAGGGCAGCATCGCACCATCGTGCGCGTGGAGCTTGAAATGGAGCTTGCAGAGCCGCCTCCGCCGCTGTGCCTGGAGGCGGGGCGGGAGTATGACAGCCTCCAGTTCTGGCGATGCCGTGCCCACGATAGCCTACAGCTTCTCCGCTGGGCACACGCGCGCGGGTACTGGTTTGCCCGGGTACAGGTGCAGGAGGACGCCGGAGCCGTGCGCTACCAATTGCACGCGGGCGAGGCGGTGCGCTTGGACAGCCTTGAAATCCGTTCACGGGAGCCGCTTCCGGAGGAGGCTGCGGCGGCGCTGCACAGGGCTGCTCGCTCGGTGCGGGGCATGGTGCTGTCCTGGGATGCCGTTTCGGCGCTCTTGGATACGCTCTTGGCGGTCTTGGAGGAGGTAGGCTACCCCGGTGCGTACGCCGAACTCCTGCAGGCGCGGAGGTCGGCGCAGGGAGCGGTGTTGGAGGTAGCTCTCGACGCAGGCGCTCCCGCCCGCCTGGATACGCTCATCGTTGAGGGCAACCAGCATACGCGTCCGGAGTTCCTCCAGCGCTGGAGCGGAGCGGTGCCGGGGATGGTGCTCTCTCGGCAGAATGTGGCTGCCGCAGCCGCTCGGCTGCAGCGCCTGGGCTGGCTGGAGCTTGCGGCACCGCCTCGGGTGCAGCAGCTCCCCGACGGGCGATGGGCAATGTGGCTGCAGGTGCGCGAGCAGCCCAGCGCTGTGCTCGACGGCGCGGTGGGATACGACCAGCGCAGCGGCTGGAATGGGATGCTGCGGGCTGCGCTGCAGAACCTGTTGGGAACGGGACGAGCTGTGGAGCTTTCCTGGTACCGCGCGGCGCAGCGCTTGCAGGAGCTCTCGGCAGCGTACGAGGAGCCCGTCCCGCCGTGGCTGGGACTGCGCTTGGGATATCGGCTTCGCCAGCAGGATTCCAGCTACACGGAGACGCTCTGGCAGCTTGGTGCGCGCGCCTACCTCCAGGGCGCAACGGGCGAATTCGCTCTGGGATGGCGCGAGATCCTTCCGGCTGCGGGAGCGACGGGCTACGCCGCAAGCTCGGCAGTGGAGCTGCTCACCAGAGCCTCCGTGGAGCGGCTCCAGCCGCAAGGGACGCCAGAGCGCGGCTATGCCCTTGGAGTAGCGCTGCGCCAAGCATGGCAGCGGGTCCGTACCGATTCCGCCCAACTGCGTCTCCTGCACGCGGTCGAGCTGGATGCCGAGCAGTATCGCCCCTTGGGGCACATGCTCGTGCTGCGGCTCCATGCCCATGTGCGCACGCTGTTCGGTCCTGCTGAACCGACGCAGTTCTACCGCGTCGGTGGGTCGGGGACGCTGCGCGCGTACATGGAGGCGCAGTTCTGGACGGCGCAGGCGCTCTGGGGTGGGGCAGAGCTCCGCTGGACCTTCGGGGTGGGGCAGTACGTCGGTCTCTTTGCCGAAGGCGGCTATATTGGGCGTCCGCAGGTGCGCGGGCTGTTCGGGTACGGCATCACCGGGCAATTTCCAACGGCTGCGGGAGCCTTGCAGATGAGCCTGGGGATGCTGCCGGGAGAGCCGCTGCGCCACGCCCGGGTTTGGCTGGGACTGCTCCGCCGTGAATAGGGATGTGGGATCGAACACAGCAGGTGCGGATGCATCGGATTGCGCAGAGCCTTGTGCCGGCGGTACTGCTGCTATCGGTGCTCCATGCGCGGGAGCTTGCCCCAGAGCTGCGCGCCCATCTTGCGGTGCTGGGGCGTTCGGCGCGGGTCGGCTTTGCGGTGTACTCGCTGACGCATCAGCAGTGGTACATCACCGAGCGGGCAGATGAGCCGCTCATTCCGGCATCCACGCTCAAGCTCTTCTGGAGTGCGGCGGCGCTGGAGTTGCTCGGCGATACTGCAATACTGCGCACGCGGGTGTGCACCGATGGGGTCCTGCTGCCCGATGGGGAACTGCGCGGGAACCTCTACCTCATCGGCGGAGGCGACCCACTGCTGCGGCTGGAGGATTTGGAGGAGCTCGTTGCGCAGCTCCGGCAGCGCGGGGTTGTGCGCATCATCGGTTCCGTCATCGCCGATGGTTCCCTCTTCGATGGCGAGCGGTGGCGCCCACACTACAGCGGCGATGCCGAGGTGGTGGAACCGCTCCCCCCGATTACAGCGCTGGGCTTCAATCGGAACCGAGTGCGTGTGCTGGTGCAGGCGAACAGGGGCAAGATAACGGCGCAGACGGTGCCGCTTTCGCCGGCGTTCCAGTTGGTAGTCCGGCTGAGCTTGGCTCGCAGCAGGCAGCGTCATGGCGTGCATGTGAGCACTCGCGTGTTGCCCTCGGGGGTGCAGCAGATTCTGCTTTCGGGGCACATCCCGCCGGGGAGCACCTTCTCGGCGGAGGTGATGGTGGAGAATCCCGAATTTGCCACCGCGGCAACGTTTTGGGAGCGGCTACGTGCGGGCGGTATTCAGGTGCATGGGGGCTTTGCAACGGGAAGGGCTCCTGCCGGGGTTGTTGAGCTCGCGGTGCTGAACCGTCCGCTGCAGGAGCTGCTCCTGCTGGTCAACAAGCGCAGCGATAACTTCGTTGCCGAACACCTCTTCAAGCTCATCGGAGCGCGGGCAGCCGTTCCCGGCACGGCGCAGGCGGAGCGGGCACGGCGGTACCTCCAGCAGCAACTGTGGCAGTGGGCGATCGCCTGTAGCGAATGCCGCTTCCGGGATGGCTCGGGGCTTTCGCGCAACAACCGCATCAGCGCCCGGGAGCTGGTCTGCCTCCTGGAACAGGTATGGCGCAAACCCTACGGCGGCGCCTTCTGGAGCAGCCTTCCGGTTGCCGGAGTGGATGGAACGCTTGAGAAGCGCTTCCGCACAACCGAAGCCGTCGGACGGGTCTGGGCAAAGACGGGAACACTGCGCAACGCCAGCGGACTTGCCGGGTACGCCATGACGGAGTTCGGCGAGCTGCTCGCCTTCGCCGTGCTCAGCACGGGGAATGTCCGCCATGCAAAAGCGCTGGAGGATTCGCTCATTGTGCAGCTCTTGCGCCTTCCCCCAGCCGCAGCCTATAGCCGATAGCGCTGGTATGCCCCCGAGGGCGGAGCGGTGTAGAGCTCCAGTTGCTGCCGCTGGTAGAGCTCCTGGAGACGGCGGCTGCAGTGCTGGACGAGCGGTCCAAGGGCGCCGTCCGGTGCTTCGAACCGCTCGGGTGTGCCGAACCATATGTAGCAGGCGGGCTCCTCCTGCAGCAGCCGGTAGTGCCATGCAACGGGCGCCATCGCGACCGGATGCTTGAGCCGCTGTACAAGCTGTGCGCACCCCAGCAGGGCTTCGGTTGCTCCGGCGGAGAGGTACTCCCCTGTGGCGAACACCCACAGGACGGAGCCGGGGCGGATGCGCTGGAGCAACGCCGGGAGCTGCAGCTCGAACTCTTCGGTGGAATTCCACTGCAGAGCTACCGCGCGGCAGTAGCGAAGGATGGAGAAGTGCTCCAATTGGTGCGGCGTCACCAGGAAGAGGCTGGGCAAGTGGAGGGGACCGTAGGAGAGCACAATCGCAAGCGCGACGTCGCTCCAGCCGTTGTGGGAGCAGTACAGCATGAGCGGCATGGTGGCGCGCTGCTGCTGCCAGGGCTGCAGGTGCTCAACCTGGCGCAGGTAGAGATGCCGGAAGAGCTCGCGAATGCGGCGTCGTAGCCGCGCTACAACCCATCGCCGCAGCAGCTCCATCCCGCCGGTCAACTGGCGCTCTAACTGCTTCGTCTACTGCGGTGGCAAATTACACGTCCAGCAACAAACTATGTCCAAGCGCCACAAGCGCCGTGTGTTGGTGGGAATGTCCGGTGGAGTGGACTCCGCCGTTGCCGCCGCGCTGCTGTGCGAGCAGGGGTACGAGGTCATCGGCGTGACCATCAAGACCTACAACTACGAGGAGGTGGGCGGCAACGCAGCGCGGGAGTCCAGTTGCTGCTCCCTGGAGGGCATCAACGATGCCCGCCGGGTGTGCCAGCAGTTGGGGATTGTGCACCTGGTGGTGGATTTCACGCAGCCCTTCCGCGAGCAGGTCATCGACTACTTCGTGGCCGAGTACCTGAGCGGGCGCACGCCGAATCCGTGCGTGCGCTGCAACTGGCTCATCAAGTGGGGAGAGCTCCTGCGCAAGGCTGATGCGCTGGGAGCTGAGTACATCGCCACCGGGCACTACGCTCGGCTTGCCTACGACGAGCAGAGTGCTCGCTGGCGCCTGCTGCGCGGACGGGACCAGCGCAAGGACCAGTCCTATGCGCTCTGGATGCTGCCCCAGCCCTTCCTGGCGCGCACGCTGTTCCCGCTGGGGGAGCTCACCAAGGAGGAGGTTCGGCAGCTTGCCGAACGCTTTGGATTGCCGGTGGCGCGCAAGGGGGAGAGCTTCGAGCTGTGCTTTGTGCCCGATAACGACTACGCCAGCTTCCTGCGCCGAGCTGTGCCCGAGACGATGGAAGCGCTCCGAGGAGGTCCAATCGTGCGCGATGGGCAGGTCATCGGACGGCATGAGGGCTATCCGCTCTACACCATCGGGCAGCGGCGTGGACTGGGCATTTCGGCACCGGAGCCGCTCTACGTGCTCGATATCGTGCCGGAGGAGAACATGCTCATCGTTGGTCCGCAGGAGCAGCTCTACCACTGGGGATTGAGCGCGCAGCAGGTCAATCTGATTGCCCTGCCGGAGCTGCCGCCGGAGGGTATCGAGTGCGTGGCGCGGATCCGCTACAAGGACGAGGGCGCCCCTGCCCTTGCATGGCAGGATGCCGAGGGGGTGCTGTGGGTGCGTTTTGCCGAGCCTCGGCGGGCAATCACTCCAGGGCAGTCCGTTGTGCTGTACCGAGACGAGGAGGTGCTCGGAGGCGGCGTCATTCGGACCTGGTGTGACTCCTTCCCCGCGGAATTCCCCACCGTTGCCGTATCGGCTTACTCGTAGCGCAGCGCTTCGACCGGGTGCAGTCGGGCGGCACGCAGTGCCGGTGCCCATCCCGCCAGAATTCCCGCAGTGAACGCCACGAGCAGCGCCACCGCAATGTGCTGCGGCGGGATGTAGGGCGTGAGGAACTCCGCCGCTGGAATCAGTAGCCGCACCAGCAACACCAGCCCTGTGCAGAACAGCAGCGCCAGTACCGCTCCGGCGGTGCAGAGTGTGACCGATTCGGCGAGGAACTGCAGGGCGATTGCCCGGCGCCGAGCCCCGACAGCTTTGCGGATGCCAATCTCTTGGGTCCGCTCCACCACGGAGACGAAGGTGATGTTGACGATGCCAATGATGCCCACCAGGAAGGAGAGCGCCGACATGCTCAGCCCCACTCCCCAGACGCTCTGCCGGAGCACGGCGATGGATTGCTCCAGCGAGCGGGTCTCGTTGATGGTGAAGTCATCGGGCTGCTCTGGGCGCAGTCGGCGGATCTTGCGCATGAGCAAGCGGGCTTCCTCGCGGACATCATCGAGCCGCTCCAGCGAGCCGGCTTTGAGCACGGTGATGAAGGAGCGTTGCCCGCTGCCGAAGAGCCGGAGGAAGCGCTCCAAGGGGATAAGCACCAACCGGTCGGCGAAGTCCGACAGCAGCGTGCCCCGCTGCCGTACCACCCCGATGACCGTGAAGCGCTGCCCGGCGATGCGAATCTCCTTGCCAACCGGATCCTCGTTGGGGAAGAGCTGCTTGGCAATGACCGGACCCAGAACGGCAACGGGAGCACCCGAGCGCCCCTCCATCTCGGTGAAGAAGCGTCCCCTGGTAACGGCACCAGCAGGGGTATTGCCGTAGTCGTGCGGTACGCCGGCGACGGGGATGGATTCGGCTTTCCGGCTGCCCACGCTGAGCTGTGCGCGGGTCTCCCCCATGGGCATGGCGTACTGGGCAGTTCTCACGGCGTCGGCAAGCTCCTGCGCTTGGCGGTAGCTGATGGGCTTGCGGTTGCTGACCTCTACCCACGAGGTGCGCCCGCTCCAATCCCACTTGTCCACGTACAGCATGTCCTCGCCGAGCATGTTGATGGTGTGCTGCAGCGAGGAATCCAGCCCTGCCAGGAACCAGCCCATCAGCGCCACGAAGCTTACCCCAATGGTGATACCCAGCGTTGCCAACACCGAGCGCAGCGGGTTTGCCCGCAGGGCGTCAAAGGCAATTGCGATGGCTTCCGAGAGCTCTGTTCGTGTCATGGCATGCTTGGGAGCTGCTCCAGATGCACCGGTTCGGGGTTGGGGGTATCGGATTCGATTCGCCCGTCCCGAATTCGGATGATGCGCCGCGCGTAGCGCGCGATGTAGTCCTCGTGCGTGACGAGGATGATGGTGTTGCCCAACTGCCAAAGCTGGGTGAAGAGGCGCATGATCTCGGCTCCGGAGGCGCTGTCCAGGTTCCCCGTTGGCTCATCTGCCAGGATGAGCGCGGGATTGACCACCAGGGCGCGGGCAATTGCCACGCGCTGGCGCTGTCCGCCGGAGAGCTCGTTGGGACGGTGGTGGAGCCGGTCGCCCAGCCCTACGGCTTCCAATGCTCGGCGGGCACGCTCGCGCCGCTCGGCTGCCGGCACCCCAGCGTAGATGAGCGGCAGCTCCACGTTCTTGAGCGCCGTTGCCCGAGGCAGCAGGTTGAAGGTCTGGAACACAAAGCCGATCTGCCTGTTGCGGATGTAGGCAAGCTCGTCGTCGTCCAGTTGGCTGACGTCGCGCCCGTTGAGCAGATAGCGCCCGGAGGTTGGTGTATCCAGGCATCCCAGGATGTGCATGAGGGTGGACTTGCCCGACCCCGACGGACCCATGATGGCGACGTATTCATTCGGCTGCACCACAAGCGAGATGCCCCGCAGCGCGTGCACCTCCTCGCCTTCGGTGCGGTAGACCTTCGTGACGTTCTCCAGCACGATGAGCGGCTGCATTGTCCCCTCTACTTGCGTTGTGCCGAGCCGGAGGAGCGGACCTGCACGGGCATGCCGTCTTTGAGCACCTGCGTGATGGCATGGAAGCTACCGCTGATGACCTCCTGCCCTTCGCGCAAGCCCTTGCGGATCTCGATGTAGTCGCGGTCGCTAATGCCGGTTTCGACCTCAACGCGCCGGGCACGCCCGTTCTCGTGCACGAACACGATTGTCGGCGGCTCCTTGCGGGCGTTGCCGAGCGTATCGCGCTCCTCAGCGCGGACGGTCACAGCTTGGATGGGAACGGCGAGTACGTTGTGGCGCGTTTCGGTGCGGATCTCCGCATAGCAGCTCATCCCAGGGCGCAGCCGAGGGTCGCTGTCCAACAGCAGCAGCTTCACCTCGAAGTTGACTACCTCCTCCGGCACAGCAGCAGCGCCGAATGCTTCGGCTTTGGCGCGCTTGGGAGAGTGCGAGATCTCGGTCACCACTGCGCGGAAGCTACGCCGGGGTATCGCATCCACAGTCACGGTGGCGGAGTCCCCAACGTGTAGCAGGGTGACGTCGTTTTCGTTGACCTCCACCACCGCCAGCATACGCCGCAGATCGGCGATGCGCAGCAGCTCGGTCCCCTGCATCTGCATGGTGCCGACCACCTTCTCTCCGACGGCGACCGAAAGCGAGGTGACGATCCCGTCGATGGGGGCGTAGATGGCGGTGCGGGAGACCTGCAGTTGTGCCTGCCGCAGCGCCGCTTGGGCGCGGTCGCGTTCGGCAAGCGCAGCTTGGTAGCGTCCCAGCGCCTGCTGGTAGAGGGTTTGCGCCTGCTCCAGCTCCTGGCGCGAGAGGAAGTTCCGGGCATAGAGCTCGCTGACACGCTGCAGCTCCGAGCGGGCACGCTCCAGTTCGGCTTTGGCAACCTCGGCGGAGAGTTTGGCGGCTTCAGCAGCGGCGGCGAACTGCTCCAACTGCGTCTGCGCGATATCGGGGCGAATCCGCACAAGGAGCTGCCCACGCCGTACAGTGTCCCCCTCTTTGACCAGGACGGCGATGATCTCGCCGCTGGTCTCCGAGCTGAGCTTGACCTCCGTCTCCGGACGAAGCACGCCCGTTGCGCTCACCGTCTGCGTAATCGTGCGCCGCGCAACGCGCTCCACCGTTACCACAACGGCTTCAGAGGAGCTGCTTCCGAAGACGACGGCGAGCACAACTGCTACCACTGCCACGAGGATGAGCGCAAAGAGCCACCGACGACGCTTCTTCGGCTGTGCCATCGCAAGGGAGGGCTATTGACCGACATCCTGCAGTTCACCCAGCGCAAAGCGCAGTTGCATACGCGTTGCCTGGAACTCGTACGCAAGCTGAACGGCTGTGGTGTGAGCCGAAAGCAATTGGGCTTCGGCGGTGAGCCGCTCTATTGGGGTGAGCATGCCCAGCTGGGCGCGCTCGCGGGCGGCAGCAAAGGCGGTTTCGGCGGCGCGCACTGCCCGTTGCGCAGCGAGCAATTGCGCTGCGAGCGCCTCCAGCTTGAGCGCGGTGGTGCGTACCTCGGTGATGATCTGCTGCCGCAGCCGCTCCACCTGCGCAGCCGCCTGGACCTGCTGCAGACGGGCGTTCTCCAACTGGGAGTGCGTGCGGAAGTTGTCGAAGATGGGCAGGCTGAGCTGCACCCCGATGAAGGAGCGCCCCAGTTGGGAGAAATCGCGCAGAGCCGAATTTGCCCAGCTCCAGCCACCGCTGGCGGTGATGGTCGGAAGGGAGCTCCCACGGGCAACGCTCAGGAGCGCTTCGGCAGCGCGAAGGCGGCGCTGCGCCGCTGCAAAGTCCGTTCGCTGCGCAAGCGCCTTCTGCACCAGCAGCTCAGGACTGCTCACCTGCTGCCGGAGCGCCACGAGCTCGGCTTCGGGGATGGAATCTGCAATCTCCGGGTCGGCAAGGCGCAGCTCCTGACCAGGCTCTGCCCCGATGAGCAAAGCCAAGCGCAGACGGGCAAGGTCGCGCTCCTGCCGTGCCTGTAGCAGTGCGACCTCGCGGTTGGCAAGCTCGCTCTCCTGCGTGGGCAGCAGCGTCGGCGCCATTCGCCCGAGCTCCACCTGTGCGCGTGCACGTTCCAGCTCCTGCTGTGCCAGCTCGTAGAAGCGCTGCCGCACCGCAACGATCCGCTCGGCTTTGAGCGCCTCGATGTAGTGCTGCACCACCTGTGCAACGAGCTGCTGGCGTGTGAATTCCAACCCGGCTTCGGCAGCGTCCACAGCGGCGCGGCGTTGCTGGAAGACGCCCTCGCGCGCGAAGCCATCGAAGAGCGTGTACGTGCCGATCAGGCTCATGCTGTAGGAGTTCGGGTCCACCGCCGGCAGGCGGATGATCTGCCCTCCGACGTTGATGGTGCGCCCACCTTCGACGTTGAGCTGGCGGGAATAGCCGGCGGAGAAGGTGATCGAGGGGAGGTAGCTGCCGAAGGCGGCGGTCAGGTCCGCTGCCGCCGCAGAAAGCTGCGCTCGTGCCAGTGCCATCTCCGGGTGCCGCTCCAATGCCATGCGGATGCAATCCCGCAGCCGCAGGGCAGCCCCTGGATACTGCGCCTGTGCGGTCGCAGCGCCGATGAGCGCAAGCAGTGCGAGCACACGGCTCATGGCATCCTCCCGAAAGCGTTCCACGTCAGCGCCCTGAGACGTTCAGCCGAGCGCTTTTCATGCACCCACGCATGCCCTCCATGGGAGGTGCACGGCGCTGGGCTCATCTGCGCCGAGGGCGCCGTGCGGGGCGCTTCAGCTCCGGTCCTGAGCTTGGAGCCGTCACCTGCGGCATGCGCCGCTCGGCAAGCCGGTAGAAGACGTTGCAGTAGTGCACTCCGGGGAGCGGCTCTCCACCGAACCAGAGCTGCAACTTCAGCTCGTGTGTGATGAAGCCCGCAACGGGGAAGCCCTCTTCGGCGATATGCAGTCGGGCAAAGGAGTTCACGATCGCCTGGCTGCTGAGCCGCGCGCCATCGCTGTAGAAGGCTGAACCCGTCGCAACGAATTGCAGCACGCGGCAGCGGTAGCCCAGCGTGTCCTGCTCTGGAAATGCCCGTGCCAAGACGGTGCGGACCAACACCGGCGCCGGCGAGGCGTTCTCCACCAGCTCCACTGTATCCTGCACCAGCCAGGATTCGTAGATCCGTTTACACTCGGGCTCCAGCGGCGCCATCAGCGGCAGTTGGAATGCCCCACCGGGGCAGACGAGCGGCTCTGCTGGCGCCTGCACGGAATGGCGCCCTCCCAGGCTGTCCATGCACAGCACCACCGTGCGCTGCAGGCATGGCGAATGCGGACGCAGTGCCTCCAGCGTATCTTGACGCTCGCGCGCCAGGAACTCCACCGGGGTCAGCCGGAGCCAGAAGCGCCCGGCGGCGGAGTCAACCGAATCGCACACCAGGCGCAGCGTCTCGTACCGATGCCGTACCAGAGGCGGACGGTTCTGAAGCACGATGCTGTCCTGCGCTTCGATGCGGTACAGCAGCGTATCCCCTGCGCGGAATCGGTAGGCAAAGCAGGTGCTGTCCGTGCCGAGCGCCCACTGCGTCCAGGCAAACGGCACAAGCAGCGCGAGCATCCCAACCCTCATCACTGCAGCCGCACAAGGCGGTACTGCAGAGATTGCTGCATCGAGCCCACCATCTCTATCTGACCGCTGAGCGCCATCTCCATTTGGGACTCCGAATCCTCCTGCCGCGCAACCAAAAAGCCACTCTTGACCTCCACGTACGCCACGCCCCGGGCGGTTCCGGTCCCCTGCACGCTCACCGTGCCGTACTGGGTCTGCTGCTGAACGGAGAACTCGAACTGAGTGGTGGAGCGGATGCGGGCGCAGCGGGTTCCCAGGGTATCCACGAGCGCTTCCAGCCGATAGGTGGCTTTGGCACTGCGCACCGAGGAGCCCTTGCCGGAGCGATCGAGAGTATCGGTGTGCGCGATCTCCCAGGATTCGCCAACCGTGATGGGCTTTGCGGGGAACTCGATCTTCCACGGGTGGGAGGTGCCCCGTAAGCCGAGCATCCATCCTTGACCGAACATCTCCCCACCAGCAAGACCGCTGGTGTCGAGCCATTGTTGGTGCACGACGGTTCCGTTGCGCAGCAGCGTGAGCCGCGCTGCTATCGGGGCAAGCTGCATTGTGGTGTCCATCCCATCGGTCGGTATTCGCACCGACACCTTCGTTCCCTCCATGTGCCAGGTTAGGGTCAGCGTGTCGCGGGCGTTCTGGGCGGACTCCAGGCGGAGCTGGCTTTCAACGCTGGTGTTGACCGTCATGGCTCCCATGCCGCTTATGTCCTGCACCAATTCGCTGGAGGCTGTGAAGGAGTACACCGCGCTGTAGGGAGCCTGGAGCTGCAGTGTGAGCGTCTGCGCTGCAGCCATTGCCGGAATGAGCATCCCGAGTGCGAGCCAAAGCGAGCGCATCGGAGAGACCGAGAGAGTGGAACAAACTTTGCAATGCAAAGTTACGCCTTCCCCGTCAAATGACGGTACACAGGACGCTCGGGTTTATCTGCCGGAGGGACCAAGGGGGAGGTAGCGCGTTTGCCAATCCGGGGCATAGGGTTCGCCAGGGACGGTGGAGTGGACCAGGGTGTAGTCCTGGAAGCCGGTCAGGTCCACAAAGTAGAAGTAGGCGCCCCCGCGCAGTCCGGCGTAGAACCAGACCTCGTAGCTGCGCTGGTCCGGCGTTGCGGTGATGGTTTCGCGCTGGGTTGGGTAGCCGTACTTGAGCAGCACACGCCCTCGGTCCGAGCGCCAGCCCGTGCGCCACCGCGCGGAGGCGAAGTAGGTATTGGCGTACTCAAGGCGTGCGCGGAAGTCTTGGAGGGCTTCGTTTTCGGGGGTGGCGGGATTGGGGTCGCGCGCGGACCAGAAGCGGAACAGGAAGCGCTGCCGTGCCCGAAGCTCGGTCAGAGAGCGTGCGAGTTCAAGCTCCTGAGGGGAGGCGAGCAGCTCCAGTAGCTCCAGCTCTTGCGCAACCCGGCTGGGGGAGTAGGTAGCGAATTCGCTCGCCTCGAAGAGGCTGTCCTCAGGGGTGTGGGCTGCCGGCGGTTGTGGCGGGAGTTCGGGGTTGAGGACGTAGAAGCGCTTCTGCGCGCTGGCGCTATCGGCGGAGGTGCGAGCCTGAACGCGGATGAAGTAGACTCCGCTCGGGATCACATTGATGGGCAGCTCCAGCACATCCGCCAGCGCATCGGCAACGGGGCGATAGGGGCGCTCCAGCTCCCAGAGGCGCGTTCCGGAGGCGTCCAGGAGCTCGTAGCGCAGCGTTCCACCTTCGGGCGTGCGCCGCCGGGCGTTGTAGAGCTCCACGTAGAGCCGCAGCACGGGGTCGCTCCCTCGGTACTCTACCGAGGGGTTGGGGATGATCGTGTAGGCGCCTTTGCGGAAGGGAGATTCGGGGGCAGCCTCCGGTGTCGGGTGGTACCGGATGAGGCTTGCCAGTTGGATATCGCTCAGCTCCAGTCGGGTGCTGTCAAACGGGCGCACGGAGAGCGCAAACCGCGCCTGTGCTCGTCGGGAGCTATCGGCGACGTCTTGGATGAGAATCCGTACGGCGTAGTTGCCCGGAGGCAGCAGGAAGTGCTGCTGCCCGATGAGCTCCCGTGCTGTATCGCCACGGGGAGCGGTGCGCAGCACGGGGACGATCCACTCGCGGAAGGCGACTGGGCGCCCGGCGCTATCGATCTGGACCCCGAAGTACAGCTCGCCCACATCGCCGCTATCGGTGTGGCGCAGGCGGACGGTGGTGTCGGGGAAGGAGTAGTAGAGCTCCCAGCGTGGCACTTGGCGATTGTGCCAGAATTGCGCCGCATCCAGCCAAACTTGGAGCGGCTGTGCCCATGCGCTCGCGGCAGCGCTTATGAGGAACCACGCAAAGCGAGCATTCATCCCGTTAAGGGCTCAGCTGTGTGCGCCGAAATTACAAAGCACGCGCTACAGCCCGACGCTGTAGTTCAAGCTGGTGTGGAACTCTGTCGAACCCTGCGGCTGGCGGCTATACCGGTTCACAAATGAGGTCCAGCTCAGCGTGCCCCACTGCTGCAGCCGGTAGGAGAGGCTCGTGCGCAGCCCGAGTTGCGTTGTGCGGCTGTCGAGCTGGGCGCCCGACGTGCGCATCTGCGTGAGCGTTACCCCTGCCGAACCCGAAAGCTTGCCGGGGATGAAGCTGTAGCTGACGGTCTCTGAAAGCGACCACAGCTCTGTGCGCACGGTGGGAGCATTGGAGCGCGAGAAGTTCAGCGCCGAGGAGAGGCTCAGCGTCGAGGGGAAGGAGACCGTATGCAATGCCGCGGCGCTGTGGGTTTGCTGCCGGGTGGCATCGCGTGTGAAGGGGTTGCGGTCGTCGGCATCGGAGAAGGAGTAGGTCAGGCTCAGGAGGTGGGAGGTGGTGCCGCTGCGCAGGAGCAGTCGCGGTGCCAGGGTGAAGCTTTGGAAGGTGTTCTGTACGCGCAGCGTATCATTGCTGTGCTCCATGCGGGTGCCGAAGTTGCTGTACTGCACGTCTACGCCGAACTGTTCGGTGGGATTCCAGCTTGCTCCTGCGGCAGCAAGGAGGCGCCGCGTGGTTGCCAATCGGGTGGAGCGGAGATTGTTCAGCCGAAGTCCGGCAGAGAAGCGTAGGGCGAGCGTATTGTTGACAAGGCTCAACGCCGGGGAGACCGTCACCTCCATGACGTCGTTGTAGAGCTGTGGGTAGCCCAGGGTGTAGAAGCCCGGACCGATCCACTGTCCGCTGAGGGCGAGCGTGAAGGAGGGCGAAGGAGTGATGCTCAGCTGTGCCTTTGCTGCGCCGTCGAGGTTGGAGGAGTAGTGCACCGGGAAGAGCCAACGCGGAAGCTCCGTAGACTTCTCTGGAGAGAAGCGGTTGGAGGTGTAGCCGCTGAGGGCGAGCTCGCCGCTGAATCGCACACTGCCGGCGGGGATCTGGAAGGAGAGCGCCGCGACGGCATTGTCCAGCGCGGGGGTTCGCACGGTATCGGTGCGTCCGGTGAGGGTATCGTGCAGGAGCTGATGGAGCCGGATGCTGGCGGTATCGTCCGTCAGGCGGACGAAGCTCAGGCGAATGCTGGCGCCGGATTCGGCTTCGTACCCGAGGCTTCCCCCGTAGACCCAGCGCCGGTACACCCCGGCAAATCCGATGCTGCTATCGGCAGCGCGCGGATGCTGCACCACGCCGTAGAGCGCTGCCAAGCGCAGCGGACCTGGCGAAAGCTCTATCCCACCGCCCAGGGGGCGCAGCTCCCCAAAGGTCAGCTCAGAGAGCTGCAGCGAGAAGTAGCCCCCGTGCAGCCGCAGCCATGGGGTCAGTTGCGGACTCAGCCCGAACTGGTTGAAGGGCTGCAGCATTCCGGCAAAGGGCGAGCGGATCCCACCAATGGAGCTGCTCCAGCTCAGTTCCAGCGGGATTGTCACTGTGCCGAAGAGCACAAGCTGCGGGTTGGCAAATGCACGCACAGTGTATCGAGGTCGGTAGCGCTGCTCCGGCAAGGCGCCAGAGTTGGTGTATAGCTCAGCGGTGATGCTTGCATTGCCGCGAAGCTGCACCGGCTGCTGCTGGGATTGCGCCAGCGCCACTGCACCACCTGTCAGCAGCAGTAGGGCATGCCAGAATCGCAACTGGTGTGCCATGGTGCTCAAACACCTCTTTGGGAGTACATGCCGGCAGTTGTACCGCTGGTGGAAAAGCAGCGTTCCGCCCACCGATTGGCGTTTGCAAATTACGGCTCGGCAACGAATTCTCACGCCCTCCGTTCGTCATAGGGCACAGGACAGTGCACCCGACTGCGCAGATGAGGCGGATGCAACGGTGGAGTGCAGCGCTTGTGCTTGGGATTCTGGGAATTGGGCTTACCTGCTCAGGAAGCGGCAGAGGGCAGCTCTACGAAGAGAGCGCGGGGACCGTCCCCGACACCCTGCGGAAGCTCCTGAGCGCGGTTGTGACCGCCTCGCGCACCAATGCGATCACGCGCGCGGTTGAGCTATGCAGCCCTGCCGTCGTTGCCATCACAGTGGTGGACGAGCGCGAGGTGGTCTACCGCGACCCGTGGAGCTCCTGGTTCTTCGACGACCCCATCTTCCGCTTCTTCTTTGGCGAGCCGCGCGAGTATCGCCGCCGCTACGCGCTGCGCAACCTGGGGTCGGGCTTCCTCATCTCCCCGGAGGGCTACGTGGTCACGAACCAGCACGTCATCGGGGAGCGCCCGACGCGCATCACCGTGACCTTGGTCGGAGGCGAACATTACGAGGCGGAGCTGGTCGGCGCCGATTACGTCAGCGACGTTGCACTGCTCAAGATTCAGGGCAAGCGTGCCGGCGGCTTCCCCTACCTGCGGCTGGGCAACTCCGATTCGGTCATCGTGGGCGAATGGGTGATCGCCTTCGGTAACCCGTTCGGCTTGTTCGATATCAACGCCAAGCCCACCGTAACGGTCGGCGTGGTGAGCAACGTCGGAGTGAACTTCCAACAGGGGGGGCGGGTCTACCGAGGGATGATCCAGACCGATGCCGCAATCAGCTCCGGCAATTCCGGCGGACCGTTGGTGAATGCGTTGGGGGAGGTTATCGGAGTCAACGCTGCAATCATCTCCACGGCGCAGAGCTGGCAAGGGGCGGGCAGCATCGGCATTGGATTTGCCATCCCCATCAACCGAGTCAAGCGCATCATTGAGCGCTTGCATGCCGAAGGGCGTATCGAGCGCCCCTCGGAGCTGGGGTTCCGGCTGGATGAGCCGGAGCGCTACGAGCTGGGGCAGGGGACCCGCGGAGCATTGGTGGTGAGCGTGCGGCGCGGCTCGCCGGCGGACCGTGCGGGATTGAAGCCCGGGGATATCATCGTCGAGATCGATGGTGTGCCCGTCAATTCGCTCAAGGATGCGCAGTTGCTCCTTGCCGATGTCTACGTCGGACAGCGCCTTCGGCTGAAGGTGCTGCGGGGCAATACGCCCCATACACTCGAACTCCTTGTCGGCGCGCGAGGCTGATGCAGTCGGCACGGCTTTCCTGCGAGAATCTGCTCAAAATCTACCGCCGCCGAGCCGTGGTGCGCAATGTTTCGCTCTTCCTGCAGCAGGGCGAGGTCGTTGGGCTGCTGGGACCCAACGGTGCGGGCAAGACCACCACGTTCTACATGCTCGTGGGGATGATTCCAGCCGATGGGGGGCGCATCTTCCTCGATGGGCAGGAGATTACGCACATGCCAATGTACCGCCGTGCCCGCTTAGGGATTGGCTACCTCCCGCAGGAGCCCTCGGTCTTCCGAGGGTTGACCGTAGAGGAGAACATCCGCGCTGTGCTGCAATTCCGTGGGCTTCCGCGCCGCGAACAGCAGCAACGCCTGGAGCAGCTCTTGGAGGAGTTCGGTATCGCACACATCCGGACCCGCAAGGGCTACATGCTCTCCGGAGGCGAGCGCCGCCGCTGCGAGATCGCCCGCACGCTGGCAGCCGACCCCAAGTTCGTCCTGCTGGATGAACCCTTTGCCGGCATTGACCCGCTGGCGGTGGAGGACATCATGCGGTTGGTGCGCCGGCTCAAGGAGCGCAATATCGGTGTGCTCATCACTGACCACAACGTGCACGAGACGCTCTCCATCACGGACCGCGCCTACATCCTCATCGACGGCGAGATCTTCTGCACCGGTACGGCAGAGGAGGTTGCCGAAAATCCCGAGGTGCGCCGCCTCTACCTGGGCGAGACCTTCCGCCTGGAGCGCTACCGCTGGGAGTAGCTCCGAAGGGGGAGCACAGTAGGGGCATGGGATGGTAGGGGATGGCATGGTAGGGGCAGGGCATGTGGTCGGTTTATGGCATGGTAAGGGCAAGGCATGGGGGTAAGGTCATGGCATGGTAGCATGGTGGGGGCATGGCAGCATGGTAGCATGGTTGTGGGGGCAGGGCATGTGGTCGGGTCATGGCATGGGGTGGCAGCATGGGATGGTAGCATGGGATGGCATAGGATGGCATGGGATGGCATAGGATGGTTGTGGGGGCACGGCATGCCGTGCCTCCACAAATTGATTGTGCCCCTACATTGTGCTGCCACTGTTGCTGCCACATTGTGCCCCTACATTGTGCCCACATTGTGCCTCCACATTGTGCCTCACCATTGTATCCCCACAGTGTGTCCACATTGTGCTCCCACATTATGCCCTCGATTGTGCCTCCACCACTGTACTCCCACCATTGTGTGGGTTTCCTGAATTTGGGGGCAGAGCATGTGGTGGGTCATGGCATGGCAGCACGGTGGGCAGCAGCATGGTAGGGTAGGGCATGGGAGGGCATGGGTGGCAGCAGATGGCAGCAGTAGCATGGAATGGCAGGGGCAGAGCATATGGTGGGGTCATGGCATGGTAAGGGCAGGGCATGGGGGTAAGGTCATGGCATGGTAGCATGGTGGGGGTATGGCAGCATGGTAGGGCAGGGCATGGGATGGCATAGGATGACATAGAATGGCATGGAATGGCAGCAGATGGCAGCAATTTGTGGGGGCACGGCGCCGTGTTTCATACTGAACACTATCTGGAAAGTGCAAGATGCTTTGAAAGACTGCTCCTGCCTCCTCCGAGGTTACCGCGACGCTACTGGGATGTAGACTCTCACTCTGCATCGGCTGCCCCATGGGATGCTCTCCCTGGACTCGAGCGCGCTCGCTATTGCCCGGGCTGTGGAGGAACCCAGCGGAATACCGCCGCCTTGCGACCGTTGTCGAAGTAGAGCTTCAGCTCGGTACCTCGGATGCGGTAGCGCGTTGCATCCACAAGGGCTTTGTAGTAGCGATCTTCCCACTCCCCCCATTTGCACCAAATTAGGGTCGTGAACAGGTCCCAGATGGTTATTCCGTCAATCCCGTGGAGCTTATACCGGGCGCTGTAGAGATTGCACGGAGCCCTCCCACCGCAGATAGGATCTTCAGAACCGCAGGCAGTGTCAATAAAGCTGAGTGTTACCGGGCGCATTTCGGCAGGAGGTACATCCCGCTCGCCGGTCTCAACGTGTTCGAAGTACTCAAACTGCCAGGTTCCGCGGATGGGGTGCTCGGAGGTTGGAGGGCTTGGGGTGGTTGTGGTGTCATTGCAGCTTCCAAGGAGGAGCAGGAGCAGGAGCAATCCGAACGGCTTCATGGCATTGCTCGGCAGTGTGGAACCTGTTCGCATCTGTGCTAATAGACGCACGACTCCTCACGGATGTTACAGCAGCACCCACTGCCCCGGCTTGGCCGAACGGTAAGGGTTAGGGCATGTGGTGGGTCATGGCATGGGGTGGCAGCATGGGATGGTAGCATGGGATGGCATGGGATGGTTGTGGGGGCACGGCATGCCGTGCCCCCACATAAATTGATTATGCTTCCCACAAATTGATTGTGCCCCTACATTGTGCCCCCATCATTGTTGGGATAATCCCGCACCGGTGGTTTTGTCACCCAAACCATTCTGCATTCATTGGATCGGTGCCGGTGGGATGGATGTTGCGGTCCAGGTGCCAGCGTAGGGGATTGGTCGCGATGTATTCGCGGATGCGGTGCAGGGAGCGGTCGTTGCGGATGATGTGTTCGTAGTAGTTGCGTTGCCAGACCGGCGCGCCGGGGGTGCCGCGGTATTCGTTGATGCGCTTGGTGGCGGCGGATTTGAATGAACGGACGATCGTAGGAATGGAACCCGGGACGGGTTTGCCGAATTCTTCTCGTCGCCGTCGGGGCACGTGCCGTGCCCCCACAGAGTTTTCCATCTCCTGCAATACGATAATCCCGTGCAGGTGGTTGGGCATTATCACGAATTCATCCAACAGGGCATGGGGAAAATGGTCTGGAATTGCCAACCAACATTCCTGCACGATTTGTCCCAACGGATTCAATCGCATCCTCCCCTCCACCACCGCGCCGAACAGACATACGCGGTTCTGTGTGACAATCGTGATAAAATACGCCCCCGCTCGGGTGTAATCGTACCCCTTCAGGCGAATGGAGCGGCGGTGGTGCTTCTTAGGATCGTAGGGCATGTTGCCAATTTCGGGGTTGTTCAACCATATGGGGCGCGGCGTGCCGTGCCATAGGGCGCGGTGTGTTGTTAGGGCACGGCATGCTGTTAGGGCACGGCGTGCTGTTGGGGCACGGCGTGTTGTTAGGGCACGGCATGCCGTGCCCTAACATTGGTGGACATTTGAGGCAGATCACACGCTCCGTGCCTTCTCCAGCCGCGCGCGCACTAAATTAATAACCGCCTCCCGCTCGCCTGCCGTTAGCCCCAGCACGTCGAACACCGCCTCGTCCAGCGCCCGACGGTCGGGTGCTTGCAGGTCAAGTCTGTCGGCGTTCAGCAGAGCCTTTCTACAGGGCACCGAGTCGAGGAGTGTGCCACAGGGCACGGTGTGTTGATAGGGCACGGCGTGCCGTGCCATAGGGCGCGGTGTGCTGTTGTTAGGGCACGGCATGTTGTTAGGGCATGGCGTGCTGTTAGGGCACGGCATGCCGTGCCCTACACATTTTGTGTCACACGCTCTGTGCCTTCTCCAGTCGCGCGCACCAGGTTTACCACCGCCTCATAGACCGCCTCGCGCTCGCCCGCTGTTAGCCCCAGGACGTCGAACACCACCTTGTCCAAGGCGTAACGATTGGCTATCAGGACTTGTCCAGCGATAAGCTCATTGCTGAGGAGTGATGCCTTCGGCCAGGCGCGCCCGTAGCCCGATGATCGTCAGCCCGACTATCTCCTTCCTCTTCTCGTCCCAGCGGACGATAACCCCTTCGCCGATGTCCACTCCCACCGCCGGTCGGGGCTTCCCCACCGAGATGTAGAGCACATCCGCTTCCTCATCGTATTCCCAGTCGAGCCGAGGCTTGCCCTCTAAGATCTTGAGCGCTTCCATACGATTTCCCTCCTTTTGGATGGCACAGAGGTGTAGTAAGCCGTCAACACGAACCCGTCGGTCCCGTTGAGCTCTTTGTAGACAACCACGAGGTGCTTTCGCGTCAGAGGCGATTGGGCATACAATCGGATGGCTAAAAGCGTGCCCAGGTCCCCTTGCTGGATGAGGTCGGGGTCGCTGAGGGTCTCCAAGACACGGTCCTTCTGGTTCGCCATCTCAGGATGCCGTCTCAGGATATGCTCCCATCTTTCCTGAGTCAACCGTATGGGCACTTGGTTTCGTGAATAGATCACAATCATCCGGATCGCTCACACACTCCTCACCGTTCGCGTGTGCAAACTCTGCCAATGGGGCGCTTGTTGCAGCACGGCATGCTGTTGGGCTGTTAGGGCACGGCGTGCCGTGCCCTAACATTGTGGCAGATCACACGCTCCGTGCCTTCTCCAGTCGCGCGCACTAAATTAATGACCGCCTCGTAGACCGCCTCGCGCTCGCCTGCCGTTAGCCCCAGCACGTCGAACACCACCTCGTCCAGCGCCCGGCGATCGGGTGCTTGCAGGTCAAGTCTGTCGGTGTTCAGCAGAGCCTTTCTACAGGACACCGAGTCGAGGAGTGTGCCACAGGGCACGGTGTGTTGTTAGGGCGCGGCGTGCTGTTGGGGCACGGCATGTTGTTAGGGCACGGTGTGCTGTTAGGGCACGGCATGTTGTTTGTTAGGGCACGGCATGCCGTGCCCTTAACATTGTGGCAGATCACACACTCTGTGCCCTCTCCAGCCGCGCGCGCACCAGATTGACCACCGCCTCATAGACCGCCTTCTCCTGCTTGTCCGGCGGGTAGCCATACTTGCGCAACACGCGCTTGACGAGGCGGCGGAGGTGGGCGCGAACGTTCTCCCGCTCTGCCCAGTCGACGGTCACGTTGCGCCGCACGGTCTCTACCAGCTCCCGGGCGATCCGTTTCAGGGTCGGCTCGCCGAGCACCTTCACCGCGCTGTCGTTGGTCTCCAGGGCGTCGTAGAAAGCAAGTTCCTCTTCAGATAGACCAAGCCGTTCCCCCTCAAAACAGCGTCGGATGGTTCGTGCCTACTTGAAGTTGCAATGGCACCGGGCTATACGGAGCACCTTTTTTGTCCGGAAATCCCCAAAGGTTGAACTTCCGGTAAAGCCCGAATTGCTGTTTCCAGGGTGGTTGCTGCAGATCGCGGCACCAGCGAACAACCATTGCGCCGAGTTCCCGCTTTGTCGGTTGGTGTGAGCCTGCTACGAGAGCCATCTGGGTGGCGCCCAGCAATACATCGCAGAGCTGAAGGAGGTCACAGGCTCCAGAATCCTGAAGCTGGAGTTCCAGCCGCGCCCTGGGATACGGCTTTCCTTCTTCTCGACTCAAAAACGCGTCCAGCTCCGCGCGGTAGGGCAAGTAGGTTTCGAAGTTATCTATCCATCCCTGCTCCGGGCGGCTCATCCGGTCCTTTGCATCTGACACGAAGGTAATTGTGACACTGTCCCAGCCCTCCGGTCCAAGGAACCACCTGATACCCGCTTTCAATGCCGTAGCCGTAAAGCGGTTGTAAGCATGGTAATCTTTTGCAAAGCGCTTATGCTCAAAGGCAGGGCTGTGGCGGTCAACCGCCAGGGCGGTAAAGCGAGCAATCTTCGAAAGCTCTTGCTCATACCCCTGAAGCCAGCGCCGAGCGACACGGGCTTTGGCGCCATATCTTCCCTCGAACCGTTTCGGCAACGCAGAGAAGTGGATTTCCCCGTAGTAGTTCTCCTGCTTGCGACAGGTGTACAGAAGCCCACGGGCTTGCTCCAAGTGCTCCGCTCTCACGAAAAGCAAGCCGATGAGAAGCCACCGTCTGTTAGGCATGCTCATGCTTTCATCGTGGAAGACCCAATACGAGGTGCAACGCACCACGGGATTGCCCCACAGGTCTACCTGCATGCGCTTACAACTCTCCTCGAAATGCCTTTTCCAAGATCGCCTGCTCCAGGCGCTTGAGCTCTGCCTCTGTTGCCGCCTGGGCTTCCTTGAGCGCCTTGAGCCTTTCCTGCACCGCCTGAAGGTGCGCCACGATGCGCTGCTGCTCGGCAAGGGGTGGGAGGGGGATGAGAGCACTATAAACCGCTTCTTGCGATATGGAGGGTTGCGCCCCTTTTTTAGCGAATGTAGACAAATCAACGCTACGCAGTGCCAAGGCAATATAATCTATGTCGCAATCGGTATACCACTGAGAAACGAACATGGCGTTATCAGATATCCAGCACGGCGCCTCGACCACATTGATCGCCCCGCAGGCACCCACACGCCCAATAACTATGGTCTTCCCTTGTGTGAGCAGCGGAGTTGCTGTGAAGCCGAGCAACCCATTGGCTCCGTAAACTGGGACACCACCTCCCGTGCTAAGATCGCCACCTCGGATAAATTTGCCGTTTCTTAGGCGAAACACCTCCCCCAGCCGCACCCACCGCCAGCCTTCGGGAAGTTCCGAGCCAGGGCGGGGGAAGGTCTGGGCGAGGACGGACTGCCAGAGGCGCTCGGCGTCCTTTTGGGCCTCCTGCCGCAAGCGCCGTGCCTCCCGGAGCCGGCCCAT
>Ga0079995_1066024_pt1 | contig 71327 bp, 66 predicted proteins | sample FaiFalFF_MnMetaG_2_FD_69198 | JGI IMG/M metagenome (GOLD analysis project Ga0079995, IMG submission 69198) | Freshwater microbial communities from Yellowstone National Park, Wyoming, USA - Fairy Falls C (FF_Mn_C) (SPADES assembly) (version 4) | ecosystem: Environmental > Aquatic > Freshwater >... | reverse complement strand
CTGCGCCGGGCCGGAGGGGCTCTGCTTGGCCTTCTGACGCTACAAGGCCTGGGAGCTCCGCTTCGCTCTGGGACAGCCGGACCCCCCATCCCTTCCCAATCCCGGCCGCCCTCCCGCCGACAGGTGCAACGGGGGGAACCCCTCTACAGCGCCCTCTTCCAACAGGCTCAGAAACAGTTCCGCCTTGAGACCTGGAACGCTGAGCCCGACTGGAAGGAGGTGTGGCTATATTCTTTTGAGAGGGGCTCCGCCCTGGTCGCCCCGCTGTTCCCATCGGGTTCATCGCATCGCTTCCTGACCGCCCCAGTCCGCGGGACGGAGATCCTGGCCCTATATGTGGTGGAGATCGAACTGAAGGAAAGTCCTGCTCGCTCTGGACGTGTCCGCCTTTATGATCCAGATGGAAGGCTTTTGCTTAACATACGCCTGGAGGATGGGATAGTATATAGCGAACCCGTCGCTTCAACTTCCAGGTCCCCAGGTCATGCTCGCCCCAAAAAAGCAATATGCTGTCGCCCAGAGTTCTATCTCTGTCTGGGCGATGCAACTACCTTATGCGCGGCTGCTTGTATACCCTGGGGAGTGCCTGCATGTGTTGCGTGTCTCGCCGCTTTATATGCAGCGTGCGCGGCACTCTTCTGTTATATGTGCTAACCTAACCTGTAAATGGGAACACAGGATGGGAACTCAAACTTCTCGAAGGTTTCGCGGCGTGTTGATCCTTCTGTCGAGCATCCTGCTGCTTGCCATTCCTGCTTTATATTTTCCCTTTCCAGAGGTGCTTAAATACTGGGCCCTCACCCTGGGATTTATTTCAATCCTGCACATATACTCCGTCTATCCCCCAGCCATAATCCCTCCTCGACTCTCCCGAGGGATCGGATGGGCAACCTGGATCCTGGGTTTCGGTTTGACACTGAGTGCAGGCTATCTCCGACTGGTCCAGGAAGCTTTTGATGGGCTGGCTCTGATTTTCATTTTCGCCCTGGCATTCCCTATGCTGGGACGTCTTGTGATCTTTGTTTTTCCTGGCTTGGTGCTGTTCTTCGGGATCCAGCTGGCACTGATGTGGTTGGGCAAACCATTCGCTGCGAATGTCACATGGATAGCCGTCGCCGGCACACTGGCCTTTGCTATCGGCTCCTTAGCGGGCCTCTGGATTCTCAAAGCCTTCCAGGTCCAGCACCATCAACGCTAACCCCTCACGTGTGGGAATGAGCCAGGGGATTCTGCATCGCTTCCTGAAGGAAGAACTCAGCAGGCCATAGAAGCCCAGGGCTCGAATGCTGTCGAACCGGATAAAGCCCATTGGCGCTAAGAGCCGATGCTCCTGGAGATCGAGGGGGAGCACGTCCGGGTCTTCACGGGGCTGGCGATGCGGATGCGATTGCTCCGGATCCTGGGCCCCGTGCGGGCCCTGCGGGTGGCCCGGCTCGTCGCCCGGCACGGCGGGCCGGTGCTGGGGGTGGATTGGGGAAGGCGGCGGTTCCTCGGGCGCGCCCTGGGCGCCCTGGCCGGACTGCTCTTGATCCGTCACGCCGGCCAGGCCGCCGCCGCCCCACCCCCGCCGACCTCAGGAGGGCTGCCCATCCGGCGCAGCCAGCGGCTGGAAGGGACGGAGCGGGCCCAGGCCCTGCAACATCTCCAGAACCACCCCGACTTGAAGGCCCTGGGCCTGACCGTCCCACCGGATGATGGGGAGTTCCCCCTCGTCATCGCCCACGAGCTGGCCGATGGCAACACCCTGACCACCGCCGGCTGGCCGATCGAAGGTCAGGAGATCGTCGTCGCCCTCCTCTTCGCCAGGATCGCCAGGGTATCTCTTGGCCATGAGCCAGCAGCCTATGTGAAAAGCATGGCCATGAGGGTGAGGATCGAAGATCAGACTGCGCGTCTTCAAACGCTAAGCGTGAATGGAAAGTCGGTTACCAAGCGATATCCCAGCCAGATGACCGCCCAGCAGGATTGCCCCGGTTGCTCGGTGTCATGGGAGCAAGTAGTATGCGGGTGTGCTTCGTGGAACACAAACTGTCTTATAAGTTGTGGACTCAACACTGCTGCTTGTAGTGTGGTCTGTCTGAGGTGTATTGTCATGAAGGATCCGTGGGCATGTGCAGGATGTGTGATCTGTGCTATGTCATCCATATGGTGTTTTGGTTTATGTTGCAACGTTATCCAGTGTGGCTGTGGATCGTGTCCCCCTGGTCCTTGAATGGTTCCAAACGCCGGCAGCCAGACCGAGGAAGGTCTGGCTGCCGGCGATCTTGTCCCTTAATTGTTTATGGGCACCGTCATGACCCGAATCTTAACTCTGGAGATTCGTCATGAGTGATTCGGTGATTATGATTCTATCTTCAATTGTCGCTTTACTATCTTTAGGCGGATTTATATCTAAACCAATTCCAAATAATGCATGTTATTTACAATATTTCCTGTTTTATTTAGCGCTTTCTGTCAATGAAATTATAAATATTCAGTTTCGATTTGTCGTATGGATTATTACATTTCTAACTAGCCTCATATTGGCAGGATGGGAATTTCTTTCATCTCCCCAAAAACGTATTAGTATTTATACAATATCTATGTTATTAGTGATTTTATTGGGCTTATTTATTTCAATTATCACCTCAAATTAAAAAATAATAATCCCAGGAGGCTATGCGCGATCGGAGGTCCAGGCGATGCAGAGCCAAGCGAAACCGGGCTGGCAGTGGGAGCCTATGCTCGTCGAAATCGATGGGGAGCAAGTGCGGGTCTTCGCGGGCCTGGCGATGCGGATGCGGTTGCTCCAGATCCTGGGCCCGGTGCGGGCCCTGCGGGTGGCCCAGGCCGTGGCCCGGATGGGAGGCCCGGTGCTGGGCGTGGATTGGGGAAGGCGCGATTTCCTGCGCCGGGCCGGAGGGGCTCTGCTTGGCCTTCTGACGCTACAAGGCCTGGGAGCTCCGCTTCGCTCTGGGACAGCCGGACCCCCCATCCCTTCCCAATCCCGGCCGCCCTCCCGCCGACGGGTGCAACGGGGGGAACCGATCTATGAAGCGCTCTTCCGCCGGGCCCAGACCCAATTCCGCCCGGAGCGCTGGAACGCCGAACCCGACTGGAACGAAGTGTGGCTGTATACTTTCGAGCAGGGTTCTGCTCTGGTCACATCACTATCGACATCCGGACCATCGCATCGCTTCCTGACCGCCCCAGCCCGCGGGGAGGAGATCCTAACCCTGTATGTGGCAGAGATCGAATGGCGAGGAGGATCCACAACCAGCGCTCGGATGCGGCTGTATGACCTACGAGGGAAAATGCTGTTGGATATTGAACTTGAGAATGGCCGGGCGCGCCGCCAAGCACCGGTTCAGTCCTCCAAGGCGCCGGGTCATGCCAAGGACGTGGCACGCCCAAAGCAGGATGTCTGCTGCAATTGGCTGGCATTGAATTTCTGCATTGATGGGGTCACAATTGGGTGCGTGGGTTGTTGTTTCGCAAACCCCGCGCTATTTGCTGCCTGTCTAGCCACCGGAACCGCAGCCTGCTTTGCTGCCAACTGCTGGTTCTGTTAGAGCGGGAGGAGGCACATTATGAACCGGGCCTCGATTCCTCTTCCCTTGCGGTGGAGTCTTCCCATGCTGAGCCTCATTCTGGGTGGGATGCTCCTTATGAACGGACTGGCCCTCGGCATCCCGTGGCTGCCCGTGTTCAGTTTGGCGGCTTTCCTGGTGGCAGCGGTCTTCCTTCGATATGGTGACACACAGGTTAGTGTTGGCGTGGGGCTGGCCCTGCTGCTGGCCGGATACATTGGGATGCTAATCGGCGGGCTGCTTCGACAGTTCCAGACGCCATTGGAAATGGTGGCCATCCTGAGCGTAGGGGTGATGGTCCTGGGCCTGTGGGCGGACCGCCGCAAGCGATCCCTGTGATCCGCTCTGCTGACAGGCGGAAAACACAGGACCTTCCCCCGCTTGGAAGAGTGGAAACGCTCAGCGGGGGGCGGCTGCGGGTGTGGAGTTTGCGGGACCCCGAGGTCCAGGCCCTGCTGGACCGCGCCCGTCCCGGCTGGCAGTGGGAGCCGATGCTCGTCGAGATCGAGGGGGAGCGGGTGCGAATCTTTGCGGGCCTTTCCCTGCGGGCGCGCCTGGTGCAGGTCTTAGGTCCGGTGCGGGCGTTGCGGGTGGCCCAGGCGGTGGCCCGAATGGGAGGCCCGGTGCTCGGCGTGGATTGGGGAAGGCGGCGGTTCCTCGGGCGCGCCCTGGGTGCCCCGGCCGGACTGCTCCTGATGCGTCACGCCGGCCAGGCCGCCGCCGCCCCACCCCCGCCGACCTCAGGAGGGCTGCCCATCCGGCGCAGCCGATGGCTGAAAGGGGAGGAGCGGGCCCAGGCCCTCGAGCGGGTGCAAGAGCTCCCAGACCTGAAGGTTCTGGAGCTGAAGGCACCCGCCAAGAGCGAGTCTTCGATCGTAGCTGCTCACGAGCTGGTAGATGGAAACACTCTAATCACCATAACCTGGCAGATCGAAAGCCAGGAAATGGCCCTGGCTCTTCTCTCCGCTGTCCCCATTGTGTTCCCATCCGATGAAAAGCCAATCGTTCAAATCAAGAGCGCGGCACTTCGACTCCGAGTGAAGGGACAAACCATTCAGATTCCTGCTTTGAGTGTGAATGGGATGCGAGTTCAGAAGATCACAGTCGATCTCTCAGCCATTCAAACGGGCTCCTATCAAACATTACAGCAAGATTGCTGTCCGCTTTGGGTCAACTGCACCGCATGGCTCGCCATGTTGGGCTTATATTTGGCTTGTTGCGCTGCGGGAGGTGTTCCTTGCTGTGCGAACATCCAATGGGTAGCGGGATTGGTTGCAGCCTTCTGTGCGGCTGCACAATCGTGCGGTCCCTGTAATCCATGAGGAGTCAGATCAGATATGCTGGGCGAGATCATCAAAAGGGCTTTCTGGATCTCTAGCAGCCTTGCGATCATCTATATATTTTATCTAACCGAATCCCCTGATGTGGATCGCCTCGCCGGGATCGGGGTCGGGATCATTTGGTTATGCTGTGCGCTCCTTCTGGATCGGGATTCGCGTCCATTCCGGCTCCCCCACGGATGGCCAAACTGGATCGCTCTGGCGATTCCGGGCATTTATGTAGCCTGGGTGGCACTACGAACGAACTGGCTCGCTCCCGCCCGGAAAGATCTGACAAATATGGTCCTGTGCTTGGTGGCAATAGCACCCTATGCCCAACCCTTGCTTTCCCGCTTCAAAAGGTGAGTATTATTATAGGACTTAAAGCCGTCAATCCGAACTTAATGAGCACGCGAGTTCTAACATCCTGGTGTCCTCAAATTCGAAGGAATTTCGTATGGAGACCACGAGTTGGGGAGGCGATCCTCCCGGTGATGGCCGGCACCCTCCGCTTCGCCATCGCGTTTGCCCTTGTGCGCTCTCTGGCTTTCTTCCGAAAACGCTGACTTGCTGCTCGGAGAAGCAATGCCCCTGCGGACTGATGGGATGGATCCGCCGCAACAGGTTGAAGCCGGAGCAAATAGGGAGGCGCTCCCTGTGGGACCCCCGGTTATCGCTCCACCTCCCAGGGAGCGGGCCGTGGGGCGCCTTGAAGGGAATCCCGGATGAGCGGGGCGAACTCGGGATAGCACGCGGCGAAGGCGCAGAGCAACCCGAAGCAGCCCGCCAGCATCATGTCCCCATAGGGGACCGCAAAGTAAACCGGATGGCGGGACCCCCGCAACAATCCGCGGCGGGGCCCGACGACGGCCACCCCCTCCGGCCGCATCGGCGCGGCCTCGAACACCAGCGCCCCGTGGCCCATGTCGTCGAACACCTCCTCAAAACCCAGGGCGCCCTCCGCCAGCCGGCCCAGCAGGCGGTCCAGCTTCTCCCCATCCAGAAAGCCTGTGTGGTGCTCAAAGAGCCCCTCCACCTGCCCTTCCCGCAGCCGAAAGGCCAGGGTGTGGAAGTTCCCGATGTTCACCACCAGGCACTGCCGCCAGGCCGCCACCCGGGGATCCAGGGTGGCGCCCAGGGCCGCCGCGGGGGCAGTGTCCATCCCCACCACAGGGCCGTCGAAGGCCTCCCGCACCGTGCGCACCACCGCCTGCAACCGGGTGAGGGGGGCAGGGATCTCCTCCCCTCGATGGGCGAAGACGGTGAGCGCCCGATGCTCGGCCAAACGCTGGGCCAGGTAATCGAACCGGAACTTGCGGTCGGAGTAACCGGGGGGCGCCGCCCCGTGATCGAAGACCGCCACGGCGACCCCGTCCGGCCGGAGGGGCACTCCGAAGGCCTCGAAGGCCTGCCGCAACGCCTCCCAGTCGAAGTCCCGCAACACCAGACGAACCACCCGATCCCCCATGCGAGCGGCCTCGTCCTCGCTGACGAGGCGCACCCCCATCGCCTGCACCACATCCAGATCGTCGTTGAAGGTCCGCGCCGCCTCCGGCGTCGCATACACCGGGAGGCCAGCCCGCAGGTGGTCCTCCACCGCCCACTGGCACGGCCCACCGCCCATCAGGACGCCGGTTAAGAGGATCGGCCGGCGCTCCCGGGTGGCCTGCCGCACCGCTCGCGCCACCCGCATGGTCGGCGAAGGCAGAACCAGCTGATAGGCGTTCTCCAGCTCCTTCTCGCTGTCGTAGAGGAGGATGTCCTGGGTCCCGGTCCCGATGTCCACGCACAGGATCTTCATCGCCGCTTCCCTTTTCGAAACGATCTCAACCTCGCGGCCCCGATCCCACCGGCGTCCCTTCCGCCATCATGGCCTGCAATCGAAGAACCGCCTCCCCCACGCTTTCCACCACCTGCAGCAGGCCCAGGTCCTCCTCCCGGATGTAGAGGGGATCGTGATAGGCCTCCAGCAGGCGACGCCAGCGCGTCCCGATCAGGAGAAAGGGCCGGGGGGCCAGCTCCCGGGTCTGGAGGAGGCTCCAGGCCATGGCCATCTCGCTCAGCGTCCCGATGCCGCCGGGCAGGGCGACCATGGCGTCGCCGGCGGTCACCAGGTAATGCAGGCGCTGGAAGAGCGTGGGGAACTTGATCTCCACATCGAGATAGGGGTTGGCCTTCAACCCCCAGCGGTCGAACAGGTCCACCGTGACCCCGATGGCGAGCCCGCCGGCTTCCCGCGCCCCGCGGCTGACCGCCTCCATCGTCCCCCCATACCCGCCGCTCATCACGATGAAGCCGGCCTCGGCCAGGCGGCGGCCCAGCTCCCGGGCCATCTCGTAATCCGCGGATCCCGGCGCCGGGGCGTGGCCGCCGAACACCGCAACCACCCGCTGCCGCATCCCCTCCTCCTTTAGAACGTCCCGATCCCCTGGTAGCGGAACCGCTCGATGAGAAGGATACCGAGGAAGGTGAGGAGGAGCAACAGCGTGCTCATGGCCATCGCCTGGCCCAGGTTCAGCTCCCCGGGCTGGCTCAGGAAGCGGGCGATGGCCAGGGGCATGGTGGGCATGGTGGGCCGGGCGATGAGGGCGGTGGCCCCGAACTCCCCCAGGGAGACGCAGAAGGCGAAGACGGCGGCGGCCAGCCACGCCCGGCCCAGCAGGGGCGCCTCCACCCGCCACCAGACCTGCGCCGGCGAGGCCCCCAGGGTCATCGCCGCCTCCCGCCAGCGCGGGTTCATCCCCTCCAGGGCCGGCAGGAGGATGCGCACCACGAACGGATAGGCGATCAAGGTGTGGGCGATCACCACCAGCAGCGGCGAGGTGCGCAGGGCCTGCACCGCCGCCACGAGCCCCGGCCACGCTTTCAGGAACCCCGGCGGATGGCTGAAGCCGACCAGGAACCCGAACCCCAGGGTGACCGCTGACGTGGAAAGGGGAAGCATCAGCAGCGGATCCAGCCAGCGGATGCGACGCCGGCCCGCCAGCCCGTAAGCGGCCAGCCCACCCAGGGACAGCGAGAGGCCCATGGTCGCGGCGGCGAAGAGCAACGAATTGCGGACCGCCTCGATGGGCGCCACGTAAGTGACGGCGCCGCGCCGGTTGATCCAGAGCTCCCGATAGTAGCCCAGGGTGATCCACCCGGTGTAGTAAGCCGGCTCTCCGGGCTTGCGCAGGGTCATCGGGGTCACCGAGCGCAGGGCCAGGGCCAGCAACGGCATGCCGATCCAGAGGAAAAGGATCGCCAGCCCCAGGCCGGCCATCAGGCGCTCCCTCCACGTCCGCAACGGGCGACCGGTGGAAGCCTCCGGCCGCCATTCCAGAGGGACCACCCAGCGGGCCTGAAGCCGCGTGTAAAGATAGAGGAGCGCGAAGTTCAGGGCCAGCTGGACCAGGGCGAGGGTGGCCGCCGCCGGCAAACGGAAGAGGCCGACGGCCTGCCGGTAGATCTCCACCTCCAGCGTAGCATACTGAGGACCACCCAGCAGCAACACCACCCCGAAGCTGGTGAAATCGAACAGGAACACCAGGGCCGCGGCGGCCAGGATGGCCGGGAGCAACAACGGCCCGGTCACCCGCGTGAGGACCCGCCAGCGATCCGCCCCCAGGGTCCGGGCCGCCATCTCCAGGGTGGGATCCAGATGGCTCCAGGCATTCCCCACGATGCGCAGCACCAGCGTGAGGTTGTAGAACACGTGGGCGACGACGATCGCGGTCAGGGTGTTCACGAAGGGGATCGGCGGTTCCGGGAGGCCGAACAGGGCCATCAGGGCCTGATTCACCCAGCCCCGAGGGCCCAGGAGGGCCGTGAAGGCCGCCGCCACCACCACCGTGGGGAGCACGAAGGGGACGGTGGCCATCGCCTGCCACAGGCGGCGGCCCGGCAGCTGATAACGGGCGAAGAGGCCCGCCAGGGGGAGCCCCAGGAGAAGGGTCACCGCCGTGGAAAGGGCCGCCTGCCCCACCGTGAACCCCAGGACCTTCCGGAAGGACGGGCTTCCCAGGGTCCGGAGGATCGCCTCCCCTTCCAGGACGCCTGCGGGCATGAGGCTCAGGCGCAGGATCGAGATGATGGGATATGCGTAGAAGAGGGAAAAGAACAGAAGCGGCAGCGCCAGCAGGAGATCTCGTCGGCCCACTTTTCCCATGCGGGTTCGCATCCTGAGCAGGCAGCCCCGATCGATCCCCGACAGACGCCCGGTTTACCCGGACGCCTCCAGGATCTGCCGGAGACATTCCAGAGCAGCGGGGAGCGGATCCCGCCATAGCCATTCCGCTTCGATCCAGAACCCCGGGACCGCCGTGGACGGGATCCGCCCCTGGGAGATCTCCCCCACCCGGTAGCCGGGGTGATCGAGCCGGTGGATGGTCACCACCCGGAGCTCAGGATCCACCACCCAGTATTCCCGAACTCCGCCCTCCTCGTATATCCGGGCTTTCTCTTCGAGATCATAGCGCCGGGTGGATGGAGAGACGACCTCCACCACCAGGTCCGCCGGGCCCTCCACCCAGTCAGAGCGGCTCCCCGGGAGACGATCCCGATGCACGAAGAAGAGGTCCGGCTCTTTGACCGCCCCCGGCCGCAGGCGAAGAACCGCCGGCCCATTGAAGACTTCTCCCAGCCCATGCGCTTCGACGTAGCCCCGCAGCAGAAAGGATAGAAATCCCACCAGGCGCTGGTGGGAGAGCGGGGCGGGCGAGTGCACGATCACCTCCCCGTCCTCAAACTCCCAGATGTGGTCCTCCGGCGCCTCTTCCAAGTAACGGGCCTCGGTCCATCCTCCCAGACGGAGCAGGAAAGCGCCCCGGATCTCCTCGCCGCTTTCCGTCATCAACCGAACCCTCATCGCCGGACCTCCCGCACCCCGGTTCGGGCGAGCCGGATCTGCGTTCTTCACATTTTCCTCGATCCTCATCGCAACATCAAATCCGTCCACTCCTGAATCCACCGCTCCCGGTTGGCATCGATCCGGGCGGGATCCAGGCGGGCGGGCTCCCTCGGGACCTCTGCGAACTTCTGGAAGAAGTCCGGGAGCTTGGCCTTCGGGTGGACCGGGAAGACGAACATCTGGAGGGGGATGTCTTCCTGGAAGCGCAGGCTGATCATGTAATCCATCCAGCGCTCCGCCAGGTCCCGGTTCCGCGCCCCTTTCAGGATGCCGGCGAACTCAATCTGGCGGAAGCAGGCGTCCTTCCCCAGGACGTTCCCGGTGGGGGGCTCGGAGAGCTGGCCCTGGCTGAAATACACCTCCGCCGCCGGGCTGGTGGCGTAGCTCACCACCAGCGGGCGTGTCCCCGGGCTCCCCGTGGCCCCGCTGAACTCTTTGTAATACGCGTCCTCCCAGCCCTCGGTGATCTTCACATCGTTGGCCTTCAGGGCCCGCCAGAAATCCAGCCAGCGCTCCTCCCCGAAGTGGGCGATGGTGGCCAGCATGAACGCCAGGCCCGGGGAGGAGGTGGCCGGGTTCTCCACCACCAGCAAGCCCCGATACTCCGGCCGCGCGAGGTCCTCCAGGGTCTCCGGCGGCTTCAGTCCCTTCTCCCGAAAGTATTTCTTGTCGTAGTTCACGCAGACGTCGCCGTAATCGATGGGGATCAGCCGGAGCTCGGGGTCCAGGATGAACTCCGCGGGGATCTCCTCCAGGCCCTTCGGCCGGTAGGGTTCGAAGAGGTCCTCCCGGATGGCCCGGCTGAAGAAGGTGTTGTCGACCCCGAAGAACACATCGGCCAGGGGCGCTCCCTTGGCCAGGATGGCCTTGTTGAGAGCGGCCCCCGCATCGCCTGCCTTGAGGATCTGGACCCGCGCGTGGTAGCGCTGCTCGAACTCCCGCAACACCTCTTCGCTGACGGCGAAGCTGTCGTGGGTCATCAGCACCAGCTCCCGCGGGCCCGCCGGTGTGGCCGTGGGGGCCGATGGGCTCGGGGAGAGCGTGGGGGCCGGCGTCGCCGGAGCCGGCGAGGGCGCCGGCGGCGCCGCAGGCGTGGTGCAGGCCGCTGTGAGCACCATCAGCACGCCGATGAGAATCGCTCGGCGCTTCATCGTTCCTCCCTCCGGATGGGAAGATCTGAAAGCCGCTTCACCCTACAACGGCAGGAGGGGCTTTCGCTTTGGCCCATGTCCTTGAACGATCGGAGAGGAGCAGAGGCCAGCCTCTCCCCTTCCGTTGCGCCCTGCGGTCCAAGCCGAGCAACTGCGGGCAGTTGCCCTCCATCCCATCTGCGATCATCGGAGAGAAAGCGCCGCGATCCTTCGACCCGAACCTCCGGTTCTCGATGACACGAAGGTCGCGGCTGAAGCCGCTCCTACAAAAACGTGCTTCTGTAGGAGGGACTTTCGCCCCGAACTCCCGTCTTCGATGACACGATGGTCGCGGTGAAGGCGACTCCGGCAACCCCGAGCCCTGGTTCTCGATGACACAAGGGTTGCGGCTGAAGCCGCTCCTACAAAAACGTGCTTCGGTAGGAGGGGCTTTCGCCCCGAACGCCCGTCTTCGATTTGATGACAGGATGCGGGCCGAAATGAATTTCGGCCTGCTTTGTGGGTCGCGGCGGAAGCCACTTTCGTCCCGAACCGGCGGTCCTCCATGATCCTGTCGGCCGGTTGCAGCCATCCCCGGTTGCGGGTTTAACCCTCTCCCCGCTCGTGGATCACCAGAAGGAGGCCCCGTCGGACCCGCACCCGGGCCCGGGGGGCGATCATCCGGTTGCTCACCCCCAGGGTGGCACCGAAAGGCAGCGTCCCCTCCGTCAGGGGGTAGAACAGCCCCTCCAGCGTCACCCCCTCCGCGTCCCCGATCAGCGGGATCAGGGAGACCCGATCTCCCGGCTCCCCCTCGATCCAGCCCTCCTCCCGGATCACGAAGGCCTCCCGCCCCGCCCCCACGAAGCGGACGTCCCAGCCTGCCCATCGCGGGTGGGCCAGAAGCAGCAGCGAGGCCAGGGTCTGATCCAGCCGGGAGCCCCATGCCCCGAACACCCGGATGGTCGTCCCCAGGGTTCGGGCGTAGTCCAGGGCCAGCTCCAGATCCGTGGCGTCTTTATCCACCGGATGACGCTCGATGGAGACCTCGTGGGCCTCCAGCCAGGCGAGGGTCTCCGGATCCATGGAATCCAAATCCCCGATCACCCGATGGGGGAGGACGCCGATGGCCCGCAGGTGGGCCGCCCCCCCATCCGCGGCCAGGATCCAACGCGCGCCGGAGGTCGCCCGGCGCAACGCCTCGCCCTCAACGTCCCCGCCCGCCACCACCACGATCATCCCCGCGCCCCCTATGGTCCGAGATGAAGGGAGAAACGCTTCGCATGGACCCCGCCGGATGAGCTGCGGCTTGCCAGAGGAATCCGCACCGGGGGCAGAGGCGAAAGCGTCGAAGGGGCCCATCGCGCTTGAAGAGGAGGCATCGCTCCCTTCCCTCCGCCGGCATGACCCGGATCCGGTTCAAGGAGTCGGCGCCGGGCCTTCGGGGAATCCCCTCCGGAAGGCGCCCTCTCAGCCCGCTTCCCCGCGGACTCCCCCGGGAATCCGCCTGATGCAGCGAAAAGCGTTACACGCTCCAGTCTATCCGTGATCTTCGCTCCTCGTCAACCATCGACCCCGCGACCGCTCTTCCCGATCGAGAGCGGATGATTCCCCCCACATCCGCAGGGGGTTCCAGGGCCTAAGAGATGAGCGGTTTCAGCATTTTTCAGGCCCTAATGCTTGACAAGCAAACATCTGTTCACTAAAATGGGATTCAAAATAGGGCCAGGGTTCCTCGCGGCCGAAGGCTCTTCCCTTCCTGGCCGGAGGGAGTGGGCGGCATGGATTCCCCCGCGCGGCATCCCGGAGAGGTCCTTCTGGAAGTTGAGGGGATCTTTCTCTTTTTCGGCGGGGTGATGGCCCTGAACGGGGTCTCCCTCGCCGTGCGCCCGGGTGAGATCTTCTCCATCATCGGCCCGAACGGTGCGGGCAAGACCAGCCTCCTCAATTGCATCAACGGCCTCTATCGCCCCCAGCGCGGCCGGATCCGATTCGAGGGCCGGGACATCACCCATCTGCCCGCCCACCGGCGGGCCCGCCTCGGCATCGCCCGCACTTTCCAGAAGACCGAGCTCTTTAAGAACATGACCGTCCTGGACAACGTGCGCCTGGGCCGCCACATCCACATGAAGGCCAACCTCCTGGACTGTCTCATCTACTGGGGGCGGGCGGAGCGGGAGGAGCTGGCCCACCGCGCCTTCATCGAGGAGGAGATCCTGGATCTGCTGGAGATCGGCCACCTGCGCCATCGCATCGTCGGGATGCTCCCCTACGGCCTGCAGAAGCGGGTGGACCTCGCGCGGGCCCTCGCCCTGGAGCCCCGCCTCCTGCTCCTCGACGAGCCGATGGCCGGGCTGAACCTGGAGGAAGTGGAGGACATGGCCCGCTTCATCGTGGAGATCAACGAGAACCCCCGCTGGGGCGTGACCTGCGTGCTGGTGGAACACGACATGGGAGTCGTGATGGACCTCTCTCACCGTGTAGCGGTGCTGAACTTCGGCAACAAGATCGCCGAAGGCCCTCCGGAGGAGATCCAGCGCGATCCGGTGGTGATCCAGGCCTACCTCGGGGAGGAGGAGGCGGCCTATGCGACGCGGCGGTAAGCGGTGCCGGGCTCTGGAGATCGAGATCACCAAGGACCTCACCATCCCCAAGCAGCTGGTGCGCACGGCCAAGGAATACGGCGACCGCAAGGTCGCCATGCGGGAGAAGGAGTTCGGGATCTGGCGTTCCTACACCTGGGCCGATTACCTGGAGCGGGTGAAGGCCCTGGCCCTGGGGTTCCACCGCCTGGGGCTGCGCCGCGGGGACAAGGTGGCCCTGATCGGTGACAACCGGCCCGAGGGGCTGTGGTCCGAGATGGCGACCCTGTGCGTCGGCGGCGTGGCCGTCTGGCTCTATCAGGACTGCCTCCCCGAGGAGATCGCCTATATCGTGGACCACAGCGACGCCCGCTTCGTGGTCTGCGAGACCCAGGAGGAGGTGGACAAGGTCCTGGCCGTCCGGGACCGTTGCCCCAAGGTCGAGCGGATCTTCTGGGATGACCCCAAGGGGATGCGCAATTATCGCGATCCGATGTTGATGCCCCTGACGGAGGTCATGCGCCTGGGCCGGGAGGTGGCGCAGGAGCGTCCCGATCTGTTCGAGGAGCTGGTGGAGCAGGGTCACGGGGATGACATCGCCTTGCTCTTCTACACCTCCGGGACCACGGGGAAGCCCAAGGGGGCCCTCCTCTCCCATTACAACCTCCTCAAGATGGGCCAGAACCTGATGCGGGTGGACCCCTACTACGAGGATGATGAATTCGTTTCTTTCCTGCCCTTCGCCTGGATCGGCGAGCAGATGATGTCGGTTTCCTGTGGGATCCTGGCCGGGTTCACCCTCAATTTCCCGGAGGAGCCGGAGACGGCCTGGCACGATCTGCGGGAGATCGCTCCTCATATCATCTTTTCCCCGCCCCGGGTCTGGGAACAGATGGTGCGCACGATCCAGGTCCTGCATGCGGACTCTCCATGGCTTAAGCGCAAGGTCTTCGAGCTGGGGATGGCCATCGGCTACCGGCTGGCGGACCGGAAGTTCGCCAAACAGAAGCCCACCCCCCTGGAGCGGGTGCTCGGGTGGCTGGCTTACTGGGTCGTCTTCCGGCCGGTGCGGGACCGCATGGGCCTGTCCCGGGTGCGCTACGCCTACACCGGCGGGGCGGCCATGGGGCCGGACCACTTCCGCTTCTACCACGCCCTGGGGGTGAACCTGAAGCAGATCTACGGCCAGACGGAGATCTCCGGGATCTCGGTGCTCCACCGGGATGATGATATCAAGTTTGACACCGTGGGCAAGCCGATCCCGGAGACGGAGGTGCGCATCTCGCCGGAAGGGGAGATCCTGTCCCGCAGCCCCTCCGTGTTCCAGGGCTACTACAAGAACCCGGAGGCGACGGCGGAGGCCCTGCGGGACGGCTGGCTGCACTCCGGGGATCGGGGGTTCATCGACGAGGACGGCCACCTGGTGGTCTTCGATCGCTCCAAGGATGTGATGATCCTGCGGGATGGCCGGCCCTTCTCGCCGCAATACATTGAGACCCGCCTCAAGTTCAGCCCCTACATCAAGGACGCCTGGGTCATCGGCCACGAGCTGCCCTACGTCACCGCGGTGATCTGCATCGACTACAACGTGGTGGGCAAATGGGCGGAGGCCCGGCGCATCCCTTACACCAGCTATCAGGAGCTCTCCCAGAAGCCGGAGGTCTACGACCTGGTGGCCAGCCAGGTCCGCCAGGTCAACCGGAGCCTGCCGGAGCCCGCCCGCATCGTCCGCTTCGTGAATCTCTTCAAGGAGTTCGACGCGGACGATCAGGAGCTCACCCGCACCCGCAAGCTCCGGCGGGCCTTCCTGATGCAGCGCTACCGGCCCATCGTCCAGGCCCTCTACGACCCCTCCGCCCGCGAGGTCCACTTCGAGACCACCATCACCTACGAGGACGGATCCGTGAACCACGTCCGGGCGGATCTGCGCATCGTGGACCTCGAGCCGGTGCCGGTGGCGATCCCCGTTGAAGGGGTATCCGTTCCGGTTCCCCAGCAGGCGGAGGAGTGATCCGGGACGCTGCGGAACAAGCCGAAACGGAAAGGAGGGGCCTGTGGCGGCGACGGCGACGCGCGCTTACACCCATATCCTTTTTGAGGCGGACGGTCGCATCGCGTGGGTCACCATGAACCGGCCGGAGAAGCGCAACGCCCTCTCGGTGGCCCACATGCTGGAGCTGATCGATTGCTTCCAGGCCATCGGCGACGATCCCTCCATCGCCGTGGTGATCCTCAGGGGGAACGGCCCGGCCTTCTGCGCCGGCCACGACCTCAGCGAGCTGATCGGCCGCTCCCCGGATTTCTACCGCCACGTCTTCGAGGTCTGCACCCGCCTGATGGACACCATCCAGTCCATCCCCCAGCCGGTGATCGCCCAGGTGCACGGGGTGGCCACGGCGGCGGGCTGCCAGCTGGTGGCCACGTGCGATCTGGCCGTCGCCTCGGAGGACGCCCGCTTCGCCACCCCCGGGGTGAAGATCGGCCTGTTCTGCTCCACTCCCATGGTGGCCGTCAGCCGCAACCTCCCCCGCAAGAAGATGATGGAGATGCTGCTCACGGGGGAGCCGATCTCCGCCCAGGAGGCGCTCCTCTACGGGCTGGTGAACCGGGTCGTGCCCCGCGAGCGGCTGGAGGACGAAACCCGGGCCCTGGCGGAGAAGATCGCCGCCGCCAGCCCCGCCGTGATCCGCCTGGGCAAGCAGGCCTTCTACCGGCAGCTGGACCTCCCCCAGCCGCAGGCCTACGCCTACGCCCAGGCGGTGATGACCCTCAACGCCACAATGGCGGACGCCCAGGAAGGGATCTGCGCCTTCCTGGAGAAACGACCGCCCCGCTGGCCGGCGTCCGCCTCCGGATGAACGCGGAAAGATCCGGATCGAGGAGCTTCGCCTATGGAGTTCTTCCTCCAGCTGGTCCTGACCGGCATCATGGTGGGCAGCATCTACGCCCTGGTGGCCGTGGGCTGGGCGTTGATCTACAAGTGCTCGGGGGTCCTCAACCTGGCCATGGGGGAGCTCACCCTCATCGGCGCCTACGTCTCCCTGACCTTCTACGAGTGGGGCCTCCCCTTCCCCGCCGCCCTGGCCGCCACCCTGGCCATCGGGGCCGTCCTGGGGATGCTGACGGAGCGGCTTTTCCTGAGGCGCCTGATCGGAGAGCCGGTCCTCACGGTCATCATGGTGACCGTGGGCCTTTCGTTCTTCTTCCGGGGCATCATCGAGCTGATCTGGGGCACCGACCTCCGGGTCTTCCATCCCCCTGTCTTCCCCCAGGAGCCCATCCGGCTGGGGGCGCTGGTGATCAACCCGGTTTACCTCTGGAGCTTCGTGGCCTCCCTGGCCGTGCTGGGGGCCCTGGTGGCCTTCTTCCGCTACACGCGGTGGGGCCTGGCGATGCAGGCGATGGCGGACGATGAGATGGCGGCCATGGCCCTGGGGATCAGCCCGAAGTTCGTCTACGCCGCCGCCTGGGCCCTGGCCTTCATGGCCGCCGGGGTGGGAGGCTCCCTGCTGGGGAACATCAACGGGGTCAACATCGCGGTGGGCTATCTGGGTCTCCTGGTCCTGCCAGCCGTGGTGCTGGGGGGCCTGAACTCCATCCCCGGGGCCATCGTCGGCGGGCTGATCATCGGCGTCCTCCAGAACCTGGCGGGGGGCTACCTGGACCGCTTCACGCCGGGCGGGGTGAAGGACATCTTCCCCCTCGCGGTGATGACCCTGGTGTTGCTGGTCAAGCCCTACGGGCTCTTCGGCTGGGTGCGGATCGAACGGGTGTGAAGAGGACGGAAGAGGGGAGGTCGCGATGCGCATGCGCTTGCCCGCCGGCGTGTTCTATCAGACCTATAAGCAGGATCAGGCGCTGTGGCCAACGACCTTCGTGAAGCTCCGGATGTGGGGGCTCTTGGTCTTCCTGTTCCTGATCTTCCCCCAGATGGCCTCTCCTTATTGGCTCTCCCTGGCCAACCTGGTGGGCTACACCATCCTCTCGGCGATGGGAGTGCAGCTCCTGATCGGCTACACCGGCCAGGTGACCCTGGGCCACGCCGCCTTCATCGCCACCGGCGCCTACACCGCCGCCGTCCTGGTCCTGCAATACCACGTCCCTTACCCGCTGGCTTTCCTGGCCGCCATGATCGTGGCGGGGTTGTGGTCGGTGCTCTTCGGCCTGCCCTCGGCCCGCGTGAAGGGCTTTTATCTCATCATGACCACCGTGGCCGCTCAGTTCATCACCGTGGACTTCATCATCACCCAGTATGTCAGCCGGATCGGCGAGCGCGGCCACTCCTTCTCGCTGCCTCCCGGCACCCTCTCCATCGGGCCCTGGGTGATCCAGAGCGACCGCGACATTTATTACCTGATGATCACGCTGGTCACGCTCTCCGTGCTGGCCATGACCAACCTGGCCCGCACGCGGGTGGGCCGCGCCTGGATGGCGATCCGCGACCACGACATCGCCGCAGAGGCCCTGGGGATCCCCATCGTGCGGTATAAGCTTCTGGCCTTCTTCACGGCGGGCGTCTTCGGCGGGATGGCCGGGGCCTTCTGGATCGCCAACGTCTTCGCCGTCAGCCCGGAGCACTTCACCTGGAGCTGGTCCCTCTGGCTGGTGGGAGTGCTCCTCATCGGCGGCCTGGGCAGCAATTACGGGACCATCTTCGGCTCCCTCTTCATGACCCTCGTGATGGAAGCGCTGCGGAACGTGGTGACCTGGCTGGCCCCGTTCTTCCCATCCCTGGAGACCTCCTTCCTCTTTATCAAAGAAGCGGCCTTTGGCCTTGCTATCATCCTCTTTCTGCTTTACGAGCCCAATGGCCTGGCCTATCGCTGGTGGCAGATCAAGAATTACATCCATCTGTGGCCGTTCTCGTATGAATGAGGGAGCGCTGGGGTAAGGAGGGTGAGCCCTCGCTCCGGATCCTATAGGCAGAGGAGGCAGCCATGATGAGGCGCAAAGACATCCTGGGGGCAGCGGTTCTGGTGACCGCGGTGCTTCTTCTCGTCCTGGGCTGCGGACCCCGGGCCACGCCGGCGGCCCAGGCCCCGGCCGGTGAGATCGTCATCGGGGCGATCATGGACACCACCGGGCCGACCTCCGACGTGGGCAAGGACTACGCCGCCGGGATCCAGGACGCCATCCGCTGGGTCAACGACCATGGGGGGGTGAACGGCAAGCGGATCCGCCTCATCCTGAACGACTACGGCTACCGCATCCCGGAGGCCATCACCCTCTACAAGCGCTACCGGGACGTCGATAAGGTGGTGGCGGTGCTGGGGTGGGGCACCGGGGACACCTCCGCCCTGGCCCCCACGGTGGCCAAGGATCAGATCCCTTACATCTCGGCCTCTTACTCGGGGGAGCTCACCGATCCCGCCAAGACGCCTTACAACTTCTTCGCTGCCTCGGATTACACCACCAACGCCCGGGCCGCCCTCCTGGCCTGGTATGAGGAGGTCTGGCTGAAGGACGAGCGCTTCAAGGCGGAGCGGGAGGCCGGCAAGAAGCCGCGCATCGTGATGTTCTACTCCTTCCCCACTCCCTACAGCAACGCTCCGATCAAGGGACTGAAGGAGTTCGCCCAGATGCTCGGCTTTGAGATCGGCCCCGACCAGGACGTCCCCCTCACCGCCCTGGACGCCAAGAGCCAGGTCCTGGCGGCCAAGGAGTTCAACCCCCATGTGATCTGGCACGGCAACACCACCCAGTCGGTGGTCACTGCCATCCGCGACGCGAAGGCCCTGGGCTTGCAAGCCGATCACCTGGTGAACAACTGGGGCTACGATGAAAACCTCATCAAGCTCCTGGGGCCGCAGGCGGAGGGCGTTATCGGGATCGCCGTATGCGCCTTCTACGGGGAGAACGTGCCGGGAATGGACGAGGTGCTGGAGGCCGCCCGGAAATACAACCCGGCCCTCAAGGAGCGGCTCATCCGCACGGTCCAGGCCTGGGCCAACGTCAAGCTGCTGGTGGAGGCCCTCAAGAAGGCCGATGCGGCGGGACAGCTGAACGGCCCGGGCATCAAGGCGGCCATCGAATCCTTCCAGAACCTGAACGTCGGCCTGGGCGTCCCACCGCTCACTTACACGCCGGATGACCATCGGCCGACCAGCCAGGTGCGGATCTATATCGTCCGCAACGGCAAGTTCGAGCTGTTGAAGGTGGTGGATCTCAAGGAGAAGTTCGCGGACCAGTGGCCGAAGTGGAAGGGCTACTGAGGGGGTGGCGATGACGGCGCGCGATGCCCTGCTCCGGGTGAACAACATCGAGGTCCGCTACCACCAGGTGATCCTGGTCCTCAAGGGGGTCTCCCTGGAGGTCCCCCCGGGGGGGATCGTGGCCCTGCTGGGGGCCAACGGCGCGGGCAAGTCCACCACCCTGAAGGCGATCTCCGGCCTCCTCAAACACGAGGACGGCCAGGTCACGGACGGCAGCATCGAGTTCATGGGCCAGCGCATCGACCGGAAGTCGGCCGAGGAGATCGCCGCCATGGGGATCATCCAGGTGCTGGAAGGGCGGCGGGTCTTCGAACACCTGACGGTGGAGGAGAACCTGCGGGTGGGCGCCCATCATGGGGATGGGCGGAACCTCTCGGAGCGCCTGGAGCTGGTATATCATTACTTCCCCCACCTGAAGACCATCCGCAACCGGGTGGCGGGCTTCTGCAGCGGCGGGGAGCAGCAGATGCTGGCCATCGGCCGGGCCCTGATGACCCGCCCCCGTCTGTTGCTGCTCGACGAGCCCTCCCTGGGGCTGGCCCCCCTTATCGTCCGGGAGATCATGGAGATCATCACCCGCCTGAACCGGGAGCAGGGCATCGCCATCCTGCTGGTGGAGCAGAACGCTAAGCTGGCCCTGGAGGTCGCCCAGCACGCCTACGTCCTGGAGAACGGGCGCGTGGTCATGGAAGGCCCCGCCGACGTCCTCCGGGACAACCCGGACATCAAGGAGTTCTACCTCGGGTTGACCGAGCTGGGGGCGCGCAAGCGCTTCCGCGAGGCCAAATGGTATAAGCGCCGCAAGCGCTGGTTGACCTGAACAGCCGGGATCCCAACGGACCCCGATCCCCGCTCGGAAGGAGGCCGCCATGCTGCAGAGGACGCATCGATGGCTGGGTCTGGTGCTGATCATCGCGCTCGCTGTCGCATGCCGCCCCGCCGGGACCGCGCAGATCCAGGACCCCAAGGTGACCCTGGCCCGGGTGGAGGTGGTGGCTTACTACGCATGGCCCACCCCCGTCCCCACCCCCACCCCGCCCCCTGCCGGCACCCCCACGCCCACGCCGGCCCCGCCGCCGCCCGCCCCTGATCTCCCCCTGGGCCTGGCTTATATCTTCAAGATCGAGAACCCCAACGACGTGACGGTCACGCTGGATCAGCTGAAGTTCACCGCCCAGCTGGAGGCCAAGAAGGACGGCCAAAGCGCCTATTTCTCCGTCCACGCCCCCCTGGTCGACGAGGACATGAGCATCCCACCCCGGACCACCAACGAGCTGCGCGTGACCTTTTTCCTGTCCTCCCGCATCGTCACCACGAACCTGGCGGTGACCTCCGGCCACAAGCTGAAGGAGATGGGGCTCACGCCGGGGGCGGTCGTGAAAGCCTGGTGGGAGGGCATCGGGGATTACGCCTTCGGGATCCGAGCGGCGGAGGGAACGGCGATCTTCCGGACGCCCGCCGGAGACCGGGTGGTCACCTTTGAAGGGGAGTTCCGGAAGTAAGGCTCTGTGAAGCGAGATCCAGGGGCAGGGCGGAGGCCTTTCCTCATCCGCCCTGCCCTCTTCCTCTGAGAGAGCAACAAGGAGGGAGGATGAGCAGCCTGACGGCCTACGCCGAGCGGCTGTTCCCCGCTGTTCACAAGGCCATCCGGCGCGCCTATCGCAACGCCCCGGGCTTCCGCGCCCGCATGGAGGCCGCCGGGTTGCGCCCCCGGGATCTCCGGTCCCCCGCGGATCTGCAGCGCCTGCCGGTGCTGCGTAAGGACGATCTCCTGCAGCGCCAGCAGGCCGATCCCCCCTTCGGGGGCATGCTGATGATCCCGATGGAACGCCTCCGTCGGGCCTTCCAGTCCCCCGGGCCGATCTACGAGCCGGAGCCCGCCATTCCGGATCCGTGGCGCTGGGCTCCAGCCCTGCAAGCGGCCGGTTTTGAGCCCGGGGATCGGGTCCTGATCGCCTTCTCCTATCACCTGACGCCTGCCGGCGCCATGTTTGAGGAAGCCCTGAAGGTCCTGGGATGCCTCGCCGTCCCCGGCGGCATCGGCCAGCAGGAGCTCCAGCTGCAGGCGCTGCGCGCGCTCCGGATCACCGCCTACATCGGGCTGCCCAGCTATCTCTACAACCTGATGGAGCGGGCCCAGGCCGCCGGATGGGATCCCCAGCGGGATCTGGCGCTGCGCAAGGCGTTCGTCACCGCCGAACCCCTCCCCGCCTCCCTGCGTCAGGACCTGCAACGATTCGGGCTGTCCGTGCGCCAGGGCTACGGCACCGCGGAGTGCGGCTGCCTGGGTTACGAATGCGAGCGGGAGGAAGGGCTTCACGTGCCGGAGGATGCTTACGTCGAGCTGTGCGACCCCCAGACCGGCGAGCCGGTTCCCCCGGGCGAGCTGGGGGAGATCGTGGTCACCCTCTTCCATCCGGCCTACGCGCTGATCCGCTTCGGGACCGGGGATCTCTCCCGCTGGCTGCCGGAGCCCTGCCCCTGCGGGCGCGCCACCCCACGCCTGGCCGGGATCCTGGGCCGGGTGGGCGAAGCGGTCAAGGTGCGGGGGATGTTCCTGCACCCCCGCCAGATGGAAGCCGTCTTCGCCCGCTTCCCCGAGGTCCAGGCCTACCAGGCCGTGATCGACCGGGAAGCCCACGTCGACCGCCTGACCTTCCGGGTGGTCCTCCGGGAGCCGCCCTCCGATCCGGAGGCCGTGCGGGCGCGCCTGCGAGAGGCCATCCGGGATGGGTTGCGCTTCCAGGCGGAGATCCTCCTGATCCCTCCTGAAGAACTCCCTCCGGGAAGCCCGCGCCTGCTGGATCTCCGACGCTGGGATTAGGGCGCGACGCGCTCCGGGCTGGCCTCATATCCCTCGACCGCCCCCGCGTCCATGCGCAACGCGCAGGCGATGATCCGCGTTTTGTGGTAAAAACATAAAGCAGGAGCCCGGCGCTTCCACCTCCGGTGATACCCAAGAGCAGGCTCAGGCTGAATCCGTGGGGGGTCGGACGTGAAAAAGATCCTGCTGATCGAAGACGACGTGGAGCTCGCCCGCTTCCTGGCCTGGCAGCTGGAACAGAACAACTACCAGGCTCTCGTCGCCCACAGCGGCCCGGAAGGCCTCGCTCTCCTGCAAGCGCAGAGGCCCGACCTGATCCTCCTGGACCTGATGCTGCCTGGCATGGACGGCTGGGAGGTCCTGCGGGCCATCCGCGCCACCTCCGAGATCCCCGTGATCATCATCAGCGCCCTGGGAGCGGAGTCCGATATCGTGCGCGGCCTGGAGGCCGGCGCGGATGATTACCTGACCAAGCCCTTCGGCCCCCGCCAGCTCCTGGCTCGCGTCCAGGCTGTCCTGCGGCGCTACGAGTCCACTACCGCCCGCGGGGTCTACGACAACGGCCGCCTCTACGTCAACCTGATCACCCAGGAGGTCCGGGTCGACGGACGCCCGGTGGAGCTGACGCCCACGGAGTTCCGGCTCCTCTCCACCCTCGCCCGCTTCGCCGGCCGCCCCCTCACCCACGACTTCCTCCTCCGGGAGGTATGGGGGGAGGAGCACGTCCAGGACCGCGGCTACCTCAAGCTCTACATCTGGTATCTCCGCCAGAAGATCGAGCCGGACCCCGATCACCCGCTCTTCATCCGAACGGAGCGGGGGATCGGCTACCGGCTCGTCGGCCCGGACGAGCTGGGGACGGTGGAGTAAGAGGAGGAGGGCTGTGGGATTCCCCGGCGCATGGCGCTTCGATCCCCTCTCCGCCCTGATCGGGGCCATGCTGGCCCTGCTCGGCGTCGGATTGCTTTATGCGGTCCGGCGTCCCCTGCAAGCCCGCTACGCCGCGCTGAGAGGCCGCCTGGAGCAGGCCGGCCAGCGCCTGCGCCTCGCCGCCGAGTCCCAGTATCGCCAGTGGCTGGCCGAACAGCTCCCCCACTGGATCGCCTGGTCCGCCCTGGATCCCCGGCTCGCCCGTTGCCTGATCGAGCCCGCCCTGCTCCCGCCGCCCCCCTATCCCTCCACCCGCATCCAGACGCCCCCCTCGGAGGATCCCATCCCCCTGCGGCAGGCGCTGCGGGCAACCCGACGGCTCTTCATCTACGGCCCTCCCGGCAGCGGCCGCACCGGCGCCCTCTGCTACCTGATCCGGGAGGCCCTGGCCGGGCGCCCGGATGGGGAGGCGCCGCTTCCCCTCTACGTGCGCCTCCCGCTCATCGAACCCGATCCCACTGCCTCGCCCGAGGCCCTGCTCCTCAGGTTCCTGGGCCGGATAGTCCCCCTCATCCTCCGACCCCGCCTGGACGGGATGATCCGGACCGCCCTGAAGGATGGAAACGCCCTCCTGCTCCTCGACGAGCTGGAGGAGGTCCCTCCTCCCCGCCGGCCGGAGGTCATCCGCTGGCTGGGACGGCTCGTCGAGGCCTATCCTGAGCTTCGCATCGTGGTGGCGGGGGATCACTTCCCCACCCAGCCCCTGGAGGCAATGGGCTTCGTCGCCCTCCCGCTGGCTCCCTGGTCCAGAGCCCAGGTTGAGCGATTCCTCGAGGGATGGGCGGAGGCGACGGGGATCCCCCTCCCGGATCTCCGGGAGCGATCCGCCGCATGGCGCCAGGATCGGACGGGACGCTGGCGTCCGGCGGATGTGGCGGCTGCCCTCGCCCTGGGATCCGAACGCCCAGGGGATCCGGGGCTCTACGACGCCATCCTGGAACGCCTGCTCCAGGGGATCATCGGGAAGACCGCGCTGACCATGCCCGGCGCCCGGCTGGTCCTCGGGCGGGTGGCTTTGCGGCTCCTGGAGGAGGAACGCTTTCCGATCACCCTGGAGGATCTGGAAGAGACCATCCGCCAGACCCTCCCGGAGCTGGCGGCCCCGGCCGCCCGACGTCAGATGGACGCCGCCATCGAAGCCCTCACCGCCCCCGGCCGGCCCATCGTCCCCATCGATGAGGAGCACGGACACTTCCGCCATCCCCTCCTCCAGGCGTATCTGGCGGCGTGGGCGATCGCCCAAGCCGGCGATCCGGCGCCCCTTGCGCGCCATCTCGATGATCCGCGATGGGAAGCCGTCTTCACGTTCTACGCGGCCCTTGGACCGATGATCGGGATCGTCGAACGCGCCTTGTCGGAGCCCGACGACGCCTTCCACACGCGGCTGCTGCGGGTAGCCGAGTGGATCGCCGTGGCCTCGCCCCAGGCGCCATGGCGCGCGGACGGGATGGCCGCCCTGGCCCGGGCCTTTCTGAAGCCCGGCCTGCCCCCCACCCTGCGCCGGCGCCTCGCCGAGGCTCTGGTCCGCACCGGCGACCGGGGGGTGCCGGTGCTGTTCCGCAAAGCCCTCCGCCACTCGGACCCTGAGATCCGTCTCGCTGCGGTCCGCGGGCTGGGATGGCTGGGGCAGGAGAGCGACCTGCCCTTCCTGGAGCAGGCCCTGTCGGATCCCGATCCTGAGGTCCGCCGGGCCGCGGTGATCGCCCTGGGGGAGCACGGCACCGAACCCGCCATGCAACGGCTGGTTCTTCTGCTCCTGGAGGCCGAAGAGGAAATCCGGATCCTGGCGGCGGAGGCGCTGCGGAACTACCCGGAGGGCCCTCAGCTGCTCCAGGAGGCGACGGAGGAGGCGGACTGGCGCGTGCGGCGGGCGGCCGCCTTCGCCCTGGCTGGCTTTCGGGAGGAGTGGGCGAAGACCCGGCTGGAGGCCCTGGCTCGAGAGGATCGGGAGTGGCTGGTGCGCTCGGCCGCCCAGGACGCCCTGGCCCGCTGGGGGGCCGGCCGGGAGCCCGCCTCGCCCGACCTGCGCCCGGTGGTCCTCGAGCAGCTGGGTTGGCTGATCGAGTGGGCGGTGCGGGAAGGAGAAGGAGTCGGGGGCGGGTCGGCCCGGCAAAGCCTGTATCGGGCGCTGGAACGAGGGGAGCCAGAGGTGCAGCGGGCGGCGTTGCTCACCCTGGCCCGGATCGGGGAGGCCGACGACCTGGCCGCTATCCGGGCTGTGGCCTTCGATCCCCGGGTGGACGCGCTGACCCGCGATCTCGCCCTCCGCGCCCTGGAGGCCATCGCCCGCCGCACCGGCGCCCGGGTGCTGTAGCCCCTTGAACCCGAACACGGCGAGATCTCCTCGAAGGAGGGAACCGTCTATGGCGGATCCCGCGCTTCCGGACCTTCTCTCCCTGAAAGGGAAGAGAGCGCTCATCACCGGGGCGGCGTCCGGGATCGGGAGGGCCATCGCCCTCCGGTTCGCGGAGGCCGGGGCGAACCTGGAGCTCGTGGATCGGGACGAAGAGGGCCTTCGACGCCTTCGCGAAACGCTCCGGGAGAGCCGGGTGGAGGTCCATATCCATCGAGTGGATCTCTCCCGCAAGGAGGAGATCGAGGCCCTGTGGGCGCGGCTCAAAGGCCGCTCGGTGGAGATCCTGGTGAACAACGCAGGGGTTTACACGTTCCGGCCTTTCGAGGAGATCGATGAAGCCTTCTATGACGGGGCCATGGCGGTGAACCTGGACGCCGTCTTCTGGATGTGCCAGGCGTTCATCCGCGCTTTACCCCGGGGACGAGGGGGCGCTATCGTGAACATCAGCTCGGTGGAGGCCTTCCTGCCCTTTGCGGAGGGGCTCGTTCACTACGACGCCGCCAAACTGGGCGTGGTGGCCCTGACGCGCGCCATCGCCAGAGAGTTCGGCCGCCGGGGGATCCGGGCCAACGTCCTGATCCCTGGGGGGATCCGAACAGAAGGCGTGCGCCGGCTCCAGCGGGAGACCCTCCGAAGGCTGAACATCCGGCGGATGATCCTCGCCTTCCACTTCAACGCCCGGCTTCCCATGGGCCGGTTCGGGGATCCGGATGAGGTGGCCCGGGCCGCCCTTTTTCTGGCCAGCGATCTGGCCAGCTATGTCAACGGAGCGGTCCTCGCGGTGGATGGCGGATTCCTCTCGAGTTAGCGATCATCCCGGGGGCCGGAGGCGTTTATGCCCCACTGGTTTCTGGCCATCGAAGGCGTGATCGGCGTCGGCAAGACCACCCTGGCCCGCATGCTGGCCCCTGCCCTGCAGGCCCGTCCCTTCCTGGAGCGGTTCGAGGAGAACCCGTTCCTCCCCCACTTCTATCAGGACCGCGCCCGCTATGCCTTCCCCACCCAGATCTTCTTCCTGCTCAGCCGCTACCGGCAGCATCAGGAGCTCGCCGCCCACCTGGAGCACGGGCCGGTGGTCAGCGATTACATGTTCGCCAAGGACCGCCTGTTCGCGCGCCTGAACCTGACCGGGGACGAGCTGGCCCTTTACGAGCAGCTCCACCAGGCCCTGGCGGAGAAGATCCCCACGCCCACCCTGGTCCTCTATCTTCGGGCGGATACCGACACGCTGATGGCCCGCATCGCCCTGCGGGATCGCCCCTACGAGCGCGGGATGGACCGCGGCTACATCGAGCGCCTGCGCCTCGCTTACGAGTCCTTCTTCGCCGCCTACCCCGGTCCCTTCCTGATCATCGACGCCACCCGCAACTTCGTCCAGGACGAAACGGTCTTCCAGGAGATCCTGGATCAGGTCCGCGGCGCCCTGGGCCTCGGCCCCGCCCCCCAACCCCTCCCCATCTTCCCAGCCCCCCGTCCCGCCCCACCCCCCAGCCCGGATCCCCTCCTCCAGGCCTGGAGCGACCTCACCCGCACGCTGGACGCCCTCCAGCAGGCGCTCTGGAGGACCCCCCGCGACCCCGTTCGGATCGCCCAGCTCATCGAAACCTGCCGGGCCCAGCTGGAACAGATCTCAGAAAAATTGAGCCCTGGGACCTGAAATCCTCAAAACGCTTAGAAACCGATCTCCTGGTCCGAGACTCCTTCTCCCGGGATCCGGGCCTCCAATTCGCCGGAGGGGAACCGGCCGATGTAAAATAAGGTTAGAAAACGGGCGATGGATGACGGGAGAGGGTGGTGAGGTTCCAATGGTGCTTCGGATCACAGAGCGAGCCCAGCGCGCGCTGGAAGAGCTGCATCCCAAGCATCGGGAGCAGGTCATGCGGCGGATCCGTCAGCTGGAGCGAGCCCAGCGCCCCCTGCTGACGAAGATCCGCCATGATCGGGGAGAATTATTGTCTTATCGGGCAGGCGAGTATCGGATCTACCTGACCTGGGACGAGCATACGCTTTGGGTTGAGGACATCCGCAAGCGGAACGATGCCTATCGTTGAGAGCCGCCATGCCGGAACGGCATCCGTCCGGTAACGCAGGAGGATCGGCAGGCCCTTCCCGAAGCCCAACGCCCGGGTTTCCCCGGCCGGACCGGTGGATCAGAGCCTCTGCCTCCGGTTCTCCGTCCGCGAGCGCTTTGGGACAACTGCGCGCAGTTGCCCCAGGTCTCCTGTGGCCACAGAACCTCCAGGCTCCAATCGGGACCGGGCGGACATCGCCGCGGGATGAAACGCGCCCTGGAAGGAGGTGATCTTCTTTGCCGCGCTCCATCGAAGCCATCCGCATCGTCCAGGAGCCCCTATCCGGCTCCGCGGATCTGATCGATCTCTACTTCCGCGCCTATCAGCCGCTGGGGGACTACTTCTACCGCCATCGCGCAGAAGTGAAGGCCTACCTGAAATGGCTCCGCCACCGCGATCCCACGGGCTCCTTCATCGCCTACGATGGCCCGCGCCCGGTCGGCTTCATCGCCACCGACTCCCACTGGGACCACGGGACGGTGGGGGCGATCCATGAGCTGGTGGTGGACCCCGAGTATCAGGGCATGGGGCTGGGGCGCGCGCTGCTGCTGCGGGGGATGGCCTACCTGCGCGCCCGGGGCTGTCGGGAGTGCGAGCTCTGGGTGGGGGAGCGCAACGAGCGGGCCCGGGCCCTCTACCGGAACCTCGGCTTCCAGGAGAACGGCCGCTGGGGGAAATGGGTCCGGATGACCCGTTCCCTCGACGACCTGCCCGAGGTCCTCGCCCCCGAAGCCCTGACCGCTCGCCCCGCCCCACCCGATCCCGGCCCGTGACCCGCGATCGGAGGGCCCACCGCGAACCTTCATCTCCATTAATGAAAGACGGAGACCGGGAGCCGGCGGATGCGGCACCCCCCCGGTCGGAAACGGTTTCTCCGGGGCAAGTGTCTATCATCTTTACAGAGCAGACACTCATCCGGAAAGAGGAACCCGGGGATGCACCGCGTCCGCCGCCTGATCCTCTCTCTGCTGCTGGGCCTGACCGGCGCCCTCATCGCCTTCCTCGTCCCGCCCCGCGCCTTCCAGGCCGGCCGACCTCCGGTGTGGATCACCGCCGTCCATCCGGACGGCGTTTTCTCCGGCGAGCCCGACGAAGCGGTGCAGCTCACCGTCCTCGGGACGGAACCCATCGATCTCAGCGGGTGGACGCTGCGGGATCGCATCACGGGGACCGGTGGGGTGCGCTTCCCCGCGGGCTTCCTCATCACCCCGCCCGCCTCCCTCTGGATCGCCCACCACGCCCTCTCGTTCACCCTCGCCTTCGGCCGTCCTCCGGACGCCGCGGTCTTCCCGGACGGGCTGGATGGGGTGCGGCCGATCAGCGGGACGTGGCCGGGCTTCGCCAACGCCGGCGATGAGGTAGTCCTCCGCGACGCCGCCGGCACCCTGGTGGACGCGGTGCTGTATGGAGAGGGTTACACGGAGACCCTGGGCTGGCAGGGGCGCCTCCTCCAGGTTTACGGCGTCCCGGGCGCCCGCACCGAAGGGCGTCTCCTGGTCCGACGGACGGATCCGGCCACAGGACTTCCCCTGGATACCGACACCGCCTCCGACTGGGCCAGCGATCGGGAGGATCCGTGGACCGGGCGCCGCATGCGGTTCCCGGGCTGGGCCCCGGAGCGCTTCGGGACCCCGTTCCGCCTGAGCGGGACCTTCCCGATGACCCTGATCATCGCCCCGGATCACGCCTTCGAGGCGGTCTCGGCCTGGATCGATGCGGCGCAACATTCCATCCGGGGGGAGCTCTTCACGTTCGAGCATCCCCGGTTGGCGGAGCGCCTCGCCGCCGCCGCCCGCCGCGGGGTCTCGGTCACCCTGCTGCTGGACGGCACGCCTCCGGGCGGCCTCACGGACGACGCCCGCTACGCCTGCCGGCTCTTGCGGGAGGCCGGTGGCCAGTGTCTGATCATGCGCAACATGCCCGCGGCCAGCCCGCCGGCCCTGCGCCGCTACGCCTACGCCCACGCCAAATTCCTGGTGGCAGACGACCGGCGGGTGCTGATCGGGACGGAGAACCTGAGCCCCCGGGCGATGCCCGATGATCCGAAGGACGATGGCACGCTGGGCCAGCGCGGCGTCCTGGTGGCCTTCGAGTCCGCCGAGATGGCAGGCTTCCTGACCGATCTCTTCCGCTTCGACACGGACCCCGTCTTCCGGGACGTCGTCCCCCTGATGGAAGATCCTCCCCTCACCTACACCCCGCCCCTCTCCCTGGGCGGGACCGCTTACCCGGTCCGTTTCCGGGAGCCGATCCCGATCACCGCCACCGAGGTCGCCCTCATCGTCGGACCGGAGGGCATCCTGGATTTCGAGAACCCGATGTGGCGTCCGCTGCGTTCGGCCGGCGCGGGGGACGTCCTCCGGGTTCAGCAGCTGGCCCTGCCGCCCTGGTGGGGGCCCAGCGCGGCGGATCCCGGCATCGCCCCGGTGATCTCCCCCAACCTGGTCCTGGCCACCCTCATCGAGGCCGCCGGGCGCGGGGCATCGGTGCAGATCATGCTGGATCGCTTTTACGATGATCCGAACGCCCCACGGGGGAACAGCGCCACCGCCGCCTATCTGGAAGCCCTCCGGGCGACGAGCCCGACCCTCTCCGCCACCCTCCAGGTGCGTCTGGGCAACCCCGGCGGGGGCGGCCTGCACAACAAGATGTTCCTCCTCCGTCGAGGGGAAGAGCCCTACGTGATCCTGGGTTCGGCCAACGGGACGGAGACCTCCCACAAGCTGAACCGGGAGCTGATGCTGATCTTCCGGTCGGAGGAAGGGTTCCATGCCCTGGCGGAGCTGTTCCGGTTCGACTGGGAGCTCGCCCGGCCGAAGATCTACCTGCCCCTGGTCTTTCGGGATCACCGCCCGCCGCATCTGTTGATCAGCGAGGTGCTGGTCAACGCCTTCGGGATCGACCCCAACGAAGAGTGGGTGGAGATCTACAACCCCGGCGGCGAGCCCCTGGATCTCTCGCTGCATCGCATCGGCGACGCGGCGACGCCGGGGGACTATGAGGGGATGTATCGCTTTCCGCCCGGCGCCACCATCGCCCCCGGCCAGGTCCGGATCATCGCCGTCTCCGCCCAGGCCTTCCGCATGCGTTACGGGATCCCGCCGGACTTCGAGCTGGCTGGGACCGATCCCGAGGTCCCGGATCTCCTTCCCGATTCGACCTGGGGACGGGGAACCTGGAACCTCAACAACACGCAGGATGAGGTGGTCCTGCTGGGGCCGGAGGGAGAGGTGGACCGGGTGGAATGGGGGAGCGCGCCCCGCTGCCCGGCTCCGCCTCGGGGGCAGAGCCTCGAGCGCTACCCGGCGGGGCGAGACACGGACACCTGCGCCGACTGGCGGATCCAGCCCTTCCCTTCCCCCAGGACGGTCCCCGGACCCTAAGGGCCGTCAGGGGGCCACCCGGATGCGCGCGGCCACGGCGGGATCCAGGGCCAGGGTCATGCCGTCCACCTCCACGATCAGCGCGGGGCGCCTCCGGAGAACCCGGACCTCCGCGCCGGGGAGCAAGCCCATCTGGGCCAGCCGGGCCAGCCGTTCCCCCTGGATCTCCTCCACGTCCGTCACCACGGCGGAGCGGCCGGGCGGGAGGTCGGCCAGCGTGGGGACGGAGACCGGCCCGGACGGGCGGAGCCGGCCCAGCAGCCCCCGCAGCCACCGCGCGCCGACCGAGCGCTCCAGGTCCGGCATCTGGTAGCCGCACTGGGGGCAACACGTCAGGGCGCATCGCGCGCCGATCGGACACGCGGTGTGGCACTGCAGCTCGGCCGGATCGAAGACGTGACCGCACATCGGACAGCGCGTCCGCATCCGTTCACCCCCATCCCAGCCATCGCAACGCGTGATGGATCACCCCGCCCACCAGGAAGGCGAAGGGGAAGACAAAGGCGGAGATGGCCGCCGCTGTGCGCCAGCCGTGCTCCTTGATCATCATCATCACCGTGGCGATGCACGGGACGAACAGCGTGACCACCACCAGGCTCACCAGGATCTGATGGGGCGTCAGCGCGCCCTCCCGGGCGAGATCGAACAGCCCTGCCGCGCCGTAATCCCGTCGCAGGAAGCCGAGGAGGAACATCCCGGCGGTCTGCGGCGGCAGCCCCAGCCATCCGGTCACCAGCGGCGCCATCGCCCGCTCGATCCCCCCAAGCAGGCCCAGGCGATCCAACGCGAAGAGGATGGCCGTGCTGAGCATAAACAAGGGCACCACCTCCTTGAGATACCACTCGATTCGGGCCAGGGTCTTGAGGGCCAGGTTCTCAAGGCGGGGCGCCCGCAGCGGAGGCAGCTCCAGGATGAAATCCGAGGGCTCCCCGGGGAGCACCCGGGCGGCCAGGGCGCCCACCAGGCCCAGCACCGCCGCCACCACGGCGAGCCAGATCCCCAGGGCTCCCGGGCCGGCCATGGCGATCATCCCGAAGATCACTCCCAGCTGCGCCGAGCAAGGGACGGCCAGGGCCAGCAACAGGGTGACCAGCACCCGTTCCCGCCGGGTCTGCAGCACCCGCGTGGTCATCGTGGCCATGGTCACGCACCCCAGGCCCAGCACCATGGGGAGGACCGCCCGGCCGTTCAGCCCCAGGGCTTTGAAGGGACGGTTCAGCATCACCGCCAGACGGGGAAGATATCCAGAGTCCTCCATCAGGCTGAACATCAGGAAGAACGTCCCCACGATGGGGAGCACGATGGCCAGCCCGTAGGTCAGCGCCATAGAGATCTGACCGTAGGGCCCGAGGAGGAAATCCCGAACCAGTCCCCACGGGATCCATCGCTGGGCCAGCGCCGTCAGCGCGGGAAGGATCCAGGCTCCGAACACCGTCTCCTCCAGGAACCCTACCAGCACCTGGGCGCCGAACACGCCGACGATCTGATACGTGAGCCAGAGGGCGACCGCGATGACCAGCCAGCCCCCGATGGGATGGAGCATCAGTGCGTCCAGCCGCTCCCGCAGCCCCTGACGGACGCCCGCCGCACGAGGCGTCCGGCGCACCAGGCCGTCCAGCAACCGCTCCGCCCACTGGTAGCGCTGCCGGGTCAGGACATAGAGCAGGGGCCGTCCGTAATGGGCCTCCAGGGCCCCCCGCAGGGCGGCCGCCTCCTGACGGAGCCCCTCATCCGGGACCTGCTGGCAGGTCCAGGGATCCCCCAGCAACAGCCCGATGGCCCGATACCGGCGGCCGGGGGCCGGAGGCAGGCGCTCCTCCAGTCGTCGCAAGGCCTCCTCCAGGGGCGCCTCATAGGTGGGACGAACCCGAGGGATGCGGGCCTCCGGGATGAGGGCGCGCAGGCGGTCCAGCCCATGCCCGGAGACCGCCACCGTGGCGGCCACCGGGATCCCCAGGCGGGCCGCCAGCCCCTCCAGGTCGATCTCGATGCCCTCTGCCTGCGCCTCGTCCATCAGGTTCAGATCCAGGACGAGGGGGAGCTCCAGCTCGGCCAGCTGGAGGGTGAGCAGGAGGGCCTGACGGAGATGCCGGGCGTCCGCCACCTGGATCACCGCCTGAGGCTGGGCGTCCAGGATCAGCGCTTGCGTCACCTGCTCCTCGGCGGAGAGGGGGAACAGGCCGCGGATCCCCGGGGTGTCCACCAAGGGAGCTCCCTCCGGGAGGCGTCCCATCAGCAGGTCCACCGTGGTGCCTGGGTAGTTGGACACGGTGGCGTAGCGGCCCACGTTCGGCGGCCCTACCAGCACCACCGGACGCTGGGGAAGATCCTCCATTCGCTCCGTCGGCTCCAAATGACAGGACGCCACAGCTGTCCTTTTCTCAGTTCGAGATCGTTCGGATCATCGCTTTCTACATTAAAGTGAAGGTTACGAGAGGAGCAGTGAGGAACTTCACGAAGCCCGGGTGATCATCTGCAGCTCCCCATCCGGGTGGGCCCACCCGATGGGGTGCTGAAATTCATTTCGGCATCCTTTTTGTTGCAGGAGCGGCTTTCGCCGCGACCTTGGCGTCATCGAGAACCGGAGGTTCGGGGCTGAAGCCCCTCCTACAGAAGCCATTTGTAGGGGCAGCCTCCGCCGCGATCCACCGTGCATCCCCTCGGGATTTGCGCGAAGCCTTCGAACAGGGGCACAATGAACCCTGATTCCTTCCTCGAACGGGGTGCAGCAAGATGGCAGAGATCCGAGAGAAAGCGACCCTCCAATCCGGCCGGCGGATCTCCTTTGATGCCCGGACCTTCCGCTGGGAAGGCGTGGAACCGGAGGCCTACAAGTTCAGCCTGGGGGATGCCCGCGGGATGGGCTGGCGGGGGATCACCCGCTTCACCCTGGGGGGGCCGCCGGACATCCCCTGCCGGTTCCAGATGCGTTACTTCGAGCTGGCCCCCGGCGCCTACTCCAGCCTGGAGAAACACCAGCACATCCACCTCATCATCGTCATCCGGGGGAAGGGGAAGGCCCTGGTCGGGCCGGAGGTCTTCGAGGTCGCCCCCTTCGACATCGTCTACGTCCCCCCGGAGGTCCCCCATCGCTGGATCAACGACGGCGATGAACCCTTCGGGTTCCTCTGCCCGGTGGACGCGGAGCGCGATCCCCCACGCCCGGTCGATGAAGAAGAATGGAAAGCCCTCAAGCGGAATCCGAAGACCGCGCCCTACGTGTTCTGAGATCAAATTTCACCGGAACGGATACACCAGGACCTTCAACGCCTCGTAGGAGCGCATGGCCTGATATCCCTGAGGGGCCTCCTCCAGGGACAGGCGGTGGGTGATCAGGGATTCCACCGGCAGGCCTTCCGAGAGGAGGGCCAGGGCTTCGCGCATATCCGGAGGGCCCGCGGAGTAGCTGGGGACCACGCGGATCTCCCGGAAATAGAGCGTATGGACATCGACCGGCCAGCGGGCCTCGGGAGGCGTGGGGGTGAACAGCAACAGCGTCCCTCCTGGCGCCGCGAGGGACCATCCCAGGGCGATGGCCTCCACGGAGCCCGGGCCGATGACGACCACGTCCGCCCCCCATCCCTCGCTCTCCTCCCGGATCCGTTCCGCTGCCTCCTCGGGAGAGAGCGGGCGGATCCCGAACCGGGCGGCGATCTCCCGGCGCGCGGGAAGCCGCTCGATCCCCCACACGCGTTCGGCCCCCCACCGCAGGGCCACCATCCCGTGCAACAGCCCCATCACCCCCAGCCCGATCACCGCCACCCGATCCCCCTCCCGCAGCCCGGCCCGCCGCAGGGCTTTCACCACTGTGGCCAAAGGCTCGGTGAAGGTTGCGACCTCATCCGGGACATGGTCGGGGATCGGGAGGAGATCCCGGTCCACCACCGGCGGGGGGACGATGGCGTAGGTGCTGAGGCCGCCGGGGATCAGGCGGGTGGAGCGCCAGGTGGGGCAGTGCACGTAATCGCCCCGCCGGCAGAACCGGCACGCGCCGCATGGGGCGTGGTGATGCACCACCACGCGCTCCCCGCCTTGAAAGGCGGTGACCCCCGGGCCCACGGCCACCACCTCGCCGACCAGCTCGTGGCCGGGGGTGAAGGGGGCCTTCTTCGCCATATACCAGTCCATGATCTCCCCGGGGCACAGCCCGCAGACCCGGATGCGCACCAGCACTTCCCCCTCCGTCAGGGGCCGCAGGGGGACCTCCGCGATCCGCAGATCCTCCCGGCTGTGGTAGATCAGGGCCCGGGCATGGGAGATCATCCCTCTTCCTCCGATCGCCGTTCTCGCAACAACGCCTTGTTCGGGATCACGCAGAGGAAGCCGAAGGGCTCCTCGCCGATGTTGACGAACTGATGGATCTCCTGGGGGGCGATATAGATCACGTCCCCGGGCCCCACCTCGAAGCGCTCCTCCCCCAGCTGCACCCGGGCGCGGCCCCGCAGGACCACCACCCCGTGGTCGTGGAGATGGCGATCCAGAGAGGACCGGCAGCCGGGCGGGAGCTCGAAGTAGCGGATCACGAAATAGGGCGCGCGCTCCCGCGGGCCGATCAGCACCCGTCGGGAGCCGCAGACGCCTCCCGGTCCTCCATAAGGGACGACAGGCACCCCCTCCCAGTCCCATCCGTTCGGCTTCCGACGATGCACGACACCCATCTCAAGGAGCCTCGGTTTAGATTGCTGAATCTCCGGAAGGCTCGAGTTCCATATTAGGCAACCAGGGGGTTGGGCGATCACACCCCAACCCCCTGGAGCTATCATATAAAAGTCAAGGCCTGATCATCCCTCAGCCGGAGCTCCGGCCGCGATCTCCCACGCCCTCGCATTACGCTGGTAGAGGAAGAGCGCTACCGCCAGGAGGACCAGCAGGATCAAGAGCCCCACCACCCCTGCCAGTCGCACTGCGGTGACGAAAACGAAGGGTGGCCAGAGGAAGCCATCAGCAATGCTGGTGATGCGCACCGCCCCCTCTGGCATCTTGAAGCCCGATGCCACGGCAGCCGCAGTGAACAGATCCGCCATCCCGGTGGCGATGTAGAAACCGATAGCCAGGGTGATCGTGCCTGCGATGATCATCCGGAAAATGTTCCCCCGCATCAGCGGAGCGAACATCGCCACCACAAAGGGAATCACCGCGAGATCTGCGAAGAGGATCACCCGGTTGCCGGGCAGGATGGCGCTAAGCAAGATCGCCACCGGCACCAGGACCAGGGCGGTCGAGATAGCCGCCGGATGGCCGATGAGAATCGCGGAATCGAGCCCGATGTAGATCTCTCGACCTCCGGCCCGCCGTTGCATGAAGTCCCGAGCCGCCTCCGAGACAGGGATCAGGCCTTCCATCAGGATCTGGACCATCCGCGGCAGAAGCAGCATCACCGCCGCCAGGTTCATCGCTGTCTTGAGAACCTTCACCACCACCGTCTGGACGTCGCCGGCATTATAGAAGCCCAGGATCCCAAGCACCAGCCCGATGATCAGGCCCAGGATCACCGGTTCCCCGGCGATGCCCAGCCGGCGACGGATCGCCTCCGGATCCGCCTGCACCTCGCGCAGGCCAGGAATACGATCGATGATCCAGTTCACCACAATGGCGATAGGCACACCAGGGGCAGTGGTCAGATGTGGGATGGAGATCCCGGGCAAGCCGTAGAAGCGTTGAACTGCAGGGGCCGTCCAGTCCGCGAAGAAGAGAGCCAGCGCCGCCGCAATCGCCGCCGCCAGAAGGCCCAGGAGCAGGTTGCCTGTGGCAGCGACGACGAGAGAACCGATAAACGCGAAATGCCAGTAGTTCCAGATATCGATATCCAGCGTCTTGGTGAGACGGGCCGCCAGCATCAGGATGTTAATGGCCAGCGTGAGTGGGATCACCCACAGGCCAACGGCCGAACCGAAGGCGATGGCTGCTGCCGACGGCCACCCCACATCCACCACATCCCGCTGGATGCCGGTGTTCTTCACCATCGCCTGGGCGACCTCGGACAGATTCGTCCACATCAGCCCAATGACCAGGTTGATTCCGATGAAGGCGATGCCGATGGTCACGCCCGCCCGGAAAGCACGACCGGGCTGCGCCCCCAAAGCGACAGCGAACAGGAAGATGATAATCGGCAACGCAACCGTAGCTCCCAGATTGTCAATAATCGCCTTCAACGTGCTCAGGAAGACCTCCATGGCTACCTCCTTGGTTAAGAATATGGAGATTAAACTTATATACATCCTTATCACGAACACCAAGATCTACAAGACCCGCCCCGCTCACCTCCTTTCTTGTGCGGGGGAACTAAAAGTGAGGGCGCTTCACGTGCACATGGACCGAAGCGCCCCAAGAAAATCCACCCCTACCCGGAGCGGCGCAGGATCTCGGCGATCTGATCCAGCACCTGATCCTTTCCGATACCGGTCAGGAAGGCCAATGTCTGGATCACAGGAATCCCGAGATCTGTGGGCACGGGAGTGGTGGTCACCACCAAATCGAAATCCTTCGCCAGCGCAGGGACCTCCGCCGCCTTGCATTGACGGGTGATCACCTGGATGCCCCGCGCAGCGAGCCCTTCCTCGATGGCCTTCGCCACAACTGTGGATGTGGCGATCGCGGTGCCACATGCCACCAGCACACGTTTGGGTTGAGCCATAGCCACCTCCTTGCTTTATGCGAGGATGTCAAGCGCCTGAATCAGATCCTCAGCTGTTCGAGCTTCGTAGACCTTGCGTACACGCTCGGGGTCTTGAAAAAAAGCTGCCAGACGCTGCAGCATCTCAATCTGAGAATGCGGCTCATCCAGGGCCATCAAAATAACAATAGAGACCGGCACGATCTCATCGGGATTCACCATATTCCGGAAACTCACCGGACAGGCAAGGGTTGCAACGGCCAGGGCCGGCGCGATCACATGCGTCACATCCGCGTGAGGGATCGCCGCATGCAGGTCCCCCGCCAGCGGAAGCCCCGTGGGATGGGTCCGCTCCCGCTCCAGAACTGCTTCCACGAAGGAAGGGCGGACCACTCCTTCCGCCTCCAGAAGGGCCGCCAGCCGGCGGATCACCTCCTCCGCCGAAGCCGCCGACACACGCAATAAGACCCGCTGTGGCGTTAGAAGCATCCCCACGCTTCCTCTCACCCCAGCAGCAGCCCTGGCCGCTCCAGGACTGCCCGGAGGGTCTCCATGAACTGAGCCGCCTGCGCGCCGTCGATCACCCGGTGGTCCGCCGTCAGGGTGAGGGTCGCCACCGGGCGCACCACGACCTCATCTCCTTCCCCGACCACCGGCCGCTTGGCCACCCGTCCCACCGCCAGGATGCCCGCCTGAGGCGGGTTCAGGATCGCCGTGAAGCGATCGATCCCATACATCCCCAGGTTCGATAGGGTGAAAGTCCCTCCCTGCACATCCTCCGGCCGTAGCCGCCCCTCCCGCGCCCGTCCGACTTTCTCCTCCAGCATGCGGGCGATCTCCCACACCCCGCGCCGGTCCGCCTCGGGGATCACCGGCACCACCAGGCCCTCGGGAACGGCCACCGCCACCCCGATGTTCACATCCTCCCATTCCAGGATCTCCTCGCCCTCCAGCGTCGCGTTGAGGGCCGGATGCCGCCGCAGGGCCCAGGCGCAGGCCTTCACCAGCAGCGCCGTGAGGGTCACCCGGGGCCCTCCCTCCCGCTCCGCCCAGGCGGCGAGATCCTCGACGATGGCCATCGCCCGGCCCATCTCCACATCGATGCTGACCGTGAATTGCGGCGCCTCTCGGACGCTCCGGCTCATCCGCTCCGCGATGATCCGCCGCATCCCGACCAGCGGCACCCGACGGCGGATCGCCGGGCGGGCCGGGGCTTCGAGGGCCTCCGGGGAGACGCCCGCGCGCAACGCCTCCGCCGCCCGCCGCACATCCTCGGATTGGATCCGCCCGCCCGGGCCGGTCCCCTTCACCTGCTGCAGATCCACCCCGAGCTCCCGAGCCAGCCGCCGCGCCGCCGGGGCCGCCTTCACCTTCCCCTCCGCCGCGCGCTGAGCCAGAAACGCCTCCACATCCGCCTTGGTCACGCGTCCTCCCGGGCCGGTGCCCGGCACCGCCGAAAGATCCACCCCGTGGGCCTGGGCGATCCGCTCCGCCACCGGCGTCGCCCGCGGGGCGCCGGCCGGCGAGGCAGCCGGCGATGCGCCCGGCGCGCCCTCCCAGACCTCCCCGGGCAGGAGGATGTAGGCGATGGGCTGGCCGATGGGCACCACCGCTCCGGGCCCAACCCGGATCCCCACCAGGGTTCCGCTGGCCGGCGCCTCCACCTCCATCGCCACCTTGTCGGTCTCCACCTCCAGGATCGCCTCGCCTTTGGTGACCGCTTCCCCTTCCTGCTTCAGCCAGCGGAGGACCTTCCCGCTCTCCTGGGCCATCTCGAATTTGGGCATGATCACCGGGACTGGCATGCGTTTCCGAGCCTCCCCCATCAGATCTCCAGGCGCGCCAGCCGCCGGGCCGCCTCGACGATATCTTCCACCTGGGGAACCGCCGCCCGCTCCAGGCGCGGATGATAGGGGATGGGGACATCCGCGCCGCCCAGGCGGACGATGGGGGCCTCCAGATAGGCGAAGGCCTCGCTCTGGGCGACCGCGGCCGCCAGCTCCCCGCCGAAGCCGCCCAGCAGCGGCGCCTCGTGCACGATCAGCAACTTCCCCGTCTTCTTCACCGAGGCGATCACCGTCTCGGCATCGTAGGGCTTCAGGGTGCGCAGATCGATCACCTCCGCTTCGATCCCTTCCGCCGCCAGCCGTTCCGCCGCCTCCAGGGCCCGCAACACCGCGATGGAGTAAGCGACGATGGTGAGATGGCGCCCCGGCCGCCGCACAGCCGCCTTCCCCAAGGGGACGAGATAGGGCTCCTCCGGCACCGGCCCGCGGGTTCGATAAAGGAGCTTGTGCTCCACGAAGATCACCGGGTTGTCATCGGCCAGGGCGGCCAGGAGCAGCCCTTTGGCATCATAAGGCGTGGCGGGCGCCACCACCTTCAACCCCGGCACGTGCACGAACCACGCCTCCAGGCTCTCCGAGTGCTGGGCCGCCGCCCCCGTGCCGGAGCCTCCGGGGAGCCGCAGCACCAGCGGAACCCGGGCCTTCCCCCCGAACATGTAGCGGACCTTGGCGGCCTGGAGGACGGTCTGCTCCATGGCCAGGGTCACGAAGTCCATAAACTGCATCTCCACGATGGGGCGCATCCCGGTGAGGGCCGCCCCGACGCCGGCCCCCACGATGGTGTTCTCCGAGATCGGCGTGTCCCGCACCCGCTCCGGCCCGAACCGCTCGATCAGCCCCTGGGTGACCCCGAAGGCCCCGCCGTAGACCCCGATGTCCTCGCCCATCAGGAAGACCCGTTCGTCGGCGGCCATGGCCTGGGCCATCGCCTCCCGCAGGGCCTCCGCGTAAGAGAGCTCCCGCGTCCCCGCCGGCGGCTCCACCGGGACCTCGGAGCCGAAGGCCTGCCGGATCCAGCGAGGAGGGAAGAGCGGGTCCTCGGCGTAGACGCCTTCGGTCAACTGCGCCACCTCGGGCTCCGGATCTCCTTCGGCGGCCCGGAGGGCCTCCGCCACGGCCTCCCGGGCCCGCTCCTCCAGCGCCGCCGCCTCCGCCTCCGAGAGCCACCCCCGGGCGATCAGCGCCTCGCGGAGCCGGGCGATGGGATCACGAGCCATCCAGGCCTGCACCTCGTCCTTCGTGCGATACACCTGGCGATCGCTTTTGGAATGCCCCCTGTAGCGATACGTGATCGCCTCGATCAGCGTGGGGCCCTCCCCGCGCCGGGCCCGCTCCACCGCCGCCCGGACCGCCCGATACACCGCCACCACATCCATGCCGTCCACGGTCTCCCCGGGGATTCCGTAGGCCACCGCCCGATCGGCCACCCGGGGCACGGCCATGGCCCGTCGGACCGCCATAGACATGGCGTATTGGTTATTCTCGCAGAGGAAGACCACCGGCAGCCGCCAGATGGCGGCCATGTTCAGGCCCTCGTGGAAGTTGCCGTGGTTGGCCGCCCCATCGCCGAAGAAGCACAGCACCACCCGGTCCTGCCCCTGCATGCGGATGCTGAGCCCCGCCCCCACCGCGATGGGGATCCCCCCGGCGACGATCCCATTGGCTCCCAGATTCCCTCGCTCCAGATCCGCCAGGTGCATCGAGCCGCCGCGGCCGCGGCACACCCCCGTCTCTTTCCCCAACAGCTCCGCCAGCATCGCCCGCAGGTCCTGCCCTTTGGCGATGGCATGGCCGTGGCCACGATGGGTCGAGGTGATGTAGTCATCGGGGCGCAGGGCGGCGATGGCCCCCACCGCCACCGCCTCCTGGCCGATGTAAAGATGCATGGTGCCGTGCATCTTGCCGGCCGCGTAGAGCTGCTCCACCGTCTCCTCGAAGGCCCGGATGAGGAGCATCTGGTAGAGCCAATCGATCAGGCGCTCCCGGGGGAGATCGAGCGTCGCGTCGAGAAGAGACGTCGTCGGCGCTTCACGCATAGGCCAGCGCTCCCTCCATGGCGAGGACGGCCGCCGCCGCCTCTGCGTCGGTGACCAGCACATCGACATAGCCGCCGCGCAGCGCGGCCCGGATCGCCGGGGCCTTGGCCACGCCCCCGGCCACGGCGATCACCGTGGGGATCCGGCGCAGCGCTTCGAGCTCCAGGCCGATCACCCGCCGGTTCAGAGGATGATCCAGGGGATTTCCCTCCGCGTCCAGCGCCCGGGCCAGCACATCCCCCACCGCCCCGGCGGCCTGGAGCGCCTCCAGCTCCGCCTCCGTGAGGTAACCTGCCCGCCGCAGGCTGGAGAGTCGAGGGTCCACCGAGCCGATCCCGATCAGAGCCACATGGACCTTGCGGGCCAGGGCCAGGGTCTCGGCGATGGTCCGCTCGTGCCGCAGGGCCTGGGCCACCGCTTCGCTTTCCACCAGCAGGGGGGCGTGGAGGTGACGGACCGGGGCCTCCAGCTTCTCCGCCAGCCAGCGGGCGAGCTCCGGCCCATCGATCATCGGGTCGCCGGCGCCCAGGGCGCCGATGATCTGGATCACCTGAGCGCCCTTCAGCGGGATCTCGGGCATCGCCCGCACCACCTCATAGACGGCCGTGCCCCAGCTCACCCCGATGCGGATCCCCGGGCGCAGCCGGCGTTGCAGCGCCCGCGCCCCCAGCTCCCCCAGCCGGCGCAACCGCAGGCGGTCATCCGCAGGAGGGTTGCCCAGCACCCAGGCCTCCCGAAGGGAGAAGGCCGCGCGCAGCGCTTCCTCCAGCCGGGGATCGGTCTTCAGGGGATGCCGGATCCGGATCTCCACCAGGCCCCGGGCCCGGGCCTCCTTGAGGTAACGCGAGACCATGGAACGCGAGCACCCCAGCCGCCGGGCGATCGCCCCCTGATCCAGCCCCTCCTCGTAATACCAGGACGCAATCTGGGCCAATCGCTCGTCATCCATGGGGATTCACAAAGTTGAACACAAGGTCACCTTTATTATATGGGCTGGACAGGGGTTGTCAAGGGGGAGCAGCGGTGCGTCCCAAAATCGTAGGACAACTGCGAGCAGTTGTCCTACAAGGCGGCCAGGCCCGACAAAATCGGGACATACCCGGGAGCAGCGGTGGGCGTGGCCGAAGCGATCCCAACGGCCTGTGGCATAATGTGGCATAAAATGAAAGGGGTCGATGCGGAAGGGAGAAGGAGATGTCGCAAGGCTGCGAACGATGCTGCGTGGACGTCCCGGAGGAGGCGGGAAAGGCACGTGAGGGCCGCCCAGGAGCCGGCCCTGTGATCGCGGAGGTGGGCGCCCGGGCCTCCGCGGCCTTCGCGGGCCTTCTGATGCTGGTCCTCCTCATCGTCGTCGGGGAGCGACTGGGATGGTTCCATCTTCTGGAATCCCGGATCCCGTGGCCCTTGTGGGCCAGCGGGACGCTCCTGGCCGGCTTCCCGGCGTTCCGGGATGTGGCACGGGCGGCCCGCCGGGGGCGGGTGACTCCCCACACCCTGATGACGGCAGGGGTCCTCGCCACCGCTCTTGTGGGGGAGTGGTCGAGCGCCCTCGTGCTGGCGCTTTTCATGCGGATCGGCGAGGAAGTCGAGCGCCTCACGGTGGAGCAGGCCCGCCGCGCCATGCGGTCCCTCCTCGCCCTGCGGCCCCAGCGGGCGCGGGTGCTCCGCGCCGGGGAGGAACGCGAGGTCCCGGTGGAGGCGGTGCAGCCGGGCGAGGTGGTGGTCGTGCGGCCCGGCGAGCGGATCCCGGTGGACGGCGAGGTGATCGAGGGACACGCCACGGTGGACCCGAGCGCCCTCACCGGGGAGGCGATGCCCGTAGAGGTAGGGCCGGGGGATCGGGTTTGGGCCGCCTCGATCTGTCAGCTCGGGAGCCTGCGCGTCCGGGCGACGTCGGTGGGGGCGGATACCACCTTCGGTCGGATCCTGCGCCTCGTGGAGGAGGCGGAGCGGAGCCGGCCCGAAGTCCAGCGGCTCGCCGATCGAGTGGCGACATGGTATCTGCCGGTGGTGGCAACGGTTGGGCTCCTCACGCTGGTGCTGCGGCGCGATCCGCTGGCCATGGCCGCGGTGTTCGCGGTGGCCTGCACGTGCGCCTTCGCCCTCGCCACCCCGGTGGCGATGCTCGCGGCCATCGGCGCCGCCGCCCGCCGGGGCCTCCTCATCAAGGGCGGTCGCTTCCTTGAAGTCCTCGCCCGGGTGGAGGTGCTCCTGATCGACAAGACGGGGACGGTGACCCTCGGCCGCCCGCAGGTGACCGACGTGATCCCCCTCGACGGGTGGCGGGAGGAGGAGGTGCTGGCCTTCGCCGCCGCGGCCGAGCGGGACTCCGAGCACCCGCTGGCCGAGGCCGTGCGCGCCCTCGCCCGGGAGCGGGGCGTCCAGGTTCCGGCGGTCGAAACCTTCGAGGCCCTGCCGGGGATCGGCGTGCGGGCGCAGATCGGTGGCCACACGGTGACGGTGGGCCGGATCAAGCCGGACGGAGAGGACCGCCTCCAGGCCCTCGCCGCCCGCCTGGCGGCCGAGGGGAAGACCGTGGTCGCCGTCCGGCTCGACGGCCGACCGATCGGGCTTCTCACCGTGCAGGATACCCTCCGTCCGGAGGTGCGCGACGTCCTCCAGGAACTCCAGCGGCTGGGGATCCGGCGGATCGAACTCCTGACCGGGGACCGCCCGGAGGCGGCGGCGGCCGTGGCGAGGTCCCTTGGCATCCCCTTCCGGGCCGGGCTCCTCCCGGAGGACAAGATCGCAGTGGTCCGGGCCTACCAGGCCCAGGGGCGGGTCGTGGGGATGGTGGGGGACGGCGTCAACGACGCCCCGGCCCTGGCCCAGGCCGACGTGGGGATCGCCATGGGGAGCGGCACGGATGTGGCCCTGGAGGCCGGTCACATCGTCCTGCTGCGGGACGACTGGCGGCTCCTGCCCGAGGCGGTCCGGATCGCCCGGTCCACCATGGATGTCATCCGGTGGAACTTCGCCCTCGCCACGGTCTACAACGGGCTCGGGGCGCTGCTGGCCGCCCTGGGGATCCTCCCGCCGATCCTCGCGGCGGCGGCCCAGGTGGTGCCGGACGTGGGCATCCTCCTGAACAGCGCCCGCCTGCTGCGGCGCTGAGCCCATCTCGGGTCGCTGCGCCGCAGCGCCCCTCATCGCTTCGGCCCCGGAACCGGGGGCTCCGGACGGCGTCCGGGGGGACCTGGGGGGATGGGGGCCTTCCGGATCACCTCCCGAGCCCGCTCCGCCCGCTCCAGGGCCCGCTCCAGGGCCGGCCGCGCGGCCGGCGGGACCCGATCCCGCAGGGCCAGAAGGACCATCCGATGCCTCTCGATGGCCTGCAGCGCGCGCTGCCGCAGGAGCGGATGATCCGGATGCCGCTCAGCCAGGATGATCAACCGGATCAGCAAACGGGTGGAGCGCTGCAACGCCGCCGGATGCACCGGGCGGCCCTGGCGCTGCAGGGCCTCGATCTCCTCGGAACGGCGCTCCAGCTGATGGATCAGGGCCGGCGCGGGATCCCCCTGCCACTCCGCCCAGGTCAGCTCCGCGGATTCCTTCAGCAGCTTGAGCGGATAGAGGGGATCGCCCGGCAAGCTGGCCTCGGCGGCCCGGACCCCCAGGGCGCCTCCTCCGAAGAGCAACGCCAACAACAGCCCGGCGGTGAGGAGGGCGGACACCCACCGGCGGGCTGTGAGCCCGCTTCGGGTCGCGGAGCGCATCCGGCGAGCGGCCGCCACCGCGCGCATGCGGCCGCGCCGGACCGCCTCCTCGCGCGGGGGCGGAAGTGCAGCCCCGCGAAGTCGGAGGGCGGTCTCCAGCAAGGGGCGGAGCTCCGCCGCGTAGGTCGGATACCGGGCCACCACGCGCTCCACATCCGCGCCGGCCGCCACCTCCTCCAGGCAGCGGGCCAGCGCTTCCTCGAACGAGGGTTGCTTCAACGACATCCCATCTCCTCCATCCGCCGCCGCAGGGCGGCCAGGGCGCGATGCTGCAAGGCCCTGATCGCGCCGGGCTGTTTGCCCATCAGCTGGGCGGTCTCCTCCACCGAGCGCCCCTCGAAGAAGCGGTGGAAGAGCACCTCCTGCTGCTCCGGGGTCAGCTGCCGGAGGGCCCGCCACAGGCAGTCCTGCTCAGCCCGCGCCTCGATCCGCTCCATCATCCCTTCATCCCCTCGCCCTCGCTCCGGATCCGGAAGATCCAGCGGAGCCCAGCGCTGGGAGCGGTAATAGTCCGTCAGCAGGTTGCGGGCGATGGTGTAGAGCCAGGCGAGGAAGGGGCGCCCGCGGGACTGGTAGCGGGGCAGATGCTCGATCATGCGCACGAACACCTCGGCAGCCAGATCCTCAGCGGCCTCCTGGTCCTCCACCCGGACCCGCAGGTAGCGGTAGATGGGCAGGTAATAGCGATCGTAGAGCCACCCGATCGCCTCCGGGTCGCCCGCCTGTGCCCGCCGGATGACCTCCGCCTCCACATCCCCGGAGGCGATGCGGGCCTCCATCGAAGGGGCTCGCGCCGAAGATTCCCCCATCGCAATGTTCCCAAATCATTTAACGGAAACGTCGCCTCATCGTGATGGCCGACCCGGCCGCCGTCCCCCGCTCCGTCGAGGTGGCGAGATCCGAATTTGTGGTTTAGACTGGATCTGGATCCGCCCCGTTCACTTCAGATGCGAAAGGAGGCCTCCCATGGCGATGAGCCAAGCCCTCCGCGATGCGATGAACGATCAGATCCGGCATGAACTCTACTCCGCCTATCTCTATCTTTCCATGGCCGCTTACTTCGAGGCCCTCCATCTACCCGGGTTCGCTCACTGGATGCGGGTCCAGGCCCGTGAGGAAGTGGGCCACGCCATGAAGTTCTTCGATCACCTTTGCGATCGGGGGGAGCGGGTGGTCCTGCAGGCCATTGAGCAGCCTCCGGCCGATTTCGCCTCGCCGCAGGAGGCCTTCGCCCAGGCCCTCCAGCACGAGCGGCGGGTCACCGGTCTGATCCAGAACCTTTACCAGATCGCCGTTCGCGAGAACGATCCCTCCAGCCTGCCCCTGCTCCACTGGTTCCTGGAAGAACAGATCGAGGAAGAGAAGACCGTGGAGCAGATCCTGGAGGCGCTCCGGCGCATCGGCGAGGATGGGGCTGGGCTGGTGATGATGGACCGCGAGCTGGCCCGTCGGGAAGCGGAGTAAACTCCATCCCGCTATCGAAAGGGGACAGACCAGATGGCCTGTCCCCTTTCGATTACCCAGCGCCCTTCAGGTGGCGATCGAAGAACGCCCTCATCGATCTTTGCAGGAAAGGCTTCAGCCCCGAACTCTCCATCTCGGATGACGCAAAGGTCGCGGCGAAAGTCGCTCCCACAACATAGATGCCGGAATGAATTTCGGCTTACGCAGGAGGGGCTTTAGCCCCGAACCTCTGCCTTTGACGACGCAAAGGTCGCGGCTAAAGCCGCTCCTACAAAAAGATGGTTTCTGTAGGAGGGGCTTCAGCCCCGAACCGGTGTCTGGACGTTGATAGCGATCATTCCTGAGGGGAGAGCCTTCCGCCTGCAACCCAAGCCTTCTTCGATCCCACAAGGGTCGCGGCGAAAGCCGCTCCTACAACGTAGATACCGAAATGAATTTCGGCTTACGCAGGAGGGGCTTTAGCCCCGAACCTCCACCTTCGAGGACGCAAAGGTCGCGGCGAAAGCCGCTCCTACAACGTAGATGCCGAAATGAATTTCGGCTTACGGAGGAGGGGCTTTAGCCCCGAATCTCCACCTTCGAGGACGCAAGGGTCGCAGCGGAAGCCGCTCCTGCAACATATGCCAGGGCCCGGCCGTGGGTCCAAGGATGGCTTTCCGCCTGCGCCATTCGATGCCGGAGGCTTCCCATGCGAAAAGCGTTGCCGCTGATAGGACTTGCGCTGCTCTGGATGGGCGCGTGCGGTCGGGGGCCCGCCTCGCCCGCGCCGAGGGCTTCCCCGACCGGGATCTCCTCCCCTGCGCCCCGCCCATCGCCGACGGCGACCCCGCTCCGACCTTCTCCTGCCCCCTCCACGCCCAGCGCCTCCCCCTCTCCGTCGGCGGCCTTCCAGCCCCGGGTGGAGGTGGTGGCGACCGGCCTGGAGGTGCCGTGGGCCCTCGCCTTCGCGCCGGACGGTCGGATCTTCGTCACCGAGCGCCCCGGCCGGATCCGGGTGATCGAGAACGGCCGGCTGCGCCCGGAGCCGGTGGCCGTCCTCCCGGTGGCCGCCACCGGCGAGGGCGGGCTGATGGGCCTGGCCCTGGATCCGGACTTCCCCCGCAACGGCTATCTCTACGTGATGTATACCTATCGGGCCGGGGGCGCCCTGCGCAACCGGATCTCCCGGCTCACCCTGCGGGGGGAGGTTGCAGGGGAGGAGCGCGTCCTCCTGGACGGCATCCCGGGAGCCGGGATCCACGACGGCGGCCGCCTCGCTTTCGGCCCGGATGGCAAGCTCTACGCCACCACGGGGGACGCGACCCAGCGCGATCAAGCCCAGCGACTGGACAGCCTGGCGGGGAAGATCCTCCGCCTGAACCCGGACGGCTCGGTGCCGGCGGATAACCCCTTCCCGGGCTCCTATGTCTATTCGCTGGGCCACCGCAATCCCCAGGGCCTGGCCTGGCACCCGGAGACCCAACAGCTCTACAGCACGGAGCACGGCCCCAGCGGCGAGATGGGCCTGTGCTGCCGCGATGAGCTCAACCTCATCCGGCCCGGCGCGAACTACGGCTGGCCCATCGTGACCGGCATCGCCGGCGACCCTCGCTTCACGGATCCCATCCTGTATAGCGGGGAAAGCACCACGTGGGCGCCCGCCGGGATGGATTTCGTGACCGGGGACCGGCTGGCTCCGTGGAAAGGGCACCTGTTCTTCGGCGCCCTGCGGGGGCAGCATCTCCATCACGTGATCCTGGGGCCGGATGGGACCACGGTGATCTTCCACGAGGCGCTGTTCCAGGGCGTCTTCGGGCGCATCCGCGAGGTGAAGATGGGGCCGGACGGCTATCTCTACTTCACGACCAGCAACCGCGACGGCCGGGGACGCCCGGGTCCTGAGGACGATCGGATCCTGCGCATCGTGCCGGGGCCTTAAGTTCATCCCACCAGCTGGAGGAAGCCATGAAGGTTCGCGGTAAGGTCATCGTGGTCACCGGCGGGGGTAGCGGCATCGGCCGGGAGCTGGTGCTGGGCCTCCTGGCTCGGGGCGCCCGCGTCGCTGTGGTGGACATCCGGGAGCCGGCCCTCCGGGAGACGGCCGCCCAGGCCGGAGCGCCTCTCGATCGCCTATCCCTTCACGTCCTGGACATCACCGATCGGGAGGCCGTCCGTCGGCTGCCCGAGCAGGTCATCGCGCACCACGGCACCGTCGACGGCCTCATCAACAACGCCGGGATCATCCAGCCCTTCGTCCGCGTCCAGGATCTGGATGAGGAGGCCATCGAGCGGGTGATGCGGGTGAACTTCTATGGGACCCTCTACATGGTCCGGGCCTTTTTGCCCTACCTTCTCAAACGTCCCGAGGCCCACATCGTGAACATCTCCAGCATGGGAGGCTTCCTGCCGGTCCCCGGCCAGACCATCTATGGGGCATCCAAGGCGGCGGTCAAGCTGCTGACGGAAGGGCTATACACCGAGCTGCTCGGCACCCCGGTCCTCGTGACGGTGGTCTTCCCAGGGGCCGTGGCCACTGACATCGCCGCCCATTCGGGCGTGGAGATCCATTCCCCGGTGAGCGCCCCGCGTTCCATCCGGGCGCTGCCTCCCCGGGAGGCGGCGCGGATCATCTTGGATGGGATGGAGCGGGACCGCTACCGCATTCTCGTCGGGTCGGACGCGGTGTGGATGGACCTCCTTTATCGGATCAGTCCGAAACGGGCTGCGCACTTGATCTTCAACCGGATGCAGTCCCTGCTGGAGGCGGGGTCCGGACAATGAGCCTGTCAAACGAGGACGAAGGGAGGGACGCGATGAGCCGGATATGGGAGGTTCTGGCGATGATCGGGCTTCTCGGGTTCTGCGAGGCGGTTCGAGGGGGGAACGGCCCTCCGGCACCCCCTGCCCCCACGCCCATGGCCATCCTCCAGGAAACCTCGCCGCCTACACTCTCCCCTACTGAATCCCCTTCCACTCCGGAGCTGGAGGCCTGCGCTCCTACCCCGCCCGACGCCCTGGGGCCGTTCTACCGGCCGGGAGCGCCGGTCCGCTCCAAAGTCGGCGAGGGATTCCGGCTGGAGGGCGTGGTGCGCTCCAGCCAGGGCTGCCGGCCGCTGCCGGGCGCGCGCATCGAGTTCTGGCTGGCGGGGCCAGACGGGCGCTACGCCGACGCGTATCGGGCCACGGTCTTCGCCGACGAACAGGGCGCTTACGCCTTCGAAAGCCACTTTCCCCCCTCCTACGGCGGCCGCCCACCCCACATCCACATCCGGGTTACCGCGGAAGGGCATCGGGTGCTGGTGACCCAGTATTACCCGCAACCCGGCCAGACGCGGGGGCAGTTTGATCTCGTGCTCGTTCCGGAGGAGAGCTCCCCCTGAGCGAGCTCAATGGAAGAAGGAGCGGAAGGCCACGAGGAAGCCGATCGCGACCACCGTGCGGCGCACCCAGCTCCGATCCACGCGCTGGGCAATGGTGGAGGAGGCGTATCCGCCGGCCATCGCCCCCACGGCCATCCACAGCGCGTCCCCCCAGAGCACGGCGTGGGATTGGATGAAATACAGGGCCGCGATGCCGTTGATGGTGAAGGCCAGCACGTTTTTGAGGGCGTTCATCTGATGGATGTCCTCCAGGCCCATCAGCTCCAGCGCGGCCAGCATCAGGATGCCGATGCCCGCCCCGAAATAGCCGCCGTAAAAGCCCACCAGGAGCTGGAAGAACGCCAGAGCCGCCCACCGCCACGGAGAGATCGGTCCGGCGGGGCGGGGGACCCAGCGCTGCAACCGGGGGCCGACCATCAGGAGGATGGTGGCGAACAGCAACAGATACGGGATGATGCCACGGAAGAGGCGCTCCGGGGTATGGAGCAGGACATACGAGCCCAGGAAGCCGCCCACCAGGGAGGGCCAGAACAGGATCAGGAGCCAGCGGCGGAGCTTCGGAAGCTCCCGCCGGAAGCCGAAGGCCCCGGCGATGGAGCCGGGCAGCAAGGCCACGGTGTTGGTGGCGTTGGCCAGGACCGGCGGACGGCCCAGCCACACCAGGGTGGGGAAGGACACCAGCGTCCCCCCGCCGGCGATGGCGTTCATCGCCCCGGCGATGAAGGCCGCGATCCAGACGATGGGCACATCCCACATCGAGCGCCTCCCGGGTTACGACGGAATCCGCGCCGCGCTCAAGGCCCCTATTGTATCGGATCCCGGCTCGCCACGGTATCCGGGTGGATCATAGAACCGCGGGGCGCACCCGGGGCCACAGATGGATGACGAAGGCGAGGACCCCCAGGGTCTCCAGGGCCGACCCGAGGGCAAGCCCGGGCCCCCAGCCCATCGCCCCCGCCGGGCCGGCGCACAGGACCCCGGCGTTCAGCAGCACCAGGGAAGCCCAGGCCCATCCCGCCCGCCCCCGCGGATCTCCCGGCCGCTCCAGGGCGAACCGCGGGAAGATCCAGTAAGCCACCCCAAAGGCCAGCTGGATCGTCCAGCCGATCAGCAGGCCGTGGATGTGCCAGGGGAGCAACCGCATCGCCCACGGCGCGATGGGGAAGGCCTTATGCGCGAGCATCAGGCCGCCGAAAAAGAAGCCGAGGGCCAGATGGAGCAACGCCAGACGGACCATATACCGGCTCAAGGGCGGCATCTCACCTCCCCTTCACCCGGGGCCAGAGCAGGCCCACGAAGATCCATCCGGCTGCCACCAGGGCCAGGGCGCTCAGGAACAGCCCCCCGCGGGCGATCGGCTGCGGATCCACCGCGACCCATGGTTCGCAGATCGCCCGCAGGATCAACCCGCCGTTCAGCAGGAAGAAGACCGCCCAGGCCAGGGCCTCGTTCCCCCGGGGACGCTCCTTCGAAAGCGGCGGGAACATCCACCAGGCCACCCCGATGATGAACTGGGCCACCCCGCCCAGCATCAGGAGATGGAAATACACCGGGGTGGCCGCCGTGAGGATCGGCGGCAGGGAGATCACCCGCCCCCATCCCAGCAACGCCCCCAGAAGCAGGGCGACGAGGAGATGCCCCAGCGCCGCGCGGATGAACCATCGGGTGAGCCGCGGCATCCTCGCCTCCTCCCCGCCTTACGGCCAACCGCGGACCATGAAGACGGCGAAGATCAACGCCCCCAGGCTGGCCAGCAGCGTCAGGCGGGCCAGCCAGGAGGCGAGGCGCCGCCAGCGCGCCGCCTCGACCCCCTCGGGATCGACCGCGAGGGCCCGGGTCGCCCGGGGACCGGCCCAGAAATCGTGCAACGCGTTCAAGCCGATGACCAGGGCCACCGTGAGCAGCTTCCCCGCCAGCGCCCGCCCGAAGGCGCCTCCCCAGAAGGCGGGATCCATTAGGAGCGCCGGCGTCACCCCCCGGGCGAGCAGGTTGATCAGGCCCGTGAGGACCAGAATCCCCATCGCGATCCAGCCCAGGCTTCGAAACCGCAGGCCGATGGCCTCCAGAAGCGCGGGGGAGAGCGCGCGGAAGGCCGGCCGACGGACCACCGGGACCACCGCCAGGGCCAGGAAGAGCAGCCCGCGGATCCAGAAGATCGCCGTCAGCAGGTGCAAGCCCACGGTGATGAAATACAGCGTCCGCATGCGGGATGCCTCCGGCCGGAGATCCAACGAGAGGATGCCCGGATCCCTCCGCCGAGACGTTGCGTTGGGTCAAAGTCCCCCATCGCACCGGGCCCCCTTCGCCGGAAGAAAGCCTTTCCTCCCTCCCGGAGCCCTGGAAGAACCCTCTCAGGGAGAGGATGCGCGAGAACGCCGGAGATAAGCGGTGACAGCGCGAGCGAAGGCCTCAAAATCTCCAAGATGCTTCTTGAGGATTCCATAGACGATCGCATCGTCAACCCGGACTTAGTCGTGCACAATGACGTTCCGGAAGCGCGTCATATCGATGAGACGGGGCAACAGGTCCGGCGGCACGATTCCATGCTCCGCCAGCACCCGGAAGACGTCGGCGTTATCCTCCGGATATCGAAACCCCTCTCGGGCGATCAGGCGGCGGCCGATATCCAGGCATGCCCCGATCGCCACCTGAAGGCTGCGTTCGACCGCGCGTTTCAGGCGAGCATCCTGGACGTATGCCTGGAACGAGCGGATTTTATCCCTTTCGCTTTTTAGATAGGCGACCTCGCTTCGAAGCCAGCGAAGCCTTTCCCGGATGACCTCGTCGGGGCTCCCCAAAGCGGCCCTCCTCGAGCTCCTGTTCCAGGATCCGATCGAAGAAGTCCCACATCGGCCGGAGATCGGCGTAGATCTTTCCTGCACGCACCTCGAACTCGATCCGGGCCTCCGGATCCCGCTCGTAGATCCGCTGGCCTTCCCGCAGCACCTGATGGCAGAGCAGCGGAGGAGCCCGGTTCAGGATCACCACATCCACCGGGCGGCCGACGATCCGGCTGAGGGCCTTCGACAGGGCTTCCCGGCGCTCCCATTCCTCCTGGGGGGACGTGGGCGCAGGCGCCAGCAAGACCGCCACATCCAGATCCGAGCGCGGCGTGGCCTCCCCGCGGGCCGCGGATCCGAACAGATACGCCGCCGCCACGTCCGGCTGGTCGGCGAAGAAGGCGATCAGGCGTTCCCGCAGGGCGTGCAGGTCCATCGGGTCATTCCCCCTCCGCCAGCCACTCGGCGAGGTGCAGGGCGCGGACCGGCAGGCCCTGGCGGTGCAGCCCGCCGCCGATGTGCATCAGACAGCTCCAGTCGCACCCCAGGACCACCTCCGCGCCGGTGGAACGGATGGCCTGGATCTTGCGGGCGAGCATCGCGCCGGAGACCTCCTCGAAGTGCACGGAGAAGAGCCCCCCGAAGCCGCAGCAGGCGGTCGCCTCCGGGAGCAGGCGATATTCCGCCCCGGCAGCCCGGATCAGCCGCTCCGGCGCCTCCCGCACCCCCAGCATCCGCAGGAGATGGCACGAAGGATGATAAGTCACCGCTCCCGCGCGCCGGATCCCCAGGTCCTCGATCCCCAACACGTCCACCAGATACTGACTGAGCTCATAGGTGCGGGCCGCCAGGGCCTCCCAGCGCCCGTAAAGGGGATGCCCCTCCAGGAGCGCCCGGTAGCCGTGGCGGATCATCGCCACACACGAGCCGGAGGGGGCCACCACCGGGAGCTCGGGGTCGAAGGTCCGCACCCAATGTTCGGCCATGGCCCGGGCCTCCCCCCAGCGCCCCACGTTGAAAGCGGGCTGTCCGCAACAGGTCTGGGCCTCCGGGAAGCGCACCGCGACGCCGGCCCGCTCCAGCAGCCGCACGCTGGCGATCCCGATCTCCGGCCGCAGCCAGTCCACCAGGCATGTGACGAAGAGCTGGACCGTCGGGCTCATACGGCCTCCTCGATCAGAAAGGCGATCACCTCCCGCGGCCCGTGCACCCCCAGCGTCAGCGTCTTCTCGATGTCGGAGGTCCGGCTGGGCCCCGTGATGGCGATCAGCGCGCTGCTTTCCTCCACCCATTCCATCAGCGCCCCGGAGGCCCGGGCCTCCGCCAGCCAGGCGGCCAGACACGGATAGACCTGGGCCCGCCGGACCAGGGCGACGTGCAGCGGCGGCAACAGCGAGGCGCAGCGCATCCCTCCCGCGCCCCCGGCCACCCACAGCGTCCCGGTGTCCGCGAAGGCGGCCACCACCTCGGTGATGCCGGCCTCCGCCGTCGCCCAGCGCCCCAGCCCCAGGTAGCGCGGTCCTTCCTCCCGGAGAAGTCCGCCGCTCATCACCGTCAGCCCCGCGTCCTCCAGGGCCTCCCGCAGGCCGGGATACGCGCGGTCGGTGCGCGCATCCATCAGCACGTGCCGGACCTTCCGCTCCCGCAGCCGGGCGACGATCTCCCGGAAGGCCGTGGCCTCGGTGGGGCAGTGGACGAAGGCCACGCCCACCGCTGCCCATGCCGCCTGAAGCCGCTCGAGGGCGGCCGCGCTCCCCCGCGGCGCGTCCAGGGGCCACCGCGGGACCGGCCCGGAGGGCACGGGCCGTCGGGTGACCTGCCGACGGACGCGTTCCAGCACCGGATGGGTCATGGGACACCTCCTCCCCGGGAGGCCCACCACTCCCGGAAAGCCGGACGTTGCGGGACGGGGAGATCCCGGATCGCCGTCCAGGCCCGCAGGGGCCCGGGGCCCCACCGCAGCCATCCCCCTCGCCCCAGGCGACGCAGGAGCGCCATCGCCCAGCGGCCGAGCCGCGCCCAGGCCGCGGGGTGGCGGGCGATTCGAGCGTAAGCCCAGAGGGCGGCCCGCTCCCAGGCCGGCAGGAGGCGGCCGGCCTCCATCTGACGCCAGCGGATCAGAAGATCGGGGATGGCGATGCGCACCGGGCAGATCTCCTGGCAGGCCCCGCACAGGCTGCTGGCGTAAGCGAGCTCCGCGCCGGCTCCCTCCCCCAGCATCGGCGTGACGATGGATCCGATGGGGCCGGGATACACGCTGCCGTAAGCGTGGCCCCCGATGGCCTGGTAGACCGGGCAGGCGTTCAGGCAGGCCCCGCAACGGATGCAGTAAAGCGCTTCCTCCAGCGGGGTGCCCAGCCAGCGGGAGCGGCCGTTGTCCACCAGCACCACGTGCAGCTCCTCGGGTCCATCGGGCTCCTTGGGTCGACGGGGGCCGGTGAGGAACGACGTGTAGGCGGTGAGGGCCTGGCCGGTGGCGCTGCGGGCCAGCACCCGCAACAGGATCTCGGCGTCTTCCCACGTGGGCACCACCCGCTCGATGCCCATCAGGGCCACGTGGATCGGCGGCAGGGTGGTCACCATCCGGCCGTTGCCCTCGTTGGTCACCAGCACCAGGGTCCCCGTCTCGGCGATCCCGAAGTTGACCCCGCTGATCCCCATGCGGGCATCCAGGAAGACCTGGCGCAGGGCCTGGCGGGCCGCGGCGGTCATCGCGGGGATCTCATCCGTGGGGGGCATTCCGAGATGCTTCTGGAAAAGCTGGGAGACGTCCTCCCGGCGCTTGTGGATGGCCGGGGTGATGATATGGGAGGGACGTTCCCCGGCCAGCTGGATGATGAACTCTCCCAGGTCGGTCTCCACCACCCGGATCCCGGCGGCTTCCAGGGCGGCGTTGAGGCCGATCTCCTCGCTGACCATGGACTTGCTCTTGGCGACCAGGGAGATGCCCCGGGCGCGGGCCAGGCCCAGGATGTAATCGCACGCCTCCTGTGCCGTGGCGGCCCAGAAGACCTTTCCGCCGTGTCGCTCCACCTCCCGGGCGAACTGCTCCAGGTAGCGGTCCAGGTGGGCGATGGTGTGGGCGCGGATGGCGCGGGCGCGGTCGCGGACCGCCTCGGCGTCCGGGAGGTCGGCGAACGCCTTCTCGCGGCTGATCTGGAAGGATCGGGTGGCCCGCTGCAGCGCCTCCTGGAGGACGGCATCGGAGAGCCCCTGGCGGATGCGCGCGCGAAAGGCCGGGCTGGGGACGCTCATCGTCTCTCCTCCTCTGGGCGGATCAGGCCGCCGGATCACCGCCGCTTCCCCAGTTTACCTCATGCAACACGCCTCCATCGGGCGCACCGGGAAGCGGCGATCGCCGTTCGATCCGGCAGGGGCGACCTGCTGGGTCGTCTCTATCCTCATTTCCTTCCAGCGGGAAGGATCCGGGTGACAAAGCGCTGGTAAGCCTCCTCCCAGGTGGAGGAAGCGCGGGGCTCATAGAGAAGCGGAGCGAAGGAGCGCCGGATCACCGCGCGAGCCTCCTCGAGGTTGGAGAGATGGCCCAGGGCCATCGCCTGCACGATGAGGTTGCCCAGCGCTGTGGCTTCGGCAGGCCCGGCCAGCACCGGGCGTCCGGCGGCGTCCGCCGTCCACTGACAGAGGAGGGCATTGCGGGATCCGCCGCCGACTACGTGGATCAGCGGGATGGGGCGTGCGAGCAGGGCCTCCAGGCGCTCGATCACCCATCGATACTTCAGGGCGAGGCTCTCCAGGATACAGCGGACGATCTCCGCGGGTTCCTCCGGGATGGGCTGGCCGGTCTCCTGGCAGAACGCCTGAATCCGTGCGGGCATCTCTCCTGGAGGCAGGAATCGCGGATCATCCGGATCGATAAGCGATCGGAGCGGAGGGGCCGCTTCCGCCAGACGAACCAGAGCCTCATAATCCCATTGCTGTCCCTGGGCGGCCCACGTGCGCCGGCACTCCTGAAGCAGCCACAGCCCCATCACGTTCTTCAGCAGCCGGAAGGTCCCTCCCACGCCCCCTTCGTTGGTGAAGTTGTCCGCCAGGGCCTCCTCCCGGATCACCGGGGCCCTGACCTCCACGCCGACCAAGGACCACGTCCCCGAGCTGATATAAGCCGCATCGGGATGCTGAAAGGGGACAGCGGCCACCGCGGAGCCGGTGTCGTGGCTGGCCGGCGCGACCACCTGAGTCTCGGGAAGACCCAGCTCCTGCGCCAGCTCCGGCTGGAGCGGCCCCAGGATGGTCCCCGGGGGCAGGATCTCGGGGAAAAGGTGAGTGGGGATCCCCAGACGTCCCAGCAAATCCCGCGCCCAATCCCCAGCCAAGGGATCGTAACATTGCGTGGTCGTGGCGTTGGTGAACTCGCAGGCCTTCACCCCGCTCAGCCAGTAATGGAAAAGGTCAGGGATCGTCAGGAAAGTGTGGGCGATCTCCAGCCAGGGATCCTCCCGCGCCACCATGGCGAACAACTGATAGAGGGTGTTGATCGGCATGAACTGGATCCCGGTGCGGCGGTAGATCTCCTCGCGGGGGATGCGCTGGAAAACCCGCTCCATCATCCCTTCGGTGCGGCGATCCCGATAATGCACCGGGTTCCCGATCAGCCGGCCCTGGCGGTCCAGCAGGGCGAAATCCACCCCCCAGGTGTCAACCCCCACCGAAGCGATGCGCCCTCCGGAAACCCGGGCGGCCCGGAGCAAACCTTCCCGGACTCCTTCGAAGAGGCGAAGGATGTCCCAATAGAGGGTGCCCTGAACCCGAACCGGGACGTTCGGGAAACGATGGATCTCCTCGACGGACAGGCGTTCCCCATCGAACGTCCCCAGGAACACCCGTCCGCTCTCCGCCCCCAGGTCGATGGCCGCCAGACGAAGCATGCGCCAACCCTCCGTGCCCTGTGCCGTCGGTCTGAGCAACCTGAGCGCCGGCCATTTCCGGTTTGGAAGATGTGCCCCTCAGCGAACGTAGGCCGCGGGAACCCCTCCATCCACCGTCAGGATCCCGCCGGTGGTCTTCGCCGAGCGATCGGAGGCGAAGAAGAGGATGGCCTCGGCCACGTCCTCCGGATACACGTTGACCTTGAGGGTCGTGCGCTGGCGGTAATATTCCTCCAGCTGCTCCGGGGCGATCCCATACGTGCGCGCCCGCTCCTCCCGCCAGCGTGTGTCCCATATGCTGGAACCCCGGATCACGGCATCGGGACAGACCACGTTCACACGAACCCCGATCTCGCCTCCCTCCTCGGCCAGACAGCGGGCCAGATGCACCTCTGCGGCCTTGGCGGAGCTATAGGCGGCGGTGTTCTTCCCGGCGACCAAAGCGTTTTTCGAAGCGACGATGACCATGCTCCCCCCGATCCCCTGCGCCTTCCAGATCCGGAACGCCTCGCGGGCCACGAGGAAATAGCCCCGCACCAGCACGTGATACAGGCGATCCCAATCCGCCGTCGAGGTCTCCGTAACCGGGGCTGAGTGGGCGATGCCCGCGTTGTTGATCACAATATCCACCCCTCCATATGCCAGAACCGTGCGGCGGAAGGCTTCAGCGACCTGAGCCTCATCGGTGACATCACAGGGCACGGCCATCCCCCGTCCCTCCCCATAGCGGGAGACGAGGTCGGCGGCCACCGCTTCCGCGCCCTCCCGGTTGATGTCCAGGATCACCACGTGGGCCCCTTCCTGGGCCAGGCGATACGCCGTCGCACGGCCGATGCCGGAAGCCCCTCCGGTGATCACTGCCACCCGGCCCGCCAGCTCCCGCTCGGGAGGACGGAGGGTCAGCTTATACAGCTCCAGCGGCCAGTATTCCACCGCGAAGGCTTCCGCCGGCGTGAGGGAGACAAAACGATCCAGGGCGGTGGCGCCACGCATCACCGCGATGGCCCGGTGATAGAGATCCCGGGCCACACCGGCCATAAACGCGTCCTTCCCGGTGGCGATCAGCCCGAGGCCCGGGATGAGGATGATGCGTGGGGAGGGATCCATCATCGTGTCCTGGGGACCCCGGTGCGCTTCGAAGTAACGGACATACTCTTCTCGATAGCGCTCAACTTCCCGGACCAGGGAGGCCTTCAGCCCCTCCACGTCAGAGCCATCCCACTCCACAAACAACGGCCAGTGCTTGGTGTGCACCAGATGATCCGGGCATGCGGAGCCCACTCGAGCGACCTCCCGGGCCCCCTCGCTGCCCACGAAATCCAGAACCTCCGGGCTGTCGTCGTAGCGCAGGACGTGTCGGCGCTCCCGGCTCACCGCGCCCCGCAGGATCGGCAGCAGCTCCGCCGCGATCTCCCGGCGCCGACGCTCCGGCAACGCGGGGAGGCGCACCCCGCCGAAGACCCGACGGCCCATCGCCCGCTCGGCGATGTAATCCTCCGCCTCCTGGATGATCCGGATGGTGTTCTCGTAGCAGGAACGGGCGTCCTCCCCCCAGGTCACCAGGCCGTGCTTGGCCATCACCACGCACTCCGCCTGCGGGTTGGCCCGCACCGCCTCGGCGATCCACTTGCTCAGGGTGAACCCCGGCCGTACATAGGGAACCCAGACCGCGCGGTCGCCGAAGAGACGCCGCACATGCTCCGGTCCGTTCTCCGACGTGGCCAGACTCACGATAGCGTCCGGGTGGGTGTGATCCACGTGGGGGGCGGGGATAAAGGCGTGCAGCAGCGTCTCGATGGAGGGGCGAGGCATCCCCGGCTTCAGATAACAGTGGGAAAGATACTCCACCATCTCCTCGTCGGAGAGGCTCTCCCGCTCCATGAGGGGCAACACATCGTCCAACCGCAGCGCCGCGAAGCCCTTCAGCGTGATCGTGGCCAGATCCGATCCGGAGCCCTTCACCCACAGCGTGCGAACGGGGCGGCCCCGGAAGTCCAGCTCGATCGTCTTGGCCGATGTGTTGCCCCCGAAGATGTTGCACACGCTTCGATCGGCCCCCAGCAGGCGGGAGCGGTAGACCAGAAGCTCCAGCTCGCTCAAGCCCGCCGCTTCCTCTTCCTTCCAGAGGTTGCGCGGCATCCTCCATCCCTCCTGAGGCAAATCCAGATGAAGCCGAGAGTTCAGGGAGCGGCCCTGAATTCCAAGGTTAAGATGCGCCGGGGTAGCCGCTGGCCGCAACGGCGATCCCCCGTTCCCGGGCCACCTTCTCTGCGTATCCGCTCCGTCGGAAAGCGGCCACCGGATCCGGATCCAGTCCCATCTCCAGACGGACCTGGGCCAGCAGCGGACGCACATCGGTCTCGTAGGCTTCCAGGAGAACCCGGTGGGCCTCCAGGACGTCGCCCGCCTCCTGCGCCTCCCGCAGCCTCCGTCGATCCACCAGAAGTGCCTTCGCGTAGGCCGTCTGGATGTTCACCACCGACTGGATCATCGCTTCGATCTTCGGCTCGATGTTGTGGGACTGATCGATCATGTAAGCCACCGCCCGGGCCGTCTCCGCCGTCCGCGGGTCCTGCTCCGCTGCGACCAGCTCATTGAAGATCAGGAAGAGTTCGAAGGGATTGATGGACCCGACGATCAGGTCGTCGTCGGCGTATTTCCGATTGTTGAAATGGAAGCCCCCCAACCGGCCCTCATCCAACAAGAAGGCCACGATGTGCTCGATGTTGGTCCCCTGGGGATGGTGACCGGTGTCCACCAGGACCTGGGCCTGGGGCCCGAGGTGGGTTGCGATGACATAGGCCATCCCCCAGTCTGCCAAATCGGTGTGATAGAAGGCCGGCTCGAAGAACTTATATTCGATCAGCATCCGCATCCCCGGCGGCATCCGGCGGTAGACCTCCGAGAGAGCCTCCAGCATGCGATGTTTGCGCGCCCGGAAGTCGTCCTGACCGGGGTAGTTGGTGCCGTCGGCGAACCAGAGGCTCAGGATGGAGGAGCCGACCTTTTCGGCGATCTCGATGCACTCCAGCATGTGCTCCACCGCCCGACGCCGAACCCGGGGATCCGGATGGCAGACGCTGCCCAGCCGGTAATCGTCGTCCTGGAACAGGTTGGGGTTCACCGCCCCGATTTGAAGCCCCAGGCTGGCGGCGTATTGCCGCAGGCCTTCCCAATCTTCCACTTTATCCCACGGGATGTGGATGGCCACCGTGGGACACACGCCTGTGAATCGATGCACCACCGCCGCGTCCGCCAGCTTCTCGTAGATGTTCCGGGCTGCCCCCGGCCATGGAAACACCTTAAAACGAGTGCCGGAGTTGCCATAACCCCAGGAGGGCGTCTCGATCCGCTGCCGCTTCAGGGCAGCCTTCACCGCCTCCACATCCACGCCCCGGCGGGCCAGGGTTTCCGTCAGGGCCTCATATCCAGGCACCCCCGCCATGGCTTCCCCCCTCGTCTGAGCGAACGGAAAGCCCTATCGAGCCGGGGGAGGGCCTCTTCGGCCCTCCCCCATGCTCGCGCATTTAGAAGTTGAACTGATCGATGTTGTTCTTGTCGAACCGGAAGGGCGGGCCGAGCAGGATCACGTTGTCCGGGCCGACCTCACGCTCGCCCAGCCGGCCGGCCTTCACCGTCTTATCCGTGGGCTTGATCTCGCCGGTCAGCAGCCCGTGGGTCACATACATCGCCAGGTAACCCAGGTCCACCACGTTCCACAGGTAGAAGGCCTCCAGGGTGCCCCGCTTGACGTAGGCCCGCATCCCGTTGGGGGTGGCCAGACAGGTCATCTTGATCTGGCCCACCTTGCCGGCCGCCTCCAGGGCGTCAGCCACGCCGGGGCAGCCCACCGAGGTCGGGACGATCAGGAACTGCACCTCGGGGTGGGCGGCGATGAGGTCCGTGGCCTGCTGACGGCTCTTGGCCTGATCGTCCTCCCCGTAGCGGATGTCCACCAGCTGCATCTTGGGGTAGGCCTGGGCCATATACTTCTTCATCTCCTCCACCCAGCGGCTCTGGTTGGGGGCCGTGGGGAAGGTGGAGACGATGGCGATCTTGGCCTCCGGGCCGACCTGCTTGGCCGCCTCGTCGATCAGGGCCTTGCCGATGCCCTCGAAGGTGGCCTGGTTGATGAAGAAGACGCGGGCCTCCGGCAGCACGTCGGCGTCATACGTGACCACCGTGATGCCGGCCTCGCGGGCCCGCTTGAGCACCGGCACCAGGGCCTGAGGATCGTTGGCGGAGACGATGAGGGCATCGGGCTTCTTGGTGATGATGTCCTCCAGCACCTTGATCTGCTCCTCGGCGCTGGCGTTGATGGAGCCCTCATAGTGGAGCTCGACGTCGCCGAACTCCTTCGCCGCCTCCTCCATGCCCTGATGGGCCGACTTGAAGTAGTCGATGCCCACCGCCTTCGGCACATGGTAGATGACGAACTTCTTCGCAGGAGCCGCTGTAGGAGAAGGAGCCGCGGTGGGGGAAGGCGCCGCAGCGGGCGCGGTGGCGGGCGGCTGGGCCGCCGGCGTCGGCGAAGGCGTGGGAGCCGGCGCGCACTGGGCCAGGATCAGGGCCAGGACCAGACCGACGATCAGCAAAGGCAACGGACGACGCTTCATGGCAACCTCCCTCCTCCTGAGATTTGGGGTTCTGAATTACAGTCGCAACAAGGCGAAGAATTGGGCTTCTGGATGCTGCGGTCTCACCTCCTTTCATGGGGAGACGGGTTCGCCGCGGGTGCCGGCTCCGCCTCATGCGCGGGCACCGGCGTTGCCGGGCGCACCCATCCCCGGATGCGCACGCGCAGATTCTCGTTCACCAGCACCGTCAGGATCAGCAACGCGCCGATGATCATGGCCTGAATCGGGGAGGGCACTCCGATCAGGTTGAGGCCGTTCCGCAAGGCGGTGACCATCACCACGCCCAGGAAGCTGCCCCAGATGCTCCCTTCCCCGCCGGAGATCGCCGTCCCCCCCACGACCACCGCCGTGATGACCTCGAACTCCAAGCCCAGGCCGGCGGTCGCCCGCGCCGTCCCCAGGCGCCCGGCCATGAAGAGCGCGCTCACCCCGCTGGCCAGCCCGGAAAGGGTGTAAACCAGCAGGCGGATCCGGTCCACCCGTATCCCGGCGAAGCGCGCGGCCGTCTCGTTATGCCCGATGGCGTATAGCGACCTCCCCCAGGCGGTCCGGTCCAGCACCAGCCCGGCGATGAGCACCACCGGCAGGAACACCCATAGCCCTACCGGGATCCCCAGGATCTGTCCCTCCCCCAGAAAGCGCATGATCGGATCCTCATACAGGTAGACCCGCCCCCCACCCCCGAGGCCCTCGGCGATCCCCCGGTAGATCGCCAGGGTCGAAAGGGTCACCACCAAATCCGGAACCCGCAACCGGGTGATGGCCAACCCGTTCAGGAGGCCGCAAAGGGTCGCCACCGTCAGGGCCAGGGCGATCGCGGCGACCATGGGGATCCGATACACGCTCCACGAGAACCCCAGGACGATGGTGGCGAGGGCGACGATGGAGCCCACGGAGATGTCGATCCCACGGATCAGGATGATCATCGTCATCGGGATGGCCACCAGGCCCACCTCCACCAGATAGCGGGAGGTGATCTGCAAGTTGGTGGCCGTCAGGAACTTGGGCGTCAGCAGGGCGATGGCGATCAGCAATCCCGCCACGATCCCCAACAGGATCCCTTCCCGGGTCCATCCCCGGGCGATCGCTCCCGGCCGCCGGATCTCCCTCATGCCGTCCCCCCTCGCCACGCCCGCGCCCACGCCCGCGACCGGGCGATGTCCAGACCCACCGCGAAGAGCAGAAAGGCGCCGTAAACGGCCTGTTCCCAGAGCGCAGGGATACGGAAGTAAATCAGTGCCGAACGAACCAGCGCCAGGAACAGGACCCCCAGGAGAGTCCCTCCCACGCTCCCATAGCCGCCGAAGATGCTGGTCCCTCCGATGACCACTGCGGTGATGAGCAGCAGCTCAAATCCCTGCCCGATGTTGTTCTGGATCACCCCGAAGCGGGAGGCGTGGACGGCGCTGGCCAGCCCGATGGCAAATCCGTTGAAAAGAAGGACGGTGAACCAGATGCGGTGGGGGCGGATCCCCACGATGGCCGCGGCGTTCGGGTTGCTCCCCACGGCATAGACCTCCCGTCCCCAGCGCGTGTAACGGGCGGCCAGGGCCATCGCCAGGGCGAAGGCCGCAGCGATCCAGATTGAGGTGGAAACCCCCAGCGGCCGGGCCAGGCCCACCCCCTTGAAGGCATCGCTGGTCGCCACCCAGCCCGCCGGGACCAGGTGAACCACCAGGCCGCGCAGGAGGGTCATCATCCCCAGCGTCACCAGGATGGCGTGGATCCGCCCGTAGGCGACGATAGCGCCGTTGATCAGTCCGATGAGCGTCCCCACCAGGATCGGAGCCAGGAAAGCCAGGGGAACCGGCCATCCCATCTGGGAGACCTGGGCAGCGACCACCGCACACAAGGCCAGGGCGGAGCCCACCGAGAGGTCGATCTGGCCGGCCAGGATGACCAGCGTCATCCCCACCGCCCCGATGAACGTCGCCGCGTAGTTGTCCAGTAGCAGGCGCAACGCGCTCAGGTCCAGCACGCGGCCGCCCGCCGCGTCCGGCCGCACCATAAAGGGCGTGGTGGCCGCCAAGATCACGATCAGCAGCGCGTTAACGATCAACAGAAACGGCTCCCGTCCTTTCCACCCCATCGGGCTCCCCCCTCAGCGCGCCTCCGGGGCCTGGACCCCGCCATTGGAGGTCAGGCCCATGGCCAGCGCCATCACCTGCTCCGGCGTGGCCTCCTCCCGCCGCAACTCGCCCATCAGACGGCCGGCCCGCATCACCAGGATGCGATCCGACATCCCCAGGATCTCCGGCAACTCCGAGGAGATCATCAGGATCGCCATCCCCTGCCCCGCCAGCTCATCCATCAGCCGGTGGATCTCCGCCTTGGTCCCCACATCGATGCCCCGGGTGGGCTCGTCCAGGATCAGAACGCGGGGCTGGGTGGCCAGCCCACGAGCCACCACCACCTTTTGCTGGTTGCCACCGGAGAGGGTGCCCACGGGCTGCTCCGGATCCGCCACGCGGATCCGCAGGCGCTCCCGATAGGCGTCCACCAGCGCGTCCTCCGCGCGGCGATCAATCCAGCCGAAACGGGCCAGCCGGCGCAGGATCGCCAGGGTCAGGTTGGCCCGCACTGAGAGCGGCGCGACGATCCCCTGCCGGTGACGGTCCTCCGGGATGTAGAAAATCCCCGCGGCCATCGCCTCCCAGGGCGCCCGGGGGACCATCCGGCGTCCATCCACCTCGATCCAGCCCTCCTCCGGGGGGAGGATGCCGAAGATGGCCTGGGCAACCTCCGAACGACCGGCCCCCACCAGACCGGCCATCCCCACGATCTCCCCTGCCCGCAACTCAAAGGAGATCCCCTCGAAGAGGCCAGGGCGACCCAGAGCCTGGACCCGCAACCGGACCTCGCCGGGGGGATGGGGCGTATGGGGGAACATCTGGGTGAGCTCCCGGCCCACCATGCGGGCGATCAAGGCCTCCGGCGTGACCGCGGAGATCGGATAGGTCCCCACCCACTGGCCATCCCGCAGCACGGTCACCCGATCGGCCAGCGCGAACACCTCCTCCAGACGGTGGGAAATATAAAGAACGCCTACCCCACGCTGGCGCAGGCGCCCGATGATCCCGAAAAGGATCTCCACCTCTTTCTGGGAGAGGGACGAAGTGGGCTCGTCCATGATCAGGACCCGCGCGTCCTGAAGGAGGGAACGGGCGATCTGGAGCAGCTGTTGCTGGGCGGCGCTGAGCTCCCCTGCCGGGCGATCCAGCGGCAACGAGATCCCCAGCTCCCGGAACACGCCCTCCGCCCGCCGGGCCATCGCCCGCCAATCCACCAGGCCCAGCGGCCCCCTGCGCGGATGAAAACCCACGAACAGGTTCTCCAGCACCGAGAGGGTGGGGAAGAGATAGGGCTCCTGATGGATCACTGCGATGCCCAGGGCCGTCGCATGGCGGGGCCCCTGAAGCCGCACCGGCTGCCCTCCGATCAGGATCTCCCCGGCGTCCGGCTCATGAACCCCCGCGGCGATCTTGATCAGCGTCGATTTCCCCGCTCCGTTCTCCCCCACCAGGGCGTGCACCTCCCCCGCGTAGAGGTCCAGGGAAACCCCGGCCAGCGCCTGAACCCCCGGGAAAGCCTTATAGATGTTCCGAAGGGCGAGGAGAGGCGCATCCATCTCCTGCTCCTTCATTCCGCTGGATAGCCCATCGTGGTCATCAGGGCGAGGTTCGGCTGCGTCACATCCATGCGTGAGAGCTGCACCACGATGGGCACATCGCTCTCCACCTTCAACGCGTAGGGGACACCCCGGGGGATCACATGGCCGCCCAGCTGCTCCGGCCGATCCAGCCGGACATGCCAGGTGCGCTCGGGCGGCACCTTCAGGGAGATCCCGCGAAGGGGATCGCGATCCTCAAAGTAAACCGTGAGGGTGACGTGAGCTTCTTGCGGGGAAGGGTTCAGCAGACAGAGAGACTCATGACTGACCAGCTCGGATGGCCCGGAGGACAGCGGGGGCAGATAACCGTCCGGGATATACCAGATCCTCCGCCCATGGTTCTGACGAGAGCGCCGCCGCGCCATCGCTGCCCCTCCGTCACAAGGATCACGGGCTCAGACCTGCCAGACCTCCACTCCCCGTCGCCGAACGGCTTCGACCAGCTCGGGCGGTGCCTGCACATCCGTGATCACCAACCGGATTCGATCCAGAGGACAGAACGTCGCGAAAGCCACCCGGCCCCACTTGGTGTGATCCACAATGGCGATCACCTCCTTGGCCGCCTCCACAATCGCCTGCTTGAGGCGGACCTCCTCCGGATTCACATCGGTCAGCCCTTCCTCCAGAGTCAAGCCTTTGGCGCCGACGAAGGCCTTGTGGATGTGCATCCGCCGCAGGAGGTCCTCGCCCCACGTTCCAACCAGGGAGAAAGCTTCCCAGCGCAACATGCCCCCGGGCATCAGCACGGTGATCCCCGGCCGCCCGGCGAACTCCATCGCCACCCGGATGCCGTTGGTGAGCACGGTGAGCTCCCGACGATCCCGAAGGAACCGCGCCAGATACATGGCCGTCGTGCTGGCATCCAGGGCGATGCTGTCCCCATCCTGAACCAGAGACGCCGCCGCCTGCCCGATGCGGATCTTCTCCTCCCGGTTCAGGCGCTCCCGCACTTCAAAGGCCAGTTCGGCCGGGTTGCGATCCGCCGGCAGGGCCCCCCCATGCGTGCGGATCAGCAACCCCTGCGCCTCCAGCCACGCCAGGTCCTTCCGAATCGTCACCTCCGAGAGCGCAAACCGGCGGCTGAGATCCGCCACCGAGACCCGCCCCTCAGCCTCCAAAATCCGCAGGATCGCCTGCCGCCGCTCATACGGATACCGCATGGGAGTTTCGAATGATTTCGAATTCTTTGGCTCCAATTGTATTCAAAATCAATCGCTTGTCAAGAGGGGCGGAGTGAGCTGGGCCTTCCGGCCTTGCCAGGCGTGGGATGGATCCGGACGCTGAATGGGTTCTGGATCTATGGGTCCGATACGGCCCCCGCCCTGAAAGAGCGGGAGAGCCCGAGGAAGAGCGGAGTTTTCCGGTCTTCAATAAGCGCCCTGGGCCTCGCGCTGGTCAGGCAACGGCTCGCAGCAGCCCGACCCCTCAGCTCCGGGGATCGGGATCCGGCGAGGACGTCTGGGGCTCCGGATCCCGGTGCAGGGGGAGTCGCAGGAGGACTTCGGTGCCGCGGGGGGTGCGGGGTCGGATGTGGAAGGCACCGCCGTGGGCCTCGAGGATCGCCCGGACGGCGGCCAGGCCGATCCCCATCCCGCCGAAGCGGCGCGTGGTTCCCCCCTCCACCTGATAGAACGGTTGTCCCACCCGCGACAGATGTTCCGGCGGGATGCCGATCCCTTCATCCCACACCCGCAGGAGGATCTCCCCACCCTCCACCGTGAGGGCGATCCCAATCTGACCCCCCGCGGGGGAGAACTTCACCGCGTTATCCAGCACCTCCCCGAGGGCACGGGCCAGCCCCTCGGGATCCCCCACCATCCACACGGGTTCCTCAGGGATCTCCACCTGAAGCGCGTGGCGGGCCGGATCCAGGCGGGCCTGAAGGCGCCGCGCCGCCTCCCGGACCAGATCGGCCAGGTCCAGGGGCTGCCGACGCCCTTCCCCTGCCCGCGCCACCTGCATGGTCAGCAGCAGCTCCACATACCGGTGCAGCTCCTGCAGGCGCCCGCGGCTGATCTCCACAGCCTCCCGCTGGGCCGCGTTCAAGGGGCCCAGCGCCCCCTCCGTGAGCAACTCCAGATAGCCCATGGCCACCGTCAGCGGCGTGCGCAGCTCGTGGGAGACGTTCTGGATCATCTCCTCCCGCAACCGCAGCGCCTCCCCCAGGGCCCGGTTGAGGGCGGCCCGCTCCGCCGCCTCCCGACGCGCCTGCTCCAGCAGCTGGGCCCGATGGAGACCCGTGGCCAGCAGATCCGCCAGGCTCTGCAGCAGATCCCGGATCTCCGGATCCAGCGCGCGGGGCCGACGCCAGAGCACGTTGAGCACCCCCAGGATCTCCCCCTGATGGCGCAAGGGCAGCGCGGCGTGGGTGCGGAACCCTTCCCGCTCGATCAGAGCCCGGGTCTCCGGCGGATACGGATATGCCGCGCAGTCCTCCACCCAGAGGGCCTCCCCGATCGCCCCGACACGGCCGGTGATCGTCCCAGCGTCCTCCCCCCGCTCCACCCAGGGCATCGGGGAGAACCCTTGGGCGGCCATGCGCCGGAGCCCGGAGCCCGTCGCCTCCCTCCCATGGACGCTCACCGCATCGGCCCTTAGATGGACCCGGATCTCCCCCAAGACCCGGTCCAGCAGCTCGGACACCTCCTCCCCGTGGGCCAGCGCCCGGGCGGTTTGATACAGTATGTGGAGCCGCTCCGTCTGGGCGCGCAGCCGCTCCAGCAGCTGCAGCCGTTCCATCACGGCGCCGAGCTCCCGTCCCACCGCCTCCATCAGCGCGATCTCCTCGGGCCTCCACACCCGGGGCTCCGGAACGGCCAGGCTGAGGCCGCCGAGGGGCGCCTCCGCCCGCCCGATCGGCACGGTCACCGAGGCCCGGATCCCCAATCGCGCCATCACCGGCCCCAGCGGCCGCGCCGGATGATCCGACGGGAGCGCCTGCCAGTCGCTCACCGCGATGGGCTCCCGAAGGGCCAGGCCCGCCGCCCGCGCCGCCTCGGCGAGGAGCCGCCTCGCTTCCATCGGGAGCCCGTGCACCACCGCGCGGCCGGGCAGATAGATCGCCCCCATTGGGGCCTCCAGGGCCCCGCGAAGCTGCGTGAGGGCCCGCTCCATCAGCGCGTTCAGATCCGGCGCGGCCGTCGCCTCCCGGAGCACCGCGTGCAGGACCTCCAAATGGGCCGCCCGACGCTGCGCCTCCGCGAGCAGCCGCGCGCGCTCCACCGCGCCCGCCACCTGGGCCGCGACGACCTGGGCCAGCTGCTGCTCCGCCTCCGTGAAGACACGAGGGCGCCCCACGCTGTCCACCCCGATGGTCCCGATGACCCGCTCTCCCACCACCAGGGGGACGATCAACAGCGAGCGGATCCCCATGGTCCCCAGAACCGGCCCGAGCGGCCCCAGGATCGCATCCCGGACGTCCGGGATGGCCAGGGGCCGGCGCTCCCGCAGGATCCACGCCATCGAAGGGTTCCCCGCGATGGGGATCTTCACGCCCAACCCGGAGGGCGTGCCCGCCGGGTTGTGTTCGGCCACCACCACCAGGTGATCCCCTTCCTCCGCCATCAGGGCGATCGCCCCCCGATCGCCCCGGAGCAGCTCCACCAGCTCCCGGACGATGCGGACCAGCAGGGGCTCCAGGGCGATCTCCTCGTTGACCATGCGGGCCAGACGGTTCAGTCCGACCATCAGCGGCCCGGCCGCTCCAGCGGCGCCCGCCTGCAGGAGCCCGGCCAGCCGGCGGGCCAGCAGGAGCAACCGTTGCTGCGCCTCCGCCGTCCGCAAGGCGGGGGACCCCTCGGCGGTGAGCACGCCCATCGGCTCCCCGTCCTCCCGGGCGCGCAGGGGGAGATTCAGGCGGACGGCCGGCATAGCCGGCGCGTCAAACGTCTCGATCGAGGGCCGGCCGGAACGATAGGACCACACGGCCCCGCAGGAGGGCTCGCCGGAGAGGGGCCGCTCCAGGATCCCGGCGGCGGCCGCCAGCGCCCCCGTCCCGATCACCAGCCGGAGACGGGCCCCCTCCGGATCCGGGAGCCACAGCCCCAGGGCGACCGCATGCCCCGGGGAGCCCAGCGCCGCTGCCGCCTCCCGGAGCACCTCCTCGGGATCCGCCGACCGCAGGAGGCGGTCCACCCACTCCAGCAGGGGATCCCGGATCGTCGGAGGGATCTCCATCGGCTGAAACCCCCAGCTCGCCGGAGAAGACTCCTGTATCACCATTCCCCCTCCCTAAGGTTTCCAGGATCGCCCCTTCGGCGCCCCCCTCCACCCGGATCCCCGACGTCGGGGGGCGGCACACCGCTCCCTCTGAGATACCGCCAGGGGATTCAGGAAGATGCCCCCGGCATTCCCGAAGGGGCTCGGAAAGCGCGGGGAAGCCCACCGGGATCGCCCGGGCAAGCAGGGACCGCCACACCTGACGAGGACGTCGGAGGGCACGAAGGGAGGGGGATTTACCCCCCCGGAGGAGGGGGTAAGTTTAAATCCGATCCGGCGGACGAGGCCTTCGCTCCAGGCAATCCGAAGCGAGGGGATCCGAAGGGCCTGCCCCTCCATTCTCAGGGGATGGATCCGGCTACGCAGCGCCACGCCTTCCATCGGGGTCCCTTCCTCACAGCCCTTCCGAAACCGTTAATGTTATATTAATTCTTACCGATCGCGCGGTCAAGCGTTCAGCGATCGCCCCGTCTCCCGAATGGGAAAGCCCGGGGCGAGGCGATTCGCCGGGCGCGCCGGGTTGACGGAGCGGCCTCTTCCGGGTAGAATGAAAGCAGGCTGATCGGAATTTCCGCACGGGTCCCATGGGGTTGCGGAAGATCGTTCGGAAGGCGGACCGGAGGATCGCATACGGGGCCACCTCGCCCGGGGTGGCCCCGTATTATTTTCCGGGCCCCACGATCCCGGAGACCCCGTCCCATCCCCTATCTCCCAAAAGGAGCGATCGCCATGGCGGTGGAACAGATCAAGCAGGAGACCCTGAACCCCTTCGAGATCGTCCAGAAGCAGCTGGATGAGGTCGCCCAGGTGATCGGCCTGGAGCCCCACGTCCACGA
>Ga0079995_1096098_pt1 | contig 72045 bp, 78 predicted proteins | sample FaiFalFF_MnMetaG_2_FD_69198 | JGI IMG/M metagenome (GOLD analysis project Ga0079995, IMG submission 69198) | Freshwater microbial communities from Yellowstone National Park, Wyoming, USA - Fairy Falls C (FF_Mn_C) (SPADES assembly) (version 4) | ecosystem: Environmental > Aquatic > Freshwater >... | reverse complement strand
CATCGCCGCCATCCGCGGCCGGGGCAGGGTCCCTCTCCTGGTGGGCGGGACGGGGCTGTACGTACGCGCGGTGGTGGACGGGCTGGTGATCCCTCAGGTCCCCCCGGACTGGACCTCACGCCGGATGTGGGAAGAGGAGGAGCGGCAGCAGCCCGGGGTGCTGTACCGGCGGCTGGCAGAACTGGACCCCGAAGCCGCCCGCCGTATCCCGCCCCAGAACCTCCGCAGGGTGATCCGGGCCCTGGAGGTGGTGGTGCGCACCGGCCGGCGCTTCAGCGAGCTGGCCCGCCGCGAGGGTGGGGAGGAAGCGGTGCAGGTGGGGCTCACCGTGGACCGGAACGTCCTGTACGGGCGCATCCGACGCCGCATCCACGAGCAGCTGCAGGCAGGCCTGGTGGACGAGGTGCGGGCCTTGCTCAGCAGAGGTCTCGATCCCTCCCTCCCGGCCCTGCAGGGGCTCGGGTACAAGGAGCTCATCCCATACGTCCTGGGCCAGGTGAGCCTCCCGGAGGCGGTGCGGGTGCTGGAGCGGAACACCCGGCGCTACGCGAAGCGTCAGTGGACGTGGTTCCGGGCGGACCCGAGGATCCGGTGGGTGGACGTGGACGAGCTACCCCCGGAGGCCGTGGCGGAGCGGGTTCTGGGGGTGGCACGGGCCTGCGGACTTCCCCTTGGGCTATCCTAGGAGCGTGGCGCGGCAGATCTCGCAGGAGGCGCGGATGGAACAGAAGGCACAGAGCGTGGAGTCCCAACGGCTGCGGCGCGTGCCGCCCTACCTGTTCGCGGACCTGGACCGCCGTACGGAGGAGCTGCAGCGCCGGGGAGTGGACGTCATCAGCTTGGCGGTGGGAGACCCGGACCTGCCCACGCCGGACCACGTGGTCCAAGCCATGCAGCAAGCGGTGCAGGACCCGTCCGCCCACCGCTACCCGCCCTACGCGGGGACGGAGGGCTTCCGCAGAGCCGTGGCGGAGTGGTACGAGAGGCGGTTCGGCGTGCGCCTGGACCCGCACCGAGAGGTGCTGGCGTTGATCGGCTCCAAGGAGGGGATCGCCCACCTGCCCTGGGCTCTCCTGGACCCACAAGACGTGGCTTTGGTGCCCGACCCCGGGTACCCGGTGTACCGGGTAGCCACGCTCCTGGCGGACGGCGAGCCGTACCCTTTGCCGCTCAGGCCGGAGCGGGGCTTCTTGCCAGACTGGACCGCGGTGCCCTCGGAGGTGGCACGCCGGGCCAAGCTCCTGTTCCTCAACTACCCCAACAACCCCACCGCGGCCACCGCGGAACTCGCCTTCTTCGAGGAAGCGGTCCGGTTTGCCCGGGAGTACGGGGTGTGGGTGGTGCACGACAACTCGTACTCGGAGATCGCCTACGACGGCTACCGGCCTCCTTCGTTCCTCCAGGCACCGGGTGCTCTGGAGGTGGGGGTGGAGTACCACTCCCTGTCGAAGACGTACTGCATGACGGGCTGGCGGTTGGGGTGGGTGTGCGGGAACGCGGAGGTGGTCTCCGCCCTGGCGAAGCTCAAGACCAACCTGGACAGCGGGGTCTTTGTGGCGGTCCAGCGGGCAGGCGAAGCGGCCCTGCGGGGGCCCGAGGAGCCCGTGCGGCAGCGCGTGGCCACCTTCCAGGCCCGCCGGGACCTGCTGGTCGGTGCCCTGCAGGAGGCGGGCTGGAGGGTCACCCGGCCCCGCGCTACCTTCTACGTGTGGGCGGAGGTACCGGAGGGTTTCGACTCCGTGGGGTTCGCGCAGCACGTCCTGGACCGCGCCGCGGTGGTGGTCACCCCGGGGGTCGGGTACGGGCAGGCGGGGGACCGCTACGTGCGGCTTTCCTTCACCACGCCGGACCACCGGCTGAAGGAAGCGGTGGAGCGCCTCCGGAAGCTCCGGTGAACCGGTGCGGCTCCCCTTCCTGATCGGGAACACCCACCGCCTGCCCAGGGCCGCCCGCCAGCTGGCCGCGGCCCTTCGGGCCCGGTCCTTCTCCGCGGAGGCCGCCTGCGACCCGGAGTTGGCTGTCCGGCTCGTGGGCCTGGCCCACGTGGCCCGGCGGGAAGCGGGGGTCCTGCTGTCCCGGCACGGCACCGTCGCCCACCTGTTGCTGGGGCGGAACTGGCCCGGCCTGGAAGCCACCCTGCAGAGCCGCAGGAGGGGCCGTCCGTGCGGCCTGAGGCTGGTCCTGGTGTACGACCAAGCGGAGGCGTACCCCACGGAGGCCGACCTGGACCTGCTGGAGGGAGCCCGCCTGGACTTCCTGGTCACCGTGGGCCACCGCCGGGGCCAGGCGACGGAGGCGTGGGTGGCTACCCCGGCCCGGTCCACAGGGGGCCGAAAAGACCCCGGCGGCTTTGAGGTGGCTCTGGAGGGCCCGTTCTCCGTGGAGACCCTGGGCCACCTCCGGGCGTGGGAACGCATCCGGGCCGCGGAAGAAGCCTGGCGGGACGGTCCCGCGGGCGCGGAGAGGCCCGAGCGGGCTGTGCTGGTGGGGCTCGTGGTCCCTGGCAGAGAGGGCTGGTCCACTCCGGAGAGTCTGGAGGAGCTGCGCCGGCTGGCGGAGACCGCGGGTGCGGAAGTCGTGGACGTGCTCACCCAGGAACGCCGCAGCCCGGACCCGGCCACCCTGATCGGCCGCGGGAAGGTGGCGGAACTGAGGGCCTTGGTGGAGCGGGAGGCCGCGGACCTGGTGGTGTTCGACGAGGAACTCACCCCCGCCCAGCAACGCAACCTGGAGGAGGAGCTGGGGGTGAAGGTCCTCGACCGCACGGCCCTGGTGCTGGACATCTTCGCCCGCCGGGCCCGGACCCGAGAAGGCCGCCTGCAGGTGGAGCTGGCCCAGATGACGTACCTGCTGCCCCGGCTGGCTGGCAAGGGGGTGCTGCTGTCCCGGCTGGGAGGAGGGATCGGCACCCGGGGTCCCGGGGAGACCCAGCTGGAGACGGACCGCCGCCGGGTCCGCAGGCGCATCGACGAGCTGCGGGCCCGTCTGGAGGAGGTGGCGCGGACCCGTCGGACCCAGAGGCGGGCCCGGCAGCAGGCGGAGGTCCCCGTGGTGGCCCTGGTGGGCTACACCAACGCGGGCAAGTCCACCTTGCTGAACGCCCTCTCGGGGGCCCAGGTGTTTGTGGAGGACAAGCTGTTCGCCACCCTGGATCCCACCGCCCGACGGGCTCACCTGCCGGACGGACGGCCCGTGGTCCTGGTGGACACCGTGGGGTTCCTGCAGAAGCTGCCCACGCAGCTGGTGGCGGCCTTCCGGGCCACCCTGGAGGAGGTCACGGAGGCGGACGTGCTGGTGCACGTCCTGGACGTCTCCCACCCGGCCTGGCCGCGGCAGCGGGAGGCCGTGGAGCACCTCCTGGAGGAGCTGGGGGCGGACGGGAAACCCACGGTGTTGGCCCTCAACAAGACGGACCGGCTGTCCCCCGAACAGGTGGCGGAGGTGGTGCAGCTCACCGGCGGCGTACCCATCAGCGCCCTGCGCGGCACGGGCCTGGAGGCCCTCTTGGAGCAGGTGGCCCGAGCCCTGCCGGCATGGCCGCGGACGCGGTTGCGGATCCCCTACGCCCAGGCCAGAATCCTGGCGGAGCTGCGCCGCCGGGGCCGGGTGTTACGGGAGGAGTACCTGCCGGACGCGGTCCACGTGGAGGCGGAGCTGCCGCGGGCTCTGTTGAGCCGGCTGCAGGCCTGGGCCACCTGACGGCCTGGAGGTGCCCCCAAAGGCCTCCGGTCCTTCGGGGGGCCGAGCAGGCGGCGGGGGTTTCCGCGGCGTATCTTTGTACGGGAGGGTCCTGTGCCTCGGGTAGAGGTGGAGACCTTCGTGCGGGCTCCCGCGGACCACGTGTACGCGGTGGCGAAGGACGTGGAGCAGTTCCCGGAGTTCATGCCGGACGTGGACAGCCTCCGGGTGGTCCAGCGGGAGGGAAACCGGACGGTGACCGCGTGGGTCGGGAAGATCCAGGGCCGGCGGGTGGCGTGGACCGAGGAGGACGAGTGGGACGACCAAAGGCGGACGTGCACCTTCCGGCAGCGGGAGGGCGACTTCGACCGCTTTGAGGGCGTGTGGACCTTCCACCCGGCTCCGGGCGGGTGTGCGGTGCGGCTGGTCCTGGACTACGAGCTGCACATCCCCCTCCTAGGCCCCCTGCTCACGAACCTCGTCCGCCAGCTGGTGCGGAAGAACGCGGAGGGGATGCTGGAGGCCCTGCGCCGCCGGGCGGAGGAGACCGTGGGTGCTCGGGGTGGAGACTAGAAGGTGCGTGGGAAACCCCGGAGGGAGGGCGACCGGGCAAGGTCGCGGAGTGATTTTTGGGGTGGTCGCAGGAGAGAACTCGGCGCGGAGGTGAGCCCATGGTAGAGCTCTTGCACACGCAACTCCGGGCGTGGGTGCGCCGCTGGCTCGGCGACCGGTCGGGCCAGGCGGAGCTGCTGGTGGTCCTGCTCCTGGCCTTCCTCATCTGGGTCCTGGCCACCAACCGCAGGGTGGTGATCCAGTAGCCACGGACCCCTCCGGGGTGCTCCCGGAGGGGTTCCGCGTGTCCGCGGAGGCAGCCGTGCACACCGTCCCCATCGCGAGGCCCCTCGTCACGGAGGAGGACTGCCGGCGGGTGTTGGAGGTGCTGAGTTCGGGCCGGCTCAGCTCCGGGGAGTGGGTGGAGCGGTTTGAAACCTCCTTCGCCGCATACGTGGGCGTCCCGTACGCGGTGGCCACCTCCTCCGGCACCGCGGCCCTGGAGGTGGTGCTGGAGGCCCTGGGCGTAGGCCCCGGGGACGGGGTGGTGGTCCCGGCCTTCACCTTCGCGGCCACCGCCAACGCGGTGGTGCACCGGGGAGCGCGTCCCGTGTTCGTGGACATCGACCCCGCCACCTTCAACCTGGACCCGCAGGCGGTGGAGGAGGCCTTGAAGAGAAACCCGCGGGTCCGGGGCGTGGTGGCGGTACACCTGTACGGGCTGCCGGCCGCGGTGGACTCCCTCCTGGAGGTGGCGGACCGGCACGGGGTGTGGGTGGTGGAGGACGCGGCGCAAGCCCACGGCGCCGCCTTCCGGGGAAAGCGGGTGGGGAGCTTCGGGGTGGCGGGGGTCTTCAGCTTCTACCCCACCAAGAACATGACCACGGGAGAAGGCGGGATGGTGACCACCGCAGACCCGCGGCTGGCGCGGCGGGTGCGGCTTTTGGTGCACCAGGGACAGAGCGGCCCGTACCGGTACGAGCTGGTGGGGCACAACTACCGGATGACGGAGCTGGCGGCGGCCCTCGGTGTAGGGCAGCTGCAGCACCTGGAGGAGCGCAACGCGGCCCGCCGCCGCAACGCCCGGTACCTGACGGAGAGGCTCGCGGGCCTACCGGGGCTGGTCCCGCCCGTGGAGCCGGAAGGGTACCTGCACGTCTACCACCAGTACACGGTCCGAGCGGAGCGGCGGGACGCCCTGGCCGCGCACCTGCGCAGCCGCGGGGTGGAAAGCCGGGTGTACTACCCAGAGCCCGTGCCCCACAGCCCCCCGTACCGTCAGCTGGGATACCCTCCCGGGCGCTGGCCGCAGGCGGAGCGGGCCAGCCGGGAGGTGCTGTCCCTGCCCGTACACCCGGCCCTCGGCGAAGCAGAACTGCACCGGGTGGTGGAGGCGGTGCGGGAGTTCGCCCAGTACTTCGTGCCTGCCCCTTGAGGCCCGCGGTGGAATCCGTGCGCGTGGCGGTGGTGGGGCTCGGCAAGTGGGGCCGCCACCACGTGCGCATCTACCACCAGCTGCCGGAAGCCCAGCTGGTGGCCGTGGTGTCCCCCAACCCGGAGGAGGTGGAGGAGTTCAGCAGCCGCTACCGGGTGCCCGGCTACCTGGACCACCGAGACCTGGTGGGGAAGGTGGACGCGGTGAGCGTGGTGGCCCCCACGGTGCACCACTACCGCATCGCCCGGGACTTGCTGGAAGCCGGGGTACACGTCCTGGTGGAGAAACCCATCACCGCACGGGTGGAGGAGGCCCGGGAGCTGGTGGCCCTGGCGCGGAGGAAGGACCGCGTGCTCCTGGTGGGCCACGTGGAGCGGTTCAAGCCGTCCGTGGAGGAGTTGCTGGCGCGGGCCCGGGAGCCCCTGTTCGTCCAGGCGCGGCGCGTGCGCCCCTACCAGCCGGGGCGGGCCATGGACGTGGGTGTGGTCATGGACCTCATGATCCACGACATCGACATCGTCCTGTCGCTTTCCGGGTCCCACGTGGTGCGGGTCACGGGCATCGGGGCACGCCTGCACGGGCCGGAGGAGGACCTGGCGGTGGCGCACCTGCTGCTGGAGGACGGCTGCGTGGCGAGCTTGGTGGCCAGCCGTGTCTCACCCCTGAAGGCCGCGGAGGTGGAGGTGATCACCTCCCACGGCTCCGTGTACCTGAACTACCTCCGGGAGCACATGGTGGTCCGTTCCCCACACGGACGCCAGGAGCTGCCCGTGCGGCACGAGGAGCCCCTGCGGGCCGAGCTGAGGCACTTCTTGGCGTGCGTGCGCGGCGAGGAGAGTCCCCGGGTTTCGGGGGAAGCGGGGCTGGAAGCCCTGGAGGTGGCCCAGCGCATCCTGCGGGAGATGACCGTGGTCACGCCGCGGGTCCGGGTGTGAGGGCCCGAAGAGCCGGCGTGGGGAACCCGGACCGGGTCTAGACCGCCACGCAACAGACCACCTGGACCACGCCGTGGATCTGCCGCAACCGTTCCGCCACCCCGGGGATGTCCCGGGTGGCCTCCGCACGGACCACCACCACCACGTCGTAGGGTCCGAGGGTGGCGTACGCCTCCGACACCCCCGGTACCTGCCGGGCCTCCCGCGCCACCTGCGCGGGCGTGTTCCCGTCCAGGGTCAGGAGCAGGAACGCCACGTTCACAGGCTCCTCCCCGCAGGGAGCGGAGGAGAAAGCTGTCTGGAGGCTTCCCGCAGTACCTCCGCCAGCACCCGCCCTCCCCACCACACCTCTTCCACGGTGAGGCCACCGTAGGCCAAAAGCCAGCCCTGGCGGTCCGGGGTCCCCAGGTAGAAGGGACCCAGGAGGCTGACCCGCACCCCCCGCTGATGGGCCACGGCTGCCAGCTTTTGCTCGTCCAGGCCCGGCCCCAACTCCAGGAAGGCGTGCAACCCGGCCTCCATCCCTTTCAGCCGCGCGAGCCCGGAGGCCGGCTGGAGGGCTTCCCGCAGGGCGGCGCGGCGCTCCGCGTACTGCCTGCGGACCCGGCGCACGTGCCGGTCGAAGTCCCCGCTTGCCAGGAAGGCGGCCAGGGCCCGCTGCACCGGCCACGGTACCCGGTCCCCCGACCGTTCCCTCAGCCGCAGCAGGCGTTCCCGGAGCCAGGCGGGGGCCACCACGTAGCCCACCCGCAGACCCGGGGCCAGCACCTTGGAGAAGGTGCCCACGTACACCACGCGGCCCGCACGGTCCATGCCGGCCAGGGCGGGGAGGGGCGGGCCGTCGAACCGCAGCTCGCTGTCGTAGTCGTCCTCCAGGACCAAACCATCCCACCGCCTGGCCCAGTCCAGCAGGGCGGCGCGCCGCGCCACGGACATCCGCACCCCCAGGGGGTACTGGTGGGCGGGGGTCACGTACACCAGCAGGGGCGAGTTGCTCAAGCTTCTCACCTGCAGGCCGTCCTCGTCCACACCCACGGGCAGAAGAACCGCCCCCCGGTCCTCAAAAGTCCTGCGGGCTGCGGGGTACCCGGGTTCCTCCACGGCCACGGGGTCACCACGCCGCAGGACCGCCTGGGCCACCAGGTCCACGGCCCGTACCCCGCCCGTGGTCACCACCACGTCCTCGGGCCTGCAGCGCAGCCCTCGTGCCCGGCCGAGGTAGTCCGCCACCGCCTCCCGGAGTTCCGGGTCCCCCTCCGGAGGGCCCGCGTCCCTGGGAGGGGCCTGCCCGGCTACCGCTTTCCACATCCGGGCCCAGCTGCGGCGGGCTATGGGCTCCACCACCTGGCGGGTGAGGGCGAAGTCCACGCGGCAGCCCGTACTCTCCTCCCCGTCCTCCCCCCCGCGGAAGGGCAGGAGCCACCCTGGCGGCGGGGCCTGGCGGGCATCCGGAGCGGGCGGGAGGACGGGGAGCTCCGCGGCCACGTACGTGCCCGACCCTCTCCTGGCTTCCAGGTAACCCTCCGCCACCAGCTCCTCGTACACCTGGCTCACGAGGGTCCGGGAGCAACCCAGGGACTCTGCGAGGCCCCGGGTAGAGGGGAGCTTGGTGCCGGGTCTGAGGCGGCCTTCCAGGATGGCGGCCCGCAGGTGCTGGGCCAAGTCCCTGGCCCGAGGCCGAGTGTTCAGGGGGAAGGTAAGGTCCATGGCAAGTGGTACATGCATCTTGAGCGAAAGTGGCTGTTTTCGCAAGCCACTTGGCGGGCTAACCTACGCGGGTAGGTCACCAACCTGACCCGGGAGGTGAAGGGGTCTTGACCACGCGCGACCTGACCGCGGGGGCCCTGGCCACGGCCCTGGTGACCGCGGCCACCCTGGTGATCCGCATCCCGGTGCCGGCCACCCAGGGCTACATCAACCTGGGGGAGACCGTCATCTACCTCTCGGCCCTGTTGCTGGGCCCCGTGCACGGCTTGATGGCCGGCGGGGTCGGTTCGGCCCTGGCGGACCTGCTCGGGGGCTACCCTCAGTTCGCCGCCTTCACGTTGGTGATCAAGGGGGTCGAGGGCGGGCTAGCGGGCTTGCTGTTCTCCCGGGTCCTGCGGGGCGCCCAGTCCCCGGGGAGCGGGTGGGTGCCCAGGGCCGTGGGGAGCTGCGCGGTGGCGGGCGCGTGGATGGTGGCGGGCTACTACGTGGTGGAGGCCTTCGTGCTGGGCCTGGGGCCGCACGCGGCCGCGGCCGAGCTCCCCGGGAACGTCTTCCAGGTGGTCTCCGGAGTTGTGGTGGCCCTGGCAGGCTACTGGGTGCTCCGCGGCGTGGTGGCGGCCCGGTGATGCGCGTCGGCAAAGTCCCCCCGGAACTGCTGGAGCGGCTGGTGTACCCCCACCTGGGCCGCCGTGTGGAGGTCCTGGTGCGGGCCCGGGTGGGGGAGGACTGCGCGGTGCTGGACTTCGGGGAGTGGGTGTGCGTGCTCACCACGGACCCCATCACGGGAGCTGCCCGGAACCTGGGGCGCATCGCGGTGTACGTGGCGACCAACGACCTGGCCGCCACGGGCGCGGAGCCTGTGGCCTTGCTCATGGACGTGTTGCTGCGGGAGGGCGCTGGCGAGGAGGAACTGCAGCAGCTGATGGAACAGGCGGGCCGCACCGCGGCGGAGCTGGGTGTGGAGATCGCAGGCGGGCACACGGAGGTGACTGCGGGGCTGGACCGCACTCTGGTGGTGACCACCGCCGTGGGCCGGGCGCGGCGCGGGGAGTTCGTGACCAGCTCCGGCGCCCGGCCAGGGGACGCCCTGGTGGTGACCAAGGCCGCGGGACTGGAGGGGACGGCCATTTTGGCGTCCGACTTCGAGGACTACTTCTCCCGCCGCCTGGGGTCTGAGGTGGTGCGCAGGGCCCAGAGCTTCCTGGACGAGATCAGCGTCCTGAAGGAGGGCCGGGTGGCGGTGCGGGCCGGGGCCCACGCCATGCACGACGTCACGGAGGGAGGGGTCCTGGCCGCGGCCCTGGAGATGGCGCAGGCTTCGGGAGTCGGGGTGGAGCTGTACCCGGAACGCGTGCCCGTGCGTCCGGAGACGGAGGCCATCTGCGGGCACGTCCAGGTGGACCCCCTGGGCCTGGTGAGCAGCGGAGCCCTCCTCATCGCCACCCCGGATCCCGAGCGCACGGTGACGGCTCTGGAGGAGGCGGGGGTGCCCGCGGCGGTGGTGGGGAGGTTCGTGGAGGACGGGTGCTGGCGGGTGGCGGGTTGCCGCCGGGAACCCCTGGAGGCGTACCCCGTGGACGAACTGTGGCGCGCTCTGGAGTGGCTGAGGGGAAGGACGGAAGCACCGGACGGAGGGAGGTGAGGGTCGTGCGGGAAGTGGGTACCGACCGGATCAAGCGGGGTCTGGCGCAGATGCTCAAGGGAGGGGTGATCATGGACGTCACCACCCCGGAGCAAGCCCGCATCGCGGAGGACGCCGGTGCGGTGGCGGTGATGGCCCTGGAGCGGGTGCCCGCGGACATCCGCGCGGAGGGCGGCGTGGCCCGCATGGCGGACCCTGCCCGCATCAAGGCCATCATGGCCGCGGTCACCATCCCCGTCATGGCCAAGGTCCGCATCGGACACTTCGTGGAGGCGCAAGTGCTGGAGGCCATCGGGGTGGACTTCATCGACGAGAGCGAGGTCCTGACCCCCGCGGACGAACAGCACCACATCGACAAGCGGCGCTTCCGGGTGCCCTTCGTGTGCGGGGCGCGAGACCTGGGGGAAGCGTTGCGACGGATCGGGGAGGGTGCGGCCATGATCCGCACCAAGGGGGAGGCGGGTACGGGCAACGTGGTGGAGGCGGTGCGCCACGTGCGTCAGATCCTGGACGAAATCCGGAGGCTGCAGGCCTTGCCGGAGGAGGAGCTCATGGCCGCATCCCGGGACCTGCGGGCGCCGTACGAGCTGGTCCAGGAGGTCCGCCGGCTGGGGCGGCTGCCCGTGGTGAACTTCGCCGCGGGAGGCATCGCCACGCCCGCGGACGCGGCCTTGATGATGCAGCTGGGCTGCGACGGGGTGTTCGTGGGGTCCGGGATCTTCAAGTCGGAAGACCCGGCCCGCCGGGCCCGGGCCATCGTGGACGCGGTGGCCCACTACGACGACCCCGACGCGGTGGCGCGGGCCTGCGAGGGACTGGGGGAGCCCATGCGGGGGCTGGACGTGCGGCGGCTACAGCCCGCGGAGCTGCTCCAGACCCGAGGCGGGTAGACCACCCCTCCGTGTTCCGAGGGCTTTTCCGGCATGGAAAGCGGTGCGGTCTGAGGAGGTGCAGACCTTGCGGGTGGGCGTTTTGGCGCTGCAGGGAGACGTGTCGGAGCACGCCGCGGTGTTGCGGGAGGTGGGGGCGGACCCGGTGGCGGTGCGGACCCCGCAGGACCTGGAGCAGGTGCAGGCCCTGGTGATCCCCGGGGGCGAGAGCACCACCCTCGGTGCCTTAATGGCTCGCTGCGGCCTGGACCAGGCGGTGCGCCGACGGGTGCAGGAGGGGATGGCCGTGTTCGGCACCTGCGCGGGCCTCATCCTCATGGCCAAGCGGGCCTCAGGGGGTGAGCCGCCCCTTCTGGGACTCCTGGACGTGGCGGTGGAGCGCAACGCGTACGGCCGGCAGCGGGAAAGCTTCGAGGACGACCTCCACTGCCCCGCGGTGGACCCCGCGCCCTTCCGGGTCGCCTTCATCCGGGCTCCCGTGGTCACGTGGGTCGGGGAGGGAGTCCAGGTCCTGGCACGCCACGAGGGCCTTCCGGTCCTCGTGCAGCAGGGACGCCTGCTCGGTGCCACCTTCCACCCGGAGATCACCGGCTATCCTGGGGTGCACCGCTACTTCCTCCGCCTGGCACATGCGGGCTCCCCGTAGACCCACGGAACCCGTAGCCGGCGGGATTTGACGAGGTGCGATAATAAGGGTGCGGCCGGGAGGCCGCGGACAAGTGCACAGCAAGCCCTGGGGGAGCTCGGAAGAGCCGGGCTGAGAGTGCGGCCGGCTGTACGGCCAATGCCGCAGACCCCGACGACCCGATCCAGGTAATGCTGGCGTGGGGAAGTGGCAAGACCACGGAAACCGCCAGGTCCTGCTCGGGCCTGGCGGTCGTGTTTCGGGAGACGGACATGGGACTGGCACGGGAGCTTTGGGCGGAAAACCAACACCTGGCCCGGGCGTGTCTGGAGCACCCCTTCGTGCAAGGCATCGCCTCCGGAGACCTCCCCCTGGAGCGGTTTCGCTTCTACGTGGGCCAGGACGCGTACTTCCTGGACTCCTTCGTGCGGGCGTACGCCCTGCTGCTGGCCAAGGCCCCCGACCGGGAGGGCCTGGTGAAGTTCAAGGAGCTGTTGGACGGAGCCGTGGAGGAACTCCGCCTGCACCAGGGCTACGCCCGGAGGTGGGGGGTGGACCTGCAGCCGGACCCCGCTCCCGCCACCGCCGCCTACACGGACTTCCTCCTCCGCACCGCGGCCCTGGAGCCCGTGGGCCACGGGGTGGCGGCCCAGACCCCCTGCATGCGCCTGTACGCATACCTGGGCGCCCAGCTGCTGCCCGTCCTGCGCCGGGAGAGCCCGTACGCGGAGTGGGTGCACACCTACGCCGGCGCGGACTTCCAAGGGCTCGCCCAGACCCTGGAAGACCTCCTGGACCGCTACGGAGGCGACCGCGGCCGCCTAGGACAGCTGTACCGGCGCGCCATGGAGCTGGAGTACGCGTTTTTCGACACCGCGTGGAGGTCCTCGTGAGCCCGCAGGACCTGCTGGCCCGTCACCCGGAGCTGTGGCGCCGGGCCACCCGCCACCCCTTCCTGGACGGGGTGCGGGACGGGAGCTTGCCGGAGGAGGCCTTCCGGAGGTGGCTGGTGCAGGACTACCACTTCGTGCGGGGACTCCTGCCCGCCCAGGCGTACGTCCTGGCCGCCTCCCCCAGGCCCGACCAGCGGGTCCTGGCCTCGGGGCTGGCGGGGCTTGCGGAGGAGCTGGACTGGTTCGAGCACCACGCCCGCTCCCGGGGGCTTTCCCTGGAGGTGGCCCTCCACCCCACGTGTCGGGCCTACGTGGACTTCCTCCAGGGCCTCCGGGAGCTCCCGTACGCCGCGCAGATTACGGCCCTGTGGGCCTGCGAGCGGGCCTACCTGGACGCCTGGACCTCCGCGTCTCCGGGAGCTCCCGCGTACCGGGAGTTCGTGGAGCACTGGACGCAGCCGGGCTTCGCGGAGTACGTGGCCGGGCTGGAGGCCTGCGCCCGGCGCGCCCTGGGGTCGGCCTCAGCTTCCGAGCGGGCCACGGCGGAGGAAGCCTTCTGCCGCGTGGCGGACTACGAGGCGGCTTTCTGGGAGATGACCTGGGAAGGAGGGAGGAGATGACGCGCAAGCTGGCCCTCACCGCGGTCTTCGCGGCCCTGCCCGTGATCCTGTCCTTCGTGCCGGGCGCCGTGCCCGTGGCGGGCGCCAAACTGCTGCCCTGGCAGCACATGGTGAACGCCGTGGCGGGCGTGGTGGTCGGCCCGTGGTACGCGGCCCTGGCCGCCACCCTGGCGGCGGTGCTGCGGAACTTGTTCGGGGTGGGAACCCTTCTGGCGTTCCCCGGAGGGATCCCAGGTGCCTTGGTGGTGGGGCTCGCGTACCGGGTCTGGCGCCACCCAGGGGTGAGCCTGCTGGAGCCTCTGGGCACCGGGCCCGTGGGAGCCACCCTGGGGAGCCTCCTGGTGGCCCCCCTCTTCATGGGCAAGGCCATCCCCTTGGCGACCCTGTTGCCTCTGTTCCTGGCCAGCAGCGTGCCCGGCGCGGTGCTGGGGTGGCTGGTGCTGCAGGCCCTGGCGCGGGCGAAGGTCCCGGAGGTGGTGGGATGAACGCAACGAGCCTGCTGGCCCCGCACCACGCGGTGGGGCTGTTGCTCGTGGTGTCCGTGGGGTTCCTCGTCCTCGGCCTGCGGGCTTCCGCCCAGGGTCTTGAGCAATACCTCACCGCCCGGGGCACCCTCGGCACCTGGACCGTGGCGTGGACCGTGTTCGCCTCAGGGATGGGAGGCTGGATCCTGTTCAGCCCCGCGGAGTCCGCCACGTGGGGCGGGGTCCCGGCCTTGATCGGCTACGGACTCGGTGCTGCGGCCCCCGTCCTGGCCTTTGTGCCTCTTGGCCGGCGCATACGGGAGCTCATGCCGGAGGGGCACAGCCTCACGGAGTTCGTGTACCACCGCTACGGTGCTCCCATGTACAGCTTGGTGCTGGTGATCATGCTGTTCTACATGGGAATCTACCTTACCGCAGAGCTGACCGGGCTCGCTTTGGCCGTGCGGCTGGTCTCGGGTCTGCCCCTGTGGGCCTCCGCGGCGGTGGTCCTCGGGACCACCCTGGCCTACACGGCGTACGGTGGCCTGCCGGCTTCCGTGCGGACGGACGTCCTTCAAACCTGGCTGATCCTCCCCCTGTTCGCGGTCTTGGTGGTCGGGGGCGCGGCCGTCCTGGGGGGTGGTGGGTCCCTCGAAGCCCTGCACGAGAAGGCCCCGCACCTGCTGTCGCTTCGGCACGGCCCGGGATGGGAGACGGCAGCGGTGCTGGTGGTGGCCATTCTCGCGGCGAACCTGTTCCACCAGGGGTACTGGCAGCGGGTGTACGCGGCCCGGGACCTGTCCCAGCTCCGCCGCGGGCTTCTCGCGGCCGCCGCCCTGTCTGCGCCGGTGGTGTTCCTAGCCGGTACTTTCGGGCTTTTCGCGGTGTCCGTGGGACGGGCGCAGCCGGCCTCTACGGCTCTGTTCGGAGCCCTGCTGCCCGCCGCACCACCGGTCCTCGTGGTGGTCCTCCTGGTGCTGGCCGTGGCCCTGGCAGCCAGCACCACCGACACCCTGCTCAACGGGGTCACCAGCGCCTTCACCGTGGACCTGCACCGGCTGCGGCCCGAGATTCCCGCCCGGGCCCTCCTCCGGTGGGCCCGGGCAGCCACGGTGGTGGTGGGCGTCCCCGCGTTTTTGGTCGCGACGCAGGGGTACAGCGTGCTCTACCTCTTCCTCCTCGCGGACCTGGTTTGCGCCGCGGCTCTGGTCCCCACCTTCCTCGGGATGTACTCCACGAAGTTGTCGGGTCGTGCCGCCGCCTGGGCGACCGTGTTCGGCGTCTTGGCGGGTTTCGTCTTCTTCCCGGACCCGGGCTTCCAGCGGGGACGCTTGTCCCTGGCCTTCCTGGCCGCCCTCGGCGTGTCCGCGGCGGTGAGTCTGGTGGCTGCGCGGGTGGGGAGCCCCTTTGACCTGGGACGGTTGAAGGCCGCCGCCCGGGTGATCGCGGAGGGGTAGCGGGGGCGTGTCCGGTCTGCGTTTGTCCGAGGCGGCCGCAGGGCTCCTGGAACGGGTGCGCAGGGAGCAGCCTCTGGTCCACCACGTCACCAACGTGGTCACGGCGTACGAGGTGGCCAGCGCCACCTTGGCCACCGGGGCCTTGCCGGTGATGGCGTCCGCGCGGGAGGAGGTGGAGGAGGTGGCGGGCTCTGCCTCCGCCTTGGTCCTCAACCTCGGCACCCTGACCCCGGAACGGGTGGAGGCCATGCGGGCCGCAGGACGCCGCGCCAACCACCGCGGGATCCCCGTGGTGCTGGACCCCGTGGGCGTGGGCGCCACCCAGCTCCGCAGGGAAGCTGCAGGGAGGCTCCTCGGGGAGCTGCGGGTCACCGCGGTACGGGGCAACCTGGCGGAGATGGCCACCCTGGCCGGCAGGCGCGGGGTCCTGCGGGGCGTGGAGTCGTGGAAAGCGGACACCCCTGCCGAGGAGGTCGCCTGCGGGGTGGCGGAGACGTACGGGGTGGTGGCCGCGGTCACCGGGCCCCGGGACTGGGTGGCGTACGGCAACCGCCTTGTCGCGGTGGACAACGGCCATCCCCTGCTGCGGCGGATCCCGGGGGCCGGCTGCATGGCCACCGCGGTGGTGGGCTGCTTTCTGGCGGCGGCGGACGACGCCCTGGTGGCCACCGCGGCGGCTCTGGCGTACTTCGGCTACGCCGCGGAGCTGGCGGCCCGGCAGGCCCGGGGCCCGGCCAGCTTCCGGGTCTGCCTCCTGGACCACCTGGCTACCCTGACACCCGCGGAGCTGCGCGCGGGCGTGCGGGCGGAGGAGGTGGTGGATGCCCCGCGGCGTAGGGGAGGGTAGGTTGCTGGACCTCCGCGTGTACGTGATCACGGACCGCTCCTTCCGAGGGCGCTCCCACGAGGAGGTGGCGCGGGCGGCTTTGGAGGGCGGCGCCACGGTCCTGCAGCTGCGGGACAAACGCGCTCCTGCCCGGCAGCTGGTGGAGTGGGCCCGCGGGATCCTGGACCTCGCCCGCCAGGCGAAGGTGGCCTTCGTGGTGAACGACCGGGTGGACGTGGCCCTGGCCGCGGGAGCGGACGGGGTGCACGTGGGCGAAGACGACCTGCCGGTGGCGGACGCGCGGCGGCTGCTGGGTCCCGGCCGCATCGTGGGAGCCTCCGCGGGCACGGTGGACCAAGCGTTGCGGGCGGAGCGGGAGGGTGCGGACTACTTGGGTGTGGGCCCCGTGTTCCCCACCGCCACCAAGCCCGACGCGGGAGACGCCATCGGCCTGGAGGGCCTGCGCAGGATCGCCCGGGCAGTCCGGGTGCCCGTGGTGGGCATCGGGGGGATCACCGCGGAAAACGCCGCGGAGGTGGTGCGGGCAGGCGCCGCGGGCGTGGCGGTCATCTCCGCGGTGGCGGACGCGGAGGACATGCGGGAGGCCACGCGGAGGCTTCGGGAAGCCGTGGACGAGGCGCTGAAGGAGAGGGGAGGTGTACGGCCGTGACAATCCCCAGGGCCTTGACCATCGCGGGGTCGGACTCGGGCGGCGGGGCCGGCATTCAGGCCGACCTGAAGACCTTTTCCGCCCTGGGGGTCTTCGGGATGAGCGCCCTCACCGCCCTCACGGCCCAGAACACCACCGGGGTGTTCGCGGTGCACGAGGTCCCGCCCGAGGTGGTGGCCGCGCAGATCGACGCGGTGGTGGAGGACATCGGGGTGGACGCAGCCAAGACGGGCATGCTGAGCAGCGCCCCCATCATCGAGGCGGTGGCGGACCGGGTGCGCCACCACCGCATCGGAAACCTGGTGGTGGACCCGGTGATGGTGGCCAAGAGCGGGGCGCCGCTGCTGCGGCCGGAAGCGCAGGAGGCCCTGCGGCGGGAGATCCTGCCCCTGGCCACGGTCCTCACCCCCAACCTGCCCGAGGCGGAGGCCCTCCTGGGCAGGGCCGTCCGGGACCTGGCGGGGATGCGGGAGGCGGCCCGGGCCCTGCGGGACCTGGGGCCTCGGGCGGTGCTGGTGAAGGGAGGTCACCTGCAGGGGGACGCCGTGGACGTGTTCTACGACGGGGAGGAGTGGGAGGAGCTGCGGGCGCCGCGGGTGCCCTCCCGGCACACCCACGGCACCGGGTGCGTGCTTTCTGCGGCCATCGCCGCTTCCCTCAGCAGAGGGCTCCCCGTGCGGGAGGCGGTCCGCCGGGGCAAGGAGTTCGTGACGGAGGCCATCCGGCACGGGTTGCCCCTGGGGAAAGGGGTCGGCCCGTGCAATCCCCTGTTCCGTTGGCTCCACGCAGAAGGGGAGGCGGGAGCCGGCGCGTGACCGACCCTCCCGCGGGAAGGACCGGGCGCGCAGTACGCGCCCCGGGGCACGAGCCCGGCCCTGTACTCCGCGGTGTACAACGGCTCGTACATGCTGCCGGAGGTGGTGGTGAGCGCCGTCCTCACCGTGCTGGTCCTGAAGGCTCTGGCGGCTGCACGGCGTTAGACCACCCAAAATCGCGCAGCGATCTTTGGGGACCCCGGTTCCCCTCCGCCCGAGGGGTTTTCCGGGACATGCTCCTGCAGCGCTTTTCGCGTCCCGCCCGGCCCGGTACCATCGCATGCGTGGGGCAGCAGGAGCCGTACGCCGTCATCGTGGCCGCGGGGCGAGGGCCTCTACCGCGTCGCTTCCGGGGCGCGGCCCTGGTGGTGTGCGCGGACGGCGGGGTGGCTCGAGCCCGGCGTGCGGGCTGGAGACCCCACGTGATGGTGGGGGACTGGGACTCCCTGGACCCCCGGTTGCTGGACTGGCTCCGGGAGGTCGGGGCCGAGCGGTACCGGCATCCCACGGAAAAGGACAAGACCGACAGCGAGCTGGCGGTGGACGTGGTGGCGGAGCGGGGGTTTCGCCTCGCCTACCTTCTGGGAGGCCTGGGCGGGCGGCTGGACCACGAGCTGGCCAACCTGCTGCTACCCCGGTACGCCGCGGACCGCGGGGTGGAACTGCGGGTGGTGGCGGGCGGCACCCTGGTGCAGCTGGTGCGCGGCCGGGTGGAGTTGGACGCCCGGGTGGGCGACTGGGTGTCCCTGTTCTCCTTGCGTCCGGAGAGCCTGGGAATCTTCACCGGCGGCCTGAAGTTCCCCCTGGTGGACGGGAGCTTGACCCTCGGAAGCACCCTCGGGGTCAGCAACGAGGTCACTCAGGAGCCCGCGTGGGTGGAGGTCACGCACGGGGAGCTGCTGGCCGTCCGCGTGCGGAGGCCTCGTCCGCGGGGGAGGGGAGGTTGACGTGGAGACCCTGGTCCGGGCCATGGGTTCCGAAGGTGTCCTGGCCTTCGCGTGCGTGACCACACGCCTGGTGGAAGAAGCCCGCAGGCGGCACCAGGCTGCGCCCACCGCGGCCGCGGCCCTGGGCAGGGCCCTTACCGCCGCCAGCCTGTTGAGCGGCACCCTGGAGGGCCAGCAGAAGGTGACCCTCCGGATCCTGGGTGACGGCCCTCTGGGGGGGATCGTCACGGACACCACCGCCTCGGGCGACGTGCGGGGCTACGTGCAGAACCCGTGGGTGCACCTGCCCCTCTCTCGCCGGCGGAAGCTGGACGTGGGGGCGGCGGTGGGCCGCGGTACCCTGCACGTGACCCGGGACCTGGGGCTGCGGTGGCCGTACCACGGCAGCGCGCCCCTGGTTTCGGGGGAGATCGGGGAGGACTTGGCGTACTACCTAGCACAGTCCGAGCAGATCCCCTCCGCGGTTTCCTTGGGGGTCCTGGTGGAACCCGACGGGCACGTGTCCGCGGCGGGCGGGTTTCTCGTGCAGTGGATGCCCGGTTCCGACCCGCAGGCCCGGGACTACCTGGAAGCCCACGTCCGCAGTCTCCCCCCGGTGACGCAGCTAGTGCGGCAGGGGCTCTCCTCCGCGGACCTCGCCCGGTTGGCCCTAGGCCAGCTGGGGGCGCAGATCCTGGAGGAGCGGCAGGTCCGCTACCGTTGCACCTGCTCCCGGGAGCGGGTGGAAGGGGTCCTCACCCTGCTCGGGGCGGACGAGGTGGAGTCCCTGTTGTCCGAAGGGCGCGCGGAAGTGCGCTGCCGGTTCTGCGGGGAGGTGTACGTCCTGGGCCGCGAGGCCCTGCAGGAACTCCTGTGGAAGCTGCGGGGTAGGCGCCCGCCGCTGGCCTGACCTCGGCGCGGTCTGCTCCCCGGCGGAGCCGCGGCCTGCCGGGAGGTGGCGTTGGCTTTCCCGAGGTCAGCCCGCCCGCTTCACGCGGCCGGACTTCAAGCACGTAGTGCAGACCCGCAGCCGCCGCGGGACGCCGTCCACCAGAGCCCGCACCCGCTGCAGGTTGGGCACGAAGCGGCGCTTGCTGTGCCGGTTGCTGAAGGAGATGCTGTGCCCCGCCCGGGGTCCCTTGCCGCAGATCTCACACGTCCTCGCCATGACCTCACCGTCCCAGACCAGTGCACCGCCCGCGGGTGCCACCCGCGGATTCTAACACGGCCGCGGGAGGGGGGCAAACACCAGGAAACCCGCGGGTTCGGTCGAACACGGTTACGGGATGCGCACCGGGGTCTCCGACCCTCTCCAGCAGCCCGTGCAGTACGTGCGGGGCGTGGGACCGCGCCTGGCCCAGGCCTTCGCACGCCTGGGCATCCGGACGGTGGAAGACCTCCTGTACCACGTCCCCCGGCGGTACGAGGACCGCAGCCGGTTCACCACCCTGTACGCCGCACCCCACGACGCCTTCGCCACCTTCCGGGTGAAGGTGGTGCGCCTGAGGGAGCCGCCGCTGCGCAGCCCCAAGAAGCTCACGGAGGTGTACGTCACCGACGGGACCGCGGTGGCCGTGGCCAAGTTCTGGGGACGCCGGCACCTGGACAAGGTCCTGGCCCCGGGGACGGAGATCGTCCTGTGGGGTCGGGTGCGGCGGGAGCGGGGGCAGATCGAGATCGACTCCCCGGAGTTCGAGCGGGCCACGGGGGAGGACGAAACCCTCCACACCGGCCGGGTCGTCCCCGTGCACCCGGCCACGGAGCAGCTCTCCCCGCGCGTGGTGCGGCGGGCGGTGCACGCGGCGCTGGAGACGTTCGCCTCCCGAGTCCCTGAGCCGGTCCCGGAGGCCGTGCGGGCCCGCTACGGACTGCTCCCGGTGGCGGAGGCCCTCCGGCGGGTGCACTTCCCTGACACCGTGGAGGAAGGGCAACAGGCCCGGCGCACGTTGGCCTTCGCGGAGCTCCTGGAGCTGGAGCTCGCCCTCCTGCTGCGGCGTCGCGGGGTGGTCACCGCCACCAAGCCGCACCGGTACCGGGAGGACGGCGGCCTGCTGGAGGCCTTCCTCCGCAGCCTCCCCTTCTCCCTGACCAGCGCCCAGAGGCGGGTGATCGACGAAATCCGGCGGGAGATGTACTCCCCGCACCCCATGAACCGGCTCCTGCAGGGGGACGTGGGCTCCGGGAAGACCGTGGTGGCCGCGGCCGCGGTGGTGGTGTGCGCGGGCGGCGGACGCCAGGCCGCGGTGATGGCCCCTACGGAGATCCTGGCGGAGCAGCACTACCTGACCTTCCGACGGTTCCTGGAGCCCGTGGGCCTCCGGGTGGTGCTCCTCACCGGAGGGATGCGCAAGCCGGAGCGGGACGCGATCCTGGCAGAGGTGGCCCGGGGCGAGGCGGACCTGGTGGTGGGGACCCACGCCCTGCTGCAGGAGGACGTGGTCTTCGACCGGTTGAGCCTGGTGGTGGTGGACGAACAGCACAAGTTCGGCGTGGCCCAGCGGGCTGCCCTGCGGGCGAAGGGACACGAGCCGGACGTGCTGGTGATGACCGCCACCCCCATCCCCCGGACCCTCGCCCTCACCCTGTACGGGGACCTGGACGTCTCGGTGCTGGACGAGCTGCCTCCCGGCCGTCAGCCCGTCCGCACGTACCACCGCTTCCCCGAGCAGCGGGACCGGGTGTACGAGTTCGTCCGGCGGGAGGTGCGGGCAGGCCGGCAGGCCTACGTGGTCTGCCCCCTGGTGGAGGAGTCGGAGAAGCTGGACGCCTCCGCGGCCGTGGCCCTCTACGAGCAGATGCGCACGCAGGTCCTCCCGGACCTGCGGGTGGGCCTGCTGCACGGCCGCATGCCGGTGGCGGAGAAGGACGCGGTGATGGAGGCCTTCCGGCGGGGCGAGCTGCAGGTCCTGGTGGCGACCCCCGTCATCGAGGTGGGCGTGGACGTCCCCAACGCCACGGTCATGGTGGTGGAGGACGCGGACCGGTTCGGCCTGGCGCAGCTGCACCAGCTCCGGGGCCGGGTGGGGCGCTCCGCACACCGGTCCTACTGTATCCTGATCTCGGCCCTGCCCACGGAGGAGGCGCGGCGCCGGATCCAGGCCCTGGTGGAAACCCACGACGGGTTCCGCATCGCGCAGGTAGACCTGGAGCTGCGGGGACCCGGGGAGTTCTTCGGGACCCGGCAGCACGGGCTGCCGGACTTCCGGGTGGCAGACCCCATCGGGGACGTGGCGCTTCTGGAACAGGCCCGGGAGGCGGCGGAGTGGATTTTGCACCAGGACCCTCAGCTGACCCGGCCGGAGCACCGCGTCCTGCGGGAACGGCTGCTCCGCCGGTACGCGGAGTCCGGGGCGTTGCTGGCGGTGGGCTAGGTCGTGCGGGTCGCCGCGGGAGAAGCCAAGGGGAGGCGGCTGCGGGTGCCGCGGGGCGTGGCTGCCCGGCCCACCCAGGATCGGGTCCGGGAGGCCATCTTCAACGCCCTGGGCGAACGGGTGGTGGACGCGGACGTCCTGGACCTGTTTGCGGGGGTGGGCACCCTGGGGATCGAGGCCCTGAGCCGGGGGGCGCGGCGGGCGGTGTTCGTGGAGCTGGACCCCAGGACCGCGGCGGGCCTCCGGGCGAACCTGCAGTCCGCGGGGCTGGCCGGGCGCGCGGAGGTCTGGCGGGCGGATGCGCTGCGGGCTCTGCGCCGGCTGGCGCAGCGGGGCGACCGCTTCGACCTGGTCTTCCTGGACCCCCCGTACCGCAGTGGGTGGCTAGGGCGGGCCCTGCGGGCCCTGTCGGATAGCCCCGTGCTCCGGGAAGAGGCGGTGGTGGTGGCGGAGGGTGCGCGGGGCGAGCCCGTGGAAACGGAAGGTCTGGAGGTGACGTGGCGGCGTACGTACGGCGACACCGCGGTGGCCTTCCTGCGGAAGGCCCCGACAGGAGGAGGACGAGGTGACGGTGGCCGTCTACCCCGGGACCTTTGACCCCGTGCACAACGGGCACGTGGACGTGATCCGGAGGGCGCGGCTCCTCTTCCCGCGGCTGGTGGTGGGGGTCGCCCACGAGTCGGGGAAGGAGCCCCTGTTCACCGTGGAGGAACGGGTGCAGATGCTGCGGGAGGCGGTGGCGGACCTGGTGGGGGTGGAGGTTCAGGCGTTCCAGGGTCTGACCGTGGAGTTCGCGCGGCGGTGCGGCGCCTGTGCCATCGTCAAGGGAGTCCGGGTGGGGGACCTGGAGTACGAGCTCCGGATGGCCCACGTGAACCGGCGGCTGGCCCCGGAGTTGGAGACGGTGTTCTTGCCCACGAGCCCGGAGTACGGATTCGTGAGCTCCACCCTCATTAAGGAGGTGGCCCGGCTGGGGGGGGCGGTGGACGGCTTGGTGCCGGAGGGCGTCCGGGAGCGCCTGCGGCGCCGGTTCGGTGGGGGATGAAGCAGCCCCCCGAACACGACCCCAGCGTCCCGACCGGGACGTCCGGGGACTGGGATGTGTCGGAGGGGTTGTCGGGGTAAGCTCCGAGATGCGAAGGGAGACCCCGGGCCCACGGGAGGCCGCGTGGACAGCGTGTTCGAGCTCCTGGACCGTCTGGAGGCCCTCCTGAGCCGGGCCGGGACGGTGCCGTGGACCGACAAGCGCATCGTGGACGAACGGGAGGTCCGCAGCCTCCTGGAGATGCTGCGGGCGAAGCTCCCCGCGGAACTGGCGGAAGCCCACCGCCTGCGGGTCGCGGCAGAGGAGGTCCTGCAGCGGGCCCAGGAGCAGGCCCGGCGCATGGTCACCCAGGCCCAGGAGGAGCTGGCCCAGCGGGTGGACGAGCACGAGGTGGTCCGCCACGCCCGTGCCAGGGCCGAGGAAATCCTGGAGCGGGCCCGACAGGAGGCGGAGGAGACCCGCAGGGGCGCGGACGAGTACGCCCGGCAGGTCCTGGAGGACCTGGAGCAAGGCGTGATGCGGGTGCTGCTGAGCATCCGCAAGGGGAAGGAGCTTTTGGATCGAGGGCGGGAGGGGTGAAGGCGGCCTGGGGTCTGGGTTTCGCCTTGACTTCCCCTGGTCCGGGGCCTATCATCAACGGGAGTGCGCGCCCGGGGGTCCGGGCGCGCGGTGCTGTTATGAAGGTCTCCACGGAACAGGTCCGGACCAGCCCCGGCCGCCGGGTGCGCCTGCGGTTCTCCGAGGTCGTGGACTCCGGTGCTGAGGACGTCCCCTTCCTGACGCCCGTGGCCGGGGAGGTGGAGGTGCGGGCGGAGGGCAGGCGGCTGCACGTGCAAGGCAGCGTGCAGACGGAGGCGGAGCTGGTGTGCGGCCGCTGCCTGCGCCGCTTCCGCACAGACCTCCGGGCCGTGGTGGAGGAGTGGTTCGACCCCGACCTCGTCCTGTCCGAGGAGGTGGTGGTGGAGGACGGGGTACTGGTCATGCCCTTGGCGGAGCCGGACCTGGACGTGACGGAGCTGGCCCGGCAGCACCTGCTCCTGGCCGTCCCCTTCGCGCCGCTGTGCCGGCCGGACTGCGCGGGTCTGTGCCCCGTGTGCGGGGCAGACCGCAACACCGACCCGTGTGACTGCCCCGCGCGTCTTCCGGACCCGCGGTGGCAGGTGCTGCAGAACGTCCTGGGAGGGATGCCATGAGCCGTTCGAGGCGGCACTCGCACATGCGGGTGGCCCGACGCCGGGCGCTGCAGAAGGCGGAGGCCCCCCACCTGGTGCCGTGCCCCAAGTGCAAGTCCCCTCGCCTGCCGCACCACGTGTGCCCCACCTGCGGTACGTACGGCGGCCGACAGGTGGTGCCCGCGGAGGAGCCCACGAGCCGGCGCGGTTCGTAGCAGGCCCATGCGCGTGGCGGTAGACGCCATGGGCGGAGACCACGCCCCCGCGGAGGTGGTGGCGGGGGCGGTGGCCGCGGCGGAGAAGCTGGGCCTGGAAGTCCTCTTGGTGGGCCCCGACGACCAGGTGCGGGAGCAGCTGCGCCGCTACGGGTCCGTACCAGGGGTCCGGGTGGTGCACGCCTCCCAGCAGGTGGGGATGGACGAGTCCCCCACCGCGGCCCTGCGGCGCAAGCCCGACAACTCCATCACCAAGGGCCTGGAGCTGGTCCGGGCCGGCCAGGCGGACGCGTTCTTCAGCGCGGGCAACACGGGCGCGGTGATGGCCGCGTCCTTGTTGACCCTGGGCCGGGTGGAGGGGGTGGACCGCCCCGCCATCTCCGCGGTCCTGCCCACGCTGCGGGGCCGGATGGTGGCCCTGGACGTGGGGGCCAACGTGGACTGCCGGCCCCGTCACCTCCTGCAGTTCGCCCTCATGGGCAGCGTGTACGCGGAGCGGGTGCTGGGCATCCCCTCGCCCCGGGTGGGCCTGCTGAGCAACGGAGAGGAGGCGGGCAAGGGCAACGAGCTGGTGGTGCGGACCGCGGAGCTCTTGCGGGCCACGGACCTGAACTTCGTCGGGAACGTGGAGGGCCGTGCCGTGTTCTTCGGGGCGTGCGACGTGCTGGTGTGCGACGGGTTCGTGGGGAACGTGGTCCTCAAGCTGGGGGAGGGCATGGCCCAGGGCCTGTTCCAGATCATCCGGGAGGAGGTGCGGCGGTCGGTCCGCGCGAAGGTCGCGGTGTGGCTGCTGCGGCCGCGCCTGCGGGCCCTGCGCCGGCGTATCGACTACACGGAGTACGGAGGAGCGCCCCTTCTGGGGGTGCGGGGGGTGGTGGTGATCGGGCACGGCGCTTCCAACGCCCACGCGGTGTACAACGCCCTCCGGGTGGCGCAAGAGCAGGTGCGCCAACGCCTCCCGGAGGTGATCCAGCGGGAGACCCTGCGGCTCGGAGTGGCCCAGGCCGCGGACGCGGCCAGCACCTGAGTCCGGGGCGTGCGCCAGCACAGCACGCAGACGGGATCGGAGGGACCATGGGGCGGAAGAGGTCGTCGAGGATCGCGGGCCTGGGGCGGTACGTGCCCCGCAGGGTGCTCACCAACGCGGACCTGGAGCGCATGGTGGACACCACCGACGAGTGGATCACGGTGCGCACCGGGATCAAGGAGCGGCGGGTGGCGGCCCCCGAGGAGGCCACCTCGGACCTGGCTCTGGAGGCGGCGCGGGAAGCCCTGGAGCGGGCAGGGCTGGAGGCCTCGGACCTCGACCTCATCCTGGTGGGCACCGCGAGCCCGGACATGATCTTCCCCGCCACCGCCTGCCTGGTACAGGAACGGCTGGGGGCCAAGCGGGCGGGAGCCGTGGACATCTCCGCCGCGTGCAGCAGTTTTGTGTACGCCCTCAGCATGGCCCACGCCCACGTGGTCTCCGGCCTGGCGGAGCGGGTGCTGGTGGTGGGGGCGGACACCCTGTCCCGGATCACCAACTGGAAGGACCGGGCCACCTGCGTGCTGTTCGGGGACAGCGCGGGCGCGGCGGTGGTGGTGCCCTCCGACGGGGAGCGGGGCCTGCTCTCCTTCTGGCTGGGCGCGGACGGTGGCGGCAGCTCCCTGTTGAGCCTGCCCGCGGGAGGGAGCCGCCTTCCCGCTTCCTACGAGACGGTGGAGCGGGCCCAGCACTTCATCCACATGAACGGCCCGGAGGTGTTCAAGTTCGCGAGCCGCATCATCCCCCGGGCCATCGAGGAGGCCTGTCAGCGGGCGGGGCTGTCCGTGGACGAGGTAGACGTGTTCATCCCCCACCAGGCCAACGTCCGCATCATCCAGGCCGCGGCGGAGCGCCTGGGGCAGCCCCTGGAGAAGTTCTACGTGAACGTCCATAAGTACGGGAACACCTCCTCCGCCTCCGTGCCCGTGGCCCTGTACGAGGCGGTGGACGAGGGTCGCGTGCGGCCCGGCGACGTGGTGGTCCTGGTGGCCTTCGGCGGCGGGCTCACCTGGGCGTCCTGCGCCCTGCGCTGGGGGTAGGCCATGGGCGGGCTGGCGTACGTGTTCCCGGGCCAGGGAGCGCAGTACGTGGGCATGGGGGTGGAGCTGGCCACGGACTTCCCCCGCGCCCGGGCCCTGTTCGAGCGGGCCTCTGCGGTCCTCGGCCTGGACCTGCTGGAGCTGTGTAGCCAGGGTCCGGAGGAAGTGCTGCAGCGGACGGAGAACACCCAGCCCGCCCTCCTGGTGACCAGCCTGGCCTGCCTGGAGGCCGTGCGGGGCCAGGTCCCCTCCCCCCAGGTAGCCGCGGGCCTGAGCCTGGGGGAGTACACGGCCCTGGTGTGCGCGGGGTCCCTGGACTTCGAGGACGCGGTGTGGTTGGTCCGCCAGCGCGGACAGTTCATGCAGGAGGCCACCCAGGGCCGGGACACCGCCATGGCCGCGGTGCTGGGGCTGGCGTGGGAGCAGGTCGAGCGGGTCTGCCGCCAGGCCTCGGAGCTCGGGGTGTGCGAGGCCAGTAACTACAACGCGCCCGACCAGGTGGTGGTGGGCGGGGACCGGCCCGCGGTGGAGGAAGCGGTGCGGCTGGCGAAGGCCGCGGGGGCCCGGCGCGCGGTGCTGCTGGCGGTGTCGGCGCCCTTCCACACCAGCCTCATGCGGCCGGCGGCAGAGCGGCTGGCGGCGGCCCTGGAGCAGGTCCGCGTGCGGGACGCAGCCCTTCCCGTGGTGTCCAACGTTACCGCCCGGCCCGTGCACAAGGCGGAGGAGATCCGGAGGCTGCTGGTGGAGCAGGTGTACACGCCCGTGCGGTGGATGCAGTCCGTCCAGGGCATGGCCGCGGACGGGGTGGACACCTTCGTGGAGCTGGGGCCGGGGACGGTCCTCACGGGGCTGGTGAGGCGGTGCGCCCCCGGGGTGACGGCCGTGCACGTGGAGGACCGGGCGTCGCTGCAGAAGGCGGTGGTGTCCTTGGGCGCCGTGCGGCGGGAGGCGTAGGGGATGCACGTGGACCTGCACGGGAAGGTGGCCCTGGTGACGGGCGGCTCGGGAGCCATCGGCGGGGCGGTGTGCCTGGCCCTGGCCCGGGCCGGGGCCGCGGTGGCGGTCCACTACGGCGCCAACCGGGACGGAGCCCTGCAGGTGGCGGACCGCATCCGCAGCCACGGGGGTCGGGCGGTGGTGGTGGGCGGGGACGTGGCCTCCGAACAGGACGTGGAACGGTTCTTCCGGGAGGTCCGGGACCAGCTGGGGCGGGTGGACATCCTGGTGAACAACGCGGGGGCCCTGCGGGACGGGCTCGTGGTCCGCATGCGGCTGGAGGACTGGCGTCGGGTCCTGGACACGAACCTCACGGGCACCTTCCTGTGCACCCGAGAGGCCCTCAAGGACATGCTGCGGGCCCGCTGGGGCCGCATCGTGAACGTCACCTCCGTGGTCGGGCTGGTGGGCAACGCGGGCCAGGCCAACTACGTGGCCGCCAAGGCCGGGATCGTGGGGTTCACCAAGGCCGTGGCCCGGGAGGTGGCGTCCCGGAACATCACGGTGAACGCGGTGGCCCCCGGCTACGTCCACAGCCGGATGACGGAGGGGTTGGACGAGGACCAGCGGCGCTTCCTGGTCTCCCAGATCCCCCTGGGCCGCACCGCCACCCCGGAGGAGATCGCCCCCGCGGTGGTCTTCCTGTGCAGCGAGCAGGCCGCGTACATCACGGGACAGGTCTTGAACGTGGACGGTGGTATGGTAATGAAGTAGGGGAAAACGAGCGGGTGCTGCGAGGAGGCGGAGATGGCGTCAACGTTCGAGCGGGTGAAGGCCATCGTGGTGGACCAGCTGGGGGTGGAGGAGGACGAGGTGACCGAGAACGCCTCCTTCGTGGAGGACCTGGGGGCGGACTCCCTGGACGTGGTGGAGCTGGTGATGGCCCTGGAGGAGGAGTTCGGCATCCAGATCCCCGAAGAGGACGCGGAGAAGATCCAGACCGTGGGGCAGGCGGTCCAGTACATCGAGGAGCACCTGCAGGCCGCGAAGGAGGGGTAGCGCAAGCGCGCGGGTGGCGCCCTTGAGCCAGCAGAAGCGGCGGGTCGCGGTCACCGGGGTGGGCGTGGTCACGCCCATCGGGATCGGGAAGGACGCCTTCTGGAGCTCCCTCCTGGAGGGCCGGAGCGGGGTCCGCCGCATCGAGTCCTTCGACCCCTCTCCCTTTCCCACCCAGATCGCCGCAGAGGTCCGGGACTTCGACCCCCTCCAGTACATGGACCGCAAGGAGGTCCGGCGCAACGACCGCTTCGTGCAGTTCGCCATCGCCGCCACCCGCATGGCCCTGGAGGACGCGGACTTCCGCATCACCCCGGCCAACCGAGACCGGGTGGGGGTGGTGCTGGGGTCCGGCATCGGCGGGGCCCACACCTGGGAAGAGCAGCACCGGGTCCTGCTGGAGCGGGGACCGGACCGGGTGAGCCCGTTCTTCATCCCCATGCTCATCAGCAACATGGCCGCGGGGATGGTGAGCATCGTGTTCGGGGCGCGGGGTCCCAACACCTCCGTGGTCACCGCCTGCGCCACGGGCGGGCACTGCATCGGGGACGCCTTCAAGATCATCCAGCGGGGCGACGCGGACGCCATGATCGCGGGCGGTACCGAGGCCGCCATCACCGCCCTGTCCATCGCGGGCTTCTGCTCCATGAAGGCCATGTCCACCCGCAACCACGAGCCGGAGCGGGCGGTGCGGCCCTTCGACCGGGACCGGGACGGCTTCGTGATGGGGGAGGGGGCAGGGGTGGTGGTCCTGGAGGAGCTGGAGAGCGCCCGAGCCCGGGGAGCCCGCATCTACTGCGAGGTCGTGGGCTACGGCATGAGCGCGGACGCCTACCACATCACCCAGCCTGACCCCGAGGGCGAGGGGGCGGCCCAGTGCATGGCCAGGTGCCTGCAGGACGCGGGGCTGCGGCCGGAGGACGTGGACTACATCAACGCCCACGGCACCAGCACACCGTACAACGACAAGTTCGAGACCCTGGCCATCAAGCGGGTCTTCGGCGACCACGCCTACCGCCTGGCGGTGAGCTCCACCAAGTCCATGACGGGCCACCTCCTAGGTGCCGCGGGCGGGGTGGAGCTCATCGCGTGCGCCCTCAGCGTCTACCACCAGGTGCTGCCGCCCACCATCAATTACGAGACCCCCGACCCCGACTGCGACCTCGACTACGTGCCCAACCGGGCGAGGCCGGCCTCCGTGCGGGTGGCCTTGTCCAACGCCTTCGGCTTCGGCGGGCACAACTGCACCCTGGCGGTGCGGAGGGTCGAGGACGCCTGAGGCCCGCCCATGGCTGTCGAGACGGGAACCCAGGCCCCCGAGGTGCTCGACCGCGAGCGGTCCGCGCGCCTGCGGGAGCTGGAGGCGAAGCTGGACGTCCGGTTCCGTGACCTCTCCTTGTTGAACCTGGCCCTGACCCACGGCTCGTACGCCCACGAGGAGGGAGAGACGCGGCTGGGGACCTACGAGCGCCTGGAGTTCCTGGGAGACGCGGTGCTCAACCTGGTGGTGAGCGACCACCTGTACCGCCGTTTCCCAGACCGCAGCGAGGGAGACCTGGCGCGGTTGCGGGCGCGCCTGGTGAACGAACCCACCCTGGCCAGCATCGCCCGCGGGCTGGACCTCGGCTCTTACATCCTCCTGGGCCGCGGCGAGGAGCGGGGAGGCGGGCGCGAGCGGTCCAGCATGCTGGCGGATGTCCTGGAGGCGGTGGTGGGCGCGGTGTATTTGGACTCCGGCTTCGGGGTGGCCCACGCGGTGGTGAGCCGGTGGTACGCGGACCGGCTGGAGGGGTTGGATGAGGTACCCGTGGACTTCAAGAGCCAGCTGCAGGAGTACGTGCAGCAGCACGAGCGCAAGCTGCCCCGGTACCGCATCACGGGCACGGAGGGGCCTGACCACGCCAAGGCCTTCGTGGCCGTGGTGGAGGTCGGGGGACGGGTGCTGGGGGAGGGGCGCGGCAGGACGAAGAAAGAAGCCGAGCAGGCCGCGGCGGCGGAAGCCCTGGTGCGCCTGGGGCTGCTGGCTAGCCGGCCCCGGGCCGCGGGGTAGGAGCGTGTCCCTGGCCGGTTTCGCGCAGCGCGTCCCCGTGGCCTAAGACCGCGGAAGCGAGGGGGAGACGTGGAGCAGCTCTGGGCACCGTGGCGGCTGGCGTACATCAAGGGACCGGAGCCGGAGGGCTGCATCTTCTGCACCAAGCCCGCGGAAGACCGCGACGAGGAGAACCTTATCGTGTGGCGGGGTGGGACGGCCTTCGTCATGCTCAACCGCTACCCGTACAACAGCGGCCACGTGATGGCGGTGCCCGCGCGGCACACGGGGGAGCTGGAGGACCTCAGCCCCCAGGAGGTCGCGGACCTGTGGGAGGCGGTGCGCAGGTCGGTGCGGGCCCTGCGCCGGAGTTTGGGCGCCCAGGCCTTCAACATCGGGATCAACCTGGGTCGGGCCGCGGGGGCGGGCATCACGGACCACCTGCACGTCCACGTGGTGCCGCGGTGGGTGGGCGACACCAACTTTATGCCGGTCCTGGCGGAGGTGAAGGTCATCCCCCAGCACCTGCTGGACACCTACCGGCAGCTGCGGGAGGCCTTCCTGCAGGAGCCCTGAGCTTCGCCCGCGTGTCCCACCGCCGCGGGAGAAGGCCGTTGCGGAAGCCCCTCTCAGAGACGGACCGGGGTCCCCAAAAATCGCGCAGCGATTTTTGGGGTTTCAAAAGGAGGTGACCGTGCGCCGCGTCCTGCTGGTGGTCCTGGTCCTGTCCAGCTTGCGGGCGCAGGCCGGACAGGCGACTCCCACGGAGGACCCCGGTGCCCGGGCCTTGTCCCACGTGGTGGCCCTGGCTGCCGGGGGGCCCAGGGTGGCGGGAAGCCCCGCGGAACGGCGGGCGGTGGAGTACGTCGCGGGCTCCCTGCGCGGCCTGGGCTACCGCGTGGACGTGCTGGACTTCCCCTTCCTGCACTTCGAGGTGCGGGAAGTGTCCCTGGAGGTCACGACTCCTGTCCGTCTGCGCCTGACCCCCGGCGTCCTGCAGTACTCCCCGCCCACACAGGGCCTCCTCACCTCCCCCCTGGCGGCGGCGGGACGGGGCCTTCCGGAGGACTTCCGGGAGGCGGACGTGCGGGGCAAGGTGGCCCTGGTGGAACGGGGAGACATCCCGTTCTTCGAGAAGGTGGAAAACGCGGCACGGGCGGGGGCCCGGGCGGTGGTGGTGTACAACCACGAGCCGGGCTCCTTTTCGGGAACCCTGACGCGGCCGTCCGCCATCCCCGCAGTGGCCGTGTCCCGGGAGGAGGGGCTGCGGCTGAGGAGCCTGCTGCGACAAGGGCCGGTGGTGGTCGCCCTGGTGGTGAGCACCTCCCTGGAGACCAGGGCCTCGTGGAACGTGGTGGCCAGCCTGCCGGGACGGTCCGGGGCCCGGGTGCTCCTGGGCGCCCACGTGGACTCCGTGGAGGGGAGCCCGGGTGCCAACGACAACGCCAGCGGCGTGGCCGTGGCCCTGGAGGCGGCGCGGTTGCTGCGGTTCTCCAGGCCTCCGTGGACCGTGGAGGTGGCGGCTTTCGGCGCGGAGGAGGGCGGGCTGTTCGGGTCCGCGGCGTACGCCCGCAGCGAGCGCGGCCGGGGCCTTTCCGCCGTGTTGAACCTGGACATGGTGGGCGTGGGGACGCGGCTGTTGGTGGGGAACACCGGCCAGGACCGCCGCGTGGTGGAGGCGGTTTTGCAGGCGGCCCGGGAGCTGGGCGTGCGGGTGGAGGCACGCCGCATGGGGTCAAGCGACCACGTCTCCTTCGAGCGGGAGGGGATCCCCGCGGCCATGCTGCACCGGCCCGAGGACCCCCACTATCACTCCCCGGAGGACACCCCGGACAAGGTGCGGCCCGAGCTGCTAGAGCCCGTGGTCCGGCTTTCCGTGGCCACCCTGCGCCAGGCCAGCCTCCTGGCCTCCGGCCCCCCGAGGCCCGCCCCGGTGGGCGCTTCCCGACCGCGCGGTCGGCTATAATGCGTCTAGCCGACCGATCGGTCGAGCCGAGGGGAGGGGAACCCGTGCTGGTACAGGACGACCTGCTGGCCCCGGAGGTGGTGCGCGACCCCTACAGCTACTTCGCCCACCTCCGGCGGACAGACCCCGTGCACTGGAACGACCGCTGGGGCGGGTGGCTGGTGACCCGGTACGACGACGTGGTCCGGGCCTTCCGGGACCCGGAGCGCCTTTCCAGCGACCGCATGGCCCACTTCCAGCGGGAGCTCAGCGAACACGACCGGGAGAAGCTGCACGTCCTCATCAAGTACTTCTCCAAGTGGCTGGTGTTCACGGACCCGCCCTACCACACCCGGGTGCGGATGCTGGTGAACAAGGCCTTCACACCCACCAGCGTGGAGCGCCTGCGGCCCCGGGTGCGCCAGATCGTGCACGAGCTGCTGGACGGGGTGGCCCACAAGCGCCGGATGGAGTTCGTGCGGGAGTTCGCCTTCCACCTCCCGGTGATCGTCATCTCCGAGTACCTGGGTGTGCCCCCGGAAGACCGGGAGGCGGTGAAAGAGTGGTCCGACGAGACGTCCCGCATCTTCTTCATCCGGGCGGACGACCCCGACCGGCGGGAGCGGTCCCAGGCGGGGCTGGTGAAGCTCCTGGAGTACTTCGAGCCCCTGATCCACGACCGCCGCCGCAACCCCCGGGACGACCTGACCTCCGCCCTGGTCCAGGCGGAGGAGCGGGGGGACCTGTTGAGCCACGACGAGGTCCTGGCCACGTGCACCGTGCTCCTGTTCGCGGGCCACGAGACCACCACCAACCTGCTGGCCAACGGCCTGCTGGCGTTGTTGCAGCACCGGGACCAGTGGGAGTTGCTGCGCCAGGACCCCTCCCTGAACCGGACCGCCACGGAAGAGCTGCTCCGCTACGACGGGCCGGTGAAGGCCACCTTCCGGTGGGCGAAGGTGGACGTGGAGCTGGGCGGGAAGACCGTGCGGGCGGGGGACCGCATGCTGCTGGTCCTGGCGTCGGCCAACCGGGACCCGGAGAAGTTCCCAGACCCCGACCGGGTGGACATCACCCGCAACCCCAACCCCCACGTGGCCTTCGGACACGGGATCCACGTGTGCCTGGGGGCACCCCTCGCGCGGCTGGAGGGGCAGGAGGCGTTCGCGGCCCTGGTGCAGCGGTTCCCCACCATGCGCCTGGCCCAGGAGGAGGTGGAGTACCACCCCACCATCGTGTCCCGGGCCCTGACGGAGTTGCACGTGGAGTGGTAGACGTGCGGCGGCTGCGGATCGAGGTGGACTACCACCGCTGCGTGGGCAGCAGCATCTGCGTCCTCACCGCTTCCCGCACCTTCGCCCTGAACGAGCAGGGCCAGTCCGCGGTCCTGGAGCCTGTGGGTGACGCTCCGGAGACGGTCCTGGAGGCCGCGGAGGGCTGCCCCACCATGGCCATCACGGTGTTCGACGCGGACACCGGCGAGCAGCTCTTCCCGTGAGGTTGCCGCCGCGCGGGCTCGACGCTGGAGGCGGACGGTGGTGTGCCTCGGTCAGTCGGAGTCCCGCCTCGACCACCGCAGAGGGGAGAGCTCGCAGGCGGAGTTTGACCCATACCGTCAGACACTTGTCGGGTGCCACGAGTATGCAAGGTGGAGCCTGAGCAACAAGGGCGGCGCGAGGCATGCTGTGATGCCCTGAAGCACCGATGAACCGCGCAGGGTCGGGGCCGTCTTGCTTGGGGCGAACACCAGTCGGTAGAATTCGCTCGGCGGACGAGCAGGCCGGGATGCTCGACGGAAAGCAAGACCGATTGGGCGTGTGTCAGGCGAGCTGAGACCGGCTTGGGAGACAGGAGGGCTGGACGATGAAGTTTACGCGGATCACCGTAAATCCCCACCAAATGGGCGGTGTGCCGTGCATTCGAGGACTGCGCATTCCGGTTGCGACCGTGGTGAGCATGGTCGCCGACGGGATGACGGAGGAGGAGATCCTTGCGGCGTATCCCGACCTGGCACCGGAAGACATCCACGAGGCGCTTCGCTACGCGGCAGAGGCTGTGCGGGAGCGTGAGCTGCCTCTCACGGTACCGTGAAGTTCCTGGTAGACAACGCCCTTTCGCCACGGGTTGCCGAAGGGCTCCGCCAGGCTGGGCATGATGCGGTGCACGTCCGCGAGTACGGGATGCAGGCAGCCGAGGATCCGGAGATCTTCGACCGCGCAGCCCGGGAGGACCGGGTCCTCGTATCGGCGGATACGGATTTCGGGCTGTTGCTGGCTCATCGTAGAACCAGCAGGCCATCCGTGATCCTGTTTCGCCGGGCGTCGGGGCGCAGGCCGGACGCCCAGGTCCGACTGCTTCTCGCGAATCTACCTGGCATTGCGGAAGACCTGGAACAGGGAAGCCTCGTTGTGCTGGAAGAGCTTCGCATCCGGGTCCGAAGGCTGCCGATCGCAGGAGCGGAGTGATGCCTCTGCTCGTCGGCCTTCCCGTTCTCTAGCTCGGCCGACGATTCGCTGGCCTCTCCGGGCTGCCAGGGGGGCGGCAAGGGCTCACGCTGGGGCGAGGGTTCATGGAAGGCGACCCGCCGGGGGAGGGCAGCCCCTGGTCGTTCGGTTGCACCTGGTGCGCGATGAGGTCATCGCGATATGAAGCTACCGCCGGACGTGGGGCACGAGTTAGCTCGGCGTCTTTCCCGCAACGTTGACCCATGACGTCAGACATCTGGTGTCAAAGACCTGGTGTCAGACGCCCCCGCTGGGCGAACGGAGAGCCAGCAGGGAGTGGAGGTGGCGAAGGTGCTGGGGGCACGGTTCGTGCGGCCACAGGCCGTACTCACCGCGCAGCCTGAGCCGTCCTGCCCCACGTGTGGCCGGTTTCAGAGGGCGGGCTTCGAGCTGGTGCTCACCGTCCGCCACACCCACCAGCCCCGCGAGCCGGCGCATCCTCCCACGGACCTGGGGTCGTACCGTCCGGCGCGGACTTCGTAAACTTCCACTGGTACGAGGCAGACCCGGAGGCCCTTCGGGAGGTGGTGGACTCCCTCCGGTCGCAGACAGGGCTCCCCGCGGTCTCCAACGAAATGGGACAGCGGACGGACGACCCTGCGCAGACCGTGGCAGTCATGGAGCAAGTGGGAAAGTCTGGCCTGCCCGTGGCGGTGTGGTTCGCCATGGACGGGCCGCAGGCCCGGGGCCTGGTAGACCCGACCGGCAGACTACGCGCCACGGGGCTGGCCTTCCAGGGGTTCGTCCGCAAGCACTTCCCCTCCCCCAGGCCCTGAGGGGAGGCCGCGGAGGGACGGAGTTGCCGGGTTGGGCGAGGGCTAGCGACGGCGGTTGCGTGCTGCGGGTGCGGGTGCAGCCCCGGAGCGGCAGGGACCAGGTGGGTGTGCGGGGGGACAGCCTGCTGGTCCGGGTGAAGGCAACGCCTGTGGGGGGAGAGGCCAACGAGGCCGCGCGGCGGCTGTTGGCCTCCGTCCTAGGGGTGGCGGCGTCGCGGGTGGAACTGGTGAGAGGCGTGCGGTCCCGGGAAAAGGAGTTCCGGGTCTTGGGGCTTCTGCCCGAGGAGGTCGCAGGGAGGCTGCAGGGACCGGGCTCACCCCTCTGACAAAGCCCTCCACGGTTCTCGGGGCCACGGGGAACGGTGCGCAGTCCAAGGGCCGGCCGCCGCGGGGTTCTGTCCCTACGGGCCGCCGCGGAAGTTTTCGGTCCACACCAGGGGGTCCACGAGGACGCCGTTCACCCGCAGCTCCCAGTGCAGGTGGGGTGCGGTGCTGAGGCCCGTGGATCCCACGGTCCCCACCACCTGGCCCGCCCGCACGTGCTGGCCCACCTGCACCGTGACACTGGCCAGGTGGAGGTACGCGGTGAACACGCCCGCCCCGTGGTCCAGGATCACGGTGTTGCCCCCGAGGGGCAGACGCTCGGCCAGGACCACCAGCCCGTTTTGCGCCGCCCGCACGGGCTGGCCCGCAGGGACCCGGAAGTCCACGCCCAGGTGGTGGCCCCACCACCGGCGGTTGTACACGCTGCGCACGCCGTACGGGGAGCTCACGGGTCCCCTCACAGGCAGGTGGAAGGGCCCGTCCCACAAGGGCTGGACCCAGGGAGCCGCGGTGGCCAGCTGGACGCGGCGGCGTTCGTGCGCCACGAGGGCCGGGTCGAGGAGGGCAGGGGGGACGGAAAGTCTGCGCACCCCGAAGCTGCGGACCTTCACGGAGGCGGACGCCAAGAGCTCCCGCCAGCCCTCCACAGACCGCACCCGGACCCGGACCACGACCTGGCCGGGAGGAGTGGCGGGGCTCGTCCCGAAGAAGCCCCGGTAGCCCCAGGGGGTCTGGAAGAGTACCAGGGATCTCCCCCCTGCGGTGGCCACGGCCGCGTCGGCGCCCGGGGCGTGCAGGTCCAACTGCACGGCCTGGCCCTGCACCACCTGTTGCGGGGTGAGGGCCACGGAGGGCGGGGCGGCGGAAGCCCGGCCGGTCGCCAGCGCCAAGGCCGCGAGCCCCGCGCACGCTCCCGCGCGCCTTGCGCCGGACCCTCCCTTCCAGACTGGCACGTCCGCACCAGGCCTGTGGCAAGATGGATGCCGTGCCGGGAGAGTTGTTCGCCTTGCTGGCCGCTTTGGCCTTCGCCCTGGCCACGGTACTCTCCCGCCGTTTCATGGTGGGACCCGACCCCGTGGCCCCGGAGGCCGGGGTGTTGGTGAGCATCGTGACCAACGTGGCGGCGTTCGGGGTGCTGGCCGCTGTGGAGCTGTGGCGCGGGGCCGCGGCAGCGCTCACCCCGCACTCCCTGGCGTACTTCGTGCTGGGCGGCCTTTGCGGCACCGTGGCGGGCCGGAACCTGTCGTACCAGAGCGTGCTCCGCATCGGGCCCTCGCGGTCCACCGCCATCCGGCTCTCCAACACCCTGTTCGCGGCCCTCATCGGGCTCGCGGTCCTGCGGGAGCTGCCCCGGGCGGGACAGCTGGCGGGCGCAACCCTCATCACCGTGGGCCTGTGGCTGGTGGTGCGGGAGCGGGACGGCGCCGGGGCAAAGCCGGACCTCCGCGGGGTCCTGCTGGCCCTGGGGGGTGCCGTAGGGTTCGCCTTGGGAGACACCTTCCGCCGGGCAGGGTTGCAGGTCACACCTGCGCCCTTCCTTGGGGCGGGGATCGGGGCGAGCACCGCCCTGGCGGTGCAAGCCGCCTGGCTCGCTACCCGGCGCCCGCGGCTGGGACGGACGAGCCGGCCGTGGAGGCTGGACGTCCTGGGCAGCGCCCTGGCCAACACCGCGGCCATCCTGCTGTTGTTCCTGGGCTTACAGCGGAGCCCCGTGGCCAACGTGGCGGTCCTGTACAACCTCCAGGTGCTCCTGGTGATCCTCTTGAGCCGGTGGGTCCTCCGGGGAGACGAGCGGGTGGGTGAGAGGCTGGTGGCCGGCAGCGTGGTGTGTCTGGTGGGCACGGCCGCGGTGCTGTTCGGTTGAGGCCCGGCTTGCGTTGCACGGGCGTCACACAGCCGCGGTACTCTAAAGGTCCGTGAGACGGCTTCTGTGGGGCGGGTTTTGGGGATGGCTGGCCTTCGGGGCGGTGGCGGTGGGTCCCCTGCCCCTGGGAGTCCCCTTGTGGTTGCGGGGCGTCCTGCAAGTACGCACGCCCGTGGAGGTCCTGGGGGAACGGGCCTTCCGGGCGCTGTCGCCGGAGGCCTTCAGCCTGCTGGTGAACTCACTGGAGCAGCTGGGGAGGCAGCTCTTCGGGGTCTCCCACTTCGCCAAAACCCTGGCCCTGGTGGGCGCCAACGCCGCGGTGTTCGTCCTGGGGTCCCTGGGGGCGTGGGCTGCACGGCGCTGGCTGGTCCGGGGGCTCACCCTGTGGGCCGACTGCGCCCGCGTCTTCTCCGTGACCTGGGTCGTGTGGGGGGCTGTCCTCCTGCCCCTGGCGGGGGGAGGACCGCTGGGCTCTTCCCTGGGGCCCGTGCCGCAGGCCCTCTGCCTGCTGGCGGTGAGCAGCCTCGTGTACGCGGTGGCGGTGGCGGCCCCGCCTGTGCGGGCGGAGGCCAGGGCTTCCGGCGGCCTCACCAGACGCGAGCTTCTCCGGCGGGCCGGAAGGCTGGTGGCCGCGGCGGTAGTCGGTGCCGCCCTGTCGGCCTGGCTGGGTCGCGCGGGTGCGTGGGCGCGGTCGCTGTTCGACCGCATCCAAGGGCTCCCGCCGGACATCACCCCCAACCGCGAGTTCTACACCGTGAGCAAGAACTTTTTCGACCCCGAGGTGGACCCGCGGCGGTGGCGCCTGGAGGTCTCGGGTCTGGTGGAGCGGCCCTTCCGGCTGACCCTGGAGGAACTCCGGGCCCTGCCGAGCGTCAGCCGGCCCCACACCCTGGAGTGCATCAGCAACCCCGTGGGCGGAGACCTCATCGGCAACGCGGTGTGGAAGGGGGTCCGGTTGCGGGACCTCGTGGAGCGCGCAAAGCCCAGGCCCGGGGCGCGGAAGGTGGTGTTTTGGTGCGCGGACGGCTACCACACCGCCTTGCCTCTGGAGGACGTGGTGGACCCCGACAGCCTCCTCGTGTACGAGATGAACGGGGAAGTTCTCCCCAAGGCCCACGGGTTTCCGGTGCGGGCCCTGATCCCTGGCCTCTTCGGGATGAAGAACCCCAAGTGGATCACCAAGATGGAGCTCACGGACAAGGACCACCTGGGGTACTGGGAGTCGCAGGGCTGGAGCGACGAGGCGGTGGTGAAGACCATGTCCAAGTTCACCACCCCCACCCAAGGAGCCGCGGTGCCCGCAGGGGTGGTGGCCGTGGGCGGGGTGGCGTACGCGGGCGACCGAGGTGTGTCCGCGGTGGAGGTGAGCTTCGACGACGGGAAGACCTGGCGGTCCGCCCAGCTGAAGCCTGCCCTGGGCAAGCACACCTGGGTCCTCTGGGCCGCCCTGTGGCAAGCCAAGCCGGGCCGGTACGTCCTGAAGGTCCGGGCCCGGGACGGAGTGGGGACCCTGCAGGACGGCCGGCCCCGGCCCCCGCTCCCCGAGGGGGCTACCGGCTACCACGCCATCACGGTGACCGTGCGCTAAGCCAGCCTCGCGCGCCTGGGGCGCTCATCGCCTTCTCGAAGGCTCCTCCCGGCCCCCAGCGGCCCCCCAGACACCACTGGCCGTTGCCCCCGAAGGCTACCAGCCTTAGAATTACGAATGGTTCTCATTGCCATGCGGATGACCCGGCAGAGACAGGAGATCCTGGCGGCGCTGGCCGCCACCCGGTCCCACCCCAGCGCGGAGGAGCTGCTGGCACAGGTTCGCAGGTCCCTGCCCCGGGTGAGCCTGGGGTCCGTCTACCGGAACCTCCGGGTCCTCCGGGAGGCCGGGCTGGTCCGGGAGATCGTGACCTCCGAAGGGAGGAGGTACGACGCGGTCACCGTCCCGCACCCGCACTTCGTGTGCGAGCGGTGCAGCCGGGTCTACGACCTGCCGCAGCCCCTGGCCGCGGAGGCCTTGCGCGGGGCGCTGCCGGAGGGGTTCGCGGTCAGCCAGATCCACCTAGAGCTGAGGGGGACGTGCTCGGAATGCGGAAGCCTCAGGTCTTGAACTCCTCGCGGACCGAGGACTACCTGCGGGCGGTGCTGCACCTGCGCGCCCAGGGGAGGGTCACCCTTACGGCCCTGGCCCAGCGACTGGGTGTGTCCGTGGCCTCCGCGCACGAGATGGTGGACCGGCTGCGGAGGGCGGGTCTGGTGACCTACAGCCGCAGCCAGGGGGTCCAGCTCACCGCGGAGGGCAGCCGGGTGGCCTTCGGCAAGGAGCGGCGGTACCGCCTGTGCCAACGGTTCCTCCAGGACGTCCTGGGCATGGACCCGCAGACCGCGGAGCGGGAGGCGGCGCGGTTCGAGCAAGGCATGACCCAGCTGGTGGAGCAGCAGATCATCCGGCTGTTCGCCCACGGCCGCGCTCCCGGGGCAGACGGGTGAGACGGTTTCTGTCCTACGAGGAGGCCAACGCGCAGCTACCCCTGGTGCGGGAAGCCCTCCTGGAACTGCGCGAGTTACGCCACCGGCTCCAGTCCCTGCAAGCGTCTTTGGAGACCGCTTCGGGGGGAGAGCGGGCTCGCCTGGCGCTGGAGGCGGAAGCGCTGCTGGAGCGCATGTCCGAGACCGTCCGGCGCATCGAGGCGGCGGGCGGAGAGCTGAAAGATCTGGACCTGGGGCTGGTGGACTTCCTCACCCTGCGGGCGGGCGAGCCCGTATACTACTGCTGGAGGCTCGGGGAGCCGGAGATCCGGTACTGGCATGGCCTGGAGGAGGGGTTCGCGGGCCGCAAGCCCATCGAGCCCGAGGGCTGGACGGGAGAGCCGGTGGCCTGAACTTGGCCTCCTAGACGGCCGCGGAAGGGGGTGTTGACGGTGAGACAGGCGGTGAGTTCCCACAACCCCCTGGTCCTGATCCTCGGCTTCGGCGCCCTGTTCTTCGCCCTGGGTCTGTTCTCCCTGGGAGGGTTCGTCCAGCTCATCTGGTCGGACTGGGCTGGGTTCCCCGCGGGCCACTACTCGGAGCTGTTCGGGACCAGCACCGGGCTGTTCTCGCTGATGCTGATCATGGCCGGCTTCTACCTGTACACGGGGCTCGACCTCCGCATGCTGGCGTGGCCCGTGGCGTTCATGGGGATGCTCCCGTATGCCTACACGCAGGGGAGCGGACGGCGGACCCTCGCCTCCCTGGGCGCCGTGGTGCTCGTGGTGATGGCGCTGGCGGCGCTGGTGACAGGGCTGCTGGCCTTCTACGGCCACATCGCGGAGGTCGTGCGCCAGCAGGCGCGTTGAGCCTGCCGCACGGAGCGTGACGGCGGGCCCCGCGTCCGGGCTGCGCCTTCGGGCGCGGGGCCCGGGCGTGTGAGGAGGATCGCGTTCGGGAAGGAGGAGCACGTGCAGGACGCCTACGACCTCGTGGTGATCGGCGCGGGCCCCGGGGGATACGTGGGGGCCATCCGGGCCTCACAGCTGGGCATGCGAACCGCCCTCGTGGAACGCGACAAGCTGGGAGGGACGTGCCTGCACTACGGCTGCATCCCCACCAAGGCCCTCCTCCACGTCGCGGAGGTGGCGGAGGTGGTCCGCACCGCCGCCCAGGTAGGGGTGCGGGCGGACTCGGTGTCCGTGGACATGGCCGCGGTGCACCGGTACCGGGAGCGTGCGGTGAACACCCTGCACCGCGGGGTGGAGTACCTCATGCGGAAGAACCGCGTCGCCACCTTCGCGGGCACCGCCCGCCTGGTGGCCCGGGACCGCGTCCACGTGAGCCTCCACGACGGCTCGGAGACAGAGCTGCAAGCGCGGAGGGTCCTGGTGGCCACGGGTTCCCGGCCCCGCAGCCTGCCGTGGCTGGCCCTGGACGGAGACCGCGTGTTGAGCAGCGACCACCTGGTTTCCCTGCAGGAAGTACCCCCGCGGCTCGCCATCCTGGGCGCGGGAGTCATCGGGGTGGAGTTCGCCAGCGCCTTCGCCAGCCTGGGCAGCCAGGTCACCCTGGTGGAGATCCTGCCCCGGGTCCTGCCCGGGGAGGACGAGGAGGTCAGCGCCGCGGTGGAGAAGGCTTTCACCCGGAGGGGCATCCGGGTGCTGACCTCCGCCACGTTGAAGTCCGTGGAACGGACTGCCTCGGGCCTGCAGCTGTCCGTGGAGAAGGACGGGAAGGGGGAGGTCCTGGAGGCGGACAGGCTGCTGGTGGCGGTGGGGCGGGGGCCGGTGACGGAGGGCCTGGGGCTGGAGGAAGTGGGGGTGGAGCTGGACGGACAGGGGTTCGTGCGCGTCCAGGGGGCTTACCGGACCACCGCCCCGGGCATCTGGGCCATCGGGGACGTGATCCACGCGCAGCCCATGCTGGCCCACGTGGCGTCCGAGGAAGCCGTGCGGGCGGTGGAGGACATGGCAGGGCAGGAGGTGGGACCCCTGGACTACGACGCGGTCCCCCGTTGCACGTACTCGAACCCCGAAATAGCCTCCTTCGGACTCACGGAGGCCCAGGCCCGGGAGCGCGGACACGAGGTGCGGGTAGGGCGGTTCCCCTTCTCCGCCAACAGCAAGGCCCTCCTCCTGGGGGAGCGGGAGGGGTTCGTGAAGGTGGTCACCGACGCCAAACACGGGGAGATCCTGGGCATGCACCTGGTGGGGCCGAGGGTCACCGAACTGCTGCCCGAGGGGATCTTGGGCAAGAGCGTCGAAGCCACCATCCACGAGGTGGCCGCGGCGGTGCACGCGCACCCGACCCTGGCGGAGGCGGTCCGCGAGGCCGCCCTGGACGCCCTGGGCCGCGTGGTGCACCTCTAGCGGAGGGGGAGGGAGCGGCATGAGTGCCAAGGAAGTGCGGGCCGAGGCCCGCCACACCGCCCTGGGCCTTTCGGACCAGGACGTGGTGCAGATGTACTACTACATGGTGCTGGCCAGGGCTCTGGACGAACGGATGTGGCAGCTGCAGCGGGCAGGCAAGGCCATGTTCGTGATCTCCGGGCCTGGCCACGAAGGCGCGCAGGTGGGGATGACCTGGCCCCTGGACCGCGAGCGGGACTGGTTCGTGCCGTACTACCGGTCCGTGGCCGCGGTCCTGGTGAAGGGATTGACGCCCACGGAGATCCTCCTGGCGGTTCTGGCGAAGGCCACGGACCCCAGCAGCGGCGGGCGTCAGATGCCCGGGCACTACGCGCACCCCAAGCACAAGATCCTGTCCACCAGCAGCCCCGTGGGGACCCAGTACCCCCACGCCGCGGGGCTGGCCTACGCGGCCAAGGTCCGCCGGACGGGGGAGGTGGTCCTGGTCACCATCGGGGACGGCGGCACCAGCCAAGGCGACTGGCACGAGGCGCTGAACTTCGCCGCCATCCACAAGGTGCCGTGTCTGTTCGCGGTGGAGAACAACCGGTACGCCATCTCCGTGCCCCTCCACAAGCAGATGGCGGTCCCCAGCGTAGCCCTGCGGGCTCAGGGGTACGGCATGCCGGGGGTCAGCGTGGACGGCTCCGACGTGCTGGAGTGCTACCGGGCCACCAAGGAGGCGTACGACCGTGCCAAGGGCGGGGAGGGGCCCACCTTGCTGGAGTTCCGTGTGGAACGCCTGGGCTCCCACAGCAGCGACGACCAACAGGAGCGTTACCGACCTCGGGAGGAGATCGAGGCAGCCCGGCAGCGAGACCCCATCCCGAAGTTCGCCCAGTACTTGCGGTCCGTGGGGCTGTGGGACGACGACCGAGAGCAGGCCCTCCGGGAACGGGTGCGGCGGGAGGTGGACCTGGCCACGGACGAGGCGGAGCGGGCCCCCGACCCGGACCCGTCCACCGCGGCCAGGCACGTGTACTACGACCCCGACCCGGACCAGCCCGCAGACCCGGTGTGGTGGACCGGACGCTGAGGAGGCGAGGAGGATGCCGGAGCTGCGGTACGTGGACGCCTTGAACCGCGCCCACCACGAGGAGATGGAGCGGGACGAGCGGGTGGTGGTGCTGGGCGAGGACGTGGGGCGCAAGGGCGGCGTGTTCGGGGTGACCCAGGGCCTCTTCGAGCGGTTCGGGGAGGAGCGGGTGGTGGATACGCCCCTGGCGGAGTCCTCCATCGTGGGCTGCGCCATCGGCATGGCGTGCAACGGGCTCGTGCCCATCGCGGAGATCCAGTTCGCGGACTTCATCCATCCCGCCTTCGACCAGATCGTGAGCGAGGCGGCCCGGATGCGGTACCGGTCCAACGGCGCCTTCGGCGTCCCCCTGGTGATCCGGGTACCGTACGGAGGAGCCCACGGGACCGCCCTGTACCACTCCCAGTGCGTGGAGGCCTTCTACGCCCACGTGCCGGGGCTGAAGGTGGTGGCCCCCAGCACCCCCTACGACGCCAAGGGGATGCTGAAGGCGGCGGTGCGGGACCCCGACCCCGTCCTGTTTCTGGAGCACAAGCGGATGTACCGGCTGGTACGGGGCGAGGTGCCGGACAGCGACTACACGGTCCCCCTCGGGCCCGCGGTGGTGCGAAGGGAGGGCAAGGACCTGTCCCTGTTCACCTACGGCTGGACCCTGCACGAGGCCCTGCAGGCCGCGGAGGTGGCGGCCCAGGAGGGAATCGGGGTGGAGGTGGTGGACCTCCGCTGCCTGCGGCCCCTGGACAAGGAGACCATCCTCCGCAGCGTGGCCAAGACCAACAAGGCCCTGGTGGTGTACGAGGACAACCGCTTCGGCGGGTTCGGCGCGGAGATCGCGGCCCTCATCGCGGAGGAAGCCTTCGAAGACCTGGACGGTCCGGTGATGCGGTTGGCCGGCCCGGACGTGCCCGGAATTCCGTTTGCGCGGCCCTTGGAGCAGTGGTACTGGGTGAACCAGGACAAGATCCTGGGCGCCATCCGCCGGCTGGCGCACTACTGAGGCACCATGCCCACGGACGTCCTCCTCCCCCAGCTCGGCGAGAGCACCTACGAGGCCACCATCGGCCGGTGGCTCAAGTCCCCGGGAGACCGGGTGGAGCGGTTCGAGCCTCTCGTGGAGCTCATCACGGACAAGGTCAACGTGGAGATGCCCTCCCCGGTGGCGGGGCGCCTGGTGGAGATCGTGGCCCAGGAGGGGCAGACCCTGCCCGTGGGCTCGGTGATCGCCCGGGTGGAGGAGGACGGCGCCCAGGCTGCCCCGCCAGGCCCGGAGGAGGCCCGCGGACAGCGGCCCGCGGCAGGCCGGCTTTCGCCCCTGGTGAGCCGGCTGGTGCAAGAGCACGGGATCACCCCCGAGGAGCTGGCCCAGATCCGGGGCACGGGGACGGGGGGCCGGATCACGAAGCAGGACGTGTTGAGCTACCTGGAGCGGAGGGGCAAGGCGCCCGCGCCCGAGGCCGCGCCTCCCCCCGTGGAGGCCCCTGCCGAGGGCGAGCAGCGGGTCCCCCTGTCCCCCGTGCGGCGGGCCATCGCGGAGCGGCTCAGCCGCGCCAAGCGGGAGGTCCCCCACGCCTACGGAGTGGTGGAGGCAGACGTCACGGACCTGGTGCGCTGGTACGAGGCGCACCGGGAGGGCTTCCAGCGGCAGCACGGGGTGCGCCTCACCTACACCGCCCTGTTCGCCCGGGCTGCGGTGGAGGCCCTGCGGGCCTTCCCCGTGGTGAACGCCCAGTGGGCGGAAGACGCCATCGTGCTGAAGCCCCACATCAACCTGGGCGTCGCGGTCTCGGTGGAGGAGGGGCTGGTGGTGCCCGTCCTGCACCGGGCGGAGGAGAAGAGCTTGGTGGGCATCGCGCGGGAGCTGGAGGACCTCACCCGCCGGGCCCGGGAGGGCAGGCTGACCCTGGAGGACGTGCAGGGCGGGACCTTCACCCTCACCAACCCCGGGGTGTTCGGGTCCATCTGGTCCCTTCCCATCGTCAACTACCCGCAGGCGGCCATCCTGGCCACGGACGCCATCGTGAAGCGGCCCGTGGTCCGGGACGACGCCATCGCCATCCGGGCCGTGATGCACCTCGGCCTGTCCTTCGACCACCGGGTGTTCGACGGGGCGGTGGCGGTGCAGTTCCTCAACCACGTGAAGGCCAGCCTGGAAGCCGTGGACCCCGTCATCCGGTGAGGGCCGAGGGCCGTGTGCACGAGAGCATGCCGTCAGAGAGAACCCGGCGCCCCGGGAAGCGCGAACGCGATTCCCAGGGTGGTCTAGGGGAGGTCAAGACCGTGGCCGCGCAACCTGTTCCCCCCCGCCCGCCGTGGCTGAAGGCCCGGTTGCCCTCGGGCCCCAACTACCGGGAGCTGGTGGCCCTGATGCGGACCCAGCGGCTGCACACCGTGTGTGAGGAGGCCCGGTGCCCCAACATCGGGGACTGCTGGGAGCGGCGGACGGCTACCTTCCTGATCCTGGGCAACGTCTGCACCCGCAACTGCTCGTACTGCGCCATCGCCCACGGGCTGCCCACGGAGGTGGACTGGATGGAGCCGGAGCGCGTAGCCCGGGCGGTGGCGGCGTTGGGCCTCCGGCACGTGGTGGTCACCTCCGTGGACCGCGACGACCTGCGGGACGGCGGGGCCAGGGTGTTCGCCCAGACCGTCCGCCGGATCCGCGAGCTGCGGCCCGGCTGCAGCGTGGAGGTGCTCATCCCGGACTTCAAGGGTGACCCCGACGCCCTGCGGACGGTCCTGGACGCGGGCCCCGACATCCTCAACCACAACATCGAGACCGTGCGGCCCGTGTTCAAGCGGGTCCGCAGCGGGGGCAGTTACGACCGGTCCTTGGAGTTGCTGGCGCGGGTAAAGCGGTGGGGCTACCCGTGCCTGACCAAGAGCGGCCTCATGGTGGGGCTGGGAGAGACTTTCCCGCAGGTGGTGGACACCCTCCGGGACCTGCGGGAGGTAGGCTGCGACATCGTGACCGTGGGCCAGTACCTGAGCCCCGGACCCGGCTACGAGCCCGTACACCGCTACTGGCACCCGGAGGAGTTTGCGGAGATCAAGCGGATCGGGCTCGCCCTGGGCTTCAAGCACGTGGAGTCGGGCCCCCTGGTGCGGAGCAGCTACCACGCGGACGAGCAGGTGCAGCAGGCGGTGGCCCGGTGACGGGGACGGTGTGGGTCGACGGCCAGGCGGTCCCCGCCTGGCGGCTGCGGGCGTGTGTGCTGGTGGCCTTGCACGGGCCCCGCTGCCCCGGCTGTGCGGACCTTGCCCGGGAGCTCTGCCGGCGGGCCGGGATGTGGGAGCGGTGGGGCGTGCGCGTGCTGGTGCTGCGGGAAGACGCAGAACCCTTCCCCGGGCAGGTCCCCCAGGCCCAAGACCCGGGCGGGCGGACCCGGAGGACCTGGGCTCCGGGTGTGGACGCGTTCCTGGCGGTGGTGGACCGCCGGGGCGTGGAAGCCGGGCGGTGGGCCTGGGACCACCCGCGGGCGCCCGACTGGTTTCAGGTCGACGAGGCGGTGCGGTGGGTGGGGATTCAGGAGCCGGAGTGCGGGACGTGCGTGGTGGAACCGGCCTGGGAACCACGCACCACGGAGGAGGCGGTATGGAAGTCCACCTGACCACGCAGCGGTGCGAGCTAGGAGCCCACGCCCGGGAAGTCCTGGACCGGTCCGTGGCGCGCCTCCAGCGCCGCCTGCGACACTTCCCCCCGGACCTGGTACACCTGGAGGTACGGCTGCAGCGGGCGGCCCGGAAAGAGGAGTACACGGGCAGCGCCCGTCTGCACCTGCCCGGCCGGGTGCTGTACGCCCGGCGCAACCGCTCCGCCACCGCGGAGGGCTGGCTACGGGCCGTCTTCGACGACCTGGAGGAGCAGCTGTCCCGCTACAAGGCGAAGCTGCGCAGGGAGCACGCCCACGAACGCCGGCGGACGTCCCTGCCCGCGGAGGCGGTGGCCGCGTACGAGCAGGCCCTCCTGGAGGAGCGGGAGCTCTTGGACCGGGCCCTGGCCGGGGACCGGCAGGCCTTTGACCGGCTGGCGGAGGAGGACCTGCCTGCCCTACACCGGGCCGTGGAGCGGGAGCTTTTGCGCCTGGGCCGGCCCGTGACCCCCGAGGCCGTCCAGCAGGGGGTGGCAGAGGCCCTGGCCGTGGCCTTCCGCAACCTCAGCCGCAAGCCTGCCCGGTGGACCGTGGGCGGCTGGCTGGCGTGGGTGGCCAAGCGGGTACTCCGGATGGAGCCCGTGGCCGCGGCCACCCGGACGCGGGCGTGAGGCTCAGCCGGCCGGGGCGGCCTGCCGCTCCTTCTTCTCCATGAGGCTGCTGGAGTGGCCCGGAAACGCCTTGGCACCCGGGTGCAGGTACGTGTAGGCGTTGTTGACCGCGGTGGCCGCCTCCCCGTACGCGGTGGCGATGAGCTTGAGCTTGCCCGGGTAGGTGGTGACGTCTCCCGCGGCGTACACCCCGGGCAGGTTGGTCTCCATCTTGGTGTTCACCACGATGGAGTCGTCCTCGATCACCAGCCCCCACTCGCGGATGGGCCCCAGGTTGCTCACCAGGCCCAGGAAGGCCAGCACCGCGTCCACCTCCAGGACCTCTTCCTCCTTGGTCCGGTTGTTGAAGATCACCGCCCGCTCCACCCGCTCGTTCCCCTCCAGGGCCTTCAGCTCGTAGAACAGCTTCACCTTGGCCGGGGAGGCGAACAGCTTGCGGACGGAGTCCTCGTGGGCGCGGAACTGGTCCCGGCGGTGGATGAGGGTGAGCTCCCGGGTGATGGGGAGGAGGTTCAGGGCCCAGTCCAAGGCGCTGTCCCCCCCGCCCACCACCAGGACCCGGCGGTCCCGGAAGTCCTCGCGGTTGCGCACCGCGAAGTGGAGGCCCCGGCCCTCGTACTGGTCCAGCTCCGGCCGGTTGTACTTCTTCGGGGTGAAGGCCCCGATGCCCGCGGCGATGAGGACCACCCGGGTGAAGTGCTCCTGGCCCGTGTGGGTCACCAGGCGGTAGTTCCCGTCGGGCAAGCGCTGCAGGACCTCCACCCGCTCGTTGAGGACCACCGTGGGGTTGTACTGCATGGCCTGCTCCACCTGGTTGCGGATGAGGTCCTTCCCGAGGATCTTCGGGAAGCCGGCCACGTCGTAGATGTACTTGTCCGGGTACAGGGCCGTCACCTGTCCCCCGAGGTCGGACTGGCTGTCGATGATCTTGGTCCGGAGGGCACGGAACCCCGCGTAGTAGGCTGCGAACAGCCCCGTGGGCCCTGCCCCGATGATGGTGATGTCGTAGAGGTCCATGGCGCCTCCTGGCCGCGGTTTTTCCGGGGGCATTGTACCAGAGGCCGGGCCAGGGCGCCTGTTGACAGAGGTCAGCGCGGTTTGACACCCGAACCTCGGGTGGTCTACCCTCGGGGTGGACCATGGGTGGGCTGCGCAAGCCTCGAGAGTGCATCTGTCCCCGGCGGGGGTAGGCCTCGCCCCGGGGACGGACCCCCGCATTCCCCGTCGTTCCAAAATCCGGAAAACCCACTGGTGTGTTCGGGAGAGGAACATGGCGACGGTTCAGGCCCTTACGGAGGAACAGCTCCAGCGGTACTCCAGGCAGATCATCCTGGAGGAGGTGGGGGTGGCGGGGCAGCGGAAGCTGCTCGAAAGCAAGGTGCTGGTGGTGGGGGCGGGAGGCCTGGGGTCCCCCGCGGCCCTGTACCTCGCCGCGGCGGGCGTGGGGACCATCGGGATCGTGGACGGAGACCGGGTGGACCTGACCAACCTTCACCGGCAGGTCCTGCACTTCAACCATGACGTGGGGCGGCCCAAGACCCAGTCTGCGCGGCGCACCCTGGAGGACATCAACCCGGACGTCCGGGTGGTCCCCCACCAGACGGTCCTCACCTCCGCCAACGCCCTGGAGATCCTGTCCCAGTACGACGTGGTGGTGAACGGCAGCGACAACTTCCCCACCCGGTACCTGGTGAACGACGCGTGCGTGCTCCTGGGCAAACCCCTGGTGGACGCCAGCATCCTCCGGTGGGAGGGGCAGGCCACCACCTTCCTGCCGGGCCGGGGCTGCTACCGCTGCCTGTTCCCCAGCCCTCCTCCGCCCGGTGCCGTCCCCTCCTGCGCGGAGGCCGGGATCGTGGGGGCGGTGGCAGGGTTCATGGGGACCCACCAGGCCCTGGAGGCCATCAAGATCCTCCTCGGGGTGGGGGAGACCCTGGCCAACCGGCTCATGCTGTTCGACGCCCTGACGGGGGAGATCCGGTTCGTGCGGTGGTCCCGAAACCCCGACTGCCCCGTGTGCGGCGACCACCCCACCGTGCGGGAGCTCATCGACTACGAGGCCTTCTGCGGGGTGCCCAGGCCCGACGGGGCGGGGCCACACGCCCAGGCGAAGCCCGCGGAGGTCTCTGTGGGGGAGGTGGACGCCCTCCTGGCCCAGGGGGCGGTGCTGGTGGACGTCCGGGAGGCCTGGGAGGTGGCGCAGGCGCACATCGAAGGCACGCGGTGGATCCCCATGGGGGAGGTGGAGGCCCGGGTCCAGGAGATCCCCCGGGACCGCACCGTGGTGGTGTACTGCGCGTCCGGGCAGCGCAGCGGCAAGGTCACCCAGTGGCTGCGGGAGCGGGGTTACGACCGGGTGTTCAACCTCGTGGGCGGGATCCTCGCCTGGCAGAACGCGGGCAAGCCGGTACGCTCGGGCTTGCCGGAGCCCCGGGGAGAGCCCGCGGGCCGGACCTAACCCTGCGCGGGAAAGACCTGCGCGCCTGAGGCCTAGGAGCGCGTCCCCGGAAATACCCCTCCGGCGGAGAGGGACCGGGGTCCCCAAAAATCGCGCAGCGATTTTTGGGGTGGTCTAGACCCCCATGACCTGGGCGACGATGCGCCGTGTCTGGGGGCCGTCCAGCTCCGCGAAGATCACGCTCTGGAACCGGCCCAGGAGCAGCTTCCCCTCGTGGATGGGGATGGTGACGCTGTTCCCCAGCAGGAGGGACCGGAGGTGGGAGGTGGCGTTGCTGCGGTCGCAGTCGGAGTAGGCGGGGTCGTTGTGAAAATACCGTTCGGTCTCCGCCACCAGCCGCTGCAGCAGCTCCCGCACGTCCTGCAGGAGGGCGTCTTGGAACTCGTTCAGGAACAGGGCGGTGGTGGTGTGCAGGGACTGGAGGTGCACGATCCCGTGGGTGACCTCCGCCAGCGCCGGCAGGTTCCGCACCAGCTCGGTGATGTTCTGGACCTCGAACCGCTCCCGGCTGTGGATCTGGAAGGTTTCCGTGAAGACCTTGAACAGCCCCGAAGCCGCCTCGGCCGCCCGCTTCACGCCTCCTCGACCTCCCTCTCCCGCTCCCCTCGCGGGGCCCCGCGGCCCCGGGGGTGTTGGACCTGGTTCCCTGGATCAGCCGGATTGTAGCACAGCTGCCCCCAGGGGCCAACAACGCGTACAGGCGGGGCCTTTGACAGCCCCCGGGGCCACCCCTAGAATCGAAGCAGGTTCCCCGCGGTGCGGTGGCGGCCGCGGGGCCGGGGAGGCGGGATGATCACCCTGACAGAGGCGGCGGCCCAGAAGATCCGGGAACTCCTGGCGGAGCAGCCGGGAGAGGTGTACCTGCGGCTGTTCGTCACCAAGGGCGGGTGCGAGGGGTACACCTACGGGATGGGGTTCGACGACCGCGTGCTGCCGGACGACCAGGTGACCGAGCAGCACGGCATCCGGCTGGTGGTGGACCCCCTCACCTGGCGGGTGATGGACGGGGCCCACATCGACTACCGGCAGACGCCCTTCGGGGAGGGTTTCGCGGTCCACAACCCGCGGGCGGTGGCGACCTGCGGGTGCGGGCACTCCTTCAAGACCGCGGACGACCCGGGGGAGGCGCAGCCGTGCGAGGACGCGCAGCAAGCGTAAGGGGGAGGCGGGGATGAGCGAGGCGGTTTCGCAGGGAAGCGACGTGCGGGCGCGCGTGGAGCGCGTGCTGGAAGCCATCCGGCCGTACATCCAGGCGGACGGGGGCGACATCGAGCTGGTGGACGTGAGCGACGGGGTGGTGCAGATCCGGCTGGCGGGCGCCTGCGTGGGCTGTATGTACTCCATGATGACGCTCCAGGCCGGGGTGGAACGGATGATCCGGGAGGAAGTCCCGGAGATCCAGGCGGTGGAGGCGGTGCCCTTCTAGGTTCCACTCCGGCGAGGTCCGCGGGCCCCTCACGGACGGTGGGGGGCTCTTTGTTTGGGAGGTGTGGCCGTGACCCAGTGGACGAGGGTGCTGCGCAAGGTGGACGACTACCGCTGGGAGATCCCGCAGGACTACAAGCCGGGGATGCGGGTGCCGGGGCTGGTGTACGCGGACGAGGCCATGCTGCGCCAGATCGGGCAGGACCAGGCCCTGGAACAGGTGGCCAACGTCGCCACCCTGCCCGGGATCGTCCGCTACTCCCTGGCCATGCCGGACATCCACTGGGGCTACGGGTTCCCCGTGGGCGGGGTGGCGGCCCTGCGGGCGGAGGACGGGGTCATCTCGCCCGGCGGCGTGGGCTACGACATCAACTGCGGGGTACGGTTACTCCGTACGGACCTCCGGGAGGAGGAGGTCCGGCCCAAGCTCCGGGAGCTCGTGGAGGAACTGTTCCGCAACGTCCCCTCCGGGGTCGGGAGTACCGGGAAGGTGCGGGTGTCCCTGCGGGAGGTGGACGAGGTCCTGCGGGGCGGAGCCCACTGGGCGGTAGAGCGCGGGTTCGGCACGCCCGCGGACCTGGACACCATCGAGGCCACCGGGCAGCTCCGGGACGCAGACCCCGACGCGGTCAGCCCCCGGGCCAAGGAGCGGGGCAAGGACCAGATCGGCACCCTGGGGTCGGGCAACCATTTCCTGGAGGTCCAGGTGGTGGAGGAGGTGTACGACCCTCGGGCCGCGGAGGTCATGGGGCTCTTTCCGGGCCAGGTGGTGGTGTTCATCCACACAGGCTCCCGAGGGCTCGGCTACCAGGTGTGTGAAGACTCCCTCCGGGTGGCGGACCGGGCCCTAAAGAAGTACGGCATCACCCTCCCGGACCGCCAGCTGGCGTGCGCGCCCTTCTCCTCCCCGGAGGGCCAGGAGTACTTCCGCGCCATGTGCTGTGCGGCCAACTTCGCGTGGGCCAACCGGCAGATGATCACCCACTGGGTGCGGGAGTCCTTCACCAAGGTCCTCGGCCGGCCCCTGCGGGAGATCGGGCTCCAGGTGGTGTACGACGTGGCCCACAACATCGCCAAGCTGGAGACCTACCCCGTGGACGGCCGGCCCGTGCGCCTGGTGGTGCACCGCAAAGGGGCCACCCGGGCCTTCCCGCCGGGGCACCCGGAGATCCCCGCCCGGTACCGGGAGATCGGACAGCCCGTCCTCATCCCCGGGGACATGGGGCGCTACTCCTTCGTGGCGGTGGGCACGGAGCGGGCCATGGAGGAGACCTTCGGGAGCACGTGCCACGGAGCCGGCCGGGTGCGCAGCCGCAAGGCCGCGGTCCGGGAGCTGCGGGGGGTGGACATCGCCGCGGAGCTGGAAAAGCGTGGTATCTTGGTGCGGGCGCAGAACCGGTCCCTGCTGGCGGAAGAGGCCTCCGAGGCCTACAAGGACGTGGCGGACGTGGTGGAGGTGTGCCACGGGGCCGGGATCTCGCGGAAGGTGGCCAGGATGCGGCCCGTCGGGGTGGTGAAGGGGTAGCGGCGGTGCGTTTCGAGCTGACGGAGTCCCAGCGGCTGGTGTACCAGGCGGTGGCGGAGTTCGCGTCCCAGCGGGTCCGGCCCCACGCGGCCCGGTGGGACCGGGAGGGGGTCTTCCCCCACGAAATCGTCCCCCAGCTGGCGGAGCTGGGCCTCCTGGGCCTCACGGTGCCGGAGGAGTACGGGGGCAGCGGCATGGACCACGTGTCCGCGGCCCTGGCCGTGGAACGCATCGCCTGGGGCGACGGAGCGCTGGCCCTCACGGTGGCCTCCCACAACTCCCTGTGCACCGCGCACATCCTCCTGTTCGGCAACGCGGAGCAGAAGCGGCGCTACCTCCCCCGCCTGGCCCGGGGACAGGCCCTAGGAGCCTGGTGCCTCACGGAGCCCCACGCGGGCAGCGACGCCGCGGCCCTGCGGACCCGGGCGGAGCGGCGCGGCGACCGGTACGTGCTGAACGGTACCAAGGCCTTCGTCACCCAGGGGTCCGTGGCGGGGGTGTACGTGGTGCTGGCCCGCACCGGTGGGGAAGGTCCGGGCGGCATCAGCGCCTTCGTGGTGGAGCGGGGCGCGGCGGGCCTGCGGGTGGGCAAGAAGGAGGACAAGCTGGGGCTGCGGGCTTCCGACACCGCGGAGGTGGTGTTCGAGGACGTGGAAGTGCCGGAGGAGAACCGCCTGGGAGCGGAAGGGGAGGGCTACACCCAGGCCATGCGGGTGTTGGAAGGAGGCCGCATCGGCATCGGGGCCATGGCCGTGGGCATCGGGAGGGCCGCCCTGGAAGCCGCGGTGGAGTACGCCAAGGGCCGGGTGGCCTTCGGCCAGCCCATCGCGCAGTTCCAGGCGGTGCAGTGGATGCTGGCGGATTCCGCGGTGGAGCTGGACGCGGCCTGGCTGCTCGTCCTGCGGGCCGCCTGGCTGGCGGACCAGGGGCTGCCCTTCCGCAAGGAGGCCAGCATGGCCAAGCTGTACGCGTCGGAGGCAGCCCACCGCGCCGCGGATCGCGCCCTCCAGGTCCACGGGGGGTACGGCTACATCCGCGACTACCCCGTGGAGCGGTATTATCGGGACGTGCGCCTCTGCGAGATCGGCGAGGGCACCAGCGAGATGCAGCGGCTCATCGTGGCCAAGGCGGTGCTGCGGGCCACCTGACCGCGGAAGGAGGGAGGCGTTGCGCACCACCCACGTGGGAAGTTACCCGAAGATCCCGGACCTGCCCGCGCCGGGACGGTGGCGGACTGCCGCGGAGAAGTTGCAGCGGGGCGAGATCACCCGGGAGGAGTTCCGCCGGGTGGAGGACGAGGTGACCCGGGAGGCCATCGCGGACCAGGTGGAGGCGGGCCTGGACATGGTCACGGACGGCCAGATCCGCTGGGAGGACGGCCAGACGTACTTCGCCCGCCGCATGTCGGGGTTTTCCATCAACGGCCTCCAGCGGTGGTTTGACACCAACGTGTACTACCGGCAACCGGTGGCGGAGGGCCCGGTGGCGTGGCGAGAAGCCATCACCGTGGAAGACTACCGGTTCGCCCGGGCCCACAGCCCCAAGCCCGTCCGGCCGGTGGTAACGGGGCCGTACACCCTGGCCCGGCTGAGCCAGAACCGGTACTACCGGAGCTTCGGGGAGTTCGTCCTGGCCCTGGCAAGGGCCCTCAACCAGGAGCTACACGCCCTGGACGCGGAAGCCCCTCCCCTGGTGCAGGTGGACGAGCCCGCCATCCTGCACCACAGGGAGGATCTGCCTCTGTTCCGGGAGGCTACGGCGGCCCTGTTGGAGGGCGTGCGCAGCCCCGTGGCCCTGTACACCTACTTCGGCGACGCCCGGGGACTCCTCTCCGCCTTCGCGGAGATGCCCTTCCACGCGGTGGGGCTGGACTTCGTGGCCGGACCCCGGAACTGGGAAGTCCTGGAGGCGGAGGGGTTCCCCGCGGACCGCCGGCTGGGCTTCGGGATCCTGGACGCCCGCAACACGCGGCTGGAGACCGTGGACGAGGTCCTGCGGGCCCTGGACCGGCTGTCCCGGGTGGTGTCCCTGGACCGCGTGGACTTAGGGCCCAGCGCGGGGCTGGAGTTCCTGCCCCGGCGGGCCGCGAGGGCGAAGCTGGTGCGGCTGGCGGAGGTCAAGCGGGCGGCCCTGGAGGTGACCCGGTGAGCGAGCTGCCGCTGTTCCCCACCACCACCGTAGGGTCGTTTCCCAAGCCCCCCTACCTCCTGGAGGCGCGCCGCAAGTGGCTGCGGGGCCAGATCGAACCGGAGGCGCTGCGGGAGCTCGAGCGGCAGGCCACCCGCGAGTGGATCCAGCGCCAGGAGGAGCTCGGCCTGGACGTGTTGGTGGACGGCGAGATGTACCGCGGGGACATGGTGGCCTACTTCGCGGACGAGCTGGAGGGGTTCGCCATCGCGGGGCTGGTGCGGTCCTACGGCAACCGCTACTACCCCAAGCCCGTGGTCACCGGCCCCGTGGGCCGCAAGCGGCCCATCACCGTGGACTGGTTTCGGTTCGCTCAGTCCCTCACGGGCAAGCCCGTGAAGGGGATGCTCACGGGCCCGTACACCATCGCGGAGTGGTCCTTCAACGAGTACTACCCCACCCGGCGGGAGCTGGTGATGGAACTGGCCCGGGCCATCCACGAGGAGGCCGTGGACCTGGAGCGGGCGGGCGCGCGGTTCATCCAGATCGACGAACCGGCCATCCACACCCGGCCCGACGAGGACTTCGACCTGGCCCGGGAAGCTATGGAGATCGTCACCGAGGGCCTCAGCGCGTACACCATCACCCACGTGTGCTACGGGGACGTCCCGCGCATCTACCCCAAGATGCTGGACCTGCCGGTGCACCAGATCGACCTGGCGCTGAAGAACGAGGACTTCGCGCTGCTGGAGGTCTTCCGGAAGCACCCCTTCACCAAGGACATCGGCCTGGGCGTGATCGACGCCCACTCCCACCGGGTGGAGTCTCCGGAGGAGGTCCTGGACGGCATCCGCAGGTCCCTGGCGGTGTTCGCGCCGGAGCAGGTGTACGTCTCTCCGGACTGCGGCCTGAAGACCCGCACCACCGAGGAGGCGGTGGGCAAACTGCGGTCCATGGTGGAGGGCGCGCGCAGGGCCCGGGAGGAACTCCGCTCCGGGACCCTGGCCCCTCGGTGAGGGCCCTGGCGGAGGGAGGCCGGGGCTTTTGTCCAGGGAAAACCCCGCAGGCCGCCGCCGTCGCCGCCGGGGGCGTCCCGGGGCCGTGGCGGTCCAGCCTACACCTCCCTCCCGGGGGGTGCGGGCCACGGGTCAGCGGCTGCTGCGGGTGCCTGCCAATGCCGCGTACGGCATGGCCAGCCGCCTGGAGCACCTGCCCCGCTGGTCGGACCTGTGGATGCGGGCAGACTCCGTGGAGAAGCGGGGCAACCGGCAGGTGGTGCGGCTGCGAGGCTTTCTCGCGGGGCTTCCCGTGGAGTCGGTGGTGCGGGCGGAGATGGAGCCCGGCCGGGCGGTGCGGTGGCGCCAGGCCCACGGGACCCTGCTGCACTACGCGGCCCAGTTCGAGGTGTCTTCCGCGGAAGAGGGGACCGTGGTCCGTTACACCGTGGAGCTGGACCCGGGCATCGCCATGCTGGACCAGGAGGCCGCCCACCGAGTCGCCGTGCAGGAGGTGGAGCGGACCCTGGACCGCATGAAGTGGAGCGCGGAGCGGGAGCTGGTGGCGGAGGAGGTCCGGCTGATGAAGGTCCGGCCGGGGCAGGAGGCGAAGGCCGCGGAACCCCCCGCGCCGCCGCCGGCTGCACCCGCCCCGGAGCCGGAGGCCGCGGCGCCTCGCCGACGCCGCCGCCGGCGGCGCCGCGGCCGCTCCGGCGCCTCGCCGTGAGGAGGCTTTCGCGAGGTTCTGACGGACGTCCGTCCCGCGCGGGCACGGGCGCTAGATCACCCCGGTCCCGCCCGGCTGGAGGGGTTTTTCCGGGACCCGCTCCTGGGGCCGCACGGGTGGGTGTGCAGGCGGCCTACTGGGACGCCTCAGGAAGGCTGCGGAGGGCGTCCCCGGAGGCCGTGCGGGCCGTGGTGGAGGCCCTGGGGCTGGAGCCTGGGGCGCCGCCACGCCCCGTGGAGCCCACGGTGGTGGCGTGGGACGGGCGGTGGCAGGTGAGCCTGAAGCTCCCGGCAGCCCCTCACGCAATTTCGTGCTGGCTGCTGCTGGAGGACGGTACGGAGTCGGCCGCCCGCCCCCTGCGCCTGCGGGAGGTCCGGCGGGTGGCGGGGCGGGTAGAGCTGCAGGGCACGTACCCCCAGAGGCTTCCCCCGGGCGCCCACCGGGCCGTTCTGGAGGTAGACGGCCAGGTCCTGGAGACCACCGTGCTGTCGGCCCCGCGCCGCCTTCCGCCTGTCCGGCCGCCCGGTTGGGGAGTCTGGGTGCCGGTGTACGGGCTGTGGTCCCGCGAGCTCCAGGTCCAGGCGGACTACGTGCTCCTGCGCCGGGCCGCGGAGTGGCTACACGCCCGGGGCGCAGGGGTCTTAGGGACCCTCCCCCTCTTCCCCTCCCTCCTGCAGGAACCCTTCGAGCCAAGCCCTTACCTGCCCGCCAGCCGCCTGTTCTGGAACGAGCTGTTCGTACACGTTCCGGGGGAAGGGTGGGACGGGGGCGGGCAGGGGCTGCTGGACTACCGGGCGGCTTTCGAGGCCAAGCGCACGGGGCTGCGGCAGAGCTGGACGGACCTTCCCGAGGCGGTGAAGGAGCACGTGCGCGCGTGGGCTCGGCGGCGGCCCCACCTCCTCCAGTACGCCGCCTTCCGGGCATACCTGGAGGAGCAGAGCCGTCCGTGGCGCACCTGGCCGGAGCCTGCGCGTTCGGGACAGCTGCCAGAGGACTTGGGGGAAGCTGCGGAGGTGTACGTGTACGCGCAGTGGCTGGCCTCCGCACAGCTGGCGGACGTGGCGGGAAGCGGGACGTGGCTGTACCTGGACTTGCCCCTGGGGGTGCACCCGGACGGGTTCGACGCCTGGCGGTTCCGCGAGCAGTTCGTGCAGGGGGTCTCCGTGGGGGCGCCTCCGGACCCCTTCGCGGCCAGCGGGCAGGACTGGAGCTTCGCCCCCCTAAATCCCCTGCGGGCGCGGGAGGACGGGTATGCCTACCTGAGGGCGTGTCTTGCACACGTGTTCCGGGTAGCTCGGATGGTCCGGCTGGACCACGTCATGGCCCTGCACCGGCTGTACTGGATCCCGCGAGGGTTCCCCGCCACGCAGGGGGTGTACGTGCGTTACCCCGTAGAGGAGCTGTACGCCGCGGTGCTCCTAGAGGCTTCCCGGGCCGGAGTAGTGGTGGTGGGGGAAGACCTGGGGACGGTCCCGCCCTCGGTGCGCCGGGAGCTCGACCGGCGGGGCCTGTGGAGGATGTACGTCCTGGTCTTCGAGGCGGAGTCCCCAACCCTGCGGGAACCTCCCCCCAACACCGTGGCTTCCCTGGGCACCCACGACACCCCCACCTTCGCGGCCTTCTGGGCCGGCTTGGACGTGGACGATCGGCACCGCATGGGCCTGCTGTCGCGGGAGCAGGCGGCCGCGGCCCGGCTCCGGCGGCAGCAGGTGGTGGGATCCCTGGCAAGGCAGCTGGGGGTTCCGGCGAGTTCTCCGGAGTGCGCCCTGCGGGCAGCCCTGCGCTGGTTGGCGGAGAGCACGGCAGGCTGTGTGCTGGTGCACCTGGAGGACCTGTGGGGGGAAGTGCTGGCCCACAACGTCCCGGGGACCACCGCGGACCAGCACCCCAACTGGCGCAGGCGGGTACGCTACGCGGTGGAGGACTGGGGGCGGGTGCAGGCGGTGGAGGAGTTGCTCCGGGTGGTGGCGCACGGGAGGCGAACGGCAGGGTGATCGGAGAGCTGGACCTGTACTTGTTCCGCGAGGGCACCCACACGCGGCTGTACCACACCCTGGGCGCGCACCCGTGCGGGGAAGGCGTACACTTCGCCGTGTGGGCACCCCACGCCGCGGCGGTGTCCGTGTTCGGGGACTTCAACGGCTGGAACCCCGAGGCGGACCCTCTGCAGCCCGTGAGGGACTCCGGGATCTGGGCTGGGCTGGTGCGGGGAGCTGGCAAGGGGGACCGCTACAAGTACCGCGTCCGACCCCGGGGCGGCGGCCCTCCCCTGGACAAGGCCGACCCCTTCGCCTTCTGGTCGGAGCCCCCTCCGGGGAACGCCTCCGTGGTGTGGGACCTGGAGTACCGCTGGGGGGACGGGGCGTGGATGGCCCGCCGGGCGGCCTGCAACGCCCTCCACGCGCCGATCAGCGTGTACGAGGTCCACCTGGGTTCCTGGGCCCGCGGGGAGGGCGGGCGTTTCCTCACCTACCGGGAGCTGGCACCGCGTCTGGCGGAGTACGTCCGCCAGCAGGGCTTCACCCACGTGGAGTTTTTGCCCGTGATGGAGCACCCCTTTTACGGCTCGTGGGGCTACCACCTCACCGGCTACTTTGCCCCCACCTGCCGCTACGGCACGCCCCAGGACTTCATGTACCTGGTGGACGTGCTGCACCAGGCCGGGGTCGGGGTCTTCCTCGACTGGGTGCCCTCCCACTTCGCCACAGACCCCCACGGCCTCGCGTGGTTCGACGGCACCGCCCTGTACGAACACCCTGACCCGCGGCGCGGGTGGCACCCGGACTGGGGCAGCGCCATCTTCGACTACGGCCGGCCGGAGGTGCGCAGTTTCCTTCTGAGCAGCGCCCACTTCTGGCTGGACCGCTACCACGCGGACGGGCTGCGAGTGGACGCCGTGGCCTCCATGCTGTACCTGGACTACTCCCGGCGGGAGGGCGAGTGGCTGCCCAACGAGTACGGGGGGCGGGAGAACCTGGACGCCGTCCGGTTCCTGCGGCAGCTCAACGAGTCCGTGTACCGGGACTTCCCGGGCGTGCAGACGGTGGCGGAGGAGTCCACCGCGTGGCCCCTGGTGTCCCGGCCGACCTCCGTGGGGGGACTCGGGTTCGGGCTGAAGTGGGACATGGGGTGGATGCACGACACCTTACGGTACCTGGCCCGCGACCCGGTCCACCGCAAGTACCACCACGAAGACCTCACCTTCCGCCTGCTGTACGCCTTTTCTGAGAACTTCCTGCTGCCCCTGTCCCACGACGAGGTGGTGCACGGGAAGGGGTCTTTGTGGGCGAAGATGGCGGGGGACGAGTGGCAGAAGTTCGCCCACCTGAGGCTTCTGTTCGGCTACCAGTACGCGCAGCCCGGCAAGAAGCTGGTGTTCATGGGCGGAGAACTCGGGCAGCGTCGGGAGTGGGACCACGAGGGCTCCGTGGACTGGTCCCTGCTCCACGACCCCCGGCACGCGGGGGTGCAACGGTGGGTGCGGGACCTGAACTGGCTGTACCGTGAGGAGCCCGCCCTGCACGAGCTGGACTGCGACCCTGCGGGCTTCCAGTGGATCTTTCCGGACGACCGGGACGCCAGCGTGCTCAGCTTCCTGCGCCGGAGCCGGGAGGAACGGTGGGTGGCGGTGGTGTGCAACTTCACCCCGGTCCCCCGCACCGGCTACCGGGTGGGCCTGCCCAAGCCGGGACGGTGGCGGGAGGTCCTGAACAGCGACGCCCGGGAGTACGGCGGGAGCGGCTGGGGCAACGCGGGCGGCGTGGAGGCCGAGCCGGTCCCCCACCACGGCCGGCCGTACTCCGCGGAGCTGGTGCTGCCGCCCCTGGGGGTGGTGTTTTTCCGGTGGGAGGGAGCGGGGTGAGGGTGTGGCGGGGCCGGCCGTATCCCCTGGGGGCCACCTGGGACGGCCTGGGCACCAACTTCGCGTTGTACAGCGAGCACGGAGAGGCCGTGGAACTGTGTTTGTTCCACCACCCGGAGGACCCGGTGCCCGCGCACGTGGTGGAGCTGCGCGAGCGCACGGGCCCCGTGTGGCACGGCTATCTGCCGGGGGTGCGGCCCGGGCAGCTGTACGGCTACCGGGTCCACGGGCCCTACGAGCCGACCCGGGGCCACCGGTTCAACCCCCGCAAGCTCCTCCTGGACCCGTACGCCAAGGCCATCGGGCGTCGGCTGCGGTGGCACGACAGCCTGTACGGGTACCGGGTGGGGGACCCCGCGGAGGACCTGTCCCGGGACGACCGGGACAGCGCGCCCTACGCGCCGCTGGCCGCGGTGGTGGAGGACGCCTTCGAGTGGGGCGACGACCGCCCTCCCCGGGTGCCCTGGGAGGACACGGTGATCTACGAGACCCACGTGAAGGGCATCTCCAAGCTCCACCCGGAGGTTCCGGAGGAGCTGCGGGGCACGTACCTGGGCTTGGCCAGCGAGCCGGTCCTGGACCACCTGAGGTCCTTAGGGGTGACCACGGTCCAGCTGCTCCCCGTGCACGCCCACGTGGACGACCACGCCCTGGTGGAGCGTGGCCTGAGCAACTACTGGGGCTACAACCCCCTCGCGTACTTCGCCCCGGAGCCGGACTACGCGGTGGGCGGGCCGGTGGACGCGGTGCGGGAGTTCAAGATGGCGGTGCGCGCCCTGCACGCCGCGGGCTTCGAGGTGGTGGTGGACGTGGTGTACAACCACACCGGGGAAGGCAACCACCTGGGGCCGACCCTGAGCTTCCGGGGCATCGACAACGCCGCCTACTACAAGCTGGACCCGCAGAACCCCCGCTACTACATGGACTACACCGGCACGGGGAACACCCTGGACCCCGGCAACCCCTACGTCCTGCAGCTCATCACGGACAGCCTGCGGTACTGGGTGGTGGAGATGCACGTGGACGGCTTCCGGTTCGACCTCGCCGCGGCCCTGGCCCGGGAGCTGTACGACGTGAACATGTTGAGCGCCTTCTTCAAGGTGATCCAGCAGGACCCCGTCCTGTCCCGGGTCAAGCTCATCGCGGAGCCGTGGGACGTGGGCCCCGGGGGCTACCAGATCGGCAACTTCCCCTGGCAGTGGGCGGAGTGGAACGGGCGGTACCGGGACGCGGTGCGGCGGTACTGGCGGGCAGACCCCGGGACCCTGGCGGAGTTCGCCACCCGCTTGAGCGGGAGCGCGGACCTGTACGAACGGTCGGGCCGACGCCCCTTCGCCTCCGTGAACTTCGTCACCTCCCACGACGGGTTCACCCTGCACGACCTGGTGAGCTACCAGCGCAAGCACAACGAGGCCAACGGGGAGGGGAACCGGGACGGCGCGGAGGAGAACTACAGCACCAACTGCGGGGTGGAAGGACCCTCCGAGGACCCGGAGGTGCGGGCCTGCCGCGACCGGCTGAAGCGGGCCCTGGTGGCGACCCTGATGCTTTCCCAGGGTGTGCCCATGCTCCTGGGGGGCGACGAGCTGTCCAGGACCCAGGGCGGCAACAACAACGCCTACTGCCAGGACAACGAGGTGTCCTGGTACGCGTGGAGGCTGGACGAGGACCAGAAGCGTTTCTTGGCCTTCGTGCGGGCCGTGGTGGCCTTCCGGCGGCAGCACCGCAACTTCCGGCGCCGGGAGTTCCTGCGGGGGCTGGACCACGGGGTCTGCCGGGACGTCACCTGGGTGCACCCCGCGGGCCGGGAGATGACCCCGGAGGACTGGGAAGACCCGGAGCTGCGGGCGGTGGGGATGGTCCTGTGCGGGCTGGCCTTCTCCGAACGGGACGAACGCGGCGACCCGGTGACGGACGACACCTTCTTCGTGGTGTTCAACAGCGGGCGCGCGGTGCGGTTCGTCCTGCCCCGTTCTCCCGCCGGGTGGAGCTGGGAGTGGGCGTGGTCCACCGCGGACGTCCGGCGGAGGGGGAGCCTGCCCGCGGGGAGCGCGTGGATCGCCCCCGCCCGCAGCGTGACCGTGTGGCGGCAGGCGCGCCCGAGGGCGGAGGTGCCGTGACCGAGCAGCTTCCGTGGTGGCAGCGGGAGGCCTTCTACGAGGTCTACCCCCGCTCCTTCCAGGACTCCGACGGCGACGGGGTCGGGGACCTCCCGGGGCTGCTGCGCCGCCTGGACTACCTGGCGGACCTGGGGGTGGGCGCGCTGTGGATCACCCCCTTCTTCCCCTCGCCGCAGCGCGACTTCGGGTACGACGTGGCCGACTACTGCGGCGTGGACCCCACCATGGGGAGTCTGGCGGACTTCGACCGGCTGGTGCAGGAGGCGCACCGCCACGGGCTCCGCGTGGTCCTGGACCTGGTGGCCAACCACACCTCCAGCGACCACCCGTGGTTCGTGGACTCCCGCAGGAGCCGTGCCAGCCTGCGGCGCGACTGGTACGTGTGGCGCGACCCCGCCCCGGACGGAGGCCCTCCCAACAACTGGCTGAGCTTCTTCGGGGGCCCTGCGTGGACCCTGGACGCGGCCACGGGGCAGTACTACCTCCACCAGTTCCTGCCGGAGCAGCCCGACCTGAACTACCGGAATCCCGCGGTGCTGGCGGCCATGGAGGAGGTGGTGCGGTTCTGGCTGGACCGGGGCGCGGACGGATTTCGGGTGGACGCCGCCTGGCTCTTGGTGGAGGACGAGAAGTTCCGGGACGAGCCCCCCAACCCCACTTGGCGCCCCGGGATGCGGGAGCGGGACCGGCTCGTGCACCTCCACACGGAAGACCAGCCGGAAACCCACGCGGTCCTCCGGAGGCTGCGGGCGGTGGTAGAGGAGTACCGCGACCGTCAGCCGGTGCTCCTCGGGGAGGTGTACCTCCCCTTCCACCGACTCGTGGGCTATTACGGGTCCTCCGAGGAACCGGAATGCCACTTCCCCTTCAACTTCGCCCTGGTGGACCTGCCCCCTGAGGAGTGGACCGCGCAGGCCCTGGGGAGTCTGGTGGCCTCGTACGAGGCCGCCCTTCCGCCCTGGGCTTGGCCGAGTTGGGTGTTGGGCAACCACGACCGGCCCCGGGTGGCGAGCCGGCTGGGGGAGGAGCGGTCGCGGCTGGCCCACCTGTTGCTGCTGACCCTGCGCGGCACTCCCACCCTGTACTACGGGGACGAGCTGGGGCTGCCGGACGGAGTGGTGAGCCCTGACCGGGTGCGGGACACGGCGGGCTTCCGGGAGTGGGGCGGGCGGTGGTCCCGGGACGCGGCGCGCACGCCCATGCCCTGGGACCCGGGCCCTCAGGCGGGGTTCACCACGGGCGAACCCTGGTTGCCCCTCAACCCGGACTTCCCGCGCCGCAACGTACAACTGCAGCAGCAGGACAGCCGGTCCTTCCTGCAGTTGGTGCGTCGTCTGCTGCACTTGCGGCGGTCCCTCCCGGCCCTGGTCTCGGGAAGCTGGCGCCTGCGGGAGGCCCCGCCGGGAGTGTTGGCCTACCACAGGGAGGGGGAGGACGAGACCTTTCTCGTGGCCCTGAACTTCCGCGCGCAGCCGGCCCGGCTGGAGTTGGCCGCGGAGGTGTTGCTGTCCACCTTCCTGGACCGGGAGGGCTGGGAGCGTTCCTTGGAGCTGCGGGGCCACGAGGGGCTGCTGGCGCGCCTACGCGCCTGATGCCACCCTCCCAAAAACTGCGCAACGGTTTTCGGCGGCTCGGACGGTGGTAGCATGGGAGGGAAGCCGGGTGGTGGAGAGAGGGGGAAGCGGGATGCGCTTCGGGAGGAAGGAGCCGGAACTGACCCGGGAGCAAGTCCTGGAAGCCCTGCGGGAGGTGGAAGACCCGGAGCTGCGCCGGTCCATCGTGGATCTGGACATGGTCCGGGACGTACGGGTCCAGGACGGGCACGTCCGGGTGGACGCGGTGCTGACCATCGGGGGTTGTCCCCTGCGGGAGGTGATCGTGCAGTCCATCCGGGAGCGGGTGGCGCGTCTGCCCGGGGTGCGGGCGGTGGACGTGCACTTGGGGGTGATGGGGCCGGAGGAACGCCAGGCCCTCATCGCCAAGCTGCGGGGCCAAGAGGGTGGTGCGGCCTCGCCCTTCCTGTCACCCACGAGCGGGGTGCGGGTCCTGGCGGTGGCCAGCGGGAAGGGCGGGGTGGGCAAGTCCACGGTCACCGCCAACCTGGCCGTGGCCCTGGCCCAGGGAGGCAGCCGGGTGGGCGTTCTGGACGCGGACGTGTACGGCTTCTCCATCCCCCGGATGCTGGGGATGGACGGGCGTCCCACGGTCATCGACCAGATGATCATCCCCCTGGAGAGGTGGGGTGTGCGGGCGGTGTCCATGGGCATGCTGGTGGACCGGGACGAGGCGGTCATCTGGCGTGGCCCCATGCTGCACAAGGCCCTCCTCACCTTCATCACGGAGGTGCACTGGGGCGACATCGACACCCTCCTCCTGGACCTGCCTCCCGGCACGGGCGACGTGTCCATCACGGTGGCGCAACAGCTGCCCCGGGCGGAGGTGCTGGTGGTGACCACCCCACAGCAGGCTGCGGTGGAGGTGGCGGCTCGGGCCGCCCGGATGGCGGAGAAGGTGAACCTGAAGGTGGCGGGGGTCATCGAGAACATGAGCACCCTGGAAGACGGGCCGGTGCCCGTGGCGGTGTTCGGAGAAGGTGGGGGGCGAGCCCTGGCGGAGCGGCTCAGAGTACCCCTCCTGGCCCGGATCCCCTTGGACCCGCGGATCTGCGAGGCGGGCGACGCAGGCGAACCCGTGGTGGTCCGCTACCCCGACAGCCCGGGGGCCCGGGCCTTCCGGGAGGCGGCCCAGCGGCTGCGGGCGGCCCGGGTTTCCTGACACGGAGGGCCGCCATGGTGCAGGCGTACCTGAACTACATCGGAGGCCGCTGGCAGCCCGCGCGCTCCGGGGCCACCTTCGAGTCCGAAGACCCCGCCACGGGGGAGGTGCTGGGCGTGTGCGCCCGGTCCGGGATCGAGGACGTGGCGGAGGCGGTGGCCGCGGCCAAGGAGGCGTACCCCAGGTGGCGCAAGGTCCCAGCACCCCGCCGGGCGGAAATCCTGTTCCGGGCGGCGGAGATTTTGGTCCGCCGGAAGGAGGAACTGGCCCAGCTCATGACCCGGGAGATGGGCAAGATCCTCCTGGAGTCCCGCGGCGACGTCCAGGAAGCCATCGACATGACGTACTTCCTGGCGGGGGAGGGCCGGCGCCTGCACGGCTACACCACCCCCAGCGAGATGCCCGACAAGGCCGCGTACTGCGTCCGGCAGCCCCTGGGGGTGGTGGGGGTCATCACCCCGTGGAACTTCCCCATCGCCATCCCCTCGTGGAAGATCGTGCCTGCCCTGGTGTGCGGCAACACCGTAGTGTTCAAGCCCGCGCCGGAAGCGCCCATCTGCGCGGTGAAGTTCGTGGAGGTGCTGGAGGAGGCGGGTCTGCCGCCCGGGGTCCTGAACCTGGTCCTGGGAGGGGACGAGACGGGGGCGGCCCTGGTGGACCACCCGGACGTGGCCCTGATCTCCTTCACGGGCTCCACGGAGGTGGGGCTGCGGGTGGCGGAGAAGTGCGCGGCCCGCGGGAAGCGGGTCTCCCTGGAGATGGGCGGGAAGAACGCCGCCATCGTGATGGACGACGCGGACCTGGAGCTGGTGGCCGACGCCCTCACGTGGAGCGCCTTCGGCACCAGCGGCCAGCGGTGCACCGCCTGCAGCCGGGTGCTGGTCCACCCGAAGGTGCACGGGGACGTGGCGGACATCCTCACGGAGCGGGCGCGCAAGCTGCGGCTGGGCCACGGCCTGGACCCGCAGACGGAGATGGGACCCCTGGTGAGCGCGGCCCAGCTGGAGCGGGTGGAGCGCTACGTGCGCCTCGGCCAGGAGGAGGGAGCGGTGGTCCTGGTGGGGGGCGAGCGCGCGGTGGGAGACGGGCTGGAACGCGGCTACTTCTTCCGGCCTACGGTCTTCGACCGGGTACACCCCCACATGCGCATCGCGCAGGAGGAGATCTTCGGGCCCGTGACCGACCTCATCCGGGTGGAGAGCCTGGAGGAGGCGGTGGAGGTGGTGAACGGGGTACGGTACGGCCTGTCCGCCTCCATCTTCACCCGGGACGTGAACAAGGCCATGCGGGCCATCGAGGACATCCACACGGGCATTGTGTACGTGAACCACGGCACCATCGGGGCGGAGGTCCACCTGCCCTTCGGCGGGACCAAGTTCACGGGGAACGGCCACCGGGAGGGCGGGCTGCAGGTGCTGGACGTGTTCACGGAGTGGAAGGCGGTGTACATCGACTACAGCGGGCGGCTGCAGCGGGCGCAGATCGACCTGCAGCCGGTCACCCTGGGGTAGGCCTTGCGTGGCGCCGCGGCCGCCGTAGCTCTGGCCGCGGTCTTGTGGGCCGCGGGCGTGGCCGCGGCCTCCTTCGTGGTGACGGGTGCGCGGCTGGACCTGGACGCGGACCGGGGGGTCCTCCGGGCCTGGCAGGTGCGCATCACCGACGGACGCCGGGTGGTCACCGCCCCCGAGCTGGTTCTGAACCGGGCCGCGGGGGTCGGGGTCCTGTCGGGCGGAGTGCGGGCCACGGGACCCGAGGGCGAGCTGCGCAGCGCCACGGCCCGGATCCGGTTCACCCAGACCCTGGAGCTGGTGGCGGTGGAGGCGGAAGGTCAAGCGCAGCTGTCCTCCCGGGACGGGCGGCTGTCCGCCAGCCGCGTGTCCGTGGACACCCGGCGCGGTGTGGCGGTGGCGGTGGGCAGCCCCGCGGTGCTGGCTGCGGGGGAAGTCACGGCCACGGGCGGCCGCATGGTGTACCGCAGCCGGGAGCAGACAGCGGAGGTGGGTGCCCCCGCCACGTTTGAAACCCGGCACGGCGCAGTCCAGGGCCGGGACGCGGCCTTCGACCTGAGGACGCAGACCGCGAGGCTCGCCGGGCCCGTGGTCTTCCGCTTTTCCGCGGGCCGGGGGGAGGCCCGGCAGGCGCTGGCGGACTTCGTGGCGGGCCGGCTGGAGCTGGAAGGCCCCGTCCGCATGCGGTGGCGGGGGAGCACCGTGGAGGGCCAGCGGGCGGTGGTGTGGTACCGGGAGGGCCGGGTGGTGGTGGAAGGGCCGAGCCGCGTGCGTGTGGAAGAGGAAGACCTGCCGCGGATTCCGTGAGGGGAGGACGACCCATGGAACTGGGATACGAAAAGCCCCTGTACATCCTCGCCTTCGACCACCGGGGCTCGTTTCTCAAGCTGGCGGGCATCCGGGGCGAGGTCACCCCCGAGGCGGCCCGCCGGGTCCAGGACGCCAAGGAGGTCATCTACGAGGGCTTCCGGAAGGCCGTCGAGGCGGGCGCGCCCCGGGAGGCCGCGGGAATCCTGGTGGACGAGCAGTTCGGGGCGGAGGTCGCCCGGGACGCGCGCCGCCGTGGCTACCTCTTCGCCATGCCCGTGGAGCGCAGCGGACAGGACGAGTTCGACTTCGAGTACGGGGAAGCCTTCGGGGAACACATCGAGGCCTTCGACCCGACCTTCGCCAAGGTCCTGGTGCGGTACAACCCCGAAGGGGACCGGGCGTTGAACGCGCGGCAGACGGAGCGGCTGCGGAGGCTGTCCGCGTGGCTCCACGAACGGCACCGGCGGTTCCTGTTCGAGCTCCTGGTGCCCCCGACCCCGGCCCAGCTGCAGGCGGTGGGAGGGGACCAGGACCGGTACGACCGGGAGCTCCGGCCGCAGCTCATGGTGCAGGCTATCCGGGAGCTCCAGGAGGCCGGGGTGGAGCCCGACGTGTGGAAGATCGAGGGCCTGGACCGGCGGGAGGACTGCCAGCGCACCAGCGCCCAGGTCCGGTCCGGGGGCCGGGACCGGGTGGCGTGCGTGGTGTTGGGGCGGGGGGCGGACGAGGACGCGGTGGTCCGGTGGCTCCAGGCGGGAGCGGGGGTGCCGGGCTACGTGGGGTTCGCCATCGGCCGGACCATTTGGTGGGACGCGGTAAAGGGCTACCTGGAGGGCCGGCTGTCGCGCGAGCAGGCCGCGGAGTCCGTGAAGTCCAACTACCTGCGCATGATCGAGGTGTACCGGTCCGCGGAGCGGGCCGCGGTGGCGGGGTAAGCCATGCGGGCGGTGCGGGTGCACGAACACGGAGGCCCTGAGGTCCTGCGGCTGGAAGACCTGCCGGTGCCGGAGCCGGGTCCCGGCCAGGTCCGGGTCCGGGTGCGGGCCGCGGCCATGAACCACCTGGACCTCTGGGTCCGCAAGGGGATTCCCGGAGTCCGGTTCCCCCTGCCCCTCACCCTGGGCTCCGACGGGGCGGGGGTGGTGGACGCGGTGGGACCGGGGGTCCGGTCCGCGAGGCCTGGGGACGAGGTGGTGCTCAACCCCGGGGTGTCGTGTGGGGTCTGCCCGGCCTGCCTCCGGGGCCGGGACAACCTGTGCCGGGACTACGGGCTGCTGGGCGAGCACCGGGACGGGACCGACGCGGAGTTCGTGGTGGTGCCCGAGGCCAACCTGGTCCGCAAGCCCGCCAACCTGAGCTTCGAGGAGGCCGCGGCCTTCCCCCTGGTGTTCCTGACCGCGTGGAACATGCTGGTCACCAACGCCCGCCTGCGTCCGGGGGAGGAGGTCTTGGTGTGGGGCGCGGGCAGCGGGGTGGGCAGCGCCGCCATCCAGATCGCCAAGGCGCACCACGCCCGGGTGATCGCGGTGGCCGGGGACGACTGGAAGCTGGAACGGGCCAAGCAGCTGGGCGCGGACGAGACCGTCAACCACCGGACCCAGAACGTCCTGGAGGAAGTCCGGCGGCTGACCGGCCGGAGGGGTGTGGACGTGGTGTTCGAGCACGTGGGACGGGCCACGTGGGAAGTCAGCGTGAAGGCCCTGGCCCGCGGAGGCCGACTGGTCACGTGCGGGGCCACCTCCGGGGCGGTGGTGGAGACCGACGTCCGGTACGTCTTCGGAAAGGCCATCAGCGTGCACGGCACGTGGGTGGGCGGCAAGGGGGAACTTTGGGACCTCCTGCCCTTGGTGGAGGCGGGGGTGTTGAAGCCCGTACTGGACCGCACCTTCCCCCTGTCCGAGGTGCAAGAGGCCCACAGCTACCTGGAGGCGGGCCGGCACTTCGGGAAGGTCGTGCTGGTTCCGTGAGGGCAGACGCGGGGTCCCGCCCGCGTGGGGATCTCACAGCACGCGGTGAGGGGAGGCTTCTCCTTCCTCGGAGCCCACCCAGCGGGCCCCGCCTTCCCACACCTCCTTCTTCCAGATGGGCACCCGGACCTTCAGGGCGTCGATGGCGTAGCGGCCTGCCTCGAAGGCGTCCTTCCGGTGGGGGGCGGAGACCGCCACCGCCACGCTCACCTCCCCCACCTCCAGACGGCCTACCCGGTGCTCCAGGGCCACGCCCACCACGGGCCACCGTTGCGTGACCTCCCCGGCGATGCGCTGCATCTCCGCCACCGCCATCCGCTCGTACGCTTCGTAGTCCAGGTGCAGGACCCGGGGCCCCGTCACGTGGTCGCGGACCGTGCCCAAAAACAGCACGACCGCGCCCGCGTGGGGGTGCCGGACCCGAGCCAGCAGCTCCTCCACCCGGATGGGGTCCTGTACCAGGGCCACGTGCACGCTGCCACCGCTCACGGGCGGGATCAGGGTGAGCTCGTCCCCCTCCCTCAAGGGGTGGTCCGGGCTCACGTACCGGTCCTCCACGGCGAAGGCAGGCCCGGGCAGCCGGGAAAGGGCCGGGTGCAAGGACACCAGGTGCCGCCAAGCGTCAGAGGCCGTGGGGCTTCCGTCCAGGTCCACCTCCACGTGAGGAGAGCCCACCGCCTCGCGGTACGCCGCGAACAGCCTCAGCCGGACCCGCATGCCGCCTCCCGCGCCATTCTACCCCACCGCAGGGCCCTTGCCGCACAATAAGGGGCGTGCGCGTCCTGGACCCGTACGGGGTGCCCGGCCCGGACCGGAAGGCCCAGCTGCACTGCCACACCACGTCTTCCGACGGGAAGCACCCGCCGGAAGAGGTGGTGGAGCGGTACCGCGCCGCGGGCTTCAGTTTCCTGGCCATCACCGACCACGACGTGGTCACGGAAGCCTCCCGCCTTTCGGACCCCGCGTTCTGCGTGGTCTCGGGGGTGGAGGTCACCGTGGCCAGGCCCTTCCGGCCCCTGGGCCCGCACCTGGGGTGCCTGCTGGTGCACAGTCCCCCCCGCGGGAGGGACCCCGCCACCCTCCTGCGGGCGGTGGAAGAGCAGGGAGGACTGGCGGGCCTCAACCACCCCTCGTGGACGGGCAACCTGTGGACCGGCCGCTGGACCCGCCGGCGGGCCCTGGGGGTGCGGGGTTACCGGTTCGTGGAGGTGTACAACCCGCACTCCGACCCCGACCGGGACACGCGGATCTGGGTGGAAGTGGTGCGGGTCCACGGGCCCCACCACCCCGTGTTTCCCGTGGCGTCCGACGACTTCCACCACGGGGGTCAACTCGGAAAGGGGTGGGTGGTGGTGCGGGCTCAAGAGGTGACCGTCCACGGGCTGCGCCAGGCCCTCCTGCGGGGCGCGGTGTACGCCACCACCGGGCCCCAGGCACGGTTTGCGGTCAGGGACGGTGTGGTGACGGTAGAGTCCGACGCTTCCCTGGTCCGGTTCTACGACGCGACAGGCCGCCTGAAGCTGGAGGTCCACCGGGGGACGGCGAACTACGAGCCCACGCCCCTCGACGGCTTCGTCCGGGTGGAGTGCCTCGGACGCACCTCCGGCCGCGCCTGGTCCGGCTGCTTCTGGGTGGTGGACGTCTAAACACCTGGGGTGGCCCCGCGTTTTGGGGCCCGGAACCATGGTGTCCAGGGACTTTTCCCGACTTGCTCCTCGGTCAGTCCTCCTTCCCTTCTTCGATGTACCGCTGCCTGATCTGCTCCACCACCGCGGGGTCCGTGAGGGTGGTGGTGTCCCCCAGGGCCCGGCCCTCCGCGATGTCCCGCAAGAGCCGGCGCATGATCTTCGCGGAGCGGGTCTTGGGCAGGTCCGCGCAGAAGAACACGTCGTCGGGGCGGGCGATGGGGCTGATCTTCTGCGCCACCCACTCCCGCAGCTCCTGCCGCAGCTGCTCGCTGGGCTCGTACCCCGCCCGCAGGACCACGAAGGCGGACACCGCCTGGCCCTTCTCGGGGTGGGTGCGGCCGATGGTGGCCGCCTCCGCCACCGCGGGGTGGGCCACCAGGGTGCTCTCGATCTCGATGTTGCTGAGCCGGTGGCCCGCCACGTTCACCACGTCGTCCACCCGGCCCTGGATCCA